>Ga0210383_10000689_pt1 | contig 30849 bp, 23 predicted proteins | sample IncBWC14OmetaG_FD_160072 | JGI IMG/M metagenome (GOLD analysis project Ga0210383, IMG submission 160072) | Forest soil microbial communities from Barre Woods Harvard Forest LTER site, Petersham, Massachusetts, United States - Inc-BW-C-14-O ... | reverse complement strand
TTCTGGGCCCGGTGTTGTTAGTTGCGGCTTGGTACGTTCGAAAGAAGAGAAGTGAACACGCGCAATAAACCGGCGCACATGCTGGGGATCTTGCTTGTTAACGCCCAAACGAGGAGTATTCAAAACCCAGCCGCTTCATCTCTGAAGGATCCAAAAGATTTCGCGCGTCGATAACGAATGGTCTGGCCATTTCGCCAGAGATACGCTTCCAATCGAGGTTCCGGAATTCATCCCAGTCGGTGGCAATGATGGCCGCATCGGCGCCGTTCAATGCGTCATAGGAATTATCTGCCAGTAAGATCTCCGGAGCAGCTCTTCGGACGTTGTCCATTGCAAGAGGGTCATACGCCCGCACACTTGCGCCTTCCGCGACGAGCCTGCGGGCAGCCTCCAGCGCCGGCGAAAAACGAATATCGTCCGTGTTGGGTTTGAAGGCGAGTCCCAGCATCGCGATCTTTTTACTTTTCAGCACCCATAAAGCCTTGCGAACCTTCTTCACAAGCAGATCAACGCGCTGTTTGTTCACTCGTTCGGCAGCTTTCAGCAAGCTGAAATTAATTCCCACTCGCTCCGCCAAACGGATGAACGCCTGCACGTCCTTGGGAAGGCAAAATCCACCGAATCCCAAACCTGCGCGCAGGAAGTCAGAGCCGATACGCGGATCCATCCCGACTGCGGCTGTCACTTCCTGCACATCCGCGCCAAGTTGTTCACACATATCGGCGAGAACGTTGGCAAAAGAGATTTTCGTCGCGAGAAAACAAGTCGAAGCCTGCTTAATCAGCTCGGCGCTATTGATAGTCGTGATTACGAGTTTCGGTGCGGGAGATTCAGGGCATTTTCCAGCGTGCGCAGGGCAGCGAAATTTGCGGTCGAGGATCGGGCGGTAGATTTCTTCAAGCTGCTTGGCATCACCAGGCTCATTCACGCCAATCACAATTCTGTCTGGGTGAAAAAAATCTGACACGGCAGTGCTTTCACGTAAAAACTCCGGATTCGAAGCCACTCTGAATTTTACGCCCGATTTGCGAGTGTAAACCGCCAACGCACGCTGCAGGTTCTGGCCAGTTTGAGCAGGCACCGTGCTTTTCTCGACTACGAGCTTTGGTCCGCCACCTTCCGTCGCGATTATTTGAGCCACTCTGTCGATCGCGCTCAGGTCCGGGTCACCATTCCTCAGGGTAGCGGTCCCCACACAGATAAACACAGTCTCGCTGGAACGAACCGCTTCACCAGGACTCACAAAAAATTGCAGGCGTCCTTCGCGTAGGTTTCTCTGGACCAGAGCGTCTAGATAGGGTTCGTAAATTGACACTTTGCCCGCGCGCAAAGCCTCAATTTTGGAGCTATCATCATCGGTGCACGCGACAGTGTGACCTAACTCCGCGAGACAAGTGCCCGTTACCAGACCAACGTAACCGCAGCCAATCACAGAAATTCGCGACACTTTATTCTCCGCTATGCGAGGCGCAAGTAAACTTATAAGCCCAGTCATGACTCACTGATAGATCTACTCGATGTCTGAACTGTTCACTCATAAAAATCCCGGCTACAGCTTCATTTTTGTTCCGGCCAAGCCTTCTCGTCTAAACGGTTATAATGAATTGCTGCGATGAGAGTTGCTCCTTTTTTCGCACAGTTTACCCGTACTTGCACTTTGGCGCGCAGGATGTCCCAAGCGCTTCGCTTAAAACCTGCCATTACGCCCCAGTTGTTTCGGATTGAATTAATCCAAGCCGAATTAGCAACACCTACTCAACCCGTGGCAATTCGGGGAGTTCTGAGGCCGAGATAGCTCTTCAAGTTCGAACGGGCGACTGGGCAAGCGAATCCTTGAAACAACTTGACAAAGGTTTATCGCTACATTATAAGCCTGTCAACATGATAAGCGGTTAGAAGCAATCCGTCTGATTGTTTAAATTGTATTCTCGGGGAAGAATTCACTGCAATCATTCGAAAGCAACCGCTCGAGAAAAAAGTGGAGTTCGTAAAATTGGGGGGTGTGATGAGGATTTCAAGGTTGGCCAAGTGCTTCGGATTTCTCGTCTTTGCGCTCGTACTTTTCCCCACCGGCAAGCTAGTCGCTGGAACAACAGCCAGCATTTCGGGGACCGTCACCGATCCCAGCGGCGCAGTAATTGCAAGCGCTACTGTCACCGCCACCAACTTGGATACCGCGGTAGTGACCACACTGACGACCAATACCCAAGGATTCTACTCATTTCAGGAACTGCCTCTAGGGAAGTACTCGGTAACGGTGACCCAGACCGGATTCAAGTCTTATGTTCAAACTGGGATAGTTCTGAACGTGAACTCGGCTCTGGTGATTGACGTAGCTTTGCAGGTCGGGCAGGCCACGGAAAAGGTCGAGGTCCTGAGCTCGGCTCTCCACGTGGACACCGAGAGCACCCAGATGGGCGAAGTGATTACCGGGAAAGAAATGACCGATGTACCGCTGGTATCCCGAAGCTATACCGATTTGCTGACGCTGCAGCCCGGCGTCGCGCCTTCGGCTTCTCAGATGACCGGAGCTTACGCCGGTCCATTCATCTCTGCAGGCTTCGCCGCGCCGTTAGTGTCGGGCAGCTTGAATTCCGGCGCCTACTCAGTTAACGGGATGCGGGAGTCCGAAAACGGTTTCATCTTGAACGGAGTACTGGTGCAAGAATTGGGATTTTCCGGCGCAGGAGCGATTCCCAATCTCGATTCGCTGTCTGAGTTCCGCATCCTGACCAACAATTTCGACGCTGAGTATGGCAATTACAGCGGCGGACTGATCAACGTCGTCACCAAATCCGGTACGAACGGTTACCACGGCAATGTATTTGAATTCGTGCGGAATACGGATTTTGATGCAGCGAATTTCTTTGACAAGGGACAACGGGGCGCCTATCACCAGAATCAATTCGGAGGCACTTTCGGCGGCCCCATCGTAAAGGACAAGATCTTTTTCTTTGGCGATTACCAAGGAAACCGGCTGATCCAAGGAGTAACTCAGCGGATTCCGGGAGCCCCGACGGGAGATCTCGAGTCAGGAAATTTGGCCAGTGTAGAAAGCCTTCTTGTCAAGCCTGACCCTAATAATCCGAATAACCTCATTCCGACGACCGTCAACGGAGCCGCTTTCGCCAGCCAATTGACTCAACAATTCGTCGGCAGCACTGGCCAGACTGTTGCGGCGGGTGAACCCTACTTTTTCCCAGGGTGCACGTCGACTAACCCGGTCGGCGGTTGCGTATTTGCAAACGGGATGTTGCCAAAAAGCGCTTTTAATCCCATCTCAACGAATCTTCTTCCGTTTATTCAACCTGCAAACGGAGTAGACGCAACAACCGGCGTGCCGACCTTTACAACAAACTCCGGAGCCACAAATCTCAGCGACAATAAGTTCAGCCTGCGCGGGGATGCTAACACCCATTTTGGCCTGCTGACCGCCTACTACTATTTCGACAAGTTCAATCGCATCGATCCCTATTGGCCAGGCAACCAGCCCGTGTACCCAGGATTTAGCGTCGATGCACGGGGCCAAACTCATAACATTAACCTTGGGGATACCAAGACGATCAATTCCTCTTCGGTGAATGAATTCCGCGTCGGGTATTTTCGATTGGATACTTTCTTCAACCAGCCATTGGGCGGAAAAGGAGTTACCCTGGCCAGTCTTGGATTTGCTTCCGGCGCAAACAAGGCTCCGGGTATTTTCCCGCTAGTTCCTTCTCTGGAAGGCATTCCTGAAGTTGACTTCAATGATTTCGTAATCGGAGTGCCCAGCCGTCCAAACGGACTAATCGACAATATCTACCAGGTATTGGATAACTACAGCAAAATCATTGGGACTCACACACTCAAGTTCGGAGGCCAGTACCACTACGATCAACTCGAAGAAGATCTGCTTGATAACGTCTCGAATGGCAATTTTTTCTTCGGGGCCAGTGGAGGAGCCAGCGAGACTGGAAGTGACTTTGCCGATTTCCTGATAGGCGCGCCCAGTCAATATGTACAAGGGCAGGCGTTTCCGTCCTACGGACGAAACTTCTATTTCGGGTTGTTTGCCCAGGATAGCTGGCGCGTCAAGTCGAATTTGACGTTTAACTATGGCCTACGATACGACGTAAGCTCACCTTGGAAAGTAAAGTTCAATCAATTTCAAACGCTAATCCCCGGCGAACAGTCCGTCGTTTTCCCAGGTTCACCCACAGGGTGGGTGTTCCCCGGCGATCCCCATGTCCCAAGCACGCTCGCGCCCACGCGTTGGAATAACTTTGCACCTCGGCTTGGGTTGGCCTATTCATTCGGCCAGCACGATGGATGGCTTGGCAAAATGCTCGGCAGCCCCGGTTCTACAAGCATCCGTGCCGGTTGGGGCATCTATTACAGCACCTTCGAGGGCGCTTCCGACTTCAATGAAATTGGAGATGCTCCGTTCGGAAATTTTACGGGCCAGAGTCAGCCGACTTTCGCCTCTCCGTTCATCCCGCGAGCGGCGGGCAACTGTGGCGCGAACCCATGCTCGAATTTTTTCCCGGTTCCCTCGCCACCGAAGAATTTTTCACCTAGACATCCGGCTAGCGGGCCTCCCTACGATACGCTGGCCGAATTCTTTAGTGCTTTTGGCACCATCAGCAGCTCACCGGCCTTCTTTAACGGCAACCGGCTGCCCTATGCGGAAGAATATGAACTTTCCATCGAGCACCAGTTCACACGAGCCGATTTGCTGACCGTAAGTTATGTAGGTACACAGGGTCACCGGCTGCTCTCTTCGATATCTGCGAATCCCGGCAACCCCGCACTGTGTCTGGCACTTGCGGCGGAAGGCGCGGTTGTGCCCGGGTCGTCGCCGCCGGTCACGTGTGGGCCTCAAGGGGAGAACAATATCTACGTTGCACCTGACAACTCGGTTTCGCTGGGGACGCGCGCCCCATTTAGCGGAGTTGCTCTGCCGTCCTGCGCTGGGGTGAGCAACGGAACTGTCCTCCCGAACGGTACATGCGGAATCATCCCGTTCGGCAACGATTCATACTTTAAAACGGTAGGATCCTCGTCTTACAACTCCGCTCAGGTGAACTATCGTCACACCAGCGGTCGCCTCCAAACGCTCATCGGCTATACCTTCAGCAAAGCGTTTGACGATTCTTCCGGCTACGGCGAGCAGATCAATCCTATAAATCACAGAATAAGTCGTGGTCTCTCGGCTTTCGACAGCACTCACAATTTCGTCGCGAGCTACTTCTACACCCTGCCTATCGATAAATTGCAAGGACCGAAGCCTCTGACCAACGGATGGGGTATCAGCGGAATCACGCGCTTTTCGACCGGCCTTCCCGTCACGCTGGTCGAAAACGATGACCACTCTCTGCTGGGCACGGCTTTTGGCGGCCCAATTATTTTGCCGGTCGATACTCCCGATCAGGTCGCACCACTCCGTTTCACGAATCCGAGGACGGGACAATTTTTCGATCCGACTTCGTTCGCATCCTCGGCAATTGGTCTGGAGGGCAATGCCAGGCGCCGGTTTTTCCATGGTCCTGGGATAAACAATTTCGACTTTGCTCTGATTAAGGACACTCGCATCAATGAACGGTTCAATCTGCAATTCCGCAGCGAGTTCTTCAATATCTTCAATCATGCTCAGTTCTTAACGCCCGGCGGAATTCTCGGAACAGGGAATTTTGGTCAAGTTTCAAATACACTGCCGGGACGCATTATCGAGCTTTCTATGAAACTGTATTTCTAGAGCGAGCCTAAGAAGGATTCGCGGACCTAGGGAACACGCCTGTAAAGGGCGGAATGTTAGCTTGTAGCCTCCGCCTCAGGCTTCTTCGAATACATAGTTGTCCCTGCAGGCATTCGGAACTGCGAAGAGTACACATCCATGGCGGCCCAAGGCGTGCTCGCGGCAACACTAGTCAAGCCCGGACATTATGAGATTCGAGAATATCCCCTGCCGGAACCTGCTTCGGGCTGTGTTGTAGTCAAAATGGAAATGTCCGGTATCTGTGGAACGGACAAGCACACTTTCCAGGGTTACACCACGCAGTACGGTGGCAAGAAACTGGAATTCCCGATTATTCAGGGTCACGAGAATGTTGGAACGATCGCAGCGATTGGCGGGAATGAGAAGTACACCGACTTTGAAGGAATCCAGTTGCAGGTCGGAGATCGGGTGGTTGTCGGCGCCAACGTATCCTGCGGGCAGTGCTACTATTGCCGGCGCGATTTTCCGTACTACTGCTGCGAGAACACGACCGACTACGGCAACAATCTGAGCGCCAAGAACCCGCCGCATCTTTTTGGAGGATGGTCTCAGTACTTGTACGTGGTTCCGGGAAGCTTTCTGGTGAAAGTGCCAGACGAGTTGCCTTCTGAAGTTGCAGTCATGACCGAAATCTTCGCGGTGTCTGTTGGGCTGGATCGCGCGAAACAGATGTCGTCTTTTCCGAGCGAGGCGTTTCTTTTTGACGACACAGTGGTGATCCTCGGTGTTGGGCCGCTGGGTATGTGCTTTCTGATGAAAGCGCGCATGCTTGGTGCGGGCGTCATCATCGCGGTCGATCTATCGGATTACCGGCTCAATTTTGCGAAAAAGTTAGGCGCGGATCATGTGGTGAACGCCGGAAAGAACTCAAGAGACGACCGGTTGAAGGTCGTGAAAGAGCTAACCAACGGGCGCGGCGCGGATATGGTCATCGAATGCGCCGGAGTTCCGCAGGCAGTTCCTGAAGCGCTCGAAATGTTGCGGGTTGGGGGATTATTGGTGGAAGCCGGAAACTTTTCGGATTTGGGCGAGGTATCTATCAGTCCTCATCGCCATCTTTGCGCGAAAAATGCGCGCATCCTTTGCGTAGGTGGCGAAGAGCCTGCGGCCTACGGATCGAGCATGCGCCAGATGGTTCGCTACATAAAGCATTATCCGCTGCGAGAATTCGTTTCGCACCGGTTTGGCCTCAAAGATGTAAACGCAGCTATGGAGAAATCCATGGCTGCTGATTCGATGAAGGTTGTGATGGAGCCTTGGAAATAGAGCTGGAATGTTTTCCAGAAAGCTGCATTTCGCATCGAAAGAGGGCACATGAGCGAAACCAATGCGCGATTTCAATTTGCTTCAGCGCCGGATAGCTGGGGCGTTCTCGATTATCCCGGCCCTTCCTGGGAGCAATCCTACGAGACCATGCTGGATGAAATGGTCCAAGCCGGATACAGCGGTTCGGAGCTGGGACCCTATGGCTTTTTCCCCACCGATCCCAAAATTCTTCAACCTCAACTCGAACGCCGAAAGTTAAAGCTACTCGCTTCTTTCGTGCCGGTGAAAATGACCGATCCGGGCGCGAGCAAGGCCGTAATCGAGCGGATACGCAAAGTCGGCGGCTTGCTTTCCGCTCTGAAAGCGCCGTTTCTGGTGATGGCAGATGATCAATCACCCGAACGAAATGCTTTTTCCGGCCGCGTGTATGACAAAGGCTGCCCGACGCTGACCGCGGAGCAATGGAAACACATGGGAAAGATTGTCGCCGACGCGGAAAAAGTGGCCAATGAATTCGGGCTCGATCTGGTGTTTCATCCGCACGTCGCCACCTACGTGGAAACTCCCGAAGAATGTGAGCTTTTTTATGACGCAACTTCCCACACCAATGTCGGCCTTTGCCTGGATACCGGGCACTGCGTCTACGGCCACGGCGATTCGGAGAAAGAGGCCGAGAAGTACAAAGACAAACTACGCTTCGTACACATCAAGGATTGCGACACAAAAGTGTTGGAGGAAGCTCGCCGCAATAAATGGACCTTTGAAGAAGCCATCGAACACAAGGTTTTCACCGTGATTGGGCAGGGCGATATCGATTTCCCGGTTTTTTTTCGAACGCTGGTTAAGAACGGATATTCCGGATGGTCCGTGGTCGAGCAGGACGTGAAATTTGGCGCGACACCGATTCCACCGGCGCAAAGCATTGCGGCCAGCTTAGAATATTTGCGAGGGGTCGTAAAAGACCTGGGACTCGCTGCCGGAGCGCATTGATTGCGAATGCGACTGCGCGCTTTTTGAAAATGTAACAGATTCGTGATGTGACCAGATTTTGAAGGAAGGCGAATGCGCAAGCTTGGAATTGGCGTTCTCGGAGTGGGAGAAATGGGCAAGCGCCACGCGGAGAATCTTCGCCGCCTCGTGCCGCAAGCTCACCTCGTCGCTGTAGCGGATGCTTCGCAGGAGCGTTCGCGACAAGTGGCTGCCGAGCTGGAGATCGAATCCTCCTACGCCAGCCTGGAAGCGATGCTCGAGAATAAGAAGATCGAAGCCGTTCTAATTGCTACACCGGACAAATTCCACGCCCAAGCAATCGAAATCGCAGCGCGGGCGCGCAAAGACATTTTATGCGAGAAACCGATCGCGTTGAATCTTCCCGACGCCCGCGCCGTGCTCGAGGCCGTATCGAAAGCCGGCACGCGGCTGCAGATTGGCTTCATGCGCCGTTACGATCCCGCTTATGCCGCAGCCATGAAGCGCATCGAAGCCGGTGAAATTGGCACTCCGGTGATTTTCAAATCCGTTGGACGCGACAAGGACGAGCCGCCTCTTGCCGCCTATCAATCGATGTTGAACGGAATGGTTTTTTACAACAACACGATTCACGATTTCGATTTGGCTCGGTGGCTCATGCGCGATGAAGTCGCCAATGTTCATGCATATTGCACGACTGCGATCCGCCCCGAGGTGGCCAAGTATGGAGATGTCGTGGCCGGCGTCGTGAACCTGCAGTACCAGCAAGGCGCAATCGGAAACATCGAGTCCTACGTGCAGGCTGTTTACGGCTATGACGTTCGCACCGAGGTCATTGGCTCCAAAGGATCGATCTTCATCGGCAGCTTGGAGAAAACTCCCGCCGTATTCCTTACCGCCCGCGGAGGCGAGCGCACGCTGGCGGATCATTTCCTTACACGCTTCGCCGATGCGTATTTGGAGGAGGTCCGGGATTTCGTTAAGAACATTCTGGATGGGCGCGCGCCTCGTGTGTCAGGGGATGACGGTTTGAAAGCGTTAGCAATTGCCGTCGCTGCCGAAGAGTCACATAAACAAGCCAAGCCTGTTGCGGTCACGCAGGACGCGGCAAAGCCGGCCTCAAGGAACACAGCGAAATGAGGCTCTCCCACTCTATCTCGCGGGCTGAAAGTTCGCGGCTTGGCGTGTACGCCGATTGGAGGGGCTCATGACTCGCCCAACGGCCGCTACTTACAAAAGTCCGCTGCATCAGATGACGCAAACCACGCCGACTTGCCTGTGGAACGATTCGGCATCGGTGGACGAACTCAAATACTCCATCGAGCATGGCGCCGTGGGAGCCACTTGCAATCCGGTCATCGTGCTCGGAGTGTTGAAAAAAGAATTGCCAACCTGGAGACCCCGCATTCAGGCCTTGATCAAGGAGTTTCCGACTGCTACGGAAGACCAGATTGCCTGGCATCTCGTCCGCGAAATTTCCGTGCAAGCCGCCGCTGTGTTGCTTCCGATCTTCCAGGAGCAACACGGAAAAAACGGAAGATTATCCATTCAGACGGACCCTCGTTTGTTCCGGGATTCACAAGCAATCTTTGAGCAAGCGGTCGAATTCAGCAAACTCGCTCCTAACATGATCGTAAAAATTCCGGCTACTGCCGCCGGAATCGGAGCGATCGAAGAGGCCACCTACCACGGCATCAGCATCAACGCAACAGTTAGCTTCACTTTGGCACAGGCCATCGCAGTTGCCGAAGCAGTCGAACGCGGTCTGAAACGCCGCGAAAGCCAGGGAAAAGAAATCGCCTCCATGGGACCAGTGTGCACGATCATGGTGGGCCGCCTGGACGATTGGCTAAAGGTTCTGATTGAAAAAGAAAATATCGCCATCGACCCGGGTTTCGCGGAATGGGCCGGCGTGACAGTTTTGAAGAAGGCTTACCGGGTATTTCGCGAGCGAGGTTATCGAACCCGCCTGCTCTCCGCGGCTTTTCGCAACCACATGCACTGGAGCGAATTCATTGGCGGAGATTTGGTGATCTCCCCTCCCTACTCCTGGCAAGTTCGGTTCAACACAAGCGACATCGAAGTTCGCTCACGCATCGACGAGCCGGTGCGCGCGGATATCGAAGCGGAACTTTCCAGGAAATTCGCGGACTTCCGGCGAGCGAGCGCCGAAAACGGCCTCACGGTGGAAGAATTCGATTCTTTTGGTCCGACTCGGCGCACGCTCCGCCAGTTCATTTCGGCATGCCATGACCTGGACGCGGTTGTGCGCGACGTTCTGATCCCGAACCCGGACGCAAGCTAAAGTTTATTTGAACTGCGAACTATCACTCATGAAATTGGAGACTCAGACATGGGGAAACTAGCGATCACAGGTGGCGAACCGTTAAGAAAGACTCCGTTTCCGTCATGGCCCATGTCCACCAAGGAGGAGGCTGCTGCACTCGAAGACGTTCTCACCAGTTCAAAATGGGGAGGTCAGCCCTTCCCAGGCAAACACTCCGCAATGTTCGCGAAAAAATTCGCCGATGTTCACACCGCAAAATACGCGCAGTGCGTAAATACCGGCACCGTAGCCATTCAAGCTTCTTTAGTCGCCGTAGGCATCCAGCCCGGAGACGAAGTCATCGTCCCTGCTTACACCTGGGAAGGAACGGTCGGGCCGGTTCTCTTGGTAAATGCGGTTCCTGTTTTTGTTGACGTGGACCCCGATACCTATTGCTTGGATGCGAAGCTGATCGAAAAAGCGATCACTCCGAGGACGAGAGCGATTCTCCCAGTTCATCTCGGCATGCGTTTCGCCGACATAGACGAAATTCTGCGCATCGCCAAAAAGCACAATCTGAAAGTCGTGGAAGATTGCGCGCACGCTCATGGCGGCATGTGGAAGGGCAAGGGCGCCGGCTCCATGGGTGATCTCGGTGCATTCAGCTTCCAGTCCAGCAAGCTCATTACCTCCGGAGAAGGCGGCGCGGTTATCACCAATAATCTCGAATATATGGAATTGGTCCAAAGCTATATCAACGCCGGACGCGCCAGCCTGACGGACCAATTCCACCACAGAATTATTGGATTTAATTATCGCTTGGGTGAATTTCAGGCCGCGGTTCTCGGCCCTCAACTCGATCGCCTCCCTCAGCAATCCGGTGTCCGTGAAAACAACATGAAGCATTTCGAAGCGCGTTTGCAAAACACTTCGGGAATAGGCTTACTGAAACCTGATCCGCGCATCACTCGCTTGGCTCCTTACGGTTACGTGTTCAAATATTTTGAGAATAAGGTTAAGGACATCCCGCGCGCCGCTTTCGTGGCCGCGCTTCAAACCGAAGGCATTCCGTGCGATGGTTTATTCTACGAGCCGGTTTACAAAAGTTCGCTGTTCCCGATTAAATCAACCGATTTCCCGGCCCTAAGTTGGGGACGCGAAAAACCTCTCGATCTGCGGAACATGTATTCCTGCCCCGAAGCCGATCGCGCGGCCTACCACGAGGCAGTTTGGTTCCCGCATCAGAATTTTTTGGGCAGTACAGCCGACGTGGACACAATTGCGGACGGAATCCACAAAGTGCTGACAAACATAGAAGAACTCCGTGGTTTGGATCACAAGGCTATACGAAACCAGAAGCTTGGCCGGGCGGACCGGGAAAGCTAAATCGGCACGCTCGCCTGCCGCGCTGTCTCTAGGAATCCAGTCGGGAGAAAATCCTATGAGCTCTGCGAACTCAACCCGGTACCGGCGCTTCATTTATGACCGTTAAGAAAAAAGTCGGCTTCGCAGTCGTCGGACTTGGCGCCATCGCGCAAGGATCCGTACTGCCGGCTTTCGCAAATTGTAAACGCGCAACACTTGTGGCACTAGTCGGCAGCGACGACAAAAAGACCGCGCAACTAGCTAAGAAGTTTCGCGCCAAGACGTGCTACCGCAGTGACGAATACGCCGCGTGCTTGTCTAATCCGGACATTTCCGCCGTGTACATCGCGACCCCGCCGGGCGTGCACGCCGGTTTGACCATCCAGTCCGCGCAAGCCGGCAAGAACGTACTCTGCGAAAAGCCGTTGGCAGCGAACTTAACGGATTCGGCGGCGATGGTCGAAGCTTGCCGGCGAAACGGCGTGCTGCTTATGACTGCCTACAGAAAAGTTTACGAGCCTAGCGCTCTTTATTTGAAGCAAATGATTCAGAGTGGCGACCTCGGCCGCATCGATGTGATACATACGGCGTTCAGCGAATTGCATGTGCCCGACGCTTCACTGGCTTGGCTACTCGACTCTAAAATGGCCGGTGGCGGCCCACTGATGGACTTGGGAGTATATTGCGTGAATACTACACGCTGGCTCGTAGACGAAAATCCCGTAGAGGTTGCCGCGAAATCCTGGGTCAACGATACCGTGAGATTTTGGGACGTAGAGCAAGGCATCTCGTTTCGTCTGCGATTTCCGAGCGGTCTCGTGGTGCAAGGAAGTTCGTCCTACGGCGCGGTTTTATCCTCATTTATTTTTGTTCAGGGGACCAAGGGATGGCTCTCGTTAAGCCCTGCTTTCCCTTTTGACGAGGATCGGCTCCTCACCGGAAGGATCGGCAAGCGGCAAATCACTCGAAAGTTTAAAGTCACTGACGAGTTTGCTCCGGAGCTGGACGCGTTTGCTGCGGCCATTCAGAATAAACATTCCGTGGAGGCCGACGGCGTCCAAGGTCACCGGGACATGATCATCCTGGACGCCATTTATGAAGCCGCAAAAACCCAGCAATCAGTTGCCATCAGATATTGAGCGCCAAGTGTCCGGCAAGGAGTTTAGTAGCGGAATGCGAATTAAGAGATAATGTCCTCTGTGAAAAAAAACGGACGTAAAAAACGCGCCAAGTCTGCCAGCATTTATGACGTTGCCCGCGAATCGCGCGTGTCGGTCTTCACCGTATCTGCCGTAGTCAACAAGAAGAGCCACGTCGGGAAGACTCTGCGCAACCGCGTCGAAGCAGCCATCCGCAAGTTAAATTACCGTCCCAATCTCATCGCGCGGAGTCTGGCGAATCGCCGGACCCACACGATTGGCATGATCGTTCCGGATATCGCCAACCCGTTTTTTCCCATGGTTGTTCGCGGCGCCGAAGATGCCGCGCAGAAACACGGATACAACTTGCTGCTGTGCAACAGCGACGACACTCTGACCAAGGAAGAGCGCTCCCTCGAATTACTTCTGTCAAAGCGTGTTGACGGAATTCTGCTCACCAAAGCTGCCGAAGATTTCCGTCCTTCGTTGCGGCAAATGATCAAGGAAATGAACATTCCCTTCGTCCTGGTGATGCGCACCTATCCGAAATTAACGAAAGATGCCGTCATCACCGACGACTATCAAGGCGCGCGCGATGCCGTCTCGCACTTGGCACGTTCCGGACGTCGGCGTATCGGACTAATTGGTGGTCCTTTCAAAGTCAGCAATGCCGTAGCGCGTTTTGAAGGCTTCCGCGACGCGCTGAAGGCCGAAGGCCTGGTGTACGATCCCAAATTAGTAATTGAAGGCGATTACCGCATCGATTCCGGCTTTCGCGCTGGACATGCCTTGTTGTCCCATCGCCCCGACGGCGTTTATGTTGCGAATCATTTGATGACCATCGGATTGCTGAAGGCCGCGGAAGAGATGGGATTGCGCTGCCCCGAAGATTTCGGTTTGGTGAGCTTTGACGATTACCCCTGGCTCGGTGTTTTCCGCCCCAGATTGACCACCGTCGAACTGCCCAAGCATCAACTCGGAAGCGAAGCGGCCGAGCTCTTGATCCGCCGAATCGAAGGCGATCGTAGCAAGGCCGTCCTCAAGAAACTTCTGCCGGAGCTCCGCATTCGTGAATCGTGTGGATTTGGGCTGCAAGCATCACGAGGGCCATTACAGGCTGTCGAGTTCTCGAAGTCCGCATCTCCTGCGGCTCGCGAGAAATCATAAGTCCCGCAGGCTGGGTTTGATTACGACTCGCTGAAATCGATTAGCTTCGGACGCATGGTGAACCCGCGAGTTTTGTATGCGCTGTAGAGAATTCCCACCGCCAGCCAGGCGAGCCCCGCATATTTCGTCCAGGTTTGCAGGCTGACCAGCAGGACGAAACAGAACGCAATGCCGAATCCCGGCACAAAACAATCCACCATAAAGTTTCGGTTTCCCACCGCCTCCCGCGAAAACCAGAAATGCTTTAGCGCCGATAAATTTACGCCCATGAACGCTAGCAAAGCTCCGAACGTGACGATTTCCGCCGCATGTTCCCACGGAATTGTGATCACGCCGATATAGGCTAGCACTCCGATGATCCATACGTTGTAAATCGGATTGCTTTTTTTCGGGCTTAGATATCCGAAGATTTTTCGCGGCAGCACGTTGTCACGGCCCATGCAGTAAAGCAAACGCGACGCGCCCACGTGTCCCGCAAGTCCGCACGCAATACTGGAGACCAGCAACATCGCGCCATAAGCTGCGAACAAAACTGGACCGCTGGCCATCTGCGCCACATCCATAAAGGCGGTCTCCGGATTTTGCAGCGTGGTGTAATCGGGCCATACTCGCTGCGCCATGTAAACTTGCAGGCCGCTGAAAAGCCCCGTAAACAAGACCACACACACCGAAGCCAGCAACACATTTCGTTTGGGGTTCTTCACTTCCTCCGCCAGAATCGAAACGCCATCGAACCCTATAAAGACCAGCGCAGCCAACGATGTTCCAGCCGCGAGCGCGCGCAAATTAAATGTTGCCGGGTTGTAAATTGGTTGCAACGACATCAAGCCCGCGTAGCGATGGTGCAGCACGACGTAGCGGAAGGCCTCAACCAAAAATACGGTGGTCACGAGCAACATAAACCCCAGCAAAACCTCGTTCGTTCGCGCCGTGAACTTAATCCCTTGTATCGTCATGAACGTAATTAATCCCACCGCAAACGCCGCCAAAATGGCAAAAGGGATGCGCGGCGTCATGCGTTGAAATGTCAGTGCGGCATAAAGCGCGTTCTGTATGGGCTGAAATAAATATTCCAGAAACATCGCCCAGCCTATGACAAATCCCAGGTGCGGATTCAGTTCGCGGCTGATGTAGGTGTAAACGGAACCCGACGAAGGATACACGCTCGCCATGCGGCCAAAACTAACAGCCGTCACTGACATCGCCACCATGGCGAGCAGCAACGTCGCGACCGTGTGACCGTGTGAAAGAACTTGCCCTTCGCCGAAAAGAGGAACCGCCGCGATCGGCGAAGTGAGAATCACTCCATAATAAATAAGGTCCCACAAGCTCAGCACGCGCTTCAGATGAGGCTGCGCAGCCTTCCCCGCTTGAACCGCGTCAGTGGACGTTTCCACCCTCACCTCGTTTGTTTCGAAACCCTAGAACGGCGTGCCTTCTTCGTAATCCAGCGAAAAAGAACGCAGCGAAAGATTGATCTAAAAGAAAAATCGTTCCTTCTTCCGTTTCTCTTCGTAATCCTTACGCGCAGCCTTCACTGCATTGTTTTCAGAGACTTCCGCGATCGGAACGTCCCACCAGGATTCGTAGCCGGGCACTCGCTGATCATAAGAAGTCTCAATCACGACAACGGCAGTTCGATTTTGCTTTCTGCCTTCGGCCAACGCTGACTTAAGCTCGTCCGCGGTTCGTGCTCGGGTGGTCCACGCACCCAAGCTTGCCGCGTTCGCCGCAAAATCCACGGGCAAAATCTCGCCGTCATACTTCTCGCCGCGGCGATAGCGATAATCGGTACCCAAGCCCTCGTTGCCGCACGCGCGGCTGAGTCCACCAATGCTCGAAAAACCGTGGTTGTCCAGCAAGACGATATTGAGCTTGCAGCCTTCCTGTATCGACGTCACAATTTCTTGCGCCATCATCAAATAGGAGCCGTCGCCAACGAGCACGTACACTTCGCGCTCCGGAGCAGCCATTCTCGCGCCGAGTCCTCCGGCGATCTCGTACCCCATGCACGAGTAGCCATACTCCATGTGATAACCGCCTGGCTGGCGCGTGCGCCAAAGTTTGTGCAAATCTCCGGGCAGGCTACCCGCGGCGCAGATCACGATGTCCGAAGGGGCCGCTAAATTGTTGACGATTCCAATCACTTGCCCCTGCGTTATAGGCGGCTCTTTTGCCAAAGCATAGATGCGGTCGACTTCCGTTTCCCATTGCGCGCGCAGCTTCTGAATTGTCCCGCGGTAGCCTTCATCGACGCGGTAATCGCCCACCGCACTCTGCATTTCTTCGATGGTCACCCGCGCGTCGCCCGTAAGCGGCAGACCCGCGAGCTTGTACGCGTCGAACTCCGCGACATTTATATTGATGAAGCGTACCGCTGGATTTTGAAACGCAGTTTTTGAGGCGGTGGTGAAGTCGCTATAGCGCGTACCGATTCCGATAATCAAATCCGCTTCGCGAGCCACAATGTTGGCGCCGCGAGTGCCGGTAACTCCTACGGCTCCGAGTTGTTGCGCATGATCAAACGGCAAGGATCCCTTCCCAGCCTGGGTTTCACAAACTGGTATTCCCGTGCTCCCAGCAAATTTCGAAAGCGCTTCGGAGGCTTCGGAATAGAGCACGCCGCCGCCCGCCACAATCAACGGATTCTTGGAGGCGCGTATCCACTTGGCAGCCTCGTTCAAAAGATTCTTGTCGCAACGAGCGCGAGGGATAACCCAGATTCTCTTCTTGAAAAATTCCTCGGGAAAATCGACAGCCTCGGCCTGCACATCCTGCGGAAAACTAATCGTAACCGCACCGGTGTCCGCAGGGGAAGTCAACACGCGCATCGCTTCCGGCAGAGAAGTAAGCAATTGTTCGGGACGCTCGATTCGATCCCAATAGCGCGAAACCGGTCTGAAGCAGTCATTCACAGAAATGTCCTGCGTGATCGGAGATTCCAGTTGTTGCAACACGGGAGCGACATTGCGGCGCGCAAAAATATCTCCCGGCAGCAACAGAACCGGCAAGCGGTTCACTGTCGCCAGCGCTGCGCCGGTCACCATGTTTGTTGCGCCCGGTCCCACTGAAGTTGTGCAGACCAGCGCACGCACCCGGAAACTTGCCTTCGCGAATCCTGAGGCCGCATGAGCCATCCCCTGCTCGTTTCGAAACAAGTAGTAACGCAGCCCGGTATCTTGCTCCAGCGCCTGCCCGATTCCCGCAACGTTCCCGTGCCCGAAAATACCTAGGCAGCCTCCGAAAAACTGGTGTTGCTTGCCGTCTCGCTCGGAGAACTGATTCTGGAGGAACATTATCGTGGCCTGTGCCGCAGTCATGCGAACTGTCATTAGCCGGTGCCTTTTCGATGCGATTGCTGACTTGGCAGCAGTGTATCGTAGGCTTGCAGTTCGGGAACGAGAAAGAGTCCTCGGGAGCCGGAAGAAGCACTTGCGGGGGATGACGTATCGTCGCGCCCCTTTCCTTGATCTGAGCCAATCGCATGAGCACTTGGATTCGGCCGGACGAGATGGATAACAGAACAAGGTTCTAAGCGATTATAATTGTCGGCTTGCCGAAAGCGGTGGCGGATTAGAAATCTTGCTCCGGAGCCCTTCCCGCAGCGGGATGTCGACATGGGGTTTCTCTCCGGGACCGCAACCTCTATTTCTTGACGAGTGGCAAGCGAGGGTCAGTCTCTTTCCACGTGGACCGAATCCAGACATGCTGTGGATCCTCCGTCACCGCCAGAGCACGAGAAGATCCCGCCAGAAAATTCAGATAATAGACATCGTATCCGGGTCCGGCAACCACAGGGTGGAACCCGCTGTGCACCAGGACTGCATCGCCATCTTTCGTCTTCAGCATCTGATCTCCACCGTGTTTTCCTGAATACAGATGCTGGATTGCGAAACCTTCCGGCTGTCGAATTCTGTAATAGTAAATTTCATCCAAATCAACCTCGCCCGGCGGATTGTGCACGTCATGTTTGTGCGGCGGATAGCTTGACCAGTTTCCTCCCGGCGTATAAACCTCAATTACCATCAGCTTATCAGCAGAAAACGCGGGTCCAATAATATCGACGATTTGGCGTGAAGCGTTTCCGCCGCCCCTCAGACTGCTTACCACATCCGCTGGAGTGATTAATTTCGCTTCCAGCCGTGCCTCTGACGGCACACGGCATTCCGCAATTTCACAAATCGTCTCGGCGGTGAGCGCAACTTCATTTCCTGGCGGCAAATAGAGGGTGTATGGGAGACCGTCGAAAACATTTTTTCGTTTTCCAATGCGCTTGGTGTTTCGTCCCCAACTAATCGTGCAAGTCCCGCCCAAAAGCACGAAGGCAGCTTCCTCGTGTTCCGTGCGCGCTCTAAATTCTTCACCCGGCTGCAAACGTCGCACAAAAAAACTCATCCATTCCCATCGAGCCTGCTCTCGTGACAGATGAAGGAGCTCACCACCCTGTCGAGGTGGCAGTTCGGTCGAATGGACGAGAGAGGAACTTTCGCTCACGTTTCCCCGCGGTCTAGCGCGTGCATGGAGGAGCAAATCGTCTAACCGCTTTGAGACTATCGCAAATGCGTCCTATATTGTCAATTGAAGCAATTGGGAGTTTCGCGCGGCGCACACGCGCCCAGTCGCTCCTAAAGCCGGCGGATTTACCAGCGATTTCTGACCAACGGAAGGATTTTCCGGTCGTAAACGGCCCGCAAATCCGTCATCGTTTCGTCGCTAAGCAGCGGCAAGTCCGATGCTCGACAATTATCGGCAACTTGCTCAGGCCGCTTACCCCCGGGGATGGCGCAGGTCACCGCATCGAACATCAGTATCCACCGCAATGCGAACTGGCTCATCGAAACACCCGTCGGCACTAGCCTCCGTAATTCTTCCACCGCATCTAGCCCGATCTTGAATTCCACGCCTGAAAAAGTTTCCCCGACATCAAACGACCCCCCGTGACGATTGAAATTTCTATGGTCATCCGCGGGAAAACTTGAGTCCGGTTTAAATTTGCCGGTAAGCATGCCGCTGGCAAGCGGAACGCGCGCCAGAATTCCTACTCTGCGGTGCTTGGCCTCGGCGAAAAATTCCTCCGCCGGACGCTGCCGGAAGCAATTAAAGATAATTTGCACCGTCTGCACGTTGGAGTGTTGTATAGCCTTCAAAGCCTCTTCCACCTTTTCTACGCTCACTCCGTAGTAACGGATTTTCCCAACCCTCACCAAATCATCCAGGACGCCGAACACTTCCGCATGCTCGTACAACGATGTCGGCGGACAATGCAGTTGCAATAGATCCAAGCAGTCGGTGGAGAGATTTCGCAAACTATCTTCCACCCAGCTTGTAAGATTTTCCCGGCTATAGCCCGCTTCAGTTTGCTTGGGGAGGCGCCTTCCCGCTTTGGTTGCGACAATAATCTCTTCCTTCCGCTCCTTCTTAAACTTGGCTATCAATCTTTCACTTCGCCCGTCACCGTACACATCTGCTGTATCAATAAAATTGACGCCGCATGCCACCGCCTTATGCAGGGTAGCCAAAGACTCGTCGTCCGATACGTGCCCCCAAGACCCGCCGATTGCCCATGCTCCGAAACTAATTTCCGATACCCGCCAGCCCGTGCGCCCCAGTGGACGATATCGCATCGATCTCCGACCTCCCCATCCAGTCTTCGAGCTTCCAATAATACGCGAGAAATAGTTACGCTGAATTATCATGTACTTGAAAAATCGCTTTGGAATATCTATCAGTTTTCAAACTGCGGCTCGCAATCACCGCAGCTCGCTCTATGAAGGAGTAGCAAATCGGGCGCGCACTGCGGATTCGGGACACCCCGAGTCACTCCTCGAGTAGATTCAGACGGAAGGGGCGTGCACAGTCGGGCCAAAATCGAGGGAGAGCGGTAGAGGAACCTAGCAAGTGTTTCGCAATTTGGCAGTTTGCACGTAGGGTCACTACAAAAGTCACTACAGTCGTCGGCAACTAATGAGAACGGAGCGATGGCGTGAGTCCGAAGATCCGCATTGCTCCAATCACACACTTCGGAAGTCTAGCGAAGCAGTGCAGCCGTTCGGGAGAGTCTTAATGAAACAATGTTGCGAGATTGATCGACCGGCCCCAATGTTGCGAATTGGGGATATTTATTCGAGATTCGGTGAATGTGAAGGCTGGTACTTCCTCTTGGGAATCAGAATAGAACTCCGCCTTACCAACTAGGTGCTGTTAAATTTATTTCTTTTTCTATAAGCGAGGTAAGCGATTGCTGTGGTAATTAGCGCCGGTGGAAACATAAGGATCAAGATTCCGCTCTTTAAAGCTTGGATGCTGCGAGGGCCCGAAGCGGCGGCACTTTGATAGCACATTGCACAACCTTGGGCATACAAAGCTACAGGGCTAGCAAGAACGGCGACGGCGGCCAATCCACGCTTGAGGAACCCTGAGGTGTTTTTCCGTGCGGCGTTCATGTGATCAATCATTTTATCCCCGTTATACGATGCTTTCGCTTCGCGCCGCAGTTTTTCACTGAATCGGAAGTTTTAGCCGTGCCAACCTATAGGCGTCGGGCCAGATCTGATTCATCATCAGCAGGACGAAGAGCACAGCGGGTACCAGACTCCAGAACAGGCTGGGCTTTTCATATTTCAGATGCATGAAATACATTAGAGCGATCCCGGCTTCAATGAATGCCAGAATCAAGAGAATTGCCAGCAGTTCGTGGACGGAAAAATTCCGATAAGTTAAAAATACCTCAATACCTGCAATACATATCAGGCCGACCCAAATTCCGATGTACGATTTCATTCTGGAACTGGATTCCATGCGCGCAAACCTCCTCTTATGCTTGTTTACCGCGCTGCGTTCATTAAATACAAAAGTGGAAACACAAACATCCAAACCAAATCGACGAAGTGCCAGTACAGTCCAGTGGTTTCCACGTGGTTGGCGTCCAGCCAATCCGTGTTATATCCGATGGCGATTACGATTAGGGCAATCACGCCCGAGATCACGTGCATTAGGTGCAGTCCGGTAATACTAAAAAACGCAGAACCGAACACCACAGGACCACCCGTAGGATTCTTGAAGAGGCCCCAACCTTCATCGAACATATGAAACCACTCACGCAGGTGGAGCACAGCGAAGGTCGCTCCAAGGAGCACCGTAGCGGCCAACCATTTCAAACTGACAGCCTTGCGTCCTGCCTTCGCAGCCTCTACCGCTCCCAACATGGTAAGGCTGCTTGTGAGCAACACCAACGTCATGATCATTCCGTTGATAATGCTGGGAGAAAACTGAAATGGTGTGTTCCAGTTGGGAGTTCCTGCACGCAGATACGAGTAGGCGAACAGGACGGCGCCGAACGTAACGGCATCAGAAATGATGAAAAGCCACATGGTCAGCTTCTTGGACTGAATGCCGTAGGGCGAGGGTTCCAGAAAAGCTTCGTGTCCGGCGTGGCTCGCGCCTAATACCATTTCCGATTCGCTCACAACTCCTCCTGAAACGCTTACATTCGCATCGCAAGCAGCAGAAGCAAGTACACCCAAAGAATATCCATGAAGTGCCAATAGATGGAAAACGCGCCGAAACTACGCACATGCATTGCACTGTCCGTCTTCGATCCAGTAAGCTTTCGAAGCACATAAGCCAGCCCGCCGATTCCTCCAAGCAAATGCACTCCATGCAGCGCAGTGAAAACGTAAAAAAACGAAGAACTCGGGTTGGTAGCCAAATACAGTCCTTGGGCGGCAAGATTACGCCAAGCCAAAAATTGTCCCAGGATGAAGATCAGTCCCAACGCGCCGGTCACATAGAGCCAGTAAATTCCGTTGGAGAGCAAAGTCCCAGCATCGGCGGACGAATGGCGAAGCGTGGCGGGGATTGCAATGATGCGTCGGCGCGTCAATTCCAACGTGAGGCTGCTTGCAAGGAGGATCAAGGTGTTGACATACAACACTCGCGGTAAGTGAAAGTGAAGCCAGTCGGCCGAGGAACCTTGTCTGACGATCATCGAACTTGTAAATGCCGCAAACGACATCGAGATCGCCGCGACCACCACCCACATTCCGGTTTCAGAAGTGGTGGTGCCGCTTACTAAGGCTGGAGAAGCAGAGAACTGAGTCCGGGCCTGTGACAGCAGAGCCTTGCTCTCATGGTCCAGCGTGACTTGCGCTTCCGCTTGCAAAAGTTGGTCTCCCAGATCGCGTTGTCCGCGCGATCAACGACTTACGATTTTTTCAGGCGACGTCTGCATCACGTAATCATTAGCCGAGCCTTCCACTCCAAATTCGTTCGGCCCCTGATAAACAACCATGTGGCGTCCGCCAAAGTTGTCAAATGGCGGCGGGGAAGTCGTAGACCATTCCAACGAAGTCGCCTCCCACGGATTTTCGGGAGCGATTGGTCCCTTGAATCGGCTCCATATCAAGTTGAAAAGGAAAATGAACTGCGCAGCGCCAGTCGCCAAAGCTGCGATCGTGATGAATTTATGCACCGGTATGAGCGGTATCAGATAATCGTCAACGAACGCGGAGTAGCGGCGCACGTTTCCGGCCAGTCCCAGATAATGCATCGGCATAAAAATGCAATAAACGCCGATAAACGTCAGCCAGAAATGCCACTTGCCGAGCGTGTCGTTCATCATGCGGCCGAACATTTTCGGGAACCAGAAATAAGTGGCTGCAAACACCCCGAAAATAGAGGCCACCGCCATCACAAAGTGAAAGTGCGCCACCACAAAGTACGTCGCGTGGAGATAGACATCCAGGGATGGTTGCGCAAGAAAAAAGCCGCTGACTCCTCCGCTAATAAAGACGGAAATGAAGCCGAGACAGAAAAGCGCAGGAGTGTGGAAGCGCATCTTGGCGCCATAGACCGTGGCACTAAGTAAGAGCGTAAGGATCGTCGCAGGAATCGTAATGAACAACGTCGGTACAGAGAACAGATTCGCCGAAAACGGATTCATGCCGCTCACGAACATGTGATGGCCCCACACCATGTAACTCAGGAAACCGATGGCAATCATGCAACCGATCGTCGCGCGCGGGCCCAGAAGTGGTTTGCGGGCAAATACAGGAAGGATGGTTGCGACGATGCCGATCGACGGTAGGATCGCAATGTAAACTTCCGGATGGCCAAAGAACCAAAACAGATGTTGCCAGAGCAGTGTGGACCCACCGGAATGCGGCTGCAAGTGATCGCTGAGCACCAATCCGGACGCGATAAAAAAGCTGGTTCCTGCCGTACGATCCAGAATCAACAAAATACACGCCGGCAGTAGCACTGCGAAAGCCAGTAGGCTGATCACCGCCGTCACAAACCACGCCCAAGTGCTATAAGGCATTCTGCTCAGTGACATTCCTTTAGTGCGCAAATCCAAAGTTGTAGCGATGAAGTTGAGCGCACCCAGAAGAGATCCGACACAGAAGATAGCGATGGAGATCGCCCACAAGTTCTGTCCCATAGCCAGGCCGGGGCCCGCGTCCTTGCCAATCGCACTAAGAGGCGCGTAGGCAGTCCATCCGGAAATGGGGGGGCCATCACTCACAAAAAACGCGGCTACCATCACGAGGAAGGCTGTAAATGTCGTCCAGAACGACATCATGTTGAATCGCGGGAATGCCATATCCTCCGCGCCGATTTGAATGGGCAGGAAATAGTTTCCGAACGCGGCGAACGGCGCATTGGTCAGCACGAAAAACACCATGATGGTGCCGTGCATGGTCATCAACGAAAGGTAGTATTCAGGCGTCATCACGCCGGCGGGCGCACCGACCGCCGAAAGCTTGTCTAGCCCCGGAATTGGCCAGGTTGGCCACGCCAAATGTATGCGCATGAGCCAGGAGAGGATCATCCCGACAAACACAGCGACCAGCGCCAACCCGTAATACTGCTTCCCGATCACCTTGTGATCGAGGCTAAAAACGTGCTTGCGTATAAAGCTTGTTGGTGGTGCATGCTGATGGACTGCCTGAAGTGATGTCTCTTGCATGTTTTTGCCTCGAAGTGAACCAGACGTCACACCCACGGAACCGTAGGTTGATGCACGCTATTGCCCGGCTTGCGTCTTCAGCCACTGCTGGAAATCATCTTGCGACACAACCTCGAGATAAGCCTTCATGTTGTAATGGCCCAGTCCGCAAAGCTGGGTGCACACAATTTCAAACTTTCCCGTTTGATTCGCCGTGAAATGCAAAGGAATTTCGAGACCGGGGACAAAGTCCTGCTGGACTCGAAGTTCGCGTACGTAGAAAGAATGGCCAACGTCTTTTGAATGCAGTTTGAGCCAAATGGGCGTATTGACCGGAATAGTCAAAGAACCCACCACGATGTCGTCGCGAGCCGCGATGTCGTTGGCAGGATCTAGTCCAAAATAATTTCCGCTTCCATCATCAATCTTGTCCGGATGGAGCGCGCCAAATTGCCCATCGGGACCGGCATACCGAAAATAGAAAGCAAATTGCTCAGCTTGTACGTCGATCTTCAGCGAATTTTCCGCAGGAGGAGCAATATAAATCGCGCCCCACGCCTTCGACCCCACAAAAGTGAGGGTCAAAATTTCAAGGCCCACCAAAATAATTGCGCCTGCAACCAGTGGAGTCGCGCCTCCGGGAAAAATCTTCATTTTTCGTCCGCTGCTCGCATTGCTTGAACCCCAGACGAACGCCGCCAAGACCAATTGGCCAGCCAGGAACAAAATGCCCACCCCGATCATGGTTTCATCCATTTGATGGTCGATGGCGGGACCAGTCGTTGAAATATCTATCGGGAGCCACCAAGTGTGCATAACGAAGATGGCTACGGAGACGATCGTGATCACGAATACGGCAGCTGCGAACAATTTACCCATGTTCCATCGCCTCTGAGCTTGCGATTAAGAATTTCGTCCTGGCACATCGCCAGAACCCAACTAATTGGATATGCTGCCGCTTCAGTGGCCTAGAGCCGGATCTAATAGGGCAAAACCTTGAACGCAAAGTTAGCCGTTTTGGTCTCGCTCCCGCTGATGGTTACATCCTGTGTTTGCTGGCCGTACTGCTCCTGCCATGCCGTCACGGTGTATTTTCCGGCGGGTAAGCCCTTAATGCTAAAAGAGCCGTCCTCGGCTGAAACTGCGTAGTGGGACGTGTTCAGAACCACAAAGTAACCGTGCATCCAAGGGTGTATATTGCATTTCACTGGGATGAATTCGGCCTTGTCGTATTTAGTGTCGATCGGCGGCGAACCCGGAGGTTGAGACTTGTTCCATTCGGAATTCACTTTGGCAAGCGGGTGAATATTGTGCGAGGTTTGGTCATCATTGTAGATCTGCAGCTGTTGCGAAATCTGCATGGGAAGAACGTGAGGAATATATTGGCAGCCCTTTTGGTCGTACCGCACGGCTTGAGAGGGCGCCGAAGACTCCTGATCGCCCGCCGAAATGAAAACCACAACCCACGCGAGCGCGTTGCCTGGCCCAGTCGCCACGTTTTCCGTCATGACCGGCGTCGCGTGCTGCTTCGCACACGAAGGTTCCTTCGACATGTCGATTGGCTTCATCTTCGGCGGTGTGCCGGTGTAGGTAATCTTTCCGCTGATCGAACCCGAGCCTGCCGGAGGATTTGCAAATACCAGCATTCCGCTGCCCAGCAGTACTGCAATCGTCAGAGCCAGAAAATACTTAGTTCGCATAAGATGAGTCCTCCGAATTTAGAAAACTACTTTCCACCCGGAGCGGCGTCCGGGCCGATGGGTTTGATATCGGCGCCGTGCGCAGCCCTATAGGTCTGCCAGAGATCCGCTTCCTGCGTTTTCAAGGGTTGCAGAGTCCGCAGAAAGTGGACGAGGTCCCATGCTTCCTCCGGCTTTACGACGTCCGCAAAGGACGGCATCGGCGATCCATCAAGGCCGGTCATGAAAATGCGGTACAAGTCCTGATTGGTTACACCGCACATAAATCGTGAGCCGGACGAGAAGTCGTAGGGCCGAATCGGATTGTTCTTGCTGTCAGTCAGCGTGTCAGCCGAAGGACCATCGCCGTGGCCTTGTGGGCCATGGCACTTCCAGCATTCCAACTTCTGGAATATCTGCCTTCCATGCAGAATACTTTCAATCGTAATGGGAGTTTCCGCCGGAATGGTCAGCGCAGTTCCAGGTTTCTCCTTGGCCCAACGAGGTGACCAGGTCTTGACGAACGCCACCAGATTGGCGCGTTCTTGCGGTGTCAAAGGCCGCCACGCTGGCATGTTTGTTGTTACAAAACCGCGCGTGATGGCGTTGTACAGATCGTCGTCAGTGGGCAAGGTGCCAGTCGGAGTCGACCGGCACTTGAACGTAGCTTCAGTAAAATCGCGAGGCTTCGGATCGATCCACTGGGCGTTCATGCCTTGACCGTTTCCATCCGGCCCGTGACAACCGATACAGAACCGGCGATAAAGCTTCTTACCGTCCGCCGCGTGGCCGGTTAGGCCGCCGATGTGGCTTTCTGTGGAATCCACGCTGGGTGCTCCAAGCGCAGGATCAGGTGAGTTGACGTGCGACTGCGCACGCATGGATGTGGCTCCGACCGTTACCAGAGCCATCGACCCCAAAACAAATGTCACGGCAAAGTTTTTTAGTGTCATTTTGGGCCTCGTCCCTAGAAGTCGAAGTCAAATCCGATAAATACGCTGCTACTCCAAACACCATTTGTTGGCAGAAGCGGAGGTAGTCCGCTACCATCACCACTTAGAGGTACGATCCCGATGGACTTGGTTATGGAATACTCATTGTGCCAAGCCAATCCCGCGCGGCTGAACATGATTGGGTAGTACCTGTAACCAACGGAATACGCTGTCACATCGCCAAAATTGCCAGGTACGGCTCCTTCATTAACAAATGCTTGTTGTGTTACACCTATCTTCTCGAAGCGTCCGAAGAAAACAAGTTGGGGATTTACAAAATACTGTCCCTCAATAAAACCACCATTAAATGTCGGTGCCTTCGCTCCTACAGGCAGGCCCGCCGTATCTGGTAGGCCCGTTCCCAGATATGCGCTGTCGTGGCCGTGCATAAAGTACGGCAGCAACTCTAGATTCTTGAAATGAAGTTGGCCGGCAAACCCTACGCGATAAAAAGGTTCATTCCCCAGCGCGACGAGTGGAGTTCCGCTCGTTGTTTGGAAATACGTCCCTCTCTGACCGACGTAGGCGTATGCTTGAAATTGCTCGTATCCCCAGCTTCCGGCGTTGAAAGACTTGGTGAAGGCCATGTATCCGTCGAAGCTTCGGTTTGACGGCAGACCACCCGGAAGGTTGGATTCCGTTAGACCCGTCCCGCCCTCGTTGCTGCTAAGTAGAGCGATGGAGTAGCGCATGGAGCTGTCCGCATTGTGCCCCGCCAATTCCATTCCAATTTGATTGTCGCCGATTCCGAAGTCGTTGACGCTTCCCGGAACGTCGAAGTGGTAAGTTTGGTAGAGGCCGCCGTTGGCGGAGAGGAACAGGAATCTTTTCTCAGAAATCAAGTTGTCCAACTCGAACCTTCCGAACTTAAAGTTGAGCCATGAGCTCCCTTTGATGTTGTCAAAGCGAACCCAAGCGCTTTCAAAGTGCCAAACGGCGAACGAGTCTGACGATGGCAGCAGCTGGAAGGAAATATTCTTGTAGAGCGTTCCAGCTGACCATAGATCCATTCCCGATAGGTCAAATCCGGCCTGAGTCACGTTACGAGACACCAAGGTGGAACTCGACCCGCCGCCCGGAATCGAGTCAACCGGTTGATTGCTGGTGCTCTCCCGATGCCACTGAGGGGTGATCCGGAAAGTTATAGGGAAATAGGAGGGGTTTTGCCAAATCGGTGAGTCGCGATCGTTCATCAACTGATAGCCATTGTCACGGAACACCAACCCGAAGTTATTCAGCTCCGGCCAGGCCGTATGGCATGCAGAACAAGGCAATCCATATTTCCGCGCGAACGCTGGAATCGCCATCACTTTGCCAGTCGGCAACGCACTCACCGCCCGGCAATCTCCGATCACAATCGCCAGCATCAGCAGCGCGCAGGTGACGAATGGACGTACCCAGGATTTCCGGGTTCGGTCCGCACCATTTGCAAACCACTTAGACATACAGCCTCCTATTCAAGCTGTCAGAATGGTTGTAATTTGCATCGTTGAATTCGGAAAAAAGTGAGGAAGAGCAATTGCGGGAGGTGAACTTGCGATTCGAAAAAAACTCTTGCCGCCATTTACAATGATGAAGCAATTCGCCGTTCTTAAGATGATCGAACAACAGCGCGCCCCTCAGCTTCCGCAAAACGCCTAGAAAATACTCCTTCGCCGTTAATAAGACAAGCACAAAAATTAACAATTCTTAACACACCCAGATAATTGTAAAGGCGCCCGACCGTACATTCGTTCCCACTCCTCCGAGCCTTCGCAAAAGGGCACGCAAACGTCAACGCGCGCAGTACCGGGACGAGCCCTTCACTTAAGGAGCGTATTTATGGTGGTTATTCGATGCCGGGTAACGGGTGTAACGGCGAATTTAATGGTTCGAGGTGCTGATCAATATACGTAAAGACTCGTGTGGAACTGGATCTTCAATCCCAGGCCGATTGTCCGAAACTCACCCTCGGGAGCTTAGCGGAACTGCCTGAACGACATTCCCTTCGCTGGAGGCCACAGGGAATCGCAGCTCGACCACCAAGCCTCCCTCGGGACTATTCTCCGCTTTCACGCTTCCCCCATGAAGTCGCACGGCACGCTCGGTGATTGAAAGTCCGAGCCCGGAGCCGCCTGCGGACCTCTCGCGGGCATCACCCACACGATAAAAAGGAAGAAATATATCGACCAAAGACTCGTCCGGAACTCCTTTGCCGTGATCCCGTACCCGAATGACCGCTGCTTCTCGACCCGACTTGGGCACGAATTCCAGACTCACCTCCACGGTTGTGCCTTCCTCCGTGTGGCTGAGGGCATTACGAATTACGTTCTCGGCTGCTGCGCGCACCAATTGAGCATCTCCAGTAATCCCGCAAGAATCGCAGGACAAAATGCGGACCCTCCGATTTCGGCTCTGAGCTTCGTAATCCGCATCCGCAGCCACATCCCGCAGCATAGCCTGCAGGTCTAACGGCTCCCCCTCCAATATTTGGGCCCCGCTTTCCAACCTTGCGAGCTCCAACAGACTCCCAATTAGATGGTTTAACCGCTCTGATTCGAGGTCGATCCTGTCGAGTGCACTGGAAAACTCCGGGCCGGCGTGCCTGCGGGCGAGACCTAGCGCCACGCACAACCGGGTAAGCGGAGACCTGAGCTCATGAGAAATGTCGGAGATTAAGCGGCGTTGCGATTTCAATAGCGATTCAATCTGTTCCGCCATGTGGTCGAAGTCGCGGCTCAGGTCCGCAAGTTCGTCCTTGCGTCTCTCATCATAACCGCCCACTCGCGCCGAAAGGTTTCCGGTCGCCAGACGGTGCGTCGCCGTGCGCAAATGTCGTATTGGCGCTGTGATATAACGCGCCAGCCAGAAGCACACCAGGCCGGCGATCAAAAGAATGGTTGTTCCACGCAGGATTTGAATTCCCAAGGGCGCCCGCAAAACGCTCGCCACCGATTGAAGTTTCATCCCCGTAACGAAAACATAGCGAGTCCCTGTCGATCCAGTTGTCCTTCTCGCGACATATTTAATTCCGTGTGATACCAAAAATTCAGTCTCGTTGGCTTGCAGAGCTCTTTGCGCGATGGCATCAGCTTCGGAGGGAGTAGGCTGGGATAGGATTTCCTTGCCTTCATCGTCAAATAAATAAGCTTGCCAACTCAACGTCGTTTGCAGGGAGCTAAGGTAATCCGCCAGTGCTCCCATGCCGTGATCGTCCAGGACATCCGCGGCCCGAGCCGCCACAATGGGAATCAGTGTTCTGTCCGACTGCTCGGATCGATTTAGCGTAAAAACGGACTGAGTAGTGACCACGGAATAAATCAGCGTGCCGCTGACTAGTACCATGGCCAGCCAGAACGAAACGAAAATTTTCAGAAATAATGTTCGCATTTCTCGCCCTAGTGTTTCCCGGACAGAGCTTGCATCGCGTAAATATACCCGACGGTTCGAACGTTGCGAATGCGATTGCTTCCGTCTGGAGACGGTCCCAATTTCTTCCTGAGGTTGCTAATGTGCACGTCGATACTTCGATCGAGAGGAACAAGGTCGCGTCCAAGCACGGTCTTAACCAGCTCCTCTCGCGTAATTACCTGACCGGGTTTTCTCAGAAATGCGGCCAGAATGTCAAATTCCAGCGCGGTAAGATCTATTTCATGATTCCCGCGGCGCACCGTGCGTGCGCGAACTTCTAATTCCACGTCCCCCAAAACGATTCGGTCGGAGATCGGCGGCGAGCCCTGCATACTCCGTCGTAGAACCGCCTGAATACGTGCGACGAGCTCTCGGGGATTGAACGGCTTCGGAAGATAATCGTCAGCTCCAATTTCCAAGCCCACGATTCGGTCCACATCCTCGCCGCGGGCAGTCAGCATAATGATGGGCAACCGCGACTTCGCCCGAATCTGCCGCAGCACTTCAAACCCTTGGATTCCGGGAAGCATCACATCCAGAATAACCAGGGAATATTCGCCGGAAAGGGAACGATCCAAGCCTTGCACGCCGTCGTAAACCGAATCCACCTGAAATCCTTCCGGAATTAGGTACTCAGCAACCAACTCGCACAGCTCGGCGTCATCGTCCACCACCAGGATGCGTGGACCCCGCCATTCCGCGTTTTTTTCAATTTCAAACGGTTCAACCACTGGATTCGGCACTCGTTTATTCGCGTGAGTCCACGCGATTCCTGCCGTAATTTTACCTCATCGGGCCACGAACACTTCGCCGGAGCGCCCATCCATTCAAGCCACCCGCTAAACCTCGGTCCAATCGTCGCGGATCATTTGAACAAACTTTCAGATACAATAGCGCGGAATGAGGAAAACAGCG
>Ga0210383_10000688_pt1 | contig 30884 bp, 32 predicted proteins | sample IncBWC14OmetaG_FD_160072 | JGI IMG/M metagenome (GOLD analysis project Ga0210383, IMG submission 160072) | Forest soil microbial communities from Barre Woods Harvard Forest LTER site, Petersham, Massachusetts, United States - Inc-BW-C-14-O ... | reverse complement strand
GCTGCTCGCACTGAAATCACAGGCAACGCCCCCGATGCTTCCATCTCCAGCGAGCATTGCTCCTGCGAACAGTGCCAATTCTACTCCAACTAATCGTGCTGGCGATACCCCTAACACTACCAGTCGCTCGGCGTCGACCTCATCGACATCTGCAGCTCGTCCGATGCCTTCTGACCCAGGTCCATCAATTCCCATCACGCTGCTCCCAAGTTCGACCAATGGTGTCCCAATCCCCCCCCACGTCATGTCTGCTATGGCCAGCGTCACTGTCCCTGTGGGACCAACCTTAGTTCAAGACCTCAAGGACCAAACCTCCGGTATCATCGCTGCCGCATGGTGTATGAACACGTCCCAGTCCACACTGACGCTCCCCACCATGGCCCGGTTCTTTCCCACGACCTTCGCTCGGATGATCCATTCCAGCTTGTCTCCCAACGAGGAACACGAACCGGATTTTGAGGACGAGGAAGGCGAGCTGTTCTGGCCTGGACAGAGTATAACTGGGGAAGGTCTGGGTTGGGTCTGTTTGATGGGCAAAGCAATGATCAAGGAGTTTGGAAAGGCGTACGGGTATAGAGGTTTGGACGGGGTGGTGCCGAAGCCGAAGCCGGAGGAGCAGACGGAGGATGGTCCCCCCGCGCCTCCCGCCCACGGTGCATCGCATTTGCAGGGCCAAGGACTGCCACCAAGACCTGTTTCTACACCACAAGGACAAGGGCCCGCGGTGTCGTTACAGCGGTAGCAGATCGCCTTTTCGTCCTTGTTCACATCCTGGAGTCATTCGGTCTAACACTTTTTTTTAATCGCACAATGGAGTATGGGATGGATCTTCGACACGGATTGGTCTCGACGAAATCTCAAAAGACTCGCACAAAATTGGAACGCCAAACAGCGGCATCCGACTGTCGACTGGGCTTGGATATTCTTTTCTCCTTTGGGTTATCCGATGTCCTCTGTGGAGCTTGCTTTCCTGAACTTGCTTGGGGGGTCCCTCACTCTCTAATTCGCCCTTCGCCCATCGTCCTGTACATAGATCTTTTCCTGCCTTCCTGGCCCATTCCATCCTTGAATCCTGACACTCCTGAAACATCACCGTCGCACGCTGCCTGTAGCCCTACCGCAAAACTTGGTCTCTCGTTCTTGTACCCCACCACCGGGCGACCTCATTGTTTCATCTCAAAATACATCACTATTGCATTCCTACTTGCATCTGTCTCCATCAACAATCCATCATATTTTTTTCACTCTCAATTCTTTTTTCTATTGGTGAAAGGCGAAAACGGGTGTTCTGGCAGCCTCGCGCCTGATTATTTCATATTCGTTTCATAGTTTTAGTCTGGGTGACATCAGAATATTATTTCCTTCGTGGTGTTATGTACGCCTTTGTTGTATTAATATTCTTCAGCGAGGTGTCGTTAATTTTTATATATAATACATTTTCTTCTTTACCATCTTCCTTCGTCTACATACATTAACCAGCACGGCGCATCCAGTTATCCTTTCACTTGTCGGCACATCGACAACTGTGGTTATATTAATTGTACATCCTCCAATGAAATATTTCAAGTTCTGCCATGTAATTATAAGCAGGGCGATCAATACCGGTAGCGCTTCATACTAGCTGTTTCAAGTCAATTCAAACTTTCTGTGAGTGTTTCCGACTCCTGACATTCAGCGCATCAACCTTGCGTCAACACCAAAACCAATGATCCGGCTATAGCTATAGTAGGCTATTATTTACTGTACTTGGAAAATTGTGGCGGTGGGTTTCGATGAATTCAACATAACAAGTTGACATATGAAGCATAGATGAGACGTCATGCGCAAATCGAGGTAAATGAATAGAATAGAATGCAGGAAACCCATGTTGCCCAGGTTCTCTTCCCCGCCTCCTCCGCATTTCTTGAGTGCAATCAACCGAATAGAAGCCAGGGTCAGTAAACAGATTACCGATTGGACTTGGCCACACGCTCGAGCTCATCCTTTTTCTGTGGAAAGGAAGGCCAAAGTAGTTTGAGTGGTTGGATTTGGAATTTGCAAGTGAGAGGAACGGAAGCAGACCTTGATTGCGTAAGAGTTCGAGGAACCCTTTGCAGCGTTAATTAGCTCATCAGCGAGACATTCAGCAATTGATTTCACATTGCGGAAGGCGGATTCTCGTGTCTGTAAATAGATTGTTTAACACTATTTAATTGGACATCGATGTCGAAGAAGGCTTACACCGATAGTGAGCAGGGCAATCGACTGGTTAACTCGCCTAAGAGGCGACACATCGACCGCTTGGCGACGGACGGTACCCTGCGAACCAATACGGGTCGAGTCCTCTCGAGGACCGGTGTTAACAATGGCATCAACGAGAACCTGTTGTTCAATTTCAGTTGCAGGGACAGAGCCAAGATGAAAGTTTGTTGGAATGGGGTTCACGGACTTGAATGGGATTTTGGTCGGTGAGGAGATGAATGATCTCGAATGCGTGTGCAACGATGCGGACGGCCATGAGCTTCTTGCCATTATTGCGGCCCTTCATCATTAGGCTGAGGCGGTATAGAGGTATGCTTAGAACCATTTCAGAGGCACCAAAACGGGATAACGCGCACCTATCGACCAGTCGTTCAACGATGGGCATTTGTGCCTTCTTGAACTGCTTCTTTGCGTAACGGCCAGCGGTGTGAGGTACGTAGACTGCATGACGGACTTGAATGTAATCGGTCAGCGAGATGTCCTTGACCTCGACACTAACGGTAAAAAAAAAAACGCAAATCCTTTCGGTAAACAAATATTTTCACAGAAAATTCCCCCAACATTCACTACTCACTCTTGGGTATCCCACTTTCCAAACAATTTAATCTCCTGACCGAGCTTCGAGATGTCCTTCGGGAGGGTGGTAGCGGCTGCCATGTTTTTGGGAGAGTTTGAGGGGGATCGCCGGGAAGCTTGTCACAAGCACAGATGAGGAATTACTGTTGTGTTCAACAATTCACCTGGCAATGTGTGTTAGTACTTGTTGGTCGAAATCAAAGTTTGAGGCGTCGGTATATCCCGTAACTGTACAGCTTCTAGTCGCGCAATCACGGTTAAGTCACGTGATGACTTTCTCACGAATTTCCGTTTTCGACCTGGTGCTAAACCCAATCATGATGCTTTAGTAACTAGACGATGGGATGTCTACATGAGAGAAGGGGATAGCAACTATCCCAGTGTAAACCTGTAGAATTTCCACCCCATGTTCACCAATGAGCAACTGACATTGTCCCTCTGAGCCTCAACATTAGCAGAACCCATCATTTGTGCTGCCATTGTCATGGACAAGCTCACGAAGATATTCTACCTATGTGATCCAGTAGCACTCGAGAAGCTCAATAGGGCGAAATCTGATGACCCCATTGACTCTATTCAGCAATTAATTTGTGTACAACCTGCCTTAGAGTAGCCGAACAATACGAACACTCCATTTCGAAAGGTTTGGATACTATTGTACTTATTGTCTTCTCAGGAAAAATATTTCGGACTACATTAGTAGAGGAACAAAAATGAAAATGCCAAGGTCTTGATATGATGCGAATATGATGAGATTACAGAATGATGTGCCAGGTGTCATGAAATCGATATCGTTGAGGAAAAGTATCAATGAAGGAATCAGTCAAGCGAAAAGGGAGGAAAAAAGCATCATGAGAATCAGCTCCGTTAAGCGTCCCCTAAGAAAGGAGAAGCTTGATGAGAGGCCCGCCCAGTCTGCGAACCCAGGCCCGAAAACGAGACACCCTCACCCTTCGCCGCCCTCTGGAACATATTTGCAAGGTCTTCAAACAGCGGCTTAACCGTTCTCTTCTCAGAAACCCTTTCAAACTCCATCCTTATCCCCCTCTCCAGCTCCGCCCTCTCCTCCGCCCTCCTCCGCGTGTCCACCTCCCGTTTCATCTGATCCAGCGCATAAGTTTCCATCCTTCGCGCAGTGGCCAAGTCCTGCTCCACGTCGCCGAGCTGTCGCTCGAGCTTCCGACGCAGGTTGCGTTCGCACGCAAAGTCGTCTTCCAGATCACGCTTCGCGGAGCGGGACTCAGAGAGGAGAGTAGATTGGCGCGCTTGGCGGTCGCGTAGAGATTGGATCTCGCGCTCAAGGATTCTATAGCGAGCGGGTGAGTGATTCGCAATTTGTATGGGTGCGGGAGGGGTGGGCGCTGGATGCTGTCGGGGGGCAGATGGAACACTGGCGTCAAGGCGGGAATGCAGGGAAGCGGTTTCTGCAGTTGGTTTGATCGGAGGAGCATTGATATCTTTATATTTGGATTGGACAGGTGGGACAGGGCGGCTTGAGCTTGTAATGTTAAGACCAAGAGCGTTTGTCGATTGAGGACTGGTCTGAGGACTGTTGACTCCGTAGACCTTCTGTAACCATTGCCGGGACTTTCCGGAATGTTCAGACACTTCCGAAGCATGAGCACCGCTTGACTTAGCACGTTTCCTGAGATCGTTCTCACAGCCCGATAGCATGAGGAAGGCGGGCTTGAGATCATTCTCAGCTACGTTGTGCTGCGTCATGACTATTCCAATTTGATTCCAATAAGTATCAGCCATGTTACCGAAAGTAAGTAATACAGTGAACGTGCCTTCGATCATGGTCGTCACTACAGTAATGGCCGCACGAATGTTGCCTGTTCGACGATAATATGCACCGACCACCATCCAGTTCCCGCGCTCACTAGCGGTAGTCCTCAGCAATTCGATGATCGCTTTGGGATCCGTATCAAGGGATTGAAGATTGTAGATGATGCTTTCCCCACAGAGGGTCATTACGATGCGGGTTTCTAAAGAAAAGGAAAGGCCTCCATTGTCAGGGAATGCACAAGTCGGAGACACCGGAGGTGGAAGGGAGGCGACTGGAAGCAACGAAGAGGTTGGAAAAGAAACTGGAAGAACGAGGGATGGTGTAAGTGGAGAGGTGAAAGACGGGGGTGGGGTAGGTGGAAACAATGATGAATTGACGGCGCTGAGCAGGTTTTCGTCGTTACGATTCGATAAGGATGTCTCGGAGTATTTGAGGGTCGGTAAGAGGACGCCTGTAGGAGAGGACTTCGGAGAGGGAAGAAGCAAAGAGGGACCAGAAGAACAAAACGATCGAGAATCACGAAATCCAGTCAAGGCGAGGCGGATTCGGGAAGTACCTCCATGATGTGTTTTTCTACGTTTCATAGCGTCGGGGTCGCGTTCAAGATCAGCCAATGCAGGAATATCTTCTAAGATGCTTCCTATCGCATGAATGGTCTTCGGATGAGTCTTGAAAGCGAATGGATTCACAGTACGATATTGGTCGATGAGGTGGGGATATATGGCTAGAGACTGGATGTGTATGCATGGGTTGTCCAACTTGAGGTTGACTGCGAGTTCAGAGCCTTCGTTGTCTTTAAAATCTATGAAAAAACAAGCACTTCCTGCGGTGCTGGTCATGTAAGGATATATGGCTTGTCTAGTGGACATGAGTCTGCTAAAACGCTCGGAGACGCGTCGACAGACGTACATTTCACCACATCTAGAGAATATTTCACGGATAATGTTGAGGTCTGACGTTTTGCTTTGGACTTTGACAACTCTCTTTAGCGAGTCCATGATTGGAGAAGAGTGTCCAACTTGTGTCCAACGGCAACTCAACTACAAGGAAGAGGGCGAGTGAGCACTGCTGGGGGTAAATTTCAAATAATATTCGCCTCCTGGTAAGGAAGGACACCCAATATTCAAACCGATCATTCTGAGGCCGTTTATCTGGGATTTGGAATGTCCGAACGTCCGGATGTCCGCACGTCCGTGCTGGTGGAGACGGCACCTCGGCAAGTGATTGTTTGGTCGAGTTTCGCTGTCGGGCGCGTCACTTGGCACACAGCGGCAGTTTCGACTTACAGAACATTTGCACCTGGTCTGTAAATATTTATCAATATCTGCACCTGTGACAAATACGGAATCATATTTAATATTTGCAAAATCATTTGCAACGTATTCCGCGATACCTGTGACGTGAGGTACGGTTCACGGATATCTAAGGATTATGATAAGATAAGACAAAAGGGGTTCAGATAGGTAATCACGTCACGTGCCACAACACGTTGGGGCCGACTACTCGAACCTCTTGGGGACACGCATATGTGGCCTCATCGTTCTTTCTCTTCATACCACCATCTTCCCCCTCATTTTCGAACCCACCCACCCACCGCTCCCCTTTTCTTTCTGTTCCTTGCAGTCTCTAGTATAGTGGCTTGCGTGCTCACGTGACCTTGTGCGCCCACGACACCAGGGGGCTCAGACCCTTTGTTTGCATTGGTATCGGCTTCGGCAACAGCCGCTACCACTTACAAATAAACTTCAGCACTCTACGAAGTAACTTATTTGTTGTTGTTTATTTGTATTGTTTTAGCCGGTCTGCCGGCACTTGCAAACAAAAAGTTCTTGCCCAAAACATGGAAATTCTTGCAAGAAATGTGTTATTATCTGGAAGAATTTCCATGCCACTACCGATAGGTTCTCACATGGCTTAACTTATGCTGATGACTACATATTTGGGTCAAATTTTCACTTTTCTGAGTCTTAATATCTAACATGAGTGCCAAAATTTGATGGCCAAAAATTTAGGGGTCTGAAAGTTTTTCCGGCCTGCCCGCATCACACCCCCAACCGGGGTACGAGGTTCTAATGCTGGGCCCCTTGATGCAAACAACTGTAAAAGCCGACAGGGATCAACTTTGATTTGACTTACAATGTGCCAGATACTAGTAGCGGGGCTGGTCACGGTTTCCAAGCCAATTTCGGATTCCATGCAGTATGGGCATGGCAACCCACTGGTGACCCCCAGTTGCAATGAGTCCTATCATATTCATGGAGCTTCAAAGGGTTTCAAACATACAATGAAAACGACATGTACGTACTGTGTCTGAGTAAAGTACAAGTTTGGAACTTTTGAATGTATAAACCAATTTCCGAAGTTTGTGACACCGTAACGTTTATATATATTTGTCACAGACGGTTCACATGCATGTGAAGCTCTTGGCCTGCTGTTTCAAAAACATATATTTATAAGACCTTCAAGTTTGGCTCCTTTGATCACCCCACAACATTACGTGCCCATCTCACTCTGACTCCGATATTCGTCTCATACAACCATGATGTCCTGCTTTTTTATCTTGGCTGCTTTGGGGACCGGAGCCACCTTTGTTTCTGCACAGTGAGTGCTTTTTTCTCCAACGGAAGGTACCAGCCAGGAAGCTGACAATCTTCCGTTCGGTAGACTGTCGTCTGGTTGTACAACCGCATTGGCACAGGTTGCCGCGAACCCCGACGCTGCTGCCTGCTTAAGCCCATCCTCGTTAATCCCCCTGTTTGTTGGGTCAGGGAATACATCCATTGTTGACCCCATCAACACCTGGTTGACCAACATCTGCGCTGCGGCCCCCTGTAGCAACGCCACACTTTCAGCTGTTGTAACAACCGTTGCCTCTGGTTGCAGTACTGACCTGCCCTCCCTCGGGTCGGGTTCAACGGCTACTGTCATTCAATCGGTGCAGCAGATGTATCCTACTGTGAGGAAGGTGGTATGCCTGAAAGAGTGAGTTACTGGGACTACGCAATATTGCTGTGGGTGGATGGGTGACTCAAATTTTGAATTGACAGTGGTAACACTAACTGCATCACGCAAACGCTCACCAATGCCCAAAACATCCTTGGCCCTCTTAGCATCAACAAAATCATCGATCTTGTCGCCAATCCCTTAACCAGTTTACCCGGCAATATCACCTGCACGAACTGTACGAAGGCGGCGTACAACATCATCAATCAAGACATACCGAGTTTAGGCACGGCTGACGCGTCGGACCTTCAGGCCCAATGCGGTTCCTCTTTCACTGGCAAGTGCCACCTCTTCTGTCCTGTCGAATAAAAATCTTAATAGACCTTCTTTGGTTAGATGGAACCACTCCCGTTGGTATCTCCCAAAGCGCAAGTTCTGCGGGTGCTGCAGGTGCTTCCGGAGCTGCTCTTGGAACCGTTTTACTTACGTCTAGTGGTGCTCTTGCTGGCATGGGTGCCTCGGCTCTTGTCGCCTTATCGTTTGCATTCTTTCCTTAAAATTTGGAATGGCCATCGGAGGAAACGGATGAGCATTTTCTACGCACGGACTGTGACTGTTATTATTTAACTATTTACCATCTGCCCATTACCCTCGTTTAACCCTTATACCTTGAACTGATGGATTTTTATTATCAACAAGACCAATGTAAGGATTGAGATTTTACCCAAACACCTCCATCGATTAGGGTGGTCCGTTCTCGCCATTGTTTGCGCGGCCTCACTGCCAATTGCCTGAGCACATCTGCACACTGAGTTGCCGCATATGGGTCGCGTTTCGAGGTGAGCACCGGTGAGCTGCGGCTTTATTTACCAAATTCACCAATACGAAGGACGTAATATAACACGGTAACGCACGACTCCTCACGACTTACAATAAGCGTAACGGCTTTCGAGCTCTGCGGGAACCAGATCTCTTAGTAGTAGACAACGCCCTCTCCGAGTCTACCGTGACAACCGCCCATATCAAAATGAGGTTCCTTCAACGAATCTCACCGCCACGGTTCTCGTCGACGCAGATTCCGCTGAGACACAGGTTGATGTAAGTCCCTCTGTGTCTTATTTCGTCACGCTCCTTAGATCATTACATGTTGGATAGGAAACATTGTCTTAGTGTTGTCTTTCGCCCATTAATACCCTGCCCTGAACAGCGATAGGAATTCAGGAAATCCACCAAACGTTACTGGTGAATTCGAATATAATGATAAGATATGGAGTTTTGCATCGAGCTTGGTTGTTCTCCCAATGCGTAAAACTCGTAGTTTTCTTGTCTTCCTGTCCTAAGACACTACGGATGCTCGGGACGCGAGCTGAGGTGCTTGCTCATCATTTAGGTTGATTGTAGTAAGAAACTTGATATTAGTACTTGGTGTAACCGCAGCTGTTATATTGGCTCCAGCTCCCTGTCCATCTGTCATTAATACTATTAGCTTCTAGCAACACTATAGCAACACTCCGAGCATCTAGTCTGTTTTCACCTGTGGGGGTCGAACCGTGTTACAAACTTTCAGTGTCAATAGGCACATGCAGTAGTAAACATAGTCTAGGACGTATGTGGGGGGGCCTCTGAGAAGAGCCCGTGAGAACGTCTGAGCCTGAACTTTCAGGTCCGGCACACCGGCAAATAACCGCAAGATTCACCATCTCCTCACACACTCCATGTATTGCAACCCTACGAGCATAAATCTAATGTTATAATTTCAAAAACCTAACATAGCCTTCACTGGAATGGATATCCCCACTTCAGACACCTTGGTGGTGCTGCCAGCTGTTGATTCTCGTGACTGGATGGATGACCACCTCCTGCGCGAGGAGAATAATGTCACCTCCATTAGACCCTTCCAGTTAAAACATGCAATGGATCTGAACAACAGGTCCTCGGTCTCATTTGGCTCACTAGAATTGCTCAATGACGGGGAGTGTGGAATGGGAGATTGATTGAATGTGTATCCATTGCATAATACATGTGCAGAGGAGAAGCCTGAGGCAGGGCTGGTATGATAGGATGGCTACCCGGGTAACATATACAAGTGTTCGGTGTGGATTGGTCGCCAAAGAATGCAGCGGGTGAGTTGGAAGAAGGTTCAAAGAAGGTTTGACAAAGCTAGGTAAGGCCCTCGCTGATAACTGAGCAGGGAAGTCATCCCATTGCTGGTGCTGGACATGACTCATCAATCCACTTGGTGGTAGAGTGATGGGTGGGTCAGCGCAGTAATGTTGAGCATGGAAAGGAATCGTTTGCAGCGGGAATAGTGTAGTGGGAACGTGAGCATCTCGACAATGTGAGGGCGAGGATTCCGCTATGTCCTGGTCCGAATGAGTTCCATGAAACCTACCAGACATGGTGAAGGTGTTCCGTGAGTGTTCGTCTCAGAGATGCAGCATTTCGGGACTCTGTAGAAGCAACCAAGGGAGTCGACAGTTCGACCCCCCCAGTGCCGACGGCACTTTCAGACTCAGACGTTCTCACGGGCTCTTCTCAGCGGAACCCCCAACTAAATTCCAGACTCTATTTATAGTGAGAACGATTGTCTTCTCATAAACTATAACTAGAGTCTGGAAGCGAGACTATATTAAACACAGACAAAGGATTGAAACGCGTCTGAGTGAACTGACGCGAGCTCACATATTCCGGGTGACTATGGAGACCAATTCTCCCCTGTAATCACCCTCTTACCTCTCCGTAGTGTGAAAGATGCCACTCAAGGAGATTTCTCCGTAATCCATCCGAACGCAAAAGTGAAAATGTCACGAGATATCATCATATCATGTGACATGTTCAACTCGAAAGAGCGCACAACTTCAAGATTGAAGTTGTGTACCACTGGACAACTGTTTAAACTACACGAATGTCACTTGTAAAAGGATCCCAGACTGTTATACAGCAATGGAAGGCGTTTCCCCTTCAAGCGGTTGAACTTGGGTTGAACAGCAGCCTACCTTCGCAGGTGGCTGATTTTATTTCCTTAAAAGGCGATATCTCATCATTCTCACGGTTTGAAAGCGTGAAATATATGAGTGTATGAGTGTTTCCATCAATTTCTTAAGAAAACACGAATTTAATTGGTCTGCCTACCGAGACTACCGAGCATCCACGCGGCCACGAGCTCAGCGCTCAGCGCTCATTCAAGTTGAAGAGCTGTCTGTGAGTCTGTTGTCGAGTGGGAAACCATGCGGTGCATCGCCTAAGTCTATCATAGGCCAGAACACCAAGTAGATATTCCATCGTCATGGTAATGATGAACTGTTTTTTACCCGATATTTTTGGTGGTACTACACACATCCTATTTCTCGTCGCTCATTTTCATTTCGATTAAACATGCTGGTTCATGTCAACGTTTTCGTGCTTGTTGCTGCCGGAGCTGGTCTCGTTTCAGCGCAATCGTGAGTACCAGATCAAATGCCCGTAATTATTTTTTGATAGTCTGTCAACGAAGGATATCATTATCATCCGCATGCACAACGGCTTTGACAGGGTTATTAACGTCCCCGGATGCTGCTTGTCTGAATCCTACATCACTACTGTCCTACGCCGTCAGCTCGCAGAAATCTATACCTGACACAATTGATCAATGGTTAACGGGTCTTTGTGCGAGTGGGTCTTGCAGTAATGATTCCCTTGCTCAGGTCGTCACCAACGTCACTACGGGATGCAACGCCGAGCTTGCTCAGGTCGGGATCTCCCCAGGCGCGAACGATTCAATCATCAATATCGTTCAGCAGGCGTATCCCACCGCACGGAAAGTAGTGTGCTTGAAAGAGTAGGTCACTGGAACTTATACATCGGGCGAGAGTTCATGCTTATGTTTTCATTTGGGAATTAGCGACTCCACAAATAAACTTTGCGTGCCAGAAACAATCAGCAACCTTGAAAGCATCATTGGCAAGCTCGGTGTCAATGACTTGAGCTTTGTCAACCTGGCTGCAGATGTTAATCAGCTCGTCGCGTCTGGTCTCCCCAACATCACATGTACGAACTGCATTAAAGAGGCATACACTATCGCGAGGCAGGACTTCCCAGACATATTCTCGAACGGGGATATAAGTTCGCCAATAGTTTCTCTCTGCGGTGCTCCCTTCATAGGTGAGCAGCTACTTCTATCAAACTACCTAGTCTACAGTATCTTACACTCAGTCTTGTAGATGGCTCGCATCCCGATGACATCTCGGAGACTGCTGATTCCAAGACGTTCTCGCTCGATAACTCCAGTGTACTATCTCGGGGTTCCGTATTTAACATGGCCATAACACTGTTATTGATATCTTCGGCATTTGTTTTCTTGGGCTAGTATGTCATCAGTGATGCTTTCCGTGCATAGTACCCTGACGATTGAGTAATTACACCGTAACCTGATGAGGTCCGAATATACCTAATCTCCCGCTGTCAGACTACAGCAATGTTGATCACTATATAACTGCAAATTGACAGCGTTTACCAGACCATGACTAGACATGCTGCTAAGTGGGTAATCGTCAATCCAAGACGGGGGATTGCCTCCAAGTCATGCCTGTATGTTGAATGCACGATGCACTGTTATGTGCAAGTTATGTGTCAAGTCTACTATATTCCTAATTGTTGGAGGGGGTACCTCACATTCTACACAAGCTTCATTCCTTTCCCCATTCTTCTCACATTCCATTTATGGTATTTCAGCAGGTTCCATTAGTACAGTACTTCATACTTAAAGCTCATCTTCCCCATTCCTTCTTTCCTCAGTCATTGTCTCGACTCTCCACACACACTGAGGTATGCTTTTCTTTATCTTACAGACACTGTATACCTTACTGACTGAGAGTAGATCTCTTTCTCTTCTTGTTTGTTTAGGTTATCAGGTGCTATGGGTTATGTCAAACTGGTACCTTAATAGATCCAAAGACAATTCGTGAAGATGTTTCTGCCTTGGACTTTTTGCTTAACACTGGACACATTGATAATTGCTTGTAACCAACTGATCCTTATCAATTGATCAATATCAATCATATCTTCAGCTCAAATAATTGCCTCCACAATCACTTTCTCTTAATCACCTAATCATGCTTATTCTTTATAATGACCAAATCTCATTCTCACAACTCTGGCTCCCTACCTCAAGTTTCTCACATCAAGAACCTGATGATTACATGGAGTGGTTGCAAGATGTTCAGGCTACATTAATACATGGTGGTTGGTGGAAATATGTCTGCCCACTGCCTGATTTTCCCACCACTGATCCCAACTACATTCCATATCCTGATCCCCTTCATGCTCAAGTTGATGCTCCTATTTGTTGCTGGAGAGCTTGATTTTGGCTTTGCAGTTTGGCCATTCCATCAACATACTTCAGAAGATTTCATTCCCACAGAATGGCTGTCACACAACTTTTCCATGGTAACCAATTATCTTCTCTGAGTAGTTCAATCTGGAACAGGGATGATGGTATTTCTTAGGTTTTACTTTGAGACATTGTGGTGAGTATTGTTTAGAGTAGTGAGGGGCTTTAGTGACTGTAGAGAGATTTTGAATGTTTAATGTTTATACTTTGGGGGTTAGCAGCAAGTGGTTATTAATAGAGTTATTATTTGTATGTACTGAGAACATTGTCCTTATATACTGTACAGAAGACTATCTAGAACATTCTCCATTCACCTACAAGATGTGATAGATTGCCCAATATGGTAGTCACCTTCTCAACAAACCCACTGCTCCCACCTGTAATGGCCAGTGGAAGGCCTTATGTCCTGTCTAGTATTCAATCTGAAGCACCAAATGACACTCCTGATGTATATGACATTATAGCAGTCAAAGAGCAGCATAGCTCACCCTCTGTTGCATTTTCATGCATGCAAAGCTCCTCACTACCTCTTACATCAAGTCACACTGCTTTTAATCCTCAAACACATTTACAGGCTTGATTCTTTTTTTCAGAACATTCATCCATCAACATCCCAGCCATCTCTATGGGAGAGGACTCCATCTTACTCCAATTTTTGGGAGTCAAGTTCACCTCTTATCAACACTTCTTTGTTCAACGGAGCAAGAAACACCCCTGTGGTTCCCTCAATGGATGTGTCTCTAGCATCACAATTCTCTACACTCCATACACACCATTTAATAACAATACCCTATTTTGCTCTCCCTCCCAGACCACTGATTTGTCAAGCACACATGCCCCTTCTCTCCTGAATTTTTCTCGATCTTTTAATGCCTAGCCAATCTTCCCCATCTCAGAAACAGAAGGATATCACAACTGATGTGCTCCCTACATTTGCAGCACCTCCAAGTCCTTCAAAGCAACCTACTAAATGGTGGAAATCAATCCCAACTCTCACGGAGTCTCACCACAAGTGAAAAACTCAAATTGATCTTCAACTTCTCACCCATGCATATCACTATCCACAACTGTGTTACCCTTGTGGGGTACATGGTATATTGGTGTCATTGAGCATGGTGTGAGCTTGTACTGGTGCAGGTGTGGCATTTGATTTCTGCACCCACATGGTCCCACAGTATACCTGTATACTACATAGTATATACAACCCTTGCAATGAAAACAAACAAAAGGGTTTGAAAACTCTTCAGTGAGCTGTGCAACATGATGTCAATCATGACTTTCTGTGCAAATTTTCAAAGTCTGCCACAATGTCTGTCAGTTACAATAACTGGCAGGTATGATTGCCAATTTTTCAACACCAGTTTTCCATATCCTCTATATAATCTTTAGATTAAGAAACATTTTAGGCAGGTATTTTTTTTTAGCCCAAACATTGTTGCATGTAAACATGGATGATGGATTAATACACAGAATATTTCTTAAATTTTTGGTGACCAAACATTATAATTTAATTTAGTATTGGTCGTATAATATGTGGTGAGAAATCGGCTAAATTTTGTGACTCGAGTATTGGTTGTAGTGACTAAGTGAACTAACTACACCATAAGCTTGAAACTAATTCCCAATCCGACTAGCCGCTCGCCGGACCCCGAATAGTTCAATAAGGTCTATTCGCGAATATCAGCCAAATCACAATAGGAAAGATGTAATAAGTGCTCTAACCTTGTAACCTCGCCTCTTTCTTCTGTCGTGGCGTTTCTGTGCGCTTCAGGCCAGAGAAGGCCTGATGCCTACGTGAGCAAAGGGAATATATCACCAAAAAGAATCCGTACTTGTTGGATCAGTTGTTTCTTCCTCTCTTGGATCTCGATGACCTTTATATTGCATGAGAATGAGAATACTTGCTGATGGAATTTGATTGACCTTTGACTCGACGGTCTTTTCCGCGATAAGCTGATACACGTGGACTGGTTTCTTCTGACCAATGCTATAGCGGTGACCATAATTTAAGACACAAGTGAACTGTCTCGAGTCCTTAGGCACTCACCGATTGCATCTGTCAATCGCTTGGCTCTCAATTCCTTCCTGCATCATAGTGAACACGAATTCAATCTGGTTGATGAGTTCCAACAAACCTGCCACCAGCTGTGAGTACCAACATAAAAGCGATCAGGAAATAGTCTAAGGAGGAGCTGGAAATGAGACCCACGGATCCATCCTGTAATGCAAAAAATATCAGATGTCATGGCGGAAAACGAGATAAAAACGCTAGCATACAGGTAGACATTATTTGCGACTGAGATGCAAGTCAGTTAAGGGTTTCAACACTCATGAAGCATGAAACATGCCTGTAAGGTTCAAACCGAGTGCACCCTGCGTCAAGAGTGCATCACTTAATGTTCAGCGCAGTTTGGAAAGGGAAAAATACCGCTTTCAGTGAGATAAGCATGACTTTCGGGTTCTCGCCAACAGAGCAAGAGCCATCAAAGCTGGCACGGAGACTTGCATGCGAAGCAGATTTGGACTTGGACTTCCCCTTCCCTTTTGCTTTCCCTTTACCGTTCTGCCTTTTGCTCATAAATTTATCGACATCTTGATCATCCAAAAAATCATCGTCATCATTGTTGGGCTCATTCATGGCAAAGTCAGAGTCTCCATCAGCACCAAAAGAAGAGTCGGTATCGTCAAGGCCAACTTGGCTGGGGCGTTCGCGGTTACGCGTCCTCGAGAAAGGTGGTTCTGCCGGCGAGACAACACCCAAGTTGTCCTCCAGTGGAATGGAAAACCGTGCGATGTTCTCTTGTCTTCGATTGGCGGACATCTGACCATCAAATCGGATATATGGAATCCTGGATAGGAGTTTGGTAGAACAAATCGGGAACGAAAACTTGGTAACATACCCTTGTTCTTCAAGTGCCTCCGCAATCTGTACCAAAAGTCAAATCTACTGGAAACAGCAGGAAAACATGATCTCACTTTATCCAAGAAGGAGGTAAACTGGGAGAAAACGAGTGACTTTTCCGTTGGCGGAGTGAGCTTTAGCAAATGAACCAGTTGATCTATCTTAGCAGAAGAACCCGCGCGTATGCCATTAACATCGTCTTCTCTCTCTCGACAAATCGGTATTTGTGTGAGGTCAGTGGGTGGGACGGGTTCAATCAAATCGCCTATTTGGATAGAACGGCGATCCTACAATTCAAGAACGCCAGTCAAGCACAATTTTTTGAGAAAGCATAAACATACCATAGGGCATTTTTGATCACGAGAAATAACTTCCGTGATACTGTCATAAATGGGCAAGGGTAGATCGAACGTCAAGAAGTCACCGGATGAATAAAAATACCATACGGACCAAGGGAGACAGAAAATATGAGAACAACTAGTTATTCTGGCTTCGTCGAGGATGCCAAAGCAGATGGGACATTCCCCGCAGTCTTCGATAGCTTGGCCAAGCACACGTTGCAGACGAATTTTGTCTTCTGCTGTGATATGAATAGTCTTTGGAGGAGCGCCATCGTTAGCCTCGGCAGCCCGTAATTCTTCCACATAGTTTGCGGGGACTAGTCCAGGATGCAGCGCAAGTTGTCGCAGGCGGGTGAGCATACTCAAAACATTCGACTGGACCTACAGTCAAGTGTGGAAAACGTCAGGATTGTGTACGCGTGAAGGGGAGACAATCATACCGCAGCATTGGTATCGCGATTCATGTAATTCTCAAAGCGCTGTTTGGATAGCTTTTCGACCTCGTCGTACATTGCCTTGAACAAGTTAATACATCACGATCGAACACTGAGGACCACTAATGCTTACTCTGGCTTCGCCGCTCAACGTGACTGGCACCATTATCATCTCCACCTGTCACAACCTCAATTTCTTATTAGAGCGTGTAAGAACCAAGTTTCTTACAGGTGGTAGTGGAACTAGATGGTTTCCTTCACTATCTTGCATCTAGGGTAGGAGAGGTTAATAGAGTGTCAGTGTGAGCAGTAGAAATAGTCAACCTCTTTTGTTCGACGAATACAAACTTGGCTCATCAACACCTGGAAAGACGTCAAGGCATTCAGTTTGCGGTGTATAAAATTGACTCACGCGAAGAAGTTCTGCCCCAGATGGGTCCCCATCCTTCAAGGGCCGGAGAAGGAGGCGCTTGAAAAAGTCTTCCTTATCGAGAGGTCGACAGATTTGGAGGAAGGTTAGAATGGATCCGAGATCCTAAAAATCCTTGGGTTAGTAATTAAACAAGTCTAGGAAGGCTTTTGCCTAACCCTCGGCGAGTTGATCTACAGATGATTCTTAGAAGTCATCATATGAACAGTAGAGTTGACTTACAATCGGAGTGCCCGATAAAACCCAACGTCTCTCCGCATTCAGGCCACACACCGCCCTGGCCATTTTCGTTTTTGGATTACGGACGGAATGACCTTCGTCGAGTATGACTCTCTGCGAAAAAGGAAAAGATTAAGAGCCTGGGTCCAAAAATCCACAAAGGAAACCCACCTTCCATTGTACTTCAAAAAGATTTCTTTCACCCTTCTTCTTCTTCTTGCTAGGTCCTGCTAATCCGTCTTTAACAGCACCAGAATCGACATGCTCCCCAACAACCGTTTGGTAAGTAGTGATCACCACATCAAATTTCTGGAGTTCCTTTGGACTCATAGAGCGGTTCGCACCATAGTATACACAGGAGGAGAGTGTGCCAGCGGTGCAATGCTCCTTGATCTGCTCCTCCCAATTGGAAAGGACGGAGAGCGGCACGACTGCAGAATTGAAGGTGAGTCATCATTTGTTAGGACTGAGAGGGCTTTACCAATCAATGTACACTTAGAAAAATCGGGAGGAACATCCTTTTTCGTAGCGATAATCAATGCAAGCATGGTGAGCGTCTTCCCCTTCAACAGAGAACAATCAGCGGGAATCAGAATGTAAAGAAACATCGAGAAAGTTGTACCAATCCCTATCGCAGATGGATCAGCCTGGATCGCAAACAGGAGAACAATAATATTACCATAGAATCTGCGCAAAGGGCTCCCCTACCGAGCATGGGGGCAGCTTCTTGGGGCGTTTTGGTAGCGACTAACCGAAGCAAGACTTAAGATGATGACAGTAGTCATGGAGATCAGTAGCATGCTTACTGTTGTAATAATACGGCTTTGGATATAATGTTAGACCATCTGGATGAGACACAAGTCAAGAAAATATCAACAGACCTTGGTGCCGTTCTTTCTAAGTTGCCAGAATTGGACTGGCTTATCGGACTCCTTTTTGGGCAAAACGGGATGCTCGTGTTCGATACACCACTGCAAGGCCTGTCTCTATTGTCGGTGCAGATTTTCGTGAGATTCGCTAGCAACGGAATCTGGAAACAGGCAGACCTGATGCTTTAACAAGTCAACCGAGAGCTCTCCGTTTTTGATACCGGGTGGGTTTGGATGCAAAGGGAGATTCAATATATCTTCCTTCGAGCAGAGGGTATCTAACAAGGAAGTACGTCGTCCGTCGTCGTCCACCTTTTCCAGATTGTTTAGCATTTGTTTGAGTTCCGCCGCTTTTAGAAGGGCCTCCTGTTTCTTCCGGGCGGCTTCTAATTGAGCAGGGGTTTGACCTGGAGGAACACGCCTTTGGGTCGAAGGGCCAGCTCCTGAAGAAGAGGGAGCCATGGATGAGCCCGCTCTGCTGGTTGACACTGAAGCCGCAGGAATTTGGTTGATATTGCTACCATGATGGCGTGGAGGGAACCCGCGTTGTCCGGGCGTTGCCCAGATCAGAAGTGGTTCAATTTGATCTCGCTTGTCTGACCCTCCATATATTTTGAGTGTCCTAGAAGGCGAAGATAGTCATCGAGCATCCTGTAACGGACAAGTTGGATTGGCTTACATAGAAAGCGAGTAACCTCTGAATCCAGACACTGTGAATTGGTGGCTTTAGGTTATTTCGGAATCCTATTTAGACGGTCATTATCTTACGATTTCCATCGTGAATGACGCCTTCAACATTGATCAGGCGGCGATCAAGAAGCGGGGCCAACTTGGAGGCAACCTGGCGCGGAACATGTCCAACTTGTGTCTGCCCAATGTTATTGACTTGCACTGCATTTCTGGAGATAACAGGAGTTCGTTGAGCCCGTGTACTTCGGTAGAATAGACAACAAATCTCACCTGTCATATTGGTTATCTGGCTGTCTGACTAGAATCACTTCTTCCCCAGGTCCAACCAAACCTGCAACAAGATAGTGAAAACAACCAAGAAAGGGGCGAAGCCTAGTCGACGAACCTTTGTAATATTGTACTCCGACAACATTCGTTGACAAAGAACAATATAGCTCGTCTCTTGCTTCTTCCTCAGGCGTATCTTCTTCGAATTCCTCCTCCACCACCAGCTGGGATAAACGGCGGACAGATTGGGAGTTCAAAATCTGGGATGGTTTTGATTGTGAAGCCGAAAGCTGGGATGAAGCGACGACGGCATCGTGGGTAGCCTTTCTTTTCTTCTGACTGGGCCCAGGACTTGGGTCGACGGTGTCATCAAAATGGGTCAAATCCACGATCTTTGCAGATGGTGGAATATCACCACGGTCAACATGACGAAGAGAAATGGCTCTTCGGATTTTTTGCTGATCTGCTGGTCTGAAGATGTTTAAAATATCATATTCTATATTTATAGAGGAAGGAGAAGCTTCCCAACCTCAGATTTTGGAAACCAGCAACGCGATCCATTGTGAGCGCAACAAGCCGTCCCAAGATAGCCGGTGTTACACATCCCCTAGATTGCTGATCAGCTTACCTGTTTGATCTCAAAGCATAACCATACCAGTGACGCCATTCAACAGTTTCTCCGTATTCGCCAAGAATCGTCTGCCCGTAACGGAGAGTTCCAAAGTCAATTAACGTTCCCTGACAAAAGTTGCAGTACTCGTTAGTACTGTACGAGCCAAATAAATAGAAGACTGAAAGCTGAAGGAACCTTGCAGGGGACTGGGCCATGACACTTTGCTCTTGAACTCTTGCTGTACTGCGGGGTCGGGTTAGCCATTGACACATAAGGCATCAGGATGACATACCTCTACAGCATGAGTCGAAGCCATGACGCTCTCTGCGACGTGTGTATACCTAGTCCCAAGGCCGAGGAAGAAGGGCTCAGAGGGAAGTGTAATGATTAGGTGATTTCAATTGGATATCAAGTCCGACCACTGGCAACGCGCGTCGAAACAAACAAACAGGGTTTCAATTTTCAAAACAAGCAATGTGACGCCTGAAAAATAGAAGGTGGCTTGAAAAGTAGGGCTAACTTGGCTAACCGCAAATGTTTTCGAAGGAGCTGAGAGCCGATGGCCCGGGACAAGGACATAGAGCGACACCGTGGCCTCAGGCCATAGGTTATATTATTTATAAACTAAGTAGCCATAGACCACACGAAACCGTTTACAATCAATAATATTGGACTTGCAACACAGATATGCAACAGATATGTCAATTTATTGTCCCACAGGATATTTACTGGAGTAGGATCTCGGAGCCGAATTTGTTCTTAAGTACTAATGTATACCTTTTGGGTAAGTCAGTAGATTGCAAAAGCTGGCGCGCATCCATCACGTAGACTCACCGTCTGGCCTATTAGAAAGCTTGTCCTTAAATAAAACAAGACGAGAGGTCTTTTAAATTTACTTGTATAAATGTACGACACAACGAGAGCTGCATTTCTCCGAGTCCGTGGTCACGATTGGGATGCAGAACCATGCGAATTCGTGTGGAAAATAAGGCCCCCATTGACACAAGCGTACTCTGCTGTGCGTAAGTCGAGTCGTTGGTCAACGGTCACACCACGAGAAACGACGTGAACGCGTGCGTCACATTGTATGCTATTATTTGTTCCAGAAGAAATTGACTTTCCAAGTGAATTCCGTGAACTCCTGCCCCGACCTTCCTGCAAGATGTCCGATGTGGAGATGGAGAACTCGACGCAACCTGGTCTGTCTCATTTTTCCTTTTTTCATTTATTTAGAGCAAGTCTTCAATGATCAAACGATCTCAGGCTAACCTTCCTTTCAGATTTGGTATATGATCCAGACCAGGATCCAGAGGAGAAACGTGCCGTGCGAAAGGATTATCGCTCGCTGGCGAAGAAGATAGAGGGTGAGTTTATATCGTCTTCTCCTCTGCTCCGAAAACAATTAACCGGCTTCTTAGAGCAGCAAGCTAACCCTAACGACTACACCGCTGATGAACTAACAAATCAAGTCAAACATGCGGACTCATTATTCCACAAAGGTATTTAAGTCTTTTGTATCAACGCTTGCACGTAGATCTCAAGCCAGACTGAATTCAGTCAAGGGCCCGCAAGAAGCCACCCTTGATTCTGCCTTTCTCCTCATGGCTTCCACCATGGGCGCCCAGAAAGCTCGTGCAATGAAGTCGGGGGCAGGAGCTTTCGACGTGGATGAGTTTGTTTCCAAGCTCATCACTTTCATGGGCGGTAGGAAACCACTTGAGGACCACGTCCCTGACGAATCCGACGTGGAGGACGTCGAAGACGGTGATGCTCCTCTTGATTGGGAAAAAGTCGGTCGGAAAGCCCTTGCTAAGAGTCGGAGAGTTCCTGTAATGGATTTCATGTAAGTGCAAGTTACATAGTCTCGATCTTCCGTTACTCACTTTCGTCACAAGGCTGGGACCGCTTTCAATCGAGCAAAAGAAGCGGGCCGCGGTGAAGCGGGCCAAACTGGAAAAGAACAAAGACGAAGAGCGGAAACCTCAGGAACTGAAAGAGGAAGATATTTCCCGATCACAGAATGAGACCACAAAGAATGTTGCAACGGTAAGATTTCTATTGTTCCTCCCTTCTTTCTGACATTCATGTCCCATTCAATCTAGCTCCAAAACCTCTTGGAAGATGAAGGCGCAGCAATCAATCTCTTCAAATTTGTTGTCAACCCCGAGGATTTTGCTCAGTCTGTAGAAAACATCTTCTATCTCTCATTTCTTATTCGAGACGGGAAGGTCGCCCTCGATAACAAGGAAGGCGAGCCGGTAATATGTGCGTGTCTTGTTCACTCTTCAGCATATTGCATAATCCTAGACACCGTCATATAACTCCTAGATATATGCCAGCAGCCTAGTGATCAAGACTATATAGATGGTCTCAAAAAGCGACAGATCGTTCTGGAATTTGACATGGCGACGTGGAGGGTAATCCATTTTCCTATGTTGCCCAAACTACGAATACTGATGAAGCCGTCCTTCAGCGAGCGATCGAGGTATTTGACATTACAGAATCCAAAATCCCACAAAGGCCACCCGCCAAGACGAGAATTGGGGATAAGTGGTATGGTTGACCGTTATTTGGATTAGTGTTTCTTGGAAGTTCTGGTTTATTAGTCATTAATTTTATGTTGTAACACAGTAACGCGACAGGCCATGTTGATATATAATGGAGACCCCTCAAAGCCACGAACAACGTTAATCCTTGACAATCGGAGACTACCGATGCAAGCACACAAGAAGTCGGCCACGAAAATAAAGATAGATATAGATACAGCACTAGGTTACATTAGTATGAAAAATCAGATTGTGAGCAATAATTTCCCTGCCAACACACTGGCAACGAGTCCACAGACTATTATATAATTAGCATTCGCCAAGGCGGAGTGGGTGATGTAAGTTGGAAGAATTGTAGAATGGAAAAGCAAGGGGTCATGAAATGTTAGAAGAATCCAGGCCTAGAGGAAGCATTGTGTGATCCCTCAGAGCGAATTTCTCCCAAGAACCTTTGCGGAGCTATTCGGGAAAGATATAAGCAAGTAACGGGATAGAAGACGAAACGGCAAGACGAACATGTTGAAGGGCCTCTTCACATGACAGGATATTCATGTGGTCGGGAACATGGTCATTATTCTATCGGACATGATGAGTTATGCGCGTCGCTGAGCAAACAATGACATCGACACCCACGAGCAACGCTTCGTCCAGGTCCCGGAAATTTAGTCGAAGATCGAGAGGTAATTGCGTGGGCATTACAAGGACATGAATCGTAGGGGAATACGGTCTGTCTGTAGCAACACGTGCCGAGAGTTCCTGAAATTTGAAACACGATATAAAGTCAATGAGGGTTGGAAGGACAGTAGAACACACCATAGCAACAGAAACAGCGAGTCTGATATCTCGCCGCTTCCCCCGGGCCTCACGACCGACCAGAACAAATAATTCCCAGACACAATCAAGGATAAACACAGCTGTAGGAAGATGATTTTCTTCCAAAAACGATCTGACAGGGAGAACCTTCACAGAATAGCATGTCAACCGATGCTGGCTGAAATTTGATGCCAGAACTCACAGGATCCTTGTTATGAGAGGTATCGATTCGCCAAATATTTGGGTCAACTCTAGTAGCCATTCGCCTCCATTTCCAGTAATCAGCGTTCGCAAACTCGTCATCGCCAAGTACCATCCAGAACATCTCGTCGTCGTCATTTTCACCCTCTGTAAGTTCGATGACGCTGGCACCAGTTGTTTTAAGGCCTTGAGCATATTCCAAAGCTGCCTGCCGTTCTTGTGCGGTAGAACCGAAGCCATACCAAACATACCAAGTATCCAATATAGAAAGACAGTAGCTAAATCCCGAACAAAGATTCTTGATGGCCTGCGGAAATTGGTGATTAATTTATATCTGACCGATGCGGAGGAAGAGGCGAAGGGGAGCTTACCATGTCATGCTCATCAATGAATATCACGCCGTCATATGAACGAACAAGGTGCATGGCAGTGTTCTCGGACGACCAGTGGGTTCGAGTACCCTGGTGTGCAATAGTAAGGATGAGAGGGACAAAAGTGTTTGAAGTTACGGACCTGTCGGATAGCCAACTGACAGCCAAGGGCAGATACCAGCTCTGACGGTTCAGAATGTTGTTGGACCGTTACCTACATGAGTACAGTTAGTGTCAGCTGTTTACCAAGGTTGGTAATACACAAACAATGGAAGTGCCATAACGCTTGGAGAGGTCCTGCAACTTTCGCTCTTCTCTTTCCCCAAAATGACATTTCTTTCCCCGCCATCCCCATACCGTAGTGGCAACCAAGCCACTAGATTTCGATTTTGAACGGTGAATGATCGCTAATACTTCCGTGTCATAGAATACATTGGGTTCACGTGAAACAGCGGTAGCAGTAGTGCCTGTGATGGTCATAACGTCGACAGAGATGGTTTGAGTGTTTTCATTTGAGGACACTGAGTGGGATCGGGCCTCCACAAGAGAATCGATGTCAACTTGAGGTAGGGGGTCATCAACATGATCTGCGGCGATATTGAATATGTTAGGTAGCCTATGAGTCAATATATATGCACGCACTGAAATGGACAACATCTGAATCTGCAGAAGATTTCAACTCTGGGGACATTCGATCATTGTACAGTACGTCCTTCAGACTTTCCTGAACGGCGTGCGCATCGGGAATTCCATTCTCTTGTTCCCGTAGGTAAGGCTGACCAGCACCGCGCAATAAAGAACCTGCGGGAGAGGGCACAGGAGTGGCTTCCTCTTTCAAAGGGGGCAAAATGATTGCAGAGTATTTCTCGTAAGTGGATTTGCGCTTCTCGGCTTGCATGATGGGCGGAGTAATCGCCTTGGGTCGGGTCACTATCGAGGGCTTGATCAATTCAACTGTTTTCACCGTGTTCTGCTCTAGAGCCAGTCTTGGTCCTGAATGAGGCTGCGCTTGGTTTTCTATTCCAATCGATAAAGATTGGTGGTGCTGGTCGCTCAGAGCTTGAGCGACATGCATAACCGTAGTCCTATTCCCAGTACTTGGTATGCGGGTGTGCCTGCCGGGCGTCGGTGATCTCTCTTCATGCTGATCGGGATCTGCTGGTGGAGAAATTTGGGACGTTAAGCCAGGTAAAGGATGGCGTGCGACAGGCTCACTTGATTCGGATTTTCCACCTGACGAAAGTATAGGCGTGGGAAGAGGGCGGCGACCTTCAGGTTCACTTGATTCGAATGTACGTGAGCTCATTTCGTCTTGTCCCGTGGGACCTAAACCAGGAAGAGCTCGCCAACCAACCATTCCATTTGACTTGGATTCTGGTTGCGTGGGAAGCGTGGTGGACGGAACTGGTTTAATGCCGATAATACTGTGACCTAACCATTTATCCGTGACGCGGCCGATTTGCCCATAGTTGAACGAAGACGGTGCCAGTGATGGAACAGCGGCCGGCGGTTGGTCCTGCAACTTGAGAAGGCGGGGACTTGGCGAGGTATTGGCCATAGTGGTTGCAACAACAGGGATTGCAAGTGATTCGGCTAGTTTTGGTGGTGGTGTCACTGAAGAAGGCTGCGGCAACGAGTCAGTTACAGATACATTTGCGATGTTCAATGACCTCTCGACCTTTGACGCGCTGTTTGTTTCCTCCTTTGCTTTTCGTGGCTTGCGAGCTCTGTCTTTCGTTGGCTGTTACCCAAACGTTCAAAAAGGAGGAAAAGGTCCAAAATAGATAAATTGAAAGGATAGTAAGGAGAATTCGAGGAAAGAAAAGTACGGAAGAAACAAAGCAAAACCAAAAAAGGTCGATCGGGTAAGTAAAATCCAGTGTGCATCATTACCAAAGAGAACGCACATGAATCAGAGGTTTGCCGGATGGTGCGGGTAGCTCTGATGTCGTGTACGGGATTGTTTCATGTATAGCACCAACGATATGCCGGATTCCTAGTTCATTAACCTCGCGAGATGGAGGTGAACCGTCGTCGGTCTTGGTAGTGTAGGCTAACATGGTGCTAGCGGAACCCAGGCCTGGGGTGGCTTCGGAGGTAAATTTATGCGGTAAACTCTTTTTCTTGACAGGTTCAGGTTCAGGCTTTGCGGATGGTGAGATAATGTCAACTTGAGACATGGACATGGAAGCAGCAGTTTTCACTGAGTTGCCCATGTCGACCGCCTTCAGCGACCGGGGTGTTTCCGCAGCCATCGATGCCTCTCCGACGGTGCGTGACTTACGCACTGGAATGGGTTTAGGAGAGACTTGAGGAGTTGCAGATGTAGAGCTTGTAGACGAAGTAGGCTGCCAGCGATCAAGAACAGACGCTCTCCTCCCAGTCGACAATCGAGATTTCTCTGACATCTCTGAAGGGGAAGACATCGGACTCTCCAACTGCGTACTGACCTTCACCATGTTCTGCACGAATCCACGTCCTTGCAGTCTGCTTATACTGGGTGTCGGGTCTTTCTGCGCTGGAGAGCGTAAAAAAGCTGGAGAAGGGTTTTGGGAGTGTGGGATTTGTGGTGCTTGCGGTGAGGGCCTGGGTTCCGGGTGGATGGGGCGTGCGAGCGAAGTTGTCGTGATGGGAGACTTGGGAGGGGTTGATACGGGTGTAGATGGTTGCTGACGAGGTGTAAAGGGCCGAGAGGCGGAAGGTGGAGAAGTATAGGGAGCCTTCAGTTCGTTACTACGAGTGTATCGTCCTTGCGTCGGTGTCTTTGAGCGTACATCGGGGATGGATGGCTGGGAGACTGGTCGACAAGATAAATCAGGTTTGTTGTCCCGTGCCTGTAAGTGCATCGTACTTCCGGCCAAAGAAGTAGCGCCACTGGGCGTGCTCATCGTACGCTCTCGGTTTCCCGTCTTCTGCGGAGACACAGAGTGTTCCTCCTCCTTTTCCGGATACCGACGAGCAGCGTGCGGAGTGCTCAATCTTCTGTCCCTGAGTTCGAATGTACGTTCGAGGGACCGCAAAGGTGCTTCCAGCAGTTCAACAGCTTGATTCACATTCTGCATTGATATGGACGGCCTCCCTTTAACAGCCATGCCTGGCATTGCAACCCCGCCCCTCCCAAACACCGGATGAGGAGCAACAACACGCGCACGTTGCTCAAACTGTGTAGGATCATGAGCATCTTGTTGGGGTGCGTGTCTGTTAAGCCTGGGACCAGTAGTACGACCGCCCATGAACGCAGCCAGTGAAATCGACTCTGGCTTTTTCTGAATCGGGGGAGGTTGGGCTTTCAAAGACGGGGATGCCACCGGTGATCTCTCTTGCACTATTGGTGGAGATGTAGCACTTGCATTGGGAAGAAGGCTGTTGCCTATGGGCTTGTGTAAAGCATCTGCTTGGCTCTTCTGTCTCTCCGCAATTGGCTTCACATCGTCGATAGTAGTATTATCCATCCGCCCAAGCGCACTTGAGTACTCCCTGCTTTTCGCTTGAATTGCGTGCCATCAAACATAAGCGGGCCAAATGCCGGTCATTCATCTGTGCGGTAACAGCATCAGCTGAATATCCACTTACACAAATCCAAAACATTTGTACGGCTGCCATAGCCTGGGCCATGACTTCTGCGAAGACGTGCCAGCCTTGACGCAGCAATCTCATCCTCAAGTCTCTTCTGCTCGGCCTCCTCATCTGCATCGACTTGACGTTGCATTGCTTTGATTTTGCTTGTCCATTCAGCCAAGCCCGTTTCCGGTTTCGGTGTCTCGAACGTTCGAGCTCGAGAGGGACTCGCTGGAAATTCCATGATGGGCAAGAAAGAGCAGGCTTTAATGTAACAGAGTTGACGTTTGTCACATAGCAAAGCGATTTGAAAGAGACACGCTTTCAGGGTTTACTCACGTGACTCGGGTGGACCTAAGTTGCACCCTGAGCTTGGGTGACCGTGCAAAGGTATGGTGCGGGCCGATAAGTCACCACTACTTTTGTACAGTGGCCAATTTGGCCTGGAGAAATTTTTTTTCTTGAATCTGGCCTAATTTAATTTTTTTGGCCTATAAACATCATCAATATAATGTGGAAACGCCATTAAAAGTCTATTATAAATATGCTCTGCATATCCAAGAGGTATATTTGCGACTTTTTCAAGACCCTAATTGCCTTTTTAGGGTGTGTGGCCAAATCAGAATTACCCCCAAATTAATAAACTGCTAATAACTCCGTCAATTTTGACTTTTAGCAAAATCCCCTTAACCAATCTCTTCCTCTCATCAAAAGAAAGTGATTTGTTAAAGGAATAAGAATTTTATCCTAATTTGGGTGAGTTATTTCCACTGTACAAAAGTAGCAGTGACTTATCAGCCCGCACCATAGTTGGTTGAAACTTGAAAATAGTATTTGGCACTGCAGGTCCAGTACAATATAGTAGTATCATCAGTTCTTACTTTGATGTGGTAAACATTGATCAGTTTGACACCATAATTGGCATTGGCTTTATATGTAAATTTGGGATTGCATTAGATGACTAGCTGTTGCTGCAAACATCAACTGAGACCTTTCTTGGTGCCCAGTTCACAATGGCAAGCTGTTTTCCACTTCCAGGCTAATTTCACAAGTTTCAAAATTTATTCCATCAATGTATCACTGAGTGTGGGGCATATTATAGAACAAAGGCATGTAACATAAAGAAAACCAATAAGTAAATGTATTTGTATCCAAATTGTATGGCTTAAAAACCCATGCTGTGGACATATTTGATGTTATCAACCTGGTCTTTGTGGGCACAGCCGTCGGAGGACAAGAACATGGGTAGTGATTCCTGGAACAAGATGCCAGGCGTGTCCAAATCTGCCAGAGCTTTCCATGTTTTGAAGAGGGCCAAAAGGGATGCTGAGTAGAGTTCCTCATGGGTGGCATCGTTGTGGGCATGCCACTGGCCAATCAATTGTGGAAAAGCCTTTGTGTGGTACTGTTCCAATGTAAACTCCCACAGACTGAGTGAAGATGATGTGTGCAGTTGCCTGGCATGGGGGGATATGGCATGATTGGGGATCTCCATTGCATGAATGAGTCTCCTCTTGCCCAACACACAAATGATCATCAGGAAGGCTGTGTTGGTGATGAAGGGAACAGGGTGTAAGCGAAGGGCAGTTGACTCAATCCAGGGAGCTGTTGAAAAGTGAAGACAGGTAAATGATGCAAGGGGTGCAGGTGGTCTGAGTCTAGTGATGGACAGGTTTGGTTTGGTCCAGTTCTTTCAGAATTTTCCTAAACCCTGAACTGAACCTAAGGTTCAGTTCAGCATTTTGGCTGAACCTTGAACCAAACTTCAGTTCGGTTCGCATTGGTTCAGGTTCAAACCTAGGTTCAGAACCAAACCTGGCCATCACTACATCTGACCAGCTATGCCTTCACAGATTATAAATCTCAGGGGCAGACAATTGAATGTGTGATAGTTGATTTAGGAAAGCCACCTTGGGGAGCCCTGATGGCATTCAATGCTTATGTAGCCCTATCTCGAAGTTGCAGTCATGGCACAAATTACAATCAGGCTGTTACGGGATTTTGAAGACAAATTGTTCACAATGCACCCATCTGAAGAGCTCAGAGACAAAGATGATTGATTGAAAGAGTTTACGGAAGTGACCAGAATCAAGCTTGAGCAAGGAGACCATGTAGTATGAGTGAGGTAGCATAAGCCACACATGATGATGTAAACAAGAACAAGCTTTGGTACTATTTGCTTTTCGCAGCTAAGCCACAATTATGACATGACAATGACCTTTCAAGAAAGGTGATCTAAGCTAGACTGTCTGCAGTCCGGTTCGCAAACCTCCTGAACTGAACCTGGTTTGGGTTCAGGTGCAATGTGACCAGTGCACCCAAACCTGAGACTAGGTGCAGGTTCATGCTGGGGCAGCAGAACTGCACCTCAAACCTCAGTCTGAGCTGACAGTGCACTGGGTGCACTGCTGGTTGTTCTCAGGTTCTCAGCTGGTGTGGCAGTTCCTTGGGCTCAATATTGGGCACTATCATGAGACAATGCACATGGATGAGTAGTTATTAACACTTGTCAATATCTAACAAAATGTCAATCCCATCCTGGATTCCAGGTTCTCACTAACTTGAATGGTACTTCCCTAGTGATAGAACACACTTGTCAATATCTAACACTGATCACACTGGATCAAGACCAGGTCACATTCCCTCCCCCTATTTTGTTTTTACCATATCTTATGTTTTATTTTTAAGTTTCCATTGTGATTCCTCATTGGTCATTATTATTGTTCTATATTCTCTGTCTTTTCCAGCTTTATTGTTTCTTTTGTTCCTTACCTTTTTAGTCTTAAATTTCTTGGCATAAAAACCCTGTACATTGTTGATTTGACCAACAAGAAGAAGTCCCTGCTTCCCCCTTTCAAGTTCAAGTTCTAACAAGTCTTCTACATCATTCCTAACCTTACCTAAGTCATTGTGTTGCATTCCATCCTCCCATGTCTTCATGTTATTGTGTCTTCACCTTTGTACTGCATTTAGTGTATTGCACGGGTAGGGGTATACCCACGGGTTTTGGGCGGGTTTTCGTCCGGGTACGGGTATGGGTATGGATTCCTGTACCTGTGAGCTTCAAAACAAGCCCTGGATCATCCAAAACGGATAAATATTGAGGGGTTTATGTTGTTTTGCTCATAACTCACTCAATACTTGACCATTTTGGATGATCTAGGGCTTGTTTTGACCGGAAAACCCGTGGGTTCATGGGTAAAACCCGCCACAGGTACGGGTACGGGTACAGCCAAAAATACCCGGGGGTTACCCGTGCAATTCACTAACTGCATTATCACTGTGTTACCCTCATCTCCATTGCATCTATCAAGTCTTCATTGAGTATCCCTTGATATCATTTATATTCTAGAATTCCCACAGGGTCAATGTCCCAGGCTATTAAAAAGCTTTCCACCTGACTGTAGAACCATCTCAGCACAGTCAAGACCCCACCCCAAGCCAGCCCTGAAATTTTTTCTCACATTGGGTGGTGTGACATGTGATATGCCACGCTTACGTAAAGGTGTCCTGGTGATGCTTGTCACACTGGAAAATACAAAATTTCAGCTGTACTGAAAAATAAATCGAAACTTTAAGTTTTGCCATAAACTTCAGGGACGCCAAAAACATTGCCGAAACTAAAGGTTTCATTATTGTTTTCAGTGCTCCTGAATCATGTGATGAAACTTAAAGTTTCGGTTTTGTTTTCAGTTCAGCTGAAATTTTGTAAT
>Ga0210383_10000687_pt1 | contig 30897 bp, 22 predicted proteins | sample IncBWC14OmetaG_FD_160072 | JGI IMG/M metagenome (GOLD analysis project Ga0210383, IMG submission 160072) | Forest soil microbial communities from Barre Woods Harvard Forest LTER site, Petersham, Massachusetts, United States - Inc-BW-C-14-O ... | reverse complement strand
TTGGCTGTTGGTTTTGGTGAGACGGAACTCGACTCCATCGTAGCTGCGAGCGCCGGGAATCGTGTTGGGCGGGCAAGCCACATTGCCGGCGGTTCCGCATCCGCTCGGGGATCCATAGAGGAAGTTCCAGAAACCGTTGAAGGTCTGGTTTACTCCCTTGCCTGGGTTGACGATGACAAAAGTTTCGCCAATGTTTGGATTGAAAAGGGCTGAGTCTTCGATGACATCGTCCAGTCGCCGGCGATCCCAGCGTGCCTCGAAGGCCAGGTTCTTACGCAGTTGGTAGTCGACGCCAAACACTGTTTCGTGCTGGCGGTAGGGGTTGAGCCCTGGAGCGACTCCCTCTTCGGTGGCGGTGCAAGTTGAACACGTTGTCGGGAAGGTGCGATAGTTCTGATTCTCCAGGAATACGAAGCCGGGAGGGGTTGCGCCGACGCCGCCCGCAAAGTTGGCTTGGGAGGCGGAGTTGGGCCCGACGCAGAAGCGGTTGGCGCTGTTGAACACCGGATTCAAAGTGTTGATCTGGTCGGTGTTCATCGCGTAAGCGCAGTTTTGCCAGTACTGGCCGCCGAACGAACTGATGGCCAGATTCAGCTTCATGACATCCGTGAAGGCTCCATAACTGCCGAACACCTTCATTCTGCCGTCCCGGAAGACGTCCCAGGCCGCACCGATTCGCGGAGTAACCTTGGCGCCCCATCCGAATTGGATCGGCCGGCTGACTCCTCCCTGAGGCTGATCTTCGGCGGGCAGGTACTCATGTTCCAGACGGATGCCAGCGTTGATGGTAACGCCGCGGCCGATGGTCCAGGAATCCTGCACAAAAAAAGCGTGGTTCATGCTGGTTGCCTGCCCCGTGGAGCCGTAGTCCTGAATCAGGGCAAAACCATACCGGCCGGCGCACGAAACCACTTGTCCACTGCTGTTGTAATTCACCGTGAGACCTGGCGTCAGGCAGTTGGCCTGGCCCACGGGGCCTGCCGTAACATAGTCATACCCGGTACCGACGTTCACGTTCATAAACGGTTCGTTCCAGTGTTGCAGAACCGCGTTGGAAAGCCGCATCAGCTGGTAGCCGAACTTGAAATTATGCGTGCCTGCCCAGCCGCTCTTGAACCATGCCAAGTCCCCGTCGATCTGGTTGCGGTGGCTGGCATCAAAAGTGGTGTCGTTTTGATTGTTGGCGACGTTAATGTAGCCAGCGGTGTGAGACAGCGGGGAAGAAGCGGGTATGGGCACGCCGGAGTTGTCCAAGGCACCCACACCGCTGGTAAAGAAGTTAGTGATAGTGCCGTTGGTCGGGTAGCCGAAGTCGTGATAGTTCTGGAAATTGTATCCCCAGCGAACTGTTGCCACCAGCCGCGGCGTGATTGTGTAATCCATCCCCACGTTGGTAGTTACGTTGGGAGCGCCGAATCCGAGATTGTGAGCGAACACAAACGGCGGACTCGATGCGCTGGGGTTGGTGAACCCTGTGGTCGAATCGGCGAGTGGTAAGGCCGCACCAGTTTCACGCTCGTATTGGTAGAGCCAGGAACCGAACAGGCGGATCTTCTGGGTGAGGGCCCCGTCGACGCGGGAGGTGGTGTAATAGGTTTGCGAGTTCCGGCTGAACGGCAATGGGCCATTGCTCCCCATATCCACGATGCGCTCTTTCTGCGTGAATTCCGGGTTGAACCCAACGAAGAAAAACAGCTTGTCCTTCAGAATCGGGCCCCCGAAAGTAAAGCCGGGCATGTTGTCTCTAGTCTTGTCTCGCTTGGGTTGGTAGTTCTCGTAATTGGGATCGAGGTAAGCGTTTCCCGCCGGATTGATAGTCGTCGTGTAGGCGGGATCATAATAAGAATACGCGCCGGGCGAACCATCCCAACCGCTGTCCTCAAACGACATGAACGCAGAGCCGTGGTAGGCGTTGCTGCCTTTTTTCATGATCACGTTCACCACGCCGCCCAAAGCTCCGCCGTGTTCAGCTTCCATCCCGGAGGTCTTTACTTGCACTTCCTGAATGAAGTCAAAGGGCACATTGCTGTGGGAGAATCCGCCGATAGAGTCAGCTGTTTCCTGACCTTCGACCAGATAACCGTTCTCCGAGTCGGCGCCGCCGCCCACCGAGAAGCCATACTGCCCGCCATTGCCGCCGCTTCCCGCAGATTGCCCGCCGGTTCCGTTGCCCGCACTCATTTCAGGGCTACCCAGGCTGCCTGCCAAAGGTTCGTTGCGAGCCATGGGAGCAAACTGAATCACCGACTGAAACGAGCGTCCGTGGGGGACATCCTTGACCACGTCCTCGGTGATGTTGGTCTGGGTGATGTTCTGAGAGGTGTCGATCGCAGGTGTTGCGCCGCTGACTTCGACCACCGTTTCGGTGCCGCCGATTTCAAGCGTGAGATCGACCGTCGGAAGATGGCCCACCTCGATGATCAAGCCTTCCCGCTTGCTGGTCCGGAAGCCCTTCGCAGTCACGGTAACTACGTAGGATCCTGGAGGAAGATTAGCGAAGCGGTAGTAGCCGCTCGCATCCGTATTTGCGGTTTTGTTACCCACCAGGATGTTGCTGGTGGCCACGACCTGAGCACCGGGTACGACAGCGCCCGAAGGATCTTTTACTGTGCCCTGCAGACCACCCGTCGTTTCCTGTGCGAACATCTGAATGCTGACAAGTGCGCTGAATGCGAGCGTCAGCAACAGCGTCATCAGCGATGAACGTCTAAGCTTGAAACTCATTGCGTCCTCCTCGAAACTGAATTTGACCAACTCCCCACCCCGTGCGACCGCCTGTCACTGAGTGAACAATTGCGATTGCACTTGGAGCGCTGACCGGGAACAATGCAGGCTGAAGGCCGTCTTTGTAGACAAATATGTGAGTTGGGGATGCCTCCGGTGTGGGTTCTGGGGAAAATGAGTGACGAAGTGACAACTACTGGAAACAAAGTAAAACAAGCTGGCTGATCGGTTTATACGGATATCTGTAGCGATTGCTGGAGATACTGTGATATTCGGTAGGCCAGAATTAGCACTGGGTTCGGGGTATTGAAGCTGTTCTTCTCTCCTGTTCGACTTCTGCTCGACAACTGCGCTCGCAACCTGCATACTAGTTGGTATGTTAGTTGCAAGAAAAAGACCGAGTCGCCGCGGGGCCACACCGCGCGATCCAGAGCGCACGCGAGGGCGCTTGTTGCAGGCTGCCTTCAAAGAGATCCATCATTCGGGATTTCGGAGCGCTGATCTGGACGCCATTCTAGCCGCAGCGGGCGTGACTAAGGGCGCGTTGTATTACCACTTCGATAACAAGGAAGCCCTAGGGTATGCGGTGGTGGATGAAGTCATCGCCAGTAACCTTGATCAGAAGTGGGTGCAGCCTTTACGGCACGCCAAGAACCCCATCGACGTTCTGATCCGCATTATTCAGTCCGAATCGTTGAAAAGAGAAGACGTTCAGCGTGGCTGTCCCCTGCTTAACTTGTCTCAAGAGATGTCAGGTATCGATGAGGGATTCCGTAGAAGGACGGCCAAACTTTATAAGGACTGGCACGACGCTATGGCCGAGGCCCTGCGCGAGGGACAGAAACGCAGGATAGTGCGGAGTGATATAAACGCAAATGAAACGGCTACTTTCCTGATCGCGGCGTGGGAAGGGTACGTCGTTCTAGGGAAGAATTCGCAGGATCCCCGGACCATGCAATCCGGCCAAAAAAGGGTGAGCGGCCACATCGAGTCGCTGCGCCCGGCGCGCCGCCAGGTGCGAGCGGCAGGCCGTGGCTAGTCCGCCGCTAGATGGTAGCTTCGCTCTATGTCCGGGTTGTGTGGTTCTCATAACATACCTACTGGTATGTATTATGAGGTACAACGAACCGCGGTCATTGCCGCATCATAGGTTTGAAGGCGTATTTGAATCCGTGTCAAAGGGGAACATTAATGAACCAAAAAATAGTCAGGACGATCGCGCTAGGAAGCTTCGCGCTGGTTATCGTGCTGAGCATAGCGTGGCCAGCCCAAGCACAGGACGCCAAAGCCCCGTATCCGAGCATGGCCCCGCTCGACCAGTACCTGATGACGGATCGAAATGCAGAGATTGCTCTGGCACGAACCGCGGCTCCGCCGTCCATCTCCCGCGATGCGATAGTTATGGTCCTTGGAAGCCACGGCTATGAAACCGCGGTTGAAGGCAAGAACGGCTTTGTCTGCATGGTAGAACGCGCGTGGATGAATCCATTCGATAGTCCCGAGTTTTGGAACCCTAAGAATCGCAGCCCGATTTGCCTCAATCCACCCGCCGCTCGGACGGTGCTGCCGATCACTTTAATGAGGACAAAATTAGTCGTGGCTGGAAAATCGAAAGAAGAAGTCAAGGAAAGTGTCAAGGCCGCGATTGAGAAAAAGGAATTGCCGGCTCTCGAGGCTGGCGCGATGAGCTACATGATGTCCAAGGATGCGTACCTGACTGATAAAGGTGGGCACAACATGGCCCACCTTATGTTCTACATGCCGCTCGGTACAGTATGGGGCGCAAATCTGGTGGACTCCTCAAATAATGTGTCCGAGCCGTTCCCGGGATCTCCGCTCTTACTGGCTCCCACGTACAAAGGCAACCCTGAACCGATGTATATGTTCCTGATGGGCACTGGCGTGTGGTCGGATGGAACAGCGGCCCCAATGTAGGACACCGTATGAAAGTGAAATGCGGAATGTCGTGCCCGAGTTTTTTTCTCATCAGTTCGGTACAGACTGGAGTGTGAGAGTGTGATGAAAACTGGGTTCGAGAGAGCGGAGAGAATAGTCTCGCAATGCGGGAGGCTTCTGCTTGTTTCGCTGCTATTGCTTGCGTCAATTGCACTTGGACACGCGCAAGCGCTGGCTAAACCGGAGCCTGCCACGATCCGGCCGTTCAAAGTGCAGGTTCCCGACCGCGTTCTCATTGATCTTCGGCACCGCTTAGCTGAAACCAAATGGCCCGATCAACTTCCGGGGACGACGTGGGAGTACGGCGCCGACATCAAGAAGGTCCGAGAGTTGGCGGATTATTGGCAGAGCGGCTACGACTGGCGTGCGCAAGAAGCGAAGATCAACTGCTTTGACCAGTTCACCACGGAAATTGATGGACAACAGATTTATTTTATCCATCAGCGCTCGCCCCGCCCCGACGCAATACCGCTGATGTTGATCCACGGCTGGCCCGGCTCGACTCTCGAATTTCTCGCGCTGATCGAGCCGCTTACCCATCCCACGGACAGCCATAGCCCGGCATTCGACGTCGTCATTCCTTCGCTTCCTGGCTTTGGGTTCTCCGGACCCACCACAACTCGGGGCTGGGGCCCACAGCATATGGCGAAGGCACTGGTCGTTCTGATGGATCGTTTAGGTTATTCGCGGTATGGCATCCAGGGTGGCGACTGGGGCTCGTTAATAGCCCGCGACATGGCTTACCAAGCGCCCGCGCACGTGATCGGGCTTCATCTGAACCTTATTGCCGTGGATCCGCCGAACCCGGAGGCAGTGGCGCAAATGAGCGATGCGGAGCGGAAACGGTATTCGTTTTTTGACCAACCAGAGAGCAGCTTTTTTTTCCTTCAGGCCGCTGAACCTCAGACTCTTGCCTATGCCCTGACCGACTCTCCGGTTGGGTGGTTGGCCTGGATGATAGGAAAATTTCAATTGCTTACGGACAACAACGGCGATTTTCTTACGGCTGTGGATCGCGACGCATTCTTGACCGATGTCACTCTCTACTGGGCTACAGACACGGTGGGCTCCGCCTTGCGAATCTATCGCGAGCATCGCCTCACCAGAGAAGATGCGGCGCCATCGCCGCGCCTGGAGACTCCCGTTGCGTATGCTGATTTTCCGAGGGAGGTAGCTGTCCCTCCGTTTCGCTGGATCACTCTGACATACAACGTAGTACAAAAAACTGAAATGCCGAAGGGCGGGCACTTCGCCGCTCTGGAGCAACCCGATCTCCTGCTGAACGATATACGGAAGTTCTTTGCAAAGGTTGATCAGAAATAGGCCGAAATTGCGCCTTGAACAGAGACAGATGAGGGAACCATGCGTGTGTTGATTGTAGATGATGAACCCGTGGCCCAAACGGCTTTGGCGAATGCTCTCTCGGCAAGGAGCGACGTGGAGCATTTCGATTCGGCCAACGATGCGATCGAAGCGTTCCAGAAACTGGCCACAGACTCTTACGATGTTTTGCTTCTCGACATCGATTTGCTGGACCTGTCGGGCACTGAACTTTTGGACCAGCTTGGCGAACGAAACCTTCCTTTGCCGTCTATCGTATTTGTAACCGCGCACGCTGAACATGCGATCGCAGCCTTCGAGAAGCACACCGTGGATTACGTGCTAAAGCCTTTCTCGAACGAACGGATCGGCGAAGCCCTGGACCGGGCCTCGCGGAGAGCAAAGGGCGAGCAAGCCGCGAAATTGATCGAGGCGCTGCCGCATTTGCAGAAGCTATCTCGTCCGCCGCACCCGAGGATTGCAATCAAAGCTAAAGGAAGGATCCTCTTCATCAATCTCGGCGATGTGGTCGCAGTTCAAGCTGAGGGCAATTATGTTTTGCTGCAACGGGAATCGGACTCCTATCTGCTGCGCGAGTCAATCTCGATGGTGGCAGAGAAACTCGAGCCCTACGGATTCATTCGGATCCATCGATCTGCGCTGGTGAATGCCTCGTTTGTGGAAGAAATCAAGCCGTACGCGACGGGAAAGTGTGCGCTCCGCGTCAAAGGCGGGAAGGAATACGCAGTTACCCGCGCTTACAAGAATAATCTCAAACCCCTGACAGAATTCCGAATCGGTAGCGGTGTGTTCCTTGCGGAATAGCCTACTCCTGGACGCAGTCAGTGCGTACCCGCTGGTCCGGCGTCACAGCCGTTCCGTCGCTCAACCGACCGCATCATAGCGACAGGATCTTGTCAGTGGGCATCCGCGGCCCAAGCCGTGAAGGTGAAGCGCAACCGAAATTGAAGCGATTGTCCCGTGAATTCACGCGGCAGAGCCGGAAGTGGGCTCGATGCCACAATTCCGTCCCTGGCGGCTCGATCGAGGACGGTGTCGCCCGAGCCGGAAACCACATTCGGCCCCGTGATCTCTCCACTCGGCAGAACGGCAAATTCCACTGAGACACTGTTTTGCTGGCCAAACCACGACGTGCTTACGGCGGGGACCACCTTGTTGTGAATCGCCGCCAACATTTCTTGAATGTAAGGTTGGAAGTCAATATCTAAGCGATCACTGAGAATCGTAGTGTTGACCTCGACTTGCAATGCGGTTGGAACCGGAGAACCGATTGCCTTGCCAGTCTGGTTCAGTTGAGATCCCGGCTTCGAGGACTCCCTGCCATCCTTCTGCGAATTCTGAATTGTCTCCAGCGGCATTTCCAACTGATCGCCGCCAGTCGCTTTCAATTGGCGCAACTGCGTCAGATATGACTGGAAGCTCTGAGCGTTGGTTCTCTCTACTGCGTCCTGCGCGAATGCGTTGGCTCGCGCCCACGCAGCCTGGGCTTCGTCGAACCGGTTCAGGCCGGCCAAAACCCGCGCCATGGCAAGTTGATACTCTGAACTTCCCGGCTCGAACGCAACCGCTTTTTCCGCGAGCGCCAGGGCCTCCTGCAGATTTCGGTTCTCGGCGGCAAAATATACCGCCAGCAAAGCATAAGGAGGAACGAAGTCAGGGGTGAGTTCAATCGCCTTGCGGAGATCCCCCTCCACCCGCGGATCATTCAACATCATTCCCAAGCTGCTGGTATCAATAAGCGCCCGGAAATAGTGGGTGAAGGAACTTCCAGGGTCGATGGTAATCGCTTCCGACGTGGATTCCAGAGCCTGTTCCCGCTGGCCAGCTAGAAACTGGGTGACTCCGAGATACTGGTATGCCAGCGCATCCTTGGAGTCCAACCGCAGCGCTTCCTGCAAAGCCGCGGTCGCAACCGCGACCTGGCCGCGGGCAGCCGCGAATCCGCCCCGGTACGCACACGCCTCTGCCTCCGAAATAAGGCGAACTTTCAACTCACCCTCATCGATTTTCGGCGATGGCACCTTCAGGTACGGCAGGCTGGAGTTATGAACGTAGGCTTGCAAGTCGAATTGCAGTTTCTTGAGATCGCCGAAAGCCAGGCGCGCAGCCTCGTCCGGTTTGATACCCTGCTCGAGGTTCTCTAAATACGCCTTCAACATGGATGCATGCGCCCGTCGATCGCCGAGCATCAAGTAATGAGTAACGGCCCATGATTCCGCGTAGAACAGCGATGTCTCGTTAGCTTCGTTGTAATAAGGAGAGGACGTATCTACCGCAAAGAGCACACTCAGTGGAATCAGGGTTCGACCTCGCAATTGCGCTAGCAGCTCCGGATCCGATTCCCCCATCCATACATGTCTTTCATCAATTTCGGTGTGTCCGTAGTACTCCGCGAGCCCTTCCGATAGCCAGACCGGCAAGTCAGGAAAATGGCGAACGGCGATGGTATGAAAATACTCGTGATAAAGAGTTTGGAACGGCGCTGCGCCATGGGCATCGAGTTCGACTGCGGCAAAAAACAGATTCACATAGTCCGCGTAAAGCCCCGACGGATGGGCACGGTCTTTCACCCAATATTCCGGCAAGAGCTTGTGCATCGAGGCTTCGTCGGGCACCGCGAGGACAGTTACCACCGGGGTGGGACGAGTGCCTGCGACCATGAGCGACTGACGGAAAACAGCACGAATTTCTTCAAATTGCAGGGCAGATCTGCGCGCCGCCTTCTCTCCGGCATTGCTCACCACAATGAAATTTGGACTGCGCACCTCGACCCAAGCATCGCGTCGAGCCTGACACAAGGAGAGCGCCAGAATGGCAAAACCAGCCATCGCAACCACTCTGCGCAAATCACACATGAGGAGACTGATGCGCGAAAACACTTTATAGATGCCGACGTCGTAGCCGTGCTGTCAACACTGCGGGTGGCACCGGCATGGCCTCTGACTCTTTAGGTTCGCACAACGGTGTTTGAGGTCTCGCGTCGAATGTCCGACAGGTGTACGAGAAATGCTACTCAGGGTGCCACGGAGGGAACCTCCAGACAGAGGCTCAAGCGTCCAGATTTGTTGCCCGGAACACTGCATGGCATGTGCTGTCCCGGTACAGGCCGGAGAGTCCCGGCGGATAAATGCGGCAGCACCTCCGGAGCGCTCCCGAGAAGAAAGATTCCTGAAGCGAGCGGGATGCTGACAATCGTCCTGATCTCACCCTTGCAACTGGTTCCAGAATGTAGCAATTTTGTCGGGCGATCTGATATGACGGATGTCACGTTCAACGGCTGCGCTGTGGCAAGCGTGGAAAAACCTAATGTCTAGTACTTCAATAGTGTATATAGTAGACTTTGCCCGCGCGAGCAGAAAACTCATCGCTCCACAAACGTGATGCGGGGGCGTAATTTTGCGAGGAGGCTATGCCATGCTCTGGAAGACTGATCCAACGTTTTATCCCTCCCCTAAGCTTGCCATGCGGGCACCAGTAGAGAAGCTGGCGTATGTAGCCGCTTTGAATGCCAACGGTGGCAATATTCCTGACGCTCTGGTTGTCGTGGACGTGGACCGCGAGTCCGACGAATACGGCCAGATCGTGGGTCGTGTAGATATGCCGAACGTGGGAGATGAACTTCATCATTTCGGCTGGAACGCGTGCAGTTCCGCGTTGTGCCCCTATGCTCCGCACCCGCACCTCGAACGGCGTTATCTGATCGTTCCCGGGATACGCTCGTCGCGCATCCATGTAATCGATACCAAGGACGATCCGAAGCAGCCGAAGATTGTGAAAGTCATTGAGTCAAAGGACGTGGCGGAAAGGACCGGTTACAGCCGTCCTCACACGATTCACTGCGGACCTGACGGCATCTACCTGAGCGCCCTGGGCTCGCCGAGCGGCGATGGTCCCGGCGGAATCTTCGCCTTGGATCACTACAGCTTCGAGCCTCTCGGTCGATGGGAAGTCGATCGCGGTCCGCAATATTTTGGCTACGATTTCGCGTGGCACCTTGGACATGACATCGCCGTCACCAGCGAGTGGGGCACACCAAACATGGTTGAAAACGGAGTGAATCCTGAACTGTTGCTGGGCGGCAAGTACGGCCACAGCCTGCATATATGGGATATCCGCAAACGACGCCATCTTCAAAGCTTGGATTTGGGTGCAGAACAGCAGATGGTCCTTGAGCTGCGCGCGGCGCACGACCCGACGAAGGCTTACGGCTTTGTCGGAGTCGTCACATCGCTGAAGGATCTTTCTAGCTCCATCTGGTTGTGGCATCGCCCGAGTGAACGAACGAATGGAGGGTCGAGCGGAAAATTTGAAGTGAAGAAAGTCATTGAGATTCCTGCTGAGCCCGCCGATCCGATCCAACTGCCTCCGCTGTTGCAGGGCTTTAAAGCCGTACCGCCGCTGCTCACGGATATCAATCTCTCTGTAGATGATCGATTTCTGTACGCTTCCTGCTGGGGCACGGGAGAGATGCGCCAGTACGATGTCTCCGATCCGTTTAATCCCAAGCTGATTGGTTCGGTGCACGTGGGCGGGATCGTGCGTCGCGCCTCTCATCCTGCCAAGCCGGGCGAGCCGTTGAATGGCGGCCCGCAGATGGTGGAAATCAGCCGCGACGGACGTCGCTTATATTTCACCAATTCGTTGTACGCGGCCTGGGACAAACAGTTCTATCCCGATGGCATCCGGGGCTGGATGGTTAAGCTCGATGTTGCGCAGGATGGTGGCATTCTGCTCGATCCCAAGCTATTTGTCGAGTTTGGCGATCTCCGCCCGCATCAGGTGAAGCTGCAGGGTGGCGACGCGTCGTCCGATTTCTACTGCTACCCATGACTCACGGCTGGCCCTGGGTCGCTCTGGCGCTTCTTGGGGCATACCACGGTCTGAATCCCGCCATGGGCTGGCTGTTTGCGCTGGCCCTCGGGCTGCAGGAAAAGCGCCGGTCCGCGGTCATCGGCGCCCTCCTGCCGATTGCTCTCGGACACGCCGCCGCGATCACGGCGGCGATCCTCGTCCTGCGTTTCGTTCAGCATTTTCTTCCCATGAATATTCTGAAATGGGGAGTTGCGTTATTTCTTTTCGCGCTCGGCGTCTATCGACTCTTCCGCGCGAGCCATCCCCGTGGTGCCGGTATGAGAGTCGGCGCTAGGGATCTATTCGTTTGGTCCTTCCTCATGGCGTCGGCCCACGGTGCGGGTTTGATGCTCCTGCCGGTTCTGATGGCACAACCGATGCATGAGATGACCCACAGGATGGCGAGAGGAATCGCTGTAATGCCTTCTTCGTTGAGCGCATCCGCAATTGGACTTGCAGTGCTCATACATACTGCAAGCCTGTTGGCCGTGGCTGGAATCCTCGCGATCGCGTTTTTCGAAACTTATGAAAAGGTGGGCTTACGGCTACTCCGGCACACGTGGCTCAACTTCGACCTACTGTGGGCGATCGCGCTGCTGGTGGCGGGATTTGTGGTCCTGTTCTTCTGACTTTGAGCGCTTCCCTGCCAGAATTGCAGGGTCTTAGGGTTATCGGGTCCGAGGAGGCTCTCGCGAGAGCCCAAGGCGAGCTTTGCCAGTTCATGAGCACGAGGGTATAGCGCCAGGTTCGTGTACGTGCTCGCCATGACTTGAGTCATTTGAGATTGGACCTCAGGATTCCTTTGCCAAGCCTTTCTCCATACCGTTCGACGCTTTGTCGAGAATCTCACGGGCCGTAATGCTGTTGCCGTGTGCTTTGCTAGGATCGGACACCTTGAACATACCGGTCATAAAATCGGTGATGCGGTTGGCGCGGTCGCGTTCTCGGGTAATCCGGCGCAACTCGAATGTCTGTACGACGGAAAACCCGGCCAGCAAAAGCATCAGTCCTGCTGCTACACTCGCCCCGACACGATGCCGCCGAACATATTTCCGCACTCGGTAACCAGCACTGGCCGGACGCGCCACAATCGGCTCATTGTTTAGATAGTGCCGGAGATCGGCGGCCAACTTGGAAGGCGCACCACAAATGACAGCGGATGGATTCGCGGGCGCGTTCCATCCGCTGTTTTTGGATTGTAATTGCCTGCTTCTGCGGCGTGCATACGGTAATTCTTGAACCACGACCGTACAGGTGCGACCGTTCTATTTGACTCCCTGGTTGATCGCAGTGGCGTACTTCTTGGCTAGGCCATTACCCACGAAGTCGTCGTAGATCCACATGAACCCGCCGATTATCCCGCATTGATTGTGCCACGCCCGCATCACCGTCTCCACTTGGCTTGGCGTGTAGTTCTTGTCCCACACTCCCGGAAAAACCGGCACCTTGCCAAAATTCCAACCCGAGCAAGGATTGTTTCCTCCCCCGCCGGCGTAGGCCTGAAGATGGACTCCATCGACCGTGCCCGGGAGTCCCTTGTTGATTTTTGAAACCACACTTTGCCAATAGCTGGCGTTGACATAAGGATCCGGCAGGACGTGATAGCCGAGCTTGCCCACCATGACCCCAAACTTAACCGTAGTGCCGAGATCGTAGCTATTCTCGTCGTCAAAATCGAGGGCATCGAGAGCCGGGATGGCTTTCTTCAGAGCCTTAAAATCCTTGTACAGAATGCTCTTCGGGCCGACGCCTTGCGCCTTCACCAGAGCGGTGATGTTTTCCCAGTCTCCGTAGTTCGAAGAACCGATGCTGAAGGTGACTCTTTTGACCGTTCCCGCTTTCTTTAACGTGGCCATGTCCGCGGCAAATTTCGGATAAGTCTTTCCACCCACATAGACGCCGTTCGAAGTCAACGGAAACTCGCCGTTGAAGTTCAGGTCGCCCTGGGCATTGACTTCGACGCTCCAGACGATGGCTTCGGAGAAACCAGAGTGTTCAATTTCAGCTATGTCCTTCGCGACATTGAAATTCGCAGTCTTATAATATGGGCCTCCACCAAATATTCCTGTAAACCCCTGCGGAGCGGGCGCAGAGATTTGTTCCGACGAAGTCTGCGCCGCAGCTGACAACGCGAGCATCAGGAGGCAGGTTACGAGCTGAAGCATCGGAAACACGAGACTGCGATTTCCTTGGGAAAGACGTCCTTGCGAAAACTTGGGCAACAATCGAGTCATTTGAGATTCCTTGATGTGAATTGGTATATGTTCTTGACGAGCCGTTGATGAAGTGACCACTTAGCAGGTTTCCCAGGCGCGCGCGTCACGATTCCCCCAACTGGCAGCCTCCAAGTATCCCCCCGCGATGGGTAGGAGTCAACCGCTGCAACCGGGTCATTAAACTTTTGACTGCTGGTCAATGAGCGATATTGCGATTTTTCGCCAACCAGCCGACCGCACGCAGGGTGTCATTTGCAGAACTGAGAGGCACGCGAGCGTGGATGAAGGTCCCTCGCCGGGGCTGGGATGCGATTGAAAGCGTACCATTTACTACCCTTAGCCGTTCCTCCATGCTGGTAAGACCAAGCCCTCTGCCCTGCTTTGCTGCTTCCCAGTCAAAACCCAAGCCAGAGTCCTGTACCGTGAGATGAATCGCTCCCTGCTCTGCCCACAATCGCACATAGAAATGGCGGACTCCGCTGTGTTTTACTGAGTTGTGGAGAGCTTCCTGCGCAACTCGAAAGAGGTTAAGAGAAATGTCGGTCGCCAAACGGGGTGGCAGGTCGTGAGAGCTGAAATCAATCTGCGCCTTCTGCTGTTCTCCGAGCTCTTTGCAGAAGCCGTTAAGGGCGGTGGCCAAGCCGAGAATCTGCAGTTTCGCCGAGTGCAACTGATGTGACAAAGCTTGGGCATCGCGCGCTATGTCGGATGTTTGCTGTCTGAGTTCATTCACGCGGCTAGCGACTTCAGTTGCAGACAGATTCGGAGTGTCTCCCTCGAGTAGTTGCAACCCCATGGCTAACAACGCCAGACGCTGACAGATGTCGTCGTGAAGTTCTCTGGCGATCCGGGATCGTTCCTTTTCTTCCGCTTCTATCAATTTGCGGTTCACACTTGCGAGAGCCTGTTCAACGCGTTTGCGCTCCTCCACGACTGCGGCGAGAACCATGAAAGGCGCTGCCACGAAGAGCAGGAACACCTGAATTGACGGCACATTGTGAGACGACTCTGGTCCCACGAAGGCGCCGCGCCCGTGGACCGCGCCCCAGATCGCCAAGAAGGCCACGACTATCGTGAGGCTACTCACGCCGGTCGTTCCAAAGCGCAACGCCGCCCAGAGCAACACCGGCACAATAGTCAATACGGGCGCAACGATTGTCGAAGGTGAGACAAAGCTGAAATATCCGAAGACCAACAAACCGGCCAGCAGAGCCGCGGCTTCAAGGTAGCGAGAAGCCGACGCGTGTGCCCATTCCGATCTCTTGCTGACCCAACCCAAAATGGCTGGCATCAGAGTGAGGTATCCTAGCGCCTGTGCCAAAAAAGCAATCGGCCAACTTCTCCAATATTCCTCGTTTGTGGTAAACGCGCTGAAAAAAGCTCCAGCGAATGGCGCAAGGAGCACAGCGAAGAATGAATACTTTGCCAGGGCCTTCACGCTGTCTAGCTGGGGCACACCGCCGAAGCAATAACCGAGACCCAACGCAGCGGTCAGCACTTCGGTTGCATCAGACAGCTGGAAGAAAATGACGGAACGAATCGATATACCGATGTGCAGATCGTAGACCGCAAATGTCGCGAGCGCTGCCGCCATTAAGATTGGCCAAGTTCTGCGCGGCGCCAGCAATAAGACAGATACCAAGAGAATGTTGCCGGGCCAAAGTGGCCAATCCAAATGCGGGCGCATCACAACCGTCGTTCCCAATTTTGCGGCGAGGTAGGACATGATCGCCACGAGGCACGCGAGCATCGCTATGTGGAACGGGGAACTTAGAGTCGCTCTGCTCGACGGCGGGCAAGTATCGATAGAACTCATAGCTACATGGAACAGGGACTCCCACGATTGGTGGTCATTATCCGTCAGACAGGATCGATGGTCAACGTCGCGATTTCTCAACTGACGCTATCGGCTGTTGCACAGGCTTATCCTGTCCAGGTTCATCGGCTGTTCGCTTACCGACATGTGAATCCCAATGTTGACCATCCCGCTTCGACAACGGCGTCCTCACCTCTGTGTTTCAGCGACTTTGGAATCCAAGCAATGGACTCCAACTTGCTCGGTATCGCGGGTTGGATCGCCACTCATTCCGGTCCCAATCGACAAGAACGAAGTTCTGGTTTATGAGCTGCATGTCACAAACTTTGACACAGTGCCGATGACGCTGAAGCGCGTCGAAATCTTTGCGAATGAGGAAAGCAAAGAGCCCTTCACCACTCTAGAAGAGGACAGATTATCGGCGGCGATGGTCCGCGTCGGTGGGGCGATGACTATGTCGAGCGGTTCTAGTGATGCGATCCAGGACGCGCGAATCATCGATCCGGGCGGACGAAATGTCGTTTTGTGTGGATCGAGTTCCCAGGTACTGCATGTCACGCCTCGGCGCATCACGACCGAGCAGTCGGATGCCGCTGCCGACGTTAACTAGAGTAGAGTGAGAGATCCGGAAAGCTTCGCCGAAACCTGGGGTAAACTTGCAGACCAAAGCACCGTAACCTATCAAAATGGGGCGTTGGTTGAGATCTACGAGGGCGTCGAGAATCGTCTTGGGAGTGTTTGCTCTCCTGGTCGTGTGGACATGCTTTCAACTTGCTACTCGTCGTCACACCGGGATATTGCGGACCCTGGCTCACGCCAAGCACTTTCTCAGTGATCCATCACCGTCTCGCGACGCGCAACCGCGTAGCGCAAGCCCCTCCCCCGGGCCACAACATAGCGTCAATCTGTCGTGGAAAGCTAGCACCTCGGCGGTTGTTGGCTACAACGTGTATCGTCGCGGCGCGTGGGGCTTGGTGAAGCTCAATTCCGTTCCGGTAACCGGAACCAGCTACGTGGACACTACCGTGCAACCCGGACAGACCTACTATTACCTGACTAAAGCGGTGAGTCCGAAGGGAACAGAAAGTGCAGCCTCGAACGAGGTTCAAGCCAACATTCCTTCGCCGTAGACGAGGAGGTATTGGTTCGGCTGGCCGCTGCCTTTTGAAATCAGATACCCTATTGGAGAAGGAGTTTCTCACGTGTCCGTTTCCTCTCCATCGACATTATCCCAGAAATGGAGCGCAGCTGCCTATAAGGCGAACGCTGATTTCGTGCCTGCACTCGGGCAGCCTGTGGTGGACTTGCTTCAGCCGCAATCCGGGGAGCGCATCCTCGATTTGGGTTGCGGCGACGGAACGCTGACCGAAAAGCTGGTGGCGTCGGGTGCGCAGGTGATGGGCATCGACAATTCTCCGGACATGGTTGCGGCTGCACGCCAGCGAGGCCTTGACGTGAGGATCATGGATGCCAGAGCACTGGTCTTCGAGAACGAATTCGATGCCGTCTTTTCCAATGCCGTCCTGCACTGGATCAAGGACGATCCCGACGCACCGATTGCGGGAGCTTTCCACGCCCTCAGGTCCGGAGGAAGGTTCGTCGGTGAGTTGGGCGGCCATGCAAACGTCGCTGCGATTACCGTCGCACTAGTGGCTACGCTGGAGCGCCGAGGCATCAGGGACGCCACTTCGTGGGTTCCGTGGTACTTTCCGGCAGTCGAAGACTATGAAGTCCGGCTGCGGCGGGCTGGGTTTGTGCCGCAAAGCGTGCAACTTATTCCGCGCCCAACCCCGCTCCCGACCGGAATGCGGGGATGGCTCGACACCTTCGCCAACCCGTTCTCTGCTGCGCTGCCGGACCAGGAGCGCGACGGCTTTCTCAATGAAGTCACGGCTCTGCTCAAGCCCGTTCTGTGTGACGCGGGAGGAAACTGGACGGCGGATTATACTCGCCTTCGCTTTGCTGCTATCAAACCCTGATGCGAGCCCGCGAAAATATCATTCATCAATCATGACGAAAGGAACTGGCACTGACTCAGCCGCGATTTCGGCAATAGTCTGCTCGGCGTCCATTTCGTCTCAACATCCAACATGAATGGCGCAATCGTCAACGGACCGGCATCTGCATGTCGTGCGTTGCCTTGGGATAATCGTTCAGCACGTGTTCACTTCGCCACTCACTTCGCGCTGAGATCGGCAAACACAAACCCGTCGCGAGACACAATTTCTCCCACTTCCACCGACAGGTTGTGTTCGAACATCGGACCTGCATAGACGAACGTGTGGAATTCCCCGTTCTCGCCACAGGGATCGATCGCTTGTGGCAAATCCGAGAGTAGTTGCTCATTGAAATCCCTGCCAACGAATTCCGGCGCCAGGCGTTTGGGGTCAACACAAGTTAGCTTGGCACGCAGGCCAGAGTTGATCATGGAATGAGCAAGTTCTCGCGTGGGCATTCCCCACACAGGGAAAACCGGTTGCAATCCGGAATTTTCCAGTTGTTTCTCGCGGTATGCTCGTACGTCGGTCAGGAACAAATCGCCAAAAGCGATGCATTCGATCCCCGACTGAACCGCAGTCTCGCACGTTTCTTTCATGATGAGTTCGTAATCTGCATTTGAGCACGGCTGTGGCAAATCCACTTCCCACACAGGAACGCCCAACTCCATCGCTTGTGCTTCGACGAGGCTGCGCCGCACGGCGTGCATCGCCACCCGGTTCGCCGCCTGATTGAATGTCGTTAGCAGCCCGACAACTTTGTGCTCATTTTGCTGCCGGAGAACGTGGAGGCTCCAAGCGCTGTCCTTTCCAGTGCTCCAAGAAAGCAACGTCCGTTTCATGTGAATGTAGGCTCCCGTTCTCCTGCACATTGGGAGCATCGGTCAGCCATATTGTAGATCGAGATCGCTTGCAGCCTCCTGATCGAAGCCGACGCCCCGAGGGTTGACCGTCCCTATCCGCGTTGAAGTTCCGGCGGCCAGGATTACGGCTGATGTGCGCCAACCGAGTTCCATTTGGATTTACCAGAAAGCGTGCACCCCTGCGGTTCGATATCCCGACCAATACTACAGTCTGCGCCACCAAGTGCTGCGTCGCGACGGCTGGAGAAGCCAATCGTGGGGCACGATCTACAATCTTGAAGTCCATCACAAAGAATTCCGCAGCCAGTCCGGCAACGATTTGGGCGTCTTGAGCCACTCATAGAACCCATCCGCGGGGATCAGGCACCGGCAAAATTTCAACGGATCCCTGAACCCTGTCTTTGTCGCCGCTGTTTCCGACCGCGCGTTGATCATCTGGGCAGATACCGACGAGTCTTTCGCCCACGAAGGAATCAATCCCCATCGGACCAGCGACAACTCTCGGACGGGCTCCTTCGGATTCTGGCGAACGGTTGGGACAGGCCGAGTAGGAGCAATGTTGTAGCGCGGACTCCAGTCGTCTTCGCTTGAGACGGTGTCGAAGTACTCCTCGATAAGTTGCTTCCTCCGCGAAAGTCGATAGCGCCCGCACATAGGAAATTATGACAGATCAGAGCCTGAACGCTGCTCCTGTCCATTATTATTGAGCTGTACCCATTGCATCGCGTAGGGCTCGTCCCGAGGTGTTTCTGGCCGCGTCTGACCGACCTCTTTGAGGGGCATTGCTTGAATGTCTATCTGATCGACGGAACATACGAATTGTTCCGGCACTATTACGCGTTGCCCTCCGCTCGCGACGAGGATGGCCGTGAGGTCGCTGCAGTCCGGGGCGTGCTCGCGTCCGTGCTCGGAATGATGAAAGCGGGCGCCACGCACGTCGCGGTCGCGACCGATCACGTTATCGAGTCGTTCCGTAACGACCTGTGGCCGGAATACAAAACAAGCGAGGGCGTCGAACCGGAGTTACTCGCGCAGTTCTCGTTATTGGAAGAAGTCCTCTCGGCGGCGGGCATCGTCGTCTGGCCGATGATCGAATTCGAGGCCGACGATGCACTCGCCGCTGGGGCGACACTGGTTGCTGCGGACAAGCGCGTGGATCAAGTGATTATCTGCACACCCGACAAAGACCTCGCGCAGTGCGTCTCCGGCTCGCGAATTGTCCAATTAAATCGGCGAACGCGCGTCACCATGGATGAGACCGCCATCGTCCAGAAGTTCGGAGTGACACCTGCATCGATTCCTGACTATCTGGCGCTCGTCGGAGACTCAGCGGATGGCTATCCCGGACTACCCGGCTGGGGCGCAAAATCCTCGGCTGCTGTGCTGGCGAAGTTCCTTCACCTTGAGTCCATCCCGAATGACTACCGGGATTGGGGCGTAAATGCCACGAACGCAAGCAACCTCGCCGCTACACTTCGCCGCGAGTGGGATCAGGCGATTCTGTTTCGGAAGCTCGCCACGCTTCGCACGGACATCGACCTGCTCAATGACGTGGAGGAACTGAAATGGAGTGGTCCTACGCCCACTTTCGATGAGCTCGCAGCCCGCCTGGACGCCGCGCGAACGGAAAGCCCTCGGCCAACGGGGCAGCGATCCAAGAGCGCACGGAGCATCCGATCCGGCGCATGATCTTAGCGGATCGCACTCGCGAATAAGTGCTCGAAGCCGACTTCAGGGCCGCTGTTCGCATTCGCGGGGATATGGGATCGCTGGACTAACCCGAGCGGCGGTTGGGTCGAGACCTGCTCGATTCTGACTACGACTCCAAACTCTTTGACCTCCGCAGTCCGCGACCGCATGCCACTGATTCTCTATCCAGACGGCTAAGATCTCTGGCTCGATCCGGGGATGCGAGATGTGGCTGCGGCGTCCGATCTGCTCAAACCCTACGGCGCACGGCTGATGCGATGCTATCCCATCAGCACTCGGATCATAACGTCGCGAATGACGACGAAGAATGCTCCAGACCGGCGGAAGTGGTCCAACTTCAGAATCGGCTCTTTGTCTAAACCGGGACTTCTACCGTCTTGAATGGCGGACGGTTTCAGTTTTCCGGACATTACCATCCTACTGCTCAATCGTCGTCTCCGACTTGGCCGGCTTCTCGGTCACTTGCTGAGGGCTCGGCAATTGCGAACGATCCCAGCCGCCTCCGAGAGCCTCTACCAGCGCCACGGCGGAGGTCATCTGCTGCACCTGAAGATTGTTTAGCGTCTGCTGGTTCGTCAGCAGCGTGGTCTGGGCGATCAGCACGTTGACATAGGGATCAATGCCAGTCTCGTAGCGGCCCTGTTCGAGCGTGAGGAAGGTTTGCGCGGAATTCACGGCTTGCTGCTGCTGCTGGATCTCCTTGGACAGGATGCGGACTTCGGCAAGAGAATCTTCGACCTGTTGGAATGCGGTCAGCACCGCCTGACGGTAACCGCCAAGGTCTGCGTTATAAGCGGCGATGAATTGTTGGACGGTAGCGCGGCGCAGGCCGGCGTCAAAGATGGTTTCCGACAGCGAAGCGCCGATGGACCAGAAGCGGCTCGGCCAGGAAAGCCAATGAGTGAAGGATGAGCTGTTAAACCCGCCATCCGCGCTCAAAGTCAGGGTCGGATAATAAGCCGCGTGGGCGATGCCAATGACCGCGTTGGCCTCGGCCATAGTCCGCTCGGCGGCGGCGATATCGGGCCGGCGCTCGAGCAGTTCCGAGGGCATACCGACCGGAATCGGCGGCGGAGCCACGGTCATCGGCCTGACGGGGATGGAGAAATTTGTGGCGGCTTGGCCTACGAGCACGGCGATCGCGTGCTCAAACTGCGCCCGCGCGATGCTCACATTGGTTGCTCCCGCCTGCGCGCTCTGCAGCGTGGTTTCGGCCTCGACTACCGAGATCTGGTCGTCGATGCCGGTTTCATAAAGAGCGCGGGTCAAATCGAGCGCCTTCTGGTCCGCTTCCACAGTATCGTTGAAGATCTTTTGCAGTTGGTCCTGGCCGCGGATCTCGAAAAAAAACTGCGCCAGGCTGGCCTGCTCGGTTAGACGCTCGTTCTCGAGATCCGCCGCACTGACTTGGGCGGCGTACTGGGATTGGCGCACGGTGTTGCGAACCTTGCCCCAGAGATCAGGCTCCCAGGATGCATCGAAGGGCAGCGAATACGTCGTGAATTGTAGTTGCGGTATGGCGGTGCCCTTGCCAGTCGTGTTGACAGGCGTTGTGCTCAGGGTTCCCGAGGTTCGCGAGCGGTTGAACGCGGGCGCAACCGCCAGTGTCGGAAAATATTGCGAACGCGCCTCGCGCACGATTGCGCGAGCTTCCATGAAATTCTCGAAGAATTCTTTGATGTTCTGGTTGTTGATATCCAGCTGTTCCTCAAGGGCGTTTAGTTCGGGATCGTTGAACATCTCCCACCATTTGCCCCGCAGCTTGGAGTCTGAAGGCTGCGCAACCGTCCAGCCTTCATTTTCCTTGAACTGGGTGGGTGATTCCTTGTAAACCGCCGCCGGCGCTGGCGGTGCGGGAGGGTGGTATTTCGGTCCGACCGCACAACCCGATAGGATTAGCAAAAACGCAGCCGCACCCAACCGAATCATACCGTTCACTAGTTTTCGCATTGAGATCTTCATACCATTTCTGCCTTGCCAACGGTCCATCTCAGTCCACAATGCTAGCCAGCCTCCGGAGCCGTGAAAGGATGTTGTACCGTTTTCGCCTCCATACGCAGCCGCAGCCGGTCGAACGCCAAATAGACAACCGGCGTTGTATAGAGTGTGAGCAACTGACTTAAGATAAGCCCGCCGACAATCGTGATGCCAAGGGGCCGGCGAAGCTCATACCCTGTGCCTGTCCCCAGCGCCAACGGCAACGCGCCCAATAACGCAGCCATCGTCGTCATCAAAATCGGACGGAAGCGCAACATGCATGCTTCAAAAATCGCGTCGGTTGTGCTCTTGCCCTCCTGGCGTTCTGCTTGAAGAGCGAAATCGATCATCATGATGGCGTTCTTCTTTACGATTCCAATCAGCAAGACAATGCCAATGATCGAGATGATATTCAGGTCCTCTTTGAACAGCAGCAATGCGAGCATCGCGCCTACGCTCGCCGACGGCAGGGTGGAGATAATCGTCAGGGGATGGACCAGACTTTCATATAAAATCCCGAGAACGATGTACACCGCAAGCAACGCCGTCAGAATCAGCACCGGCTCGGTGCCAAGCGATTGCTGGTAGGCCAGTAACGTACCTGCGAAAAAGCCTTGCAGCGTGGTAGGCGTACCCAGCCGCTTTTGCATCTGGCTGATACTCAAGGTGGCATCGCTCAATGACAAATTCGACGCCAGGTTAAAAGACAACGTGACCGAGGGGAATAAGCCAGTATGGTTGATGGCCAGTGGAGTCGTGTTGGCTTGGCCCTTGGCTACCGCGAGCAGCGGAATGTTGCCGTTACCGGAGGTACGCAGGTAGATGTCTTTCAATCCTTCTGGGCTCTGCCAGTACTGGGGAGCAACTTCCAGCACCACGTAGTATTGATTTAACTGGGTGTAGATAATCGACACTTCCGATTGGCCGAAAGCGCCGTATAGTGCCGAGTCCAGCGACTGTACGGTGAGGCCGAGCTTTGCCGCTGTGACGCGATCGTAGTTCATCAGCTGATCCAGGCCGCCATTCTGCTGGTCCGCGCTCACGTCCTGGAAGCCGGGCAGGTGCTGCATCTCACGCAGCATGATCGGTCCCCACTTGGAAAGATCCTGCACCGTGTCAGATTGGATCGTGTACTGGTACATCGCATTACTGGACCGGCCTCCGATGCGAAGGTCTTGCACGGATTGGAGAAACGCGGAAGCCACCGGGAGACGGTTCAACTGAGGGCGCAGTCGGTCGATGATCTGAGCTGCACTGATCTTGCGCACAGCCAGCGGCTTGAGCGCAACGTAAAGAGAGCCGGTATTGGTGGCCCCCCCGCCGCCGGTAAACGCAATCACATTCTCGACGGCAGGGTCACTCTTGATCACACGGCCAATCTGCTGAATGGAATCGTTCATCGCCGGGAAGGATGAATCTTGTGGCCCGCGTACACTACCGGTGATCGCTCCCGTGTCCTCTGTTGGGAAAAAGCCCTTGGGTATTTTGACGATCAAAACCACATTGAGCGTGATGGTGACGAAAAGGACAACGAGAGTAAGCGTCGGATGGTCGAGCACCCAATGCAGACTGCCGCGATACACTGACAGCAGCCCGTCAAAGACCTTTTCGGTGGCCAGGTAGATGCGGCCATGTTTTTCCTCGCGCTCGTTCTTCAAGAGATAGGCGCACATCATCGGCGTCGTGGTCAACGAGATGACCATGGACACGAAAACGGCCGTCGAGAGAGTAACGGCAAATTCGCGGAAAAGACGGCCCACAATTCCGCCCATCAAGAGAAGCGGGATAAAGACGGCAATGAGCGAAATGCTGATGGTGAAGACGGTGAAACCGATCTCTTCCGCGCCCTTCAGCGCGGCGGCAAATGGCTTCATGCCGGCTTCCAGATGGCGCGCGATATTTTCCATCACCACAATGGCATCATCGACTACAAATCCCGTGGCAATGGTCATGGCCATCAGCGAGAGATTGTCAAGGGTGTATCCGAACAGATACATCACGGCGAACGTACCGACCAGCGAGACCGGCACCGCGACTGCTGGAATGAGCGTGGCGCGGCCGTTGCGCAGGAAGACAAACACCACGACGATGACGAGGCCGATGGAAATGAGCAGCGTCCTCTCGACGTCACTGACGGAAGCGCGGATGGTTATCGTGCGATCCAGAACGATGGTCGTATCGATGCCGAGCGGAATGGATGCCTTGATGATCGGAAGTTGCGCGCGGACGCGGTCGACCGTTTCAATAATGTTGGCGCCGGGTTGGCGGAAGATGATGACCGTGACTGAGCGCTTGCCGTTCAAATAGCCGGCAGCACGGACGTTCTGCACCGAGTCTGTCACCTGGGCGACGTCCGACAAGCGGACGGCCGCGCCGTTGTTATAACCAACAATGAGCGGCTTGTAGTCGGCGGCGTGAGAGATCTGGTCGTTGGCAAGGATATCCATGCTCACATTGCCATTGGAGATCTGGCCTTTTGCCAGGTCGGAGTTCTGCAGGCTCAGCACGGACTGCAAATTCGCAATGGTCAGTCCATAGCCGGCCAATTGTGTGGGGTTCGCGTCGATACGCACCGACGGCAATGCGCCGCCTCCAACCGAGACTTGGCCCACGCCTTGTATCTGCGACAATTTTTGCGCGAGGACGGTGGAGGCTTCGTCATACATTTTATCGGGACCGTATTTGTCGGAGGTAAGGCCGAGAATCATAATCGGCGAGTCGGCGGGATTCACCTTGCGGTAGGTCGGGTTGCCCGGGAGGTTTGCGGGCAGATAGGTTCGCGCAGCATTGATGGCGGCTTCTACATCGCGTGCCGCGCCGTCAATATCACGGCTGAGGTCGAACTGAATGGTGATCGATGTGCTGCCAAGCGTGCTGGCGGAGGTCATCTCCGTCACTCCCGCAATATGACCGAACTGCCTCTCCAGGGGAGTGGCGACGGATGACGCCATAATGTCGGCGCTGGCGCCCGGCAATCCCGCACTGACTGAAATAGTCGGGAAGTCGACCTCCGGCAAAGGTGCGACCGGCAACACCTCAAACGCTATCGCCCCGGCTAGGGCAATCGCGAGAGTGAGCAGCGTCGTAGCCACGGGCCGGTAAATGAAAGGTGCGGAGATGTTCATGCTGGGCCTGCCAGTTCTCCGTCTCCGGTTTCCGCCGGTTTCGATTTGTGCCCAAAGCGTTGCGCCAGGTTGTCAAAAAAGATGTAGATGACGGGCGTGGTGTAAAGCGTGAGCACTTGGCTGAGCAGCAGTCCGCCCACCATGGCGATGCCCAGCGGCCGGCGCAACTCGGAACCGAAGCCAGTTCCAAGCGCCAGCGGCAGACCCGCCAGCAGCGCGGCCATAGTCGTCATCATAATGGGACGGAAGCGGAGCAGACAGGCGTCGTAGATTGCATCGGTCGCGTTCTTTCCCTCCTTGCGCTCACCTTCCAGCGCAAAATCGACCATCATGATGCCATTCTTTTTCACGATGCCGATCAGCAGCACAATGCCGATGATCGCGACCACGCTCAAATCCTGGTGAAAAATAAGCAGTGCGAGGAAAGCGCCAACTCCCGCAGACGGTAGCGTCGACAGAATCGTGATCGGGTGGATAAAGCTTTCGTATAAAACACCCAGCACAATGTATACCGTCACCAGCGCGGCCAGGATGAGCAAGGGCTCATTGGCGAGCGAATTCGTGAACGATGCCGCGGTACCTTGAAAAGCGGCCTGCAGACTGGGAGGCATGTGCATGTCTTTCTGGGTTTTGTCGACCGAAGTAATGGCGTCCCCCAGCGCGGCATTGGGCGCGAGATTGAACGATACGGTGATGGCTGGAAATTGACCCTGGTGGCTAATGGAGAGCGGCTCTGTCGTTTTCTCGAAGTGTGAGAAAGCGCTCAGGGGCACGGCAGCGCTTGTGGCCGAACTGGTGGCGCCTGCAGAGTTTGCTCCCTTGCCGGACGAGGCGGTGGAAGCACCCGTCGAGAGTGCATTTGCTGGCGGAGCAAGGGTGTTTGCCGCCGGAGTGTACTGTGCCGAAGCCGTCAGAGCATTGGACCCCGCGGAAGATGATCCGGAGGACGCGAATGAGGAAGAGGCCCCGGTGCCGGTTGCTCCGGCCGACGCATTGGACTGAATGTACAGATGGTTTAGCTTGTTGGGATCCGTCTGAAATTGCGGTTCACTCTCCAGCACAACGTGGTACTGGTTCACTTGCGTGTACATGGTGCTAATCTGCCGCTGACCGAAGGCGTCGTAAAGCGTGTTATCGATGGTCGTGGGCGCGATGCCAAATCGCGAGGCGCTGACCCGGTCGATCACCAAAGACACGGCCAACCCTCCCAATTGTTGATCAGTGGCCACATCCTCCAGTTCCGGCAACTGCTTCAACCGGTCGACGAAACGGTTGGTCCAGTCATTCAGTTCATTCGCATCCGGATCCTCGAGCGTGTACTGGTATTGGGTGCGACTAACCCGGTCATCGACTGTGATGTTCTGCACCGGTTGCATAAACAACTGGATTCCCTGGACCTGGTTCACCCTCGAGTTGAGCCTGCGGATCAGGTCGGACGCGCTGATCTTGCGCTGCTCGATCGGCTTTAAATTGATCGACATCCTGCCGCTGTTGGTCGTCGTATTCGTTCCATCGGCCCCGATAAATGATGAAACGCTTTCCACCGCTGGGTCAGTCAGAACTGCGTTGGTAAGCTCCAGTTGCTTCGCTGCCATAGCCTTGGAGCCAATCGTCTGCGGGGCTTGCGAGATGCCCTGGATAACGCCCGTGTCCTGCACCGGGAAAAAGCCTTTGGGGATGATGACGTAAAGAAAAATCGTAAGCAGCAGTGTGGACACGGCGACCAAAAGCGTAATCGTCTGGTAGCCAAGGACAAACTTCAGAGTCCGGCCATAGAACGCGATCATCCCTTCGAAAACGCGTTCCGAGGCTTGATAGAAGCGTCCCTGGTTCTCTTTTGGCTGGTGCCGCAAGATGCGCGCGCTCATCATGGGAGTGAGCGTCAGCGAGACCACTGCCGAAACCACGATGGTGACGGCCAGGGTCACGGCAAACTCGCGGAACAGGCGCCCCACCACGTCGCCCATAAATAACAGCGGAATCAGTACGGCGATGAGCGATACGGTCAGCGAGAGAATGGTGAAGCCAATCTGCTCCGCACCCTTGAGTGCAGCTTCCATGGGTGGATCGCCCGCTTCGATGTAGCGCGCGATGTTTTCGATCATCACGATGGCATCGTCCACCACGAAGCCGGTGGAGATGGTCAGCGCCATCAGCGATAAGTTATCCAGGCTGTAACCCAGCATGTACATCGCCGCGAAAGTGCCGATCAATGAAAGCGGCACGGCCACGCTCGGGATGATGGTGGCGGAGAGGCTCCGCAAGAAGAGGAAGATGACCAGCACGACCAGTCCGACCGTCAGCAGCAATTCAAACTCAACGTCTGAAACGGATGCTTCGATGGCGGTTGTAAGATCGGTGAGCGTGGTGACCTGAATGCCCGTTGGCAGATTGTTCTGAAGCTGAGGCATGAGTTGCTTGATGCTTTTGACCACGCTGATGGTGTTGGCCCCAGGTTGGCGTTGCACATTCAGGATGACCGCAGGAATCTGATTCATCCACGCGGCCTGATTAGTGTTCTCTACTCCATTCACGACGTTGGCTACATCGGTCAGCATCACGGGCGCACCGTTGCGGTAGGCGACGACAACCCTTCGATAATCGTCGCTGGTGACCAGTTGATCGTTGGCGTCGATTTGGTAATCCTGGCGCGGCCCGTCGAAATTCCCTTTGGCGGCATTCACACTGGCCTGGGTTAGCGCGGCCCGCAGGTCTTCCAGGTTGATGCCGTAGGATGACAGAGCCGTAGGGTTGGCTTGAATGCGGACGGCAGGCTTTTGGCCGCCGCTGATGGTTACCAGACCGACCCCGCTCAGCTGCGAGATCTTAGGCGCAAGGCGCGTGTCCACAAGATCCTCGACCTGAGAAAGCGGCATGGAACTTGAGGTGATGGCCAGGGTCAGCACCGGCGCATCGGCCGGATTCGTCTTACTGTAGGTCGGCGGCGCGGGCAGAATGGACGGCAAAAGACTCTGTGCCGCGTTGATGGCAGATTGCACTTCCTGCTCAGCTACATCAATATTCAGACTGAGGTTGAACTGCAGCACAATGACGGAAGTGCCTCCCGAGCTGGTGGAGGTCATCTGGCTCAAACCCTGCATCTGACCGAATTGGCGCTCCAATGGCGCTGTCACCGTCGTCGCCATCACTGTCGGGCTTGCACCCGGATAAAACGTGAGCACCTGAATGGTCGGATAGTCGACTTCCGGCAATGCGGAGACCGGCAGTTGGGTATAGCCCACCAGACCAACCAAGAGGATCGCAGCCATCAGCAAAGCCGTGGCTATCGGTCGTAAGATAAACGGACGAGATGGACTCACGGGGTGCTGCTCCCGCTTGTCCTCGCTGGGGCTGGCTGGGTCGAAACCTTGTTCGGAATAACGACGGCTGCGTTGTCCTGCAACTTGTCGAAGCCGCTATTGGCCACCACATCCCCAGGATTGAGGCCATCCACCTGCGTCATCCCACCGTCGGTAACTCCCGGCTTTACGCTGCGCATGTGCGCAATATTGTTTTGAATCACATACACGAACGATGCCTGGCCGTTTTGTTGAATGGCGGATGATGGAATCAGCGTCACGCCCTGCAAGGTATTCACCAGCAGCCGCGTGTTCACAAACTGATTGGGGAAGAGTGCGTCACTTTTGTTGTCGAAGAGCGATCGACCCTTTACTGTGCCCGTCGTAGTGTCAATCTGGTTGTCGAGCGTCAGCAGCTTCCCGCTTGCAATTTTGGTTTGCGCAGTCCGATCGAGGGCATCGACCGTGAGCTTGGCCTTCTGGCGTAGGCGAGCTTCAACTGGGCCGAGACTGTCTTCCGGTATTGTGAAAATTACAGTGATGGGATCCAACTGTGTAATGACTGCGAGGGTTGCGCTTCCCGAAGATTGCACTACGTTGCCCGGATCCACCAACCGTAAACCGACGCGGCCGGCGATGGGCGCAGTGATATGGCAGTAGTCGACCTGGATCTGGTCAAATTGGACAGTTCCCTGGTCGTTCTTTACTGTGCCCTCATTCTGCAGTACAAGCTTCTCCTGGTCATCCAGGATTTGTTTAGCAATGGCGTTGCGTGCCCACGCGGTGCGATAGCGTTCAAGGTCCATCTGGGCTTGCGCAAGTATGTTCTGATCCCGCTCCAGCGCGCCTTGCGCTTGTAAAAGTGTCGCTCGATACGGACGCGAATCGATGTCAACCAGAGGATCGCCCTTCCTTACCAGCTGACCCTCCTTATAATGCACGGCGAGGACTAGTCCATTGACCTGGCTGGTAATCGAAGCGGTGTAGACCGGGGTCACTGTGCCGATTGCATCGAGGTAAACGCCGATGTCCCCTCTCTTAGCCGTCGCGGTCGTGACTGTAATTTTTGGCGGCGGGGGCGCGATTTTTTTCGCGGCATCGTGATGGCGCCATACCAACACGGCCGCAAGCACCAACAACACAATTACGATGACGATCCACAGTCCTCTGTGCCGATGAGAATCCGAGCCGTGAGCCGGAAGCTGATGGTCGCGATTGATGATGGGATGCTCGCTTGCGTCAACAGTCAAAAGGAATCTCCTTCCTTTGCTCCGAATCGCTCAAAATTATAGTCGCGGAAAAAGAATTCCAACGCGCAATCGTTGGATGCCATAGGCCGGTGTTGCGCAATTCGAAGTGAGCAATTCTGCACAGCATTTCGAAATGAAATGAGCAATTCCGACGGCCAGCGCAGAAAGCAGTTTAAAGCGCCAACCCGACGGCCTATCGGTGCAGGCGAACACGCTGTAGTCGCTCCGGTACAACCCGACGGCGCGCCGCAAAGATTCGCACCCGAGCGAAGACACGAAGGGGTGGCAACATGGCGAAGCAAGGCCATGCGGGCATTGCCCGAGGGGTAGTGCCTTCAACGGTGCGTGGTTACGGGTTCCGAATCCCGCCGCCGTTCACGGCAGTCACGCAGTATCCGTCGCACGTGTGGACCGTTGCTGAGTCATCCGGTGGACTGGTGGACAAGGATCGCACTACCGCGTAAGAATTTTTCCCCGACCACGCAAATTCTCTCCGGATTTTTCGCCTACCTAATTAGAGGGGAATGTCAGACCGCAGGCATACGCAAGATCAGACTTCACGACCTACGGCACACATTCGGCTCGCTCCTGATTCAGAACGGCGTCTCTATCGTAAACGTGAGGGAGCAGATGGGGCACAGTTCGATCCAGGTGACGGTCGACATCTATGGACACCCAATGACGGGGAAGGCAAGCGGACTTTTCATGGTGGGGCAGAGTTTAAACATTGCCGACTACTCTCGCAGAAGTGGTCCTCTTGTTTGAGGCTACGCCCCCATGGCACTGCACTTTCTGGAAGTTTGTGCAGCGCGCACGAGGGCGGCCGTAGTTTAAATTGCCGGTCGCGGTTGTTACTTGGCTGCTGCCTCCTTCAGCAACTTCTGAATCATCGGATGGTGTGCCAGTCCGATATTCTTCTCTGCCGGTGCGCCGAAAAGTTCGGGATGCAGGTAGAGTCCGCGATCGGCTGGAGCTTTCGCCACCTCCAGCGGGATGCGGTGAGCGTTAGCCCACGCGTCCTGCCGGATCCCGGTCACTTGCCAGGAGACTTCGACATTGGGCTTATCCGTCTTAATGGTGAATTGATGGTTGGCCACTTTGCTGGCGACGATAGCCTGTGCGAACTGGCCCATGACCGTGAGTTGATACCGGAAATCACGGTTCAAAGTCTCGAACCATTCCGGCAGTTTGACCACCGCGCTTCCCTGCTCGTCCGTCGTCGCATTGCCGTTGTAGATGTTCATCATGTCAGGCGATTCGACGAACGAGTGATAGAGGTACTTGTTGGCGGGATCGAGCGGATGATCGATTTTGAACGAACCACCAGCTTTAGAAAGGTTGCCATCGACGTCGACATCACCGTCGAAAAACGCCGCGTAGCCGCCACTTTGATTGTAGGTGAACAGAGCGTCTCCAGTAGTGGAGTTGCTAAAGCCTCCGCCGCTGCCGCTAGTACTACTTGATTGCCCTAGAACTCCCCACGTGTCGCCAACTCCCTGGACGCCGGTCGCCCCCAATCCCAACACTCCCACATTTGCGCCCGTGCCGGTGCTGTTGCCCCACACCCCGGTGGAACCGCTACCGTACGTTCCGTAGCTGCCGGTGATGGTGCTGTTGCCAGCCACGCCAGTCGCACCATAGCCGACCACGCCATTGCTGCCAGTGCTGTTTCCCCCATTGCCGAACACTGCGATGCTGCCGGCAACGGTTGTGTAGCCCGCTACGCCGGTAGCACCGTAGGCTATTACCCCGTTGCTGGCGGTGCTGGAACC
>Ga0210383_10000686_pt1 | contig 30913 bp, 34 predicted proteins | sample IncBWC14OmetaG_FD_160072 | JGI IMG/M metagenome (GOLD analysis project Ga0210383, IMG submission 160072) | Forest soil microbial communities from Barre Woods Harvard Forest LTER site, Petersham, Massachusetts, United States - Inc-BW-C-14-O ... | reverse complement strand
GACATTGAACTATGCATCTTGTTCAATTCGTCGCTGAACGTCGATTTTGCCACGCCCAATGTCTACCGGGATCAAGTCAGCATCTCACACACATCCAAAATCTTGTGCTCACCTTCAAAGCCCCATCCCTCGTCCTCTTCCCTTCCCCACCCCTCTTCTCCAAGCTGACGCGCACTTTCTCCCCCGTACGCCCCATCTCCTCCATTACCTCCGCATGTTTCCCCACAAACACCGTCAATCCCTCTACCGCCTTCCCATTTCCACCCTGCACAACTTCTACAGCCTCCGTCAATCCTCTCTCCCTCTCCCTCGTAAAATCATTAACCAACCCCGAAACCCTCCGAATTAGCTCATCTTTCCCCTTCTCCGCCTTGACCTTCTCATTGTCCAACATCCGAGTCAACGCCTCGTTCTGCTGTCTCAGCCACTCAATCTCGCAGTTTGCAGTGCTATCAGCCAATGTCTTGGCTTCTACCACCGACTCGCGTTCAGCATGGACGTATTCCCGCGCCTCGCGCACGATGCTCTCCACAAGCGACCCCATAGCCTTCAACGCCTTCTCCACAGCCGTGAACCCACCAACTCCAGCAAGCTCCGCTTCTTTACACATCCCCTCACAGCTCTTCCTCGAACTCTCCCCCCACGCCCCAAACCCGCTCTTGAACGTCTCGTGTGTCTCCTTCAGGACGCTTTGCACAACTCCGAGAGCCTCGCTGTCTGCCCCGTCTTTGGCTTGGATAACACCCAGCGCTTCCTGCACGCGCTGAAGTTGCTGATCAATCCGTTCGGAATGTGCGGCGAGTGCGTCGAGTTCTTTGGTCTCGAATTGTTTCGCTTCACTGCACAGTTTGAGGGTACTCCGGGAGGATGATTTGATGAAGTCTTCGAGTTTGTGGGAGAGTGCATGCGTTGCTGAAGAAATCGTCTTGCCGTGCGTCAATACAGCTCTCGAATTCGAGCTCAACACACTCGTCTTGCGTTCTATGAAACGTCTGTTGGATTAGTTCTACAAAACTATTGGGAGACCGTCAACCCACCTAGTTTATTCAAAAGCCCACCCACATCCCGGACTGTCTCCTTTGCGACCGTCTTCAACCCCCCAGCGACCCCATCAAGCACCTCCTCAGTCTCCTGATATGCCTGCCTAACCACAACCTCCTCCTCCAACGCCACCTTGACAACCTTTAACTCGTCTTGCTTAACCTCTAACACCTCCTCCGTCTCCTTCAACCGCTCCTTCGTCTCCCTGAGCTCTCCATCCCTCTTCATCAATAACGCAATACTCTGTTCGAACTCCTCCCTCACAGCCCTCATCTGGCTCTCCACAATCTCCACCTGCTTCCTTGCCTCCTCCATCTCCGTCTGCCTCATCTCCTGCTCCGCGCTTAACTGGTTCCAAGTCTCCTCGGAGAAGAAGATGCCGTTCTTCTCGCGCGCTGCGAGTACGTCTGCTTTAAGGCGCTCGATCTCGGCTACGTATTCTTTAAGGAGGGAGTTGCGTGTCATGCGTTGGTTGAGTTCGGGCTTATTGCGGATGGATTTGGCGCGCATGGCGTAGTCGAGGGTGGAGAGGGTCTCTTCCATGTTGGAGCGTGCGGGGGAGATGGTTGCGACTATGCAAGTCTTGGTGCGGCCCCCGAGTGAGTCGCGTAGGAGGCGGGTGAGCTTGGATTCACTGTGGGTGGCGAGTAATAGTCAGATGAAGAACAGGGAATACATTAAACACGTCGGGAACTCACCGGTAAGGGACATGCGAAGATTTGTCGACTAGAGCATTAATAACCCTTCCAAGAGTGAGCAGACTTTGGTTGATCATTCCTGCCTCCCTCGCTCTCTTATTTTCAGCCCCCGACCTCCCAATGTTCTCCGACCCTGCCAAATCCACAAGATTCAACTTTCCAATCTTGAGCAAATCGTCCCCCAAGTTAGACGTCTCTTTTATATGTACCGTGATGGAAAACACGGAATGCGAACGACTGGAATGGTCGTTGAATTTGGTAGCGGCGATTTGTCGCCTATGACTCCCTTTCGTAAGGAGTGCCAATGCGTCGTTGGAGTCCTTGACGCTGATTTCTTCGAGACCCTGGATGAATACCCCGCGTTTACTGGCGTCGTCGAAGATCTTGAGGCCGCCGTCGTTGTTCTTGTCTTGGGATGCCATGCCCATAGGCTGGGTCATCCCTGCGGGTGCAGAGAGTTCGTTGGCAAGGAGGTCGCGAAGTTCTTCGTTGTAGAGCTCGATGAAGGAGATTTTAACGCTGTAGTCTGCTTCGGAGGTTTCGAGGTAGTGAAAGAGGCGGAAGAGGACGCGGGGTATCATCCCTGCGTGAGCGGAGGGGTTCCCCATTGGGGTGGGCGTTAGGTCGCCTTGCATCGTGTAGCTAGAGACGTGTTAGGGATTGACTTGAGATTGAACAGACGCGCCGGACTCACGTTTTACCAGTACCCGTCTGGCCATATGCGAATAGAGTGCAGTTGTAGCCCATGAGAACTTCGTCGAGCATGGGGCTTACTACGTCGTGATAAATCATGGCTTGGTCTGCCTCGGGACCAAAGACAAGATCGAAGGGATAAGTTCGCAGAGGGGGTAGAGTGACCAGGCCCAAACTAGATACGGGAGCAGCCGTCTCGATAGAGACTTCACGGCTTTTCGCCCCGGACGAGCTGACAATGATGGGTGTGTTGTCTTGGATCTCGCGCTCTGAGCGACGTCTGCAGCGGATGACGACTTGAATGTTGGTCTCTGCGTCGTCTTGCGCGTGTTGTGATTGTTGTGTTGACAGATTTTTTTGCCTTTGTGGCTGGGTGGTTGTAGTTGACTCTTGGTGCTGGCTGTCGTCGACTGAACGCGTCGATGAGGCTGATTTTGACATTACGGAACGGGATCTGGGAGGTGGAGGCATTGTGTTTGTGTTGTTCACCCTTGCGCGCGACGAGGGAGGGCGGCGGGTAGCCATCACTGGTAACAGGACAAGTCGTAGAGTGGCTAGAGACTTTGAGACTGTCTAAGACTTGGTCGACTTTCAAGCTGAGTTGGTTGAACGCGTCGAGTCACGTGCAATCCAGACACGTGATGGAATAAATATAATTTATTAATATTATATAATAAGATGTTCACCTCCGAGTCACACAACACTGGCACGTCGATGGGCAAGCGCAAAAAGTCTTCTCGCAAGCCTGCTCCTTCTAGGCAAAAAATCCCCCTTGGTATGAATCAACTTCCTTTCCTCGATATCCGCATTGATTTCGCCCCCAGATACCGCATTTACTTGCTTGTTTTGTCATCATGACAAGTCTGTCACCGTACGACTCGACAGAAAAGAGGGCATGGCTCAATTGGTCTGTAGAGTCTGTGATCAACGCTATCAGAGCAAAGTGAACCGTGTGTCCCCGCCTACTCTTCCTTGTATCCAACCAATTATTCAACCAACTCGTCATCCCACAGACCTCACGGAACCAATTGACATCTACTCCGAGTGGATCGATGCTGCAGACGCTGCGCAGAGGGAAGAGCAGGTTGTCCGACGTCCGGCTGCGTCTTCGAGTAGATCCGTCCCAGCACCCGCGTCCGTCGACAGCGATGATGAATAGACGTTTCAATTGTGCTCCTGTTTCAATTCAACAATTGCTTGGACTGCATGGTACATTCACAAGTCAAAACAAATGTATTATTACAACAATCGTTTCTGTTAATTTGATCCAAGTGTCACTTAGCATGTAATCTCGAATTTCAGACTAATCAAAACGTGTAATCGTTTTCTGACTAGACAATCACTTGCACAAGACATCGCCCATACAATTGGAATACATAGGCCCTCCGAGTCTTGCCAAGCTTATACTATAGTAAGCATCAAAAAAAAGTATACCAAAACGTTTGTGGCAGCAACGCGGCAACAACACCAAACATCCCGCACATTTGCAGCAATTCATTTTATCACGTCCATCTACTACCTCACCCTGACCTCACCCGCTGTTCACGAGCCACCTCATAAATAAGCCCAACATACCCCTATCGACGCCCCACCGCACGTACCGTCTTAGAGTGCATTTACACATAGACCGCCATCATGGCAAGTTCCACTAACAACATCAAAGTCGTTTGTCGGTACGTCCTCGCAACTCCTCACTGCCGCCACCGCAATTTCAATCTCACCTGCCTGTGCATCCTGTGGGAAAATGCAGTTTTCGACCAACAAACGCGATTGAAGCCCGCGAAGGAGGCGAAATTGTTGTAGACTTTGATGACAACCTCCAATCTGTGCAAATGCGTTCTGCCCAGCTCGCTTCGGGCCCTGAGAAGGATGGATTCACGTTCGATAGAGTGTTTCCGATGGGCACGAAGCAACATGAGGTATTTGATTATGGGGTCAAAGAGTGAGTGTCTTAATTGGTTGGGATACGCGTGTGGACATTGGGTTGCTGATGATTCAATCTTTGCTGTCCAGTATTGTCAAAGGTGAGACTTGATTCTATTCGGTTGTGCGACATGGAGTTGCGTGGGAACGGGCGTGGCTTTGGGGATTTTGTTGTGCATTTGATATTGGTTAGGTGGCATTGCTCACGGTCACTTTCACTTATCCACAGATGTTCTTGACGGGTACAACGGAACTGTCTTTGCATACGGTCAAACTGGTAGTGGAAAGACTTTTACAATGATGGTATGATTTTCCCCTAAGTTTTGTGTCCCCTTTACCACTGCTAATGACCTGGCTCCAGGGCGCAGACATCGATTCGGACGAGCTGAAAGGTATTATCCCCCGGATAACAGAGCAGATATTCCAGTCCATCGTGGAGAGTGACGCGCATCTCGAGTATCTCGTCAAAGTATCGTATATGGAGATTTATCTGGAGAGAATTCGCGATTTGCTTGCGCGTAAGTCCTCCTTTCCTCAGAATCAGAGTTAGTGGCGTGTGATTCTTACTTGCATTTGGTCTGTTCGCATAGCCCAGAACGACAATCTCCAGGTCCATGAGGAAAAGTCCAAAGGGGTATATGTGAAGAATCTCTCGGATTATTATGTTAGTAGTGCGAGGGAAGTATATGAGATCATGCGGACGGGTGGCGCGGCAAGAGTCACCACATCTACTAGTGGGTCCTGACTTCCTTCATTACTACGCCATTTAACATTAATTAACACTTTTCGGTAAAAGACATGAATGCCGAGTCCTCACGGTCGCATTCCATCTTCTTGATCACTATTCAACAACGCAACACCGAATCCGGTTCACAGAAGACTGGGAATTTATACCTTGTCGATCTGGCCGGTTCGGAGAAGGTGGGAAAGACGGGCGCGTCGGGTCAGACTCTTGAGGAGGCTAAGAAGATCAATAAATCGTTGTCGGCCCTTGGCATGGTTATTAATGCCCTGACGGACCATAAGGTGTGTTTCAGCTTGAAGTTTCTCCCCGTTCTATTTTGGTTCGAGCGGAATGGGGTTATTGACACCTCGTTGATAACAGGCGAAACATATTCCATACCGCGACTCCAAACTCACTCGTATCCTGCAAGAATCCCTTGGAGGCAACTCCCGCACCACCCTAATAATCAACTGTTCGCCCTCCTCCTACAACGAAGCGGAAACGCTATCTACTCTCCGTTTTGGTATCCGCGCCAAGTCCATCAAGAACACCGCCCGCGTCAATGCCGAGCTCTCCCCTCTGGAACTCAAAGGCCTGCTGCAGAAGGCACAGGTGGCGAACACGTCGTATCAGAAGTATATCACTGCTCTCGAGGCCGAGCTGGCGATCTGGCGCTCTGGGGGAAATGTCGAGCAGGCAGAGTGGGTTACCCCAGGTAAACCTGGGGCTGGGGTCGTTGCTGTTGCTGCTGCACCGAAGAGGACTCCTACGACAACACCGTCTACCCCGTTACCGAGTTCGCGCAGCATGACCCCAGTGAACCCTGCAATCGAAGGGCTGCGGGGTGATTTGGATAGCAGGCCGCAGACGCCTACTGTTGTTGGTTTAGAGAAGGATGAGAGGGAAGACTTCTTGAAGAGGGAAAATGAGCTTAGTGACGCACTTGCGGAGAAGGAGAGTGCGCTTGTTGCTGCTAGTAAACTTGTTGGGGAGCTGAAGGAGGAGTTGACTTTCTTGAAGGAGCAAGAAACGTCGGTTAACAAGGTTGGTTTGCGGCGGCTCAGTTTGGACTTGGACTAATGCTTTTCCTTTGCAGGAGAACAAGACGATGTCGACTCAGCTCAATGAACTACGGTTGCAAGTCGAGAGGCTGGACTATGATAACAAGGAGGGTGTCATTACGATCGATATTCTCAAGGAGCAGAACCAGGATGCGAAGAACGAGTTGGAAGAGCTCAAGAACCATATCGCAGACATGAAGACCACGAAGAAGGATGCGTCCGCTGAGGACAAGGAGAAGCGCAAGCAGGAGAAGATGGCGATGATGATGGCTAAATTCGATACGGTTGGTTCATTCCTGCTTCCGTGCCACCAGTCCTTCCTGGCTTCTGACTTGATTTTGCCTTTAAACTTTGTTCTTGATGATGTACAGCAGGGCGCATTCTCGGAGAAGGATGAACAGCTACGGCAGATCCTTATGAAACTAGACAGTATAGATGCGGTGGGATCGCTGACCGCAGAAGATTTGACGGCGGTGAGGAGGCAGTTGTCGGAGGGGCAGAGCTTGGTGAGAGAGACTGTTGATAGGCTTAGACAAAGTCAGGAGGAAAATGAGATGATTACGAGGAGGAGGGATGAGTTGGAGGCGCGGGTGGCGGCGTTGGAGACCGAGTATGAGGAGCTTTTAGGTGGGGTTTTTCAGTTTGAGGATGACGGGAGACTCGCTGATAAATTTTATTTCCGGGATACAGAGAAGACCATCAATGACGAGGAGACAAGTGACGTGGACATTGCTGAGTCGATGACTGACCTTAAGGTTCGTATTGTGATTTCTGTGCTAGGCGATATATTTCTTATACCGGAGGTGTAGGTCAAACTTGAGGCCCAATACGCTGCTAAGCGTGATGCCCACCTGAGCGAAGTCTCAGACCTCAGGCAGCAGCTTGAGATGAAGGGTAACGAAGTCCGCAGCCTTAATGCCTCGATTGATAGCCTGAAGAGTGTCAACGAGGAACTGAAGGTACGGGATCCGCCACCCACAGGGTTGTATCGTTCTTCTATTGACTTATTCATCCATTTTAGCGCGCATTTGCCGTAACATCCGCGGGGATCGAAGGCGGCAAGAATCTCGCGGAAAGCGCTCAAGATCTTGAACGGACCCGAAAAGCAATCAATGTCCAGCTCGCGGAGTTTGATGGTGTCAAGAAGTCCCTTATGCGGGATTTGCAGAATCGTTGCGAGAAGGCGGGTGTTCTGACTTCTGGTCCAGTCCCTTTCCGTGCACTGACCTTTTCACCCCCGTTGATAGGTCGTTGAGCTTGAAATTCAGCTCGATGAAATCAAGGAGCAGTACAACAATGTTATCCGCAATAGCAATAGTAAGGCTCAGCAGAAGAAGATGGCGTTTTTGGAGCGCAACCTGGAGCAATTGACCTTGGTGCAGAAACAGGTAAACCCTTGGGCTTACGCTGATGATACGTAGCTGATCGTATCCTCCTCTATTATCCAGCTTGTCGACCAGAACTCCACGTTGAAGAAGGAGGCTGGCATTGCGGAGCGAAAACTCCTTGCCCGCAATGAACGGATCCAGAACTTGGAGGCGCTGCTCCAGGACGCCGACCGTCGACTATCTGTCCAGAACCAGAAGTTCGAAGCTCAGCTTGCGGCTGTCAAGGAGAGACTGGATCAGGCTCGGGGTAACCGATTCATTTTCCGTTGGTATATAAACCCCTCTAACTATTATCTACGCAGCACAAAAAGCCTCCGCTTCCTCACCGCTCAACTTTGGCCGTATTGCCAAACCTCTGAGAGGCGGAGGAGGTGCTACTCCTGGTTCGATCCCAATGCCCATTTCCGGGGGAGGTGGCGCCTCGGCTGCCAATCCTCTGGCTAGACTTCAGAGCGAAGAAGGAGGGTGCGTAATCTACCTTGCGTTATTCTCTTCACTTGCTCATCAATACATTTGATTTTCTCTGATTGTTTTACCGTCTGCCTTGATCTTCGATAGATCCGGAGGTGAGTTAACGTGATTCGCTCAGTCTCAAATATTCATGAAAATCTCTCATCGTCAGCTAAACGTGCATCATGGTTTTTCAATTCGCGGTGAAGCACTTTGTTTCTTGGTTTTATTTGCTTTCCCCCTCGATCTCGCCTCCTTGCATACCCAGATTGTATCCCTTGCATAGCATCTATCATTTGTCCTTCTTAGTGCAATTTTTCACGGAGACGCCGAGACGCCATATGCACCGGATATGACCGTGTGTCCCGAACTCTTTTATTGATTTCGGCCCCAGGTGGTGGGGCTGTACTCGTCACCACCTAGAAACGGAAATATGAAAGGAAAAGCTGCCCAGGCCCGGAACCAGATTTCCTGAACTTAACTTGTTTATTGGCCAAACCATGCATGTCGCCGCGACCTTAGGTCCGGAGACGATGGATAACGGACCATTTAAATAAAACATCTAGCGGCTTTAATTGATATCGAGATCTCAATTTATATGGAGAGTCTAACGATCGAAATCACAAAAGATTCCCACTCCTAATATATTTTCAACCAGTTGCATAGGTTGCTCTGAGGGTTCTCGCCAACTCGCCAGCTGTGCACACATGGTTGCGGGTTGTGGTGTCCATGGATTGACAGTAACACAGCTTACGTCATTGACGCGCCTTGCTTGGATTCCGTTGAAAAGAAGACAGAAGATGAGCATGTAGAATCGTCAAAGGCGGGGACCTTACTTTTACTAAATATGGCTTGTGTAGCGGAGGCAATACCTGCATCCAATTTGATTCCGTGGAAACACCTGAATCTGGAAAGGACGTCGGCGCGTCCCTGAGACCACAGTCTCTTAATTTTCAACTTTTTCTTCTTCTTTGACGCGACTGTTTCCATTTCGCGTACCATCTCCACTCGTTTGTTTCTTTTCGAGGGAAGAGGAAAGGTTGTTGGGTGCATTCGGGTTGCAGACGAACATACAGGAAGCTATCCAGGTAAAGTCGCATCTTCTCCGATTTTCTCGCAGCAGGTCCTAGTTCTTGGTCCCTTGTCACTGACATAGCCTCTTTTATATTCGTGCTGTTCTGTACTTGCAATCTGCAATTTTTCTGTCATACTGCAACTTTTTTTCGTGTTTCTTCAACAACTAATTGGCGCTCTGGTGTTTAGCTTATACCCTCAAAAACGCCATTTACTCTTCTCACATAATTTAATCTCTGTCTTATCAGTGAGTGCTTTTGTTGTGTTCAAGCGCCATAATTTTTATCCCTATGTAAGGCATATATTTAGAGTCCGTTCTCTGGATGTCGGCTCATAATACCGGTGATTCATCACGCAAGCCATCGGGCTCTTCAACACATTCCGGATCTCACTCTCCAACAAGCTCACCAAGCAATGTATCTGTTATGTTTTGCTCTCCCTTTTTTCCTGCCGTTTAACATTCCCTTCTTAATTTCTTCAGGTACAGCCACAGAGAAAATTAACACCTGGTGCAGCCGGGAATATGTTCGGTGTTGGTATAGGCAGTAACAACGGGCTCAAGGGACTTAATTCTGGCTGGCAGGTTGGCACCACGCGGCAATTCGTGACGTGTGTTTCAGAATTATTGATTTGGGTTTTAGGTTTGGGGCTCTGCTAGTCCTTCATCAAAACGCAATGCGTCTATATCATCAGCCGCAAGTGTCACAGACTTGCCGCCCTCCCAAAGTGACACTAATTATCGTGGCAACTTGGGGGAAGGGTGGACTGCGTCAAGGCCTGCGAGCGGGACCTGGGATGACGTCCACGGGAGCCCCCAGAAGCAGGATTTTTCGCAATTGGTTGGTCTTGTGTCAAGTCATCATGGCATTTGGTTAAGCATTTCCCTCCACAGGAATCCCATCCCCCGCTGAACTTGCATCACGCGAGACAAAGGCAAGCTACTGCAGCTCAAGCAGCGGCTTTTTCGGGGCCTAGAATTGTACGTGGAATGATGTGGATTTTTAATTCTAACGTTTTACACCATATTATCGCTGTTAGGACGACCGATCGGCAGGACCTAAACCCGGACAATTCTCCCCTCAGAGATACGATATCGGCCTTGGAAAAGATTCTAGCGCTTCCCGGTACACATCGTCGGCCACACCAACGAAGTCTTTTGGGGCGGGTGCTTACAACTCCGGTGGAGGTTATGAATCTTCGATTGTCGATAACGATCTCTCTCTTGCTCTTCGCGGCATGGCTGTAGAGGATGATTACAGCACACAACAGAACCGTCAACAGGGGGGCTCCTCCTTGGCAACGCCCAGCCATGTATCCAATCCTCAAATCCGTGCCCCGCCTCCAATGCCTCAGTCTAGAGCTCCTTACAATACTTACCCTCAGGCCGATTACGGTGGATATTATTCTAACCCTCCAGGGAGGGAGTCTTACATGGAGTATCCGTATGGGTATGATGCGTACCGGGGCACGTCGGATCCGTCCCTCTACCCTTCTCCCGGTATGAGCAGCACATCTCCACAGAGTCTGTATCCCGGCATAGCTCCGCAAAACCTGCATCCCAGTTCCGTCGCGGACATGCATCGCCAGCAACCTGGGCTCTTTTATGACTATGGCGCAGCGTCACGTCCCCCGGGTTCACAGTTCTATTATGCCTCGCATCAGGCCATGATGTACCCGCCGACCCATTCTCCAATGATGACGACTCAGCTGGGTACGTCCAATCCTGCGACTCTGGCCGACAAGAAGCGTGAACTTCAGGTGTGTCGGAGAATTTCTCTTGGTACATCCTTGAATTTAACCGTTCTTTTGTATAGTACAATATTCAGCAGCAAATTGCCCCTCAGAATCTCATGTACCCGTCTATGCGGTCTACACCATCACCACATCAGGCTTTCGCCGCTGCTATTGACTATGGATCCCAAATACCGGTGATGCTACCTGGAAGTGCCATGTACAGTCACAATCCGCAAGCGATGCATGCTTATCAGCAAGGGATGCGCCCTGGTCGCCGCAATGATGGAACCGAGCCTTCTATGGCGCTCCGCAGTCCTTTACTGGACGAATTCCGTGCTAACAAGGCTCGTAAGTGGGAATTACGAGTGAGTCTCGCATATTCCCGTACAATGACATCCTCTGACGGACGGATATGATCGTAGGACATATTTGGCTACATCGTTGAGTTTAGTGGAGACCAACATGGATCTCGCTTCATCCAGCAGAAGCTAGAAAATGCTACAAGCGAGGAGAAACAGATCGTCTTCGATGAGATTGTTCCGGACAATACATTACAACTAATCCAAGACGTTTTTGGTAATTATGTGAGTTTGAGATCACCTTTGTGAATCGATTGTCCCCGAAACTCAACTCTCGCAACATCTTCAGGTTATTCAAAAGTTGTTCGAACACGGAACACAAGTACAAAAGACTGTCCTCGCCAACACTATGGAAGGTCATGTTCTTACGCTCTCGCTACAGATGTACGGCTGTCGTGTAGTACAGAAGGTAGACCGTTCTATATACTTGCCAGTCAATATCCTAACACCTCGATCACCGTAGGCTATAGAGTATGTACTGCCAGATCAACAGGGTGCTTTCGTTAGAGAGCTCGACGCCCACGTTCTTAAATGTGTCAAGGATGCGAATGGAAATCATGTAAGCGTTCTCTCCTATTTTATCGACCAGCTCCTGAACCAGCATTGTAGGTGATCCAGAAACTCATAGAACGGGTATCGCCTGATCGGCTCGGCTTCGTTAACTCTTTCCAAGGAAATGTTTACGACCTATCAACTCATCCATACGGTTGTCGTGTTCTCCAAAGGTGTCTTGAACATCTTCCCGAAGAGCAAACACGCCCTTTATTGGAAGAGCTACATAAATACACCATTAATTTGATGCAGGATCAGTTCGGGGTAAGTTTTCCCAAAAAATTGGCGGATATGCGATAAGGATTATTGAACGAATGTTTGCAGAACTATGTCATTCAATTCATTCTCGAGCATGGGAAACCACAGGATAAGACTCTGGTGATGTCAAAGTTACAAGGACAGATGTTGCAAATGGCGCGACACAAATTCGCATCCAATGTCTGCGAGAAGGCCCTCGTCACCGCAGACCCCGAGAATCGTCGAATTCTCATCGACGAAATTATGGCCCTAAAACCGGACGGAGTGAGTCCAATCGTGACCATGATGAAGGACCAGTTTGCGAGTAAGTGTTTGTTTTCACTCTGCTCTCTACATTTTCCTGACTCTCTTATAGACTATGTCCTCCAGCGAGCATTGGCCGTTGTCGATGGGGAGCAAAAGGAGGCGCTGATCAGCAAGATTAGGCCCCAACTGATGAGCATGCGGAGATATTCTAGTGCATATAGCAAACACCTCATCTCAAGTACGTCCTCGTTCAAGGCCCGAAAGCGACACTACTCTAACAAACTTATAGTCGAGCGCTTGCTTGAGAAGTACCCTAGTTTGTCTCAACTAGAACACGCGCACGAACTCTCCATCATGCCACCCGAACTCATACCCTGAGCCTGTCATTCGTTCAACTATTTCCGCTTTCCCTCTTATATCACATCCAGCAACCTGTTATAATCCTGCAATCATTCATCACTCACTCTGCACGCATTACCGCCCATCGAGCTCTTAATTACAACCCTTCGTTCTCGTTGATACTTGGCATCATTCAAGTTTCAAGTGTGCTGTCGATAGTTACGGTTTCTTGTTGCTATTCGTACTTTTACCTGGCTATTTAGTTACCCTCATCAAGTCCCCTATGGTTCTATACACCTTGCACTAATCATCAATATTTCGGATCTCTCGCTCACGGACTGTGACGTGTGTGCACAAACTTGACCAAATACTTTATGCGGCGTACATAACACCAGCCTGAGGCCGTTCAAGATCCAACACAGGCTCGGTAACGCCTCTGCCTTTGCTTGGTCTCTTATATTCATAGACGGGCACTATGAACGGTGTCGAAGCGGCGGCTTCACTTTTTGGCTCCGAGGACCCAGCATCTGACCCCTTTGCATCCCTTGGGACGGACACAACATCTCAGCCTGATTCCACGTCCATAGCACCGGATTTTTTGATTCCAGACCCGCACAGTTCCAACTTGTTTGGTGCGGATGAAAATGCTCTGCCAGACACATCACAATCCAATACGTGGTCCGAACCTCCAAAACACAACTATGATTATAATCATGGTGCTTATTCTCAGGAATTGAGCGTTGGCGGCTCAAGCTATGATCAGTCGCAGGGATGGTACGATGACCAGGGCCAATGGCATGGCTATGAACAACAGACTTCAGAGCCAACTTTGACAGGTACGGTATAACTTTTACTCCCAAACAGTTCTAATTATGATCTAACCTTTCAGCGCAAGAACACTCTGGCTTTCAAAACCAATCTATCCCTTCCAACCCTTATGACCCATATGCGCACATGTCGAATTACTCATTACCCACTAATCCTTCCTCTTACACCCAACCCTCATACCCAACCCCCCAGCAACCCACAAACAGCTACGCCCCCCCCGTGGTACCTACGCCATCACCCTCGCAGCCCATGTATAAACCATACGCTCCATCAGCGACATCTCAGTTCAATTCGTCTTACGCTTCCACTAGTCAGACTCCGTACACAACGAACGTCGCCGTACCCCCGCCTCCTTCCCCCGCCGCAACAATCAACCGACCTAAAGTCTCCACTGCTTATGACCCTCCCTTTCCCACTTCCAAATCGACAAGACGAGGTGCTTCAGCTCGTACGGCGTTTGGACAGCAAGCGTATACCGCATACCAGTCTCACACCGCAGGGTCCCGACCTCCTCCTATCGTTAGAGGAGCATCTGCATTACCTGCTGACCAGCAAGGCGTCTCATCCACTAGCACCCTCAATCATGTACCATCAGGTGCTCACGGTCGCCTCGGAGCAGCATACCACAATGCTTGGAGTGACCCGAATCAAAATGCTCCTGCGTCCCATGGCCAGGCGGTCGGCGGTGTCTATGACAATGATTCTCAACGCCAACATTTTATTGAGGATCTTCCTGCCCAAAGCGATCTTTATGTAGGTGATAGTGCGCCTCATTCGTGGGTTCCACGTGAGCCTTTGTTTAATGCTGACCCCACGGACGGGGGGGCTATACCCCATCAACCTACTAGCAGCACCTCAGAACTTGATCATGGGCAACCTGAAATAACACGTCTTGCAGGTTCAAAAGCTCTACTGGATGAACATGGATTTGAGCCTTCCAACTCAAACCCAGTTCACACGGATAATTATTCCTCGTTTTCCTCACAGGATTCTCAGACCCTTGACCAAGAGGCAGTATCGTTTAACTCCTTCGGTGTCTCTTACAACCAGTGCCCCCCTTCCACATCCCCCGAAAAGCTTGTATCTTCGCATGCTTCTTCATGTTCACCGCAAAATATTGATTTGGTTGGCGGGCCGCCCGTCTCGAGTTTTGCATCCTCACCACTTTCCCACGGCACTCTCGGCCGAACTGTTGACAGCAAGTTTGCGGAAGTGAAAACCACGCCGTCAGATGGATCCTTTCCGAATCATTCACATAATGGATCCCAGGAATCAACTTCTTATACACCATCCAAGAATGACGCACAGGCGTGGAATAACTATAACCCCCCAATGGCCAAGAGGACCTCGTCGCCTGCGTCGGTTCACTTTTTGCATGGATCCCAGAGTCCTCCGGTCGCACATGCGGGTGTAGCCAACCCTTACGTACCAAAGTCGTCAATTGTCGGGAATAGAGCTTCTTCTCCTGGGATTCAGTCCTCGAGAGAGTCTCAGAACACCCCTTTCGACCTTTATACCCCGAAGACGAATCAAGTTGCCAATGGCCATGGCCTGGAGAGAACCGCATCGCCAAGCTCATTCTCAAATGGACCTCAGCGTGCACACCAATACATCCCATCAAATAGCGTATCAATCCGACCTGATCAGCTTCGGAATCGTTCAATGTCAAATGGTTCCGTTTTCTCCTCGTCATCCGCCAGTCCAGGCGACCCTTACGCAACCTCTCAATATATTAGGCAGCAGCTGCCAAGTGAGACGTCAGACTATGGAAGCTACTCTTCCCGACATTATCACCCACATTCCAATGAAACGGCGCATGGGTTGGCACACGTGCAGGCCCATGACATTTTTGCGGGGCAGGAAGTCTTGACGAAACCAACTCAAGCACCTTACGCACCTTCGCCGTCGCTCATGGGAGCGAACGATCCCCTAGGACGCACAGCAGCTCGCATACCTGTCTTCAGCTTTGGTTTCGGTGGAAAATTGGTAACTTGCTTCCATGGGGCTGACTCCCTGAATACCGGTTTCGATGTTGCCTTAGCTTCGCGGAATTCTACTGGTATCCACATTCGCGTCCTGAATAAGATCATCCCAGCATCAGCCCTCAATACTTCTACTGCCTCGTATCCAGGCCCTTTGTTTTCTGATCCCGGCACTCCTACCACAAGCCTTGTACGAGCGGGCGCCTCAGCACAGACCAAGACTAAAAAAGGCCGAATTGTCAAATATCTTACTGAACGGGCAGAGGAGATATCTCGAGGAATCGGATATCTCAACGCAGACAGCGTAGACAGACGACAAGCAGAGGGCAAACTTGTTCTTGTCCGATTACTAAAGGTGATGATAGAGAACGATGGTCGTCTGTCCGGAACGTTAGTGACATTTCCATACCTTTTTCTCTTTATGCTTATTTTATTCCAGTCCACGAATCGACACAGCAGTCCGTGCCGCTTTAGTGCCTCAGTTGGACGCTTCTGGGACTGGGTTATCGGCTGATTCCTCCAATACGACACCTGCCGTTGGTTTTCCCTCGGTGGTCGATATCCATGTCCAGTCATCTGATTTATCTTCGGTCCCGTATTCTGGGCTTTCGCGATCACTCGTGGAGTCCAATGAAGCTCCGATTGCTATCTCCACGCTTCGTCCGTCAGCTCTAGACAAGATCCAAGATTTCCTCCTCCGTGGCGAACGTAGACAAGCCTACCACTACGCCCTCGACGAGGGGCTATGGCCACATGCCATGATCATTGCGAGCAGCATCAACAAGGAGGCATGGAAGGAAGTTGTGAACGAGTTCCTTAAAAGCGAACTCGGTGTAAAAGACGAAGCCACTCGTGGACCTTCTCATTTGCGGGGCGCTGAAGCGTCATTTCCAGTTGTCAACGGTCGAGAAGGTCTCAGGGTTGCATACAGCCTATTTTCTGGCCAAGGAGCGGCGGCTGGTTTGTTTTCCTACTTTATCCCATGTAGAAACTATCTCATCTCCAAACAGTCCAGGAGTTGGTGCCCCAAAACTTGTTATCCAGAGCAACAGGTCGTTTCCAACTCCTGCCGACTATATCCCATGTGACTCCAATAACGCCAAATTTTGCCGCACCATCCTTACCAGCGAATATACCAGTCGAATCCCTTTCCAAATGGGCCGAAACTGCCGCCATGATGTTTTCGAGCCCTCTTACTCCAGAGTCTTCTGCTGCCTTGACTGCACTTGGAGACCAGTTACTGTCAAATCAATGGATCGAGGCGGCACATTCTTGGTGAGTCGTCACAAGATTAATGCGATAGTGCCTCTCAAATCAAAATTTTCCAACTAGTTACCTCCTTGCGCCTCAAACGTCGCCTATGGGAGGTCTTGGAAATCCATCTGCACGAATTGTTCTGTTGGGGTCTCGGAGTCCCCAAGTTTGGCCAAATTTCTCTAAAGACCCAGATCCAATCATTTTCTCAGAAATTGTTGAATTCGCGTTGTCGCTGACACCACCTGCCAAAGGACAAGATGCTTTCAATGGTTTGCCCCATTTGCAGGCATATCGATTAGTTCGGGCTATATCACTTGCAGAAGTCGGTGACATTCAGCTTTCGAACAGGTTTGTGTGTTCTATGAGGGATCGATATATATCACTAAATTAATCACGCCAGGTATTGTGAAGCGATTACAGCTTCATTCAGTCGCAGTTCACCTTATTTTACTGGGATTCTTTTGGAGCAACTCAAGGGACTCTCCGATCGCATCATAGGCGTATCCCACGTGGACAAGTCGGGATCTTGGATAGGTGGTAAATTGAGCAAACCCAGCCTTGATACCATTGGCGGGTGGCTCGAAGGTCGTTTTACTAAGCTCGTCACCGGTGATGCTGATTCAGCAACTCCACCAGAAGAAGAGTCGACCAAAACTGAAGAACGTGCTTTCATTGGTCCCTTTTCCCATTACAGTACCATTTCTTCTGCGACTCCGTCTGCGAGTCCCTCCCCACAACCATCCACCATCAATGCCAATGTTTTGCCACCACTTTACAGAAGCGGGTCCGCTATGGAAATTTCGCCACCTAATTCACATGTCCAAATTGATCGAGCTTCTTCAGCTATGGACTATATTCGACGTAGGCCGTCACCTGTCCCACGTATCGCATCTGCAGGAGCGACCGCCACTGCACTATCACCGTCATTTGGTCAGGTCATTAACAGTGACTATTCCCCGAGGACCGATTTTGCCAATCATAATACAATGACTCCCAGACCTTCCATTGATAGAAATGAGGAGCTTATTGGCCAAGAACCATCGTGGTGGAGTTCAAGTTCGTATAGCGAAAGCTCCACGTCCCAGACCCCCACTGCCGCAACATTTCTGCCAGTGGACGAGACCGCGGTTGCGTCATCATCTGAGGGATTTATTTCTCTCATGGATGATGCCACATTCTCTGTCGCTCCTAGGCCCGCTGTTAGCAGAGAGCCTCAGCATTCACCGAGATATGAGGATGAAGAAGATCTTGGATTTGGGAATTCTAAGCCCCCTCCTGGTAGTGATGACGAAATGAACAAGGCTTCGCAACAGTCTGAATCACCTCAAGCTGAGCCTGAGCGACCTGGTAAGTCTAACGTAGCATACCTATAAATGATTGATAACATTTTTTTATCCAGAATCTAAGCCAGCAGTCACCGGTTCCTGGATTAGCCGATGGTGGGGGCGGGGAGAAGCAACACCTGGCCCAATCAAAGCCAGCCTCGGAGAGGAAAAGACGTTCTACTACGACAAGGACCTCAAGCGTTGGGTCAATAAAAAGGTCCGTTACCCACCCTTTGTGGCGAATGCTGTGTCAACATCTGTCAATAATTTTAGGCTGGTGGTGAGGAATCTACCAAACAGTCTGTTCCTCCTCCACCTCCATCAAGAGCTCAAACTACCTCCCCTGGAAGGACTGGTCCCAGGCTTCCGAATGGCACGATTGCTGGCGCACCTCCAGCCCGTTCTGCTTCTGCCATCGACCTGAGCACATCACCTCCAAGCAAGACCGTCGTGCGTGTACGATCGAACTTGATACCCCCTACAGAGGCAGAATCTGCTCCGAATATGCCGACGGGGTCAAGGTTGGCGCCACCTGTTCCTCCTCCCGGACGCCCCAAGTCACAAGCGTCCAAACGGAATATTCGAAGTCGATATGTTGATGTCCTTCAGCCGGAAGGTGGTATTTAGACATTGTAGAATAGAGCAAAATTATCATCTTATTGGATTTTATGCGCATATTTACTTTCCTTGTGGTGCAAGAATGGTGAATGGGTCAATTTCCTACATTCTACATATATTTTCTTTAAGAACTACTGAAAGCTATCACCGTTTTGCTAGAAGAAGAGTTTGAATGGATAGCCTGCAAGTGAATAGCTAGGTCAGTCATCCTGATTGAACAAAAACAGTTAACCTACCTCTGTTTTTCAACTTGAACAAGGAGACCAGCACAGAGTAGATGATCATGATGACCCCAGTCCATAAGTATATTTGAAGTCTCTGGCGTTGAGGTGACGATTGATATGGAGTGATCATTATCAGCATTAGGAATGCGAAGGCTAAAAGTCCGTCTGTAGTATCAAAGGTCAGCATGATGGTTTTATGGCGTGCACAAGCACACCCACATATCAGGGCGACTACATGCACTTCCTGACCAAACTGGTTCTGGAAGCCCGCCGCGATCCATTGGCCATTTCCGTCAGTGTAAGGCGATCCTCTGATACGAGTAAACATGTGACCAGAGGTCATGATGAGTGATGTTAGAATGGTCCCTGCTGCCCACGTCCAGCGGCTGCGCAAGATGGGTGCAATGAAGCGTAGGGTCAGCGTGCAACCCAGCAAGCCGGTAGCGATGGTGACCCAGCGAGCCCAGTCGATGGGGGCTTTGTAAGGGATAGGAATGGGCGTGTGGTTCGAGAGATGATTAGCAAGAGGTTCAGCCTCAAATCCGCTATATCAATGAAAGGGTCAATATTTATATAAAGGGCAGGTATCATCCTTACTGTGAGAAGTCATATTTTGAAGGGGTTACCCTTCCATTGGCAGGTTGACGGGGACCTTCTGTAGGTGGAAAAACATAAACAACTGGTGCCGATGTCAGGCCGAGCTGGTTGGTAATGTCAGTTACAAGACCAATATAGATCTTGGAACAGTGAACCTTTTGGAATACAGTTGGACCCTCATCAAAGTCAAGAGTGGCAAAAAAATGATTGTCCCGGTGTTGCTTGGGCGCAGACGCCCATGCTTTCGCAACAGCGTTCCACGAAGGGTCAAACTCCCTGTCAGATAGTCAGAGTTGTGAACGAAGTGAGATGGGGCATTGGCCGACTGACTTGCACGGAGAACATCTCCGCCTTTTGTCCAAGGCAGTGAAGTGAACAGAAGCCGACCAGTTACGCTTCCCAGAGGTTAAGAGGTCGAATATTGTGTCATCAAGCTTAATGAGACCATTACCGGCAGCAGCGAGATCCACCAGCTGCTGTTGTTTGGATTGGTTGGACGCAGCGAGACAGAAAGGCAGACAAAAAACCGCAAGCAGGAGGGTATGAAATTTCATTGGTGCCAGTGTGTTTTTATAGTGGTCGACGTGTAAACAAACCTTCAAGTTGGACGCCGAATGCGGGCATGTAGTAAGATGTCAAATGTTCAGCGACACTTACATGTACCATGTCGCATGCTCTCCTCTTACGCCTCTTTCTTTCGCCCTCTTACTTTTCAGTCCATGTGGCCCTTCGTTATCTCAGACTCTATGCTGACAACATAGGAATCACTTATTATCTTACCCGCCGGCTCAGGGAACTGGACACTCATGAACTCCGTGACGTCTGGGGATTTATATGGTAGAACATTCCTCATAATGCAGAGGTTGTTTTTGACACCCATTGGATCCCAGCCATCTTCTTGTCACCAGACCTTCAAAGTCAAGAGCACTTGAATGCTTTGTGGTTGAAGTCGCGCAGAGGTCAACACACCTTGCTATGATTGTACGTCCTTGTTTTGCTCTGTGCCATTTATTTCATGGCTAAAAGTGCCATCAGACACTATGGTTCATGCAAGCAGCTCTCAGAGACCTCTCTCTAACTCGTCACGATTCCCAGCCATTCGTTATATGCCAACGAATTCTGCACCAGTGCCATGAAATTATATTCGGCGATCTTCCTCCGCCTGCCTCCACTCCTTATTCGGCTCTACATGTACCATTTCAGTCACGCTTTACACGAAGGAAGGTCAGACACCACGCCGAGCCGGTGGTAATAGGCGTCGGCGTTGTTTTAGCTGGCGTTCCGGGGATGCCTCACCTGACGGGCATTATGGGTGAGGTTGCCATCGAACAAGGACGCATAGATGATGATGGCCACGAATATAAAAGTCTCGAGATGCAAGATGACCAAATTGCACATGGCATAAGTTCAAGCCAAAGCAGCCTGTCTGCGGAAGAAGATGAAGATGACTTGGACGGGCCAGACGAGATCAGTCAGGAAGAAACATCGGGAGAGAAAAGCCAATCTCCAGATCGGCTTTCGCAAGACGGTGAGAATCCACCAAAAATGGGTGTATTAGTGCGTCGTCGTACAATTGGTGCAGCTCAGACAGTCCCTGCACTTCCCCTTCACTTGCGAAGTATCCGACGACCCCGGTTACCTGAAGACCCCTTGGGTCAACTCGATTCAGAACCCTCTGTCCATGTAACGACACCATACCAGTCCTCGCCTTCCATCTCATCCTCTGGACATCCTCTACGCTCAACGACTCTAGACTTGGCAGATACTCTTCTCCAGGAATATGACATGCCGTCTCAAATACATCTTTTGCGAAGCCAGTATTGTCGAGCCGAGGTTTGTGGTTTCTCATCTTGACCTGCTGATCGGGAGCCTGAATTTCATCATAGGTCCAATTTTTACTGAGTCTAGAGAACATTTCTAATCGACTGCTGGTTGTACCCAGGCCCGCTCGTGTCAGTGCCCTCAGAGCCGAATTGACCGCATTAAACCATAAATTACCTTCCGAGGTAATGTCAAATACTTTTGGTGCAGAGATGTATGGTTCTCACATCCATCCATATCCAAGGTGTGTATGCCAATGTGGTGTTCGTCATCAGACAAGCAGATACCGGCCCATGGGATCTCGCAGCCCCATCATCGAATAGTCCGAATACCCCCCAGCGAAAGTGTCGTTCTGAATTCGGCGGAACGAGCGCCTTACCTGTTACTTATTGAAATCCTGAACGACGATCTAGATTTTGATCCTGCCAAAAGAGGTAACAAAGAAGTGTTGAAGAAGATTGTCGTCAAAGAGCATGAGCGGAAGGGTGCTTCGCGAGATTTGATTTCGTTCAGAACTTCCGCAACCCCACATGGTGACAAATCCAAATCAGATTCCGTCAATGGATCAGACGTAGTACTTGGCGAGGACCAACAAGGTGCCAAATTCCCCGTCGTCATTATACCCGTAACACCGACAAGCCCTTCCTCGTTTCCCGACGAAGAAGAGGAAGTAGATTTAGTGGAACAATTATACGGTACAGATCACTCGCTTCACTCTCGACCTGTCGATTTGTCGGAATCAATCGTATTGCCCCCTGCGCCGAAGAATAAAGAACTGGATATGGTCGCATGGTCACGCTCATCGTCTGTACCTCCATCCCCGGGTTTAGGGGAGGGTTCTCCAATCTCCCGATTACCCCCGGCTCTCTCTGTGTTTCCCGACAACAACCACTCGCATCGACCGTCCCAGCAATCCACCCCCAAACAGGAAGACTCCTTTCCTAACAACAGCAACAATAGACGTGTACTCTCCCTTGACGAATACTCAGAGCGAATGCGTACAGCAGCCATCATGCTCGCTCAGCTCAATGCCAACATCTTTCGAGAACCAGTCACCGGAGTCTCTCTGTCAGGAATGCCAGCCAACCCGTCAGAGGTACCGCTACAGTCCGGACCAATGAGTTGGCTACCTGATTCCACCTGGCTAAGTAGCTCTGCCGAGCAGCCCACGAGAGGTCCAGTACATCCTTCATTGGCCAGTGGACAGTATGATCACTCCCAACCCGTCCCCACTCGAATGAGACTACACCATTCAGAAGCATCCGCCATCCGAGATCGTATCATGAAGGAGATGCTGGCTCTTGAGGAAGAACGAATGGAGCGAATGCGAGAGAATCGCGAAGATGATGGTGTGGTGCGGATTGGTTATACTAGCGGTGGAATGGAGACTGCAGAGGATGAGGGTATCATTCGGCGAGAGCTCAATAAAGCCGATCCTTCTGCTGTGGTGTTCAGTGAATCATGGGCCGCAAAAAAAGTGAAGTGCTAGTTTATTCCTTTCTTTATGAGCGCCTAGCTGATCTGTATGTAGAGTCGAATACGCCACGGTTCCCCTTATGGTCACCTGGGCATGTGCTTCTTTTAGAGCTGTCGTCGAATTTGCTGACTCCTTGACAGCCAATTGGGACTGTGTTTCCGTAATCGTTAAAACCGGAGGCGATTTGCGTCAAGAACAACTTGCCGTCCAGCTTATTCAAGAGTTCGAACGCATATGGCGGGAGGAAAACTGTCAATGCTGGGTGAGACAGTAGGTGTACATGTTTAATGCTGGGATTTGTGTTAATTCTCCTCCTTTCAGTTTCCGTATCCTAATCACTGGTGGCACATCAGGTCTGGTCGAAACGATTACGGATTCCGTATCGATACATTCCATTAAAAAGGCACAATATGCACGAAGACTTGCTGAAGGCAGATTTGGACATGTCACTTTGTTTGACCATTTCAAAGCAGTAAGTTGCAGCCGACTGACGAGGTTTGAATAGTCCTTGACGCTGTCTCAGACATACGGCGATCCCTCATCTGCAAAATTTGTTCGGGCACAACAAAACTTTGCCAAATCGCTCGCAGGTACGTACCCGCGTCGGGACCGAGAACGTATTGCCCATTTTTTGTGCAGGATATTCTATAGTGACATTTCTCCTCCAAATAAAGGACAGGCACAATGGCAACATTCTGCTAGATCGGGACGGCCATCTCATTCACATTGATTTCGGCTTTATGCTATCAAACACTCCAGGAAATATTGGGTTTGAGGCGGCGCCTTTCAAGCTACCCCCAGAATACATCGAAGTATTGGGTGGTATTAATGGTGCACCGTTCCTCGAGTTCAAGCGGCTTTTCCGCGAAGGGTTCGAAGCCTCACGAAAACATTGTGATAGAATTATCAGTAAGTGATATTATCCAAATGGTCTTGAATCTTCGCTTATTCCTATGTCTAGCTCTCGTGGAGCTTATGCAAAAAGGTTAGTCTAATTCTTTTTAATATCTCCCGATATTCGCTGAATGTATGCCATATCCAGATTCAATGCTGCCTTGTTTTGCTGCTTTTGGTGAACAGACTTCAACACAGCTGCGAGACCGGTTCCAACCGGCCCTCACACATTCCTTGATTGGTGAATATGTGGACCGCCTCATCGATAGCTCGCTTGGTTCGAATTGGACTCGGCTATATGATTCCGTAAGGTTCTTTACTATGTCCTGGAAGCTTACTAACCAGTATCACCTACCAGTATCAATATTATTCGCAGTCAATTTTATGATGATCGTTATCTTGACTGCCAGGACACATCCAGAGCCGGCATGGTCAGTTTAGGGATTATTTTTTTTCTGTACTCATTCTCTAATGTAGATCTACCATTTATACGATCTTCTCATGAAAGAATCCGAGTGCTGATGGTTTAATGATCCAGCTTGTGTGTAAACCCTGAATGCCGACAGCAATTTTTCGTTTTACTCCCTCCTGGGTTGCGTCATCTCTAAATTAATTATTTAATACAAGCTTGCAAACCTTGAAGAAAGCTGAAGGATTGCATGTGCAAAAGTCAGATGCGAAATTTGATTGAAATTTGGCATTCCACAACTTTCACTAGCCAACCAAAAAAAACAATTTGGATCGATTCCAGGGCATAGGCTTGTACAGCCCTTGCAGAAGCATGAAGAGAATTGCAAAAGAATTGAGGTACCAACACGGGTAGATGGTTGGAGGTTTTGACCGCCCGTTGGGCTTGATATACTGTTTCAGTTGGATCTTAGGATCAAACTGCTGATACAGTTGCAATCCTAGTACAACAAGAATGTCAGACACGACCAGGTGATGTCTTGTACCATCATCATAAGGAGTATGATGAGAAACCGGAGCAGGCGATATATAAAGGTAGATGTGCACACAGCATTGATTCTCTACACGAACATCTTGTCATATCTGTTCAGGCAGGAGTACCACTCGTAATCTGTGAAGTATATACTTTTCAGCGTTAGGTATACACGAGAGGTGGAGAGGTCGCACCGAAGTTCTGTGTGCTATCACACCAACACTTTCCCTTTGCATGGGATGGTTGTTGCGGGCAGTGCTGGAAAGGTTCATGCCTGTACCCTATAGGGTTATAAGTTTGATTGTTAATTGATGTTGTGTGGAATAGATAACTAATCAATAACCTATATCGTTGAAGAAATGCTGAATAGATTATGAGGTTAGTTGAGATTATGACATGGCAGTGGAATGAGATCACTATTTGTTCCTTCTTGGCGAAGAGAGCTGCTCCAATACTGTGTACGGGTGCATCACCCCAACGCTGTACGAGTCGTCAGCGACGAGGAATATCGAAGCCCCGGCGAAACGAACCTCATAGTAGAACCCGCCCTTCTCATCGAGAAAGTCAAAGAATTTCGAATATGCTTCGCCTCGCCAGAGATCAAGGTCACCTATTTCGAAGTTGCTCCAAACTATTCGAATTTTAGTCAAAGGGTCGGACACCTTAGCGCGTTACGCAGGGCTCACAATGGCATCGGTTATAGGTTTCGCCGCCATCATCAGATAAGAAGGCCATAGCGTTTTCGGGAGAGACCAAACCGGGATTCTTGTTGATGAATTCTTTTGTTATTCAAAAGTCAGCTTGTGCTCAAGTCGACGTGAGACGGTCATACCTTTGACGGCATTCCAAAGTGTAGGGATGGTGGCTTCATACTCATATAGAGACAAAGTGAAGCCTGCGAATTCAAAGATGTAGAACTTATTGGCTCATATACGGGGTGACACTCACCGTAAACTTTATTTTGGTCCTGCATAATTAAGAATGGGTCGTAGTTGAGATCACAGAAGAATTTGACATCGGGTCTAGGAAAAGTGAGATGAATAATTGACCTAAAAAACGGAGTTGAGACCCACTCGACTCTGAACAGAAACCATCAACCAAAATACTTTCAACAACGCGATCAAATAGGGTTTCCACGGAATTAACAGACCTCCAGTAATACTTGAACGGCTTCAGAAGCTCATGTCTGAAAAAGAACTAAACATAAATTAGGCATGCTGTCCGTCATAACGGTATATTGTCTTACTCCAGAGTTGAAACGGCACATATTCCGGTATCTAATGGAGAATTAAAACGGAAGACGGCGCAGAGTGAGATATACATACGGCACACTGCCTACAACCCACACATTAGCAGTGATCCGTCTGCACAAGAAATAAATTTACCTCCGTAAATCACATTATTTTTGATCATATCTTGACGAGCAGCAGTCGCCCTCACTTCGTCAATCGACTCAGGCTGATGCCAGTGATCCGGTGGGATGAGCCCAAACTGGACTTGGGCATCAGTAAGCTCGGATATGCGCCTGTCATAGTGGTCAGAATGTATGCCATTTCAAAGGACAGGATGAAGTAGTACGTCTTGAAATCGTCCGAGAATGGCTGTTCATTGAGGAAGACGTAAGGATATTGAAATCTTTTGTTGAACCTGTCCTCCATTTGCTTCATGCTGCTAATGATGCCGTTCATATCGCTAAGAAGATATGTGTTTCAGGTTTTCGACTCGACTCTTTTACCGACGACATTCGAACCTGTTCCTGGCCAATACGACGATGGCCGCTCGCGCCCTGCGCCCCTGCGGTGAGGTTTGGTTACTATGAACATAGTACTCCTCCGGGATCGGAGTCTTATATGGGGGGCTGGGGTCCTTGGGACCGACTATTTTTTCCCTGAGGTTTGATAGGGATGTTGCTCGCCCATAGCCCTCATGTGAAAAAGTTAGAAGATAATGTAAACTGATCTGTTGGCGTTGGTGTCAGATTGTATGCTCGACGAGAGGGTGACTTGCATACAATAATGGCCAGCACAAGTACAACGTAACGTATGGGTGTCATCATCTTGGCAAATGCTATAGCTCCTCTTCGGATAATAAAGATGTAGTGAGAGAGATTGAAGGAATACCACGTGGAGCTGTGCTGCTTACTTACTTCACCTAGAGTCGGGTTAGGGTTTGCTTCCACTTATAATTAAATAAGTTCGCAACTCTCAAGTAAACATCACTCAATATTCAGTCCAACTCTTTGAGAATTGATCATCTTTCGCCCGCCTGTCAATCAAATTCAAGTTCACATTTCGTTCAAGAAGCGAAACTGGCCCATTGAAAGAACAGGGCAAACAAGAAGATCTGAACTGCGGTCCGCGGACGCTGGTTAACTTTCGAATAACTGCCACTATTATTGTCCTGGCGTAGTACATTCACTGATCCATGGATGTTCTGACTGACACCTACTCCAAACAATCGCAATGTATCATGCCTACCATAGTGCCGTTCAACGAACTAGGCGTCGCGGCCATTGAACGTCACATTCAGCTCTGAAAGCTGGATGTGCGATACATCTTCATTGGCCGCTTTTCCGTTGGCATGGTTATAAACCCAAACGGCTTCGAACCTTATCCGACTGCAGACTCGGATCTGGACGCCGTCCAAGGCACTCCGCGTCCGCGAAAATATTGCAAAGGCGGACCGGGAGCATTTTGTTTTAGGTGGCATGCTGGAGAATAAGCTCTTCTTCCGCATGTCTGGCGAATCCTCCGTTCCGATCAGTGGAGTTTCTGGCTAGAGGTAGACTCTTGCTCCCCGATGACTTGAACAAGGCCGAGATATTGGAGGTTCGGGGTCCAGTGTCAATGGGAGTATAGGGGAAAAAATCCGGCGGATCCCCTCTACTCCCACCTTCTGACAAACTGACGAACTGACAAACTGAGCATCAAGGCTAATGTCACCAGCACTTGCCAGTGCCAGATCTAGAATCTTAGTCAAAACTGAAACCGACATGGTATATTGGTAACATTTCTGACTCGACCGAATACAAAACCGTTTATCGGTAAGACCGAAATTCGCAAATTACTTACATAAATAAATAAACAAAAGTGATTGAAGTGGATGTCGAGGACCACAGGTTGGAGGTTCAAAACGAAACGTCTTTTGCCTTCAATAATAATATGTAAAAAAAATTTCTCTGGAAAATGAGCAACCTTCCAAGGCGTCAGAGCTCTAACTAATCATCAGGTACATGGCCACGCGGAACCCCCCTGAGGCCCGCCCCAATCTCTGCATTCAGCCGACTTCGGTGGCCATACGGTCCATACCCATACGCTGATCCTCTGAGCAACATCCTCCAGGGTCTCCACTGTCCGCCCGAGGAAGTTATCATATTCCCCCTGAGTCTCCTCTGCTTTGGTGTCTGAATAATTTTCCTCCAGACCCGCGAGTATATTGTACGCCACCAATTGATATGCATGACTCTTTAATGAGTCTGGTTCCAGTGACATTTGTGAGAGCTTTACACAGCCGCAACAACGCTAGCAGTGTTGGAAATGGAATCTATGTCCAGAGGACAAAGCCAGCCGCACTGAGGATGCGGGAACGGTGGGCAGATCGTCGATGACAATATCCATGAAGGTAGGAACAAAGTGCAAGATGATGACGCCCCCCATGATATGGTCCAGCGGACCGGGGGATGTTGGCTTTATGAACCACGATGTGACCAGGGACAGTAGTTGGTTTGTAGGGTGCGAAGCCGGCGGTGGCAAGGTGATCGAATACAATAGTATCGTCCCGAAGGTGGAGATGATGCTGTCAGTTATCAGCAATTGGGACGCTCATTGCTTCAGTGCCAAACACTGAGGACTGATCGGACATTGGCTCGGTTTAGGAGAGATGCCACCAACGGAGACTGAGGCTCTCTGCCAGCCCAGCTCTGCCCATTTCTAGTATTATTTGTAGTTCTGTCGAGCGCTAGCACAAAGCTTCGAGGGAAGGCACTGGCAGTGCGGCCAGACTCAGATCACTGTGATTGTCTGTTACTTTGTCGATGTTTGGCCACTTTTTTCCTCAAGTACTACCGTACTAGATCAGCTTGTACGCGTCGAGTGTTCAAGCCTGAGTTGTCAGCGATGGTGTCCACTTCGTCTCCTGAAAAAGACGGTTTCATTGATCCATACGCACCCTCAGTCCCACTAGCCTCGAAATCCTCATATTTTACTCCGATCACCCCGTTCTCCAATGCTTACAACCGCTTCGCTCAATGGCGAACAGATCTTGGCTTGCCTAACCCTGGAACAGTAGAAAACCTTCAAAAAGAGGTCAAGAGTGCGCACATGAATCTGCGGAGGTTGTTCAGGGACTTACTTGCTTCAAAATACTAGCCACACACCTGTCAAACTACGTATTCGACGGAGGACGTGCGGACTTGACCAAGAGTCTGTCAATGAACCCTCTCTTTCAAGTCACGCACTCGTTTGCTTTGGGATCTCAAACGTTGGCTCCGTCCTACAACTTTGGCGCAATCTTTGCAAACCAACAGGTGCACCTTCCCAGCGTTAAGTTGTTGAGCCCCACTAAATTGGTCCACATCCTAGATCTTCCTGCAAGGAGGGGTTGATCACGATGGCAATGTGAATGCCCGTTTGAACCAAGGCTGGACGCCCAACAACGTTACGAAAATACAAGCGCAGGTAAACGCATTTCCATTTATTTCCAAGTCTGTCCTCACACTTTACCTACAGTTCTCGTCACAAGCAGGGCATAACATGGTCCAGCTGGAACATGACTATCAGGGCCAGGACTATAGTCTTAACGCTAAGGCCGTTAACCCTTGGCCGACAGACCTTACCGGTATCTACATTGGCAGCTACCTACAGTCTTTCACAAAAAACATCGCCCTTGGTGTCGAGGCCCTCTTCCAACGGCCAACTCCAGATGTTGCAGAACTCAGTACATCCTATCTCGCGAAATTTACGAGCACCGATAAACACTGGATTGCGACGGCACAAATCCAACCCGCCGGATTAGTACAGGCGACCTACTGGCAGAAGTTAAGCGAGAAGGTGGAGGTGGCAGCGGACCTGCAACTTATAGCTGCCCCGACTCGGAGAGATGCTATTGCGACGCTAGGGACCAAGTATGATCTCCGCTTAGCGACATTCAGGGCGCAGGTCGACTCTACAGGAAAAGTCTCAGCATTGCTTGAGCAACGATTCACGCCAGCCTTTGCATTTCTGATTTCGGGTGAGATTGACCACTTCAAGGTACGATTCCCGCGTGTCCCCTAATCATTCGTAGCTAAAGGTCCATTATTCAGAATGCCGCGAAGGTTGGTGTTGGTGTGATGATTGAAAGCTCCAGTCTGACGCCAGAGGAGATGGGCATGCCGCCTCAACCATAATTACAACGTATTTTATATTTGTTAGAAATGTTATCATATTAGGCGTTGTAGGCTTCTCTGTTGTTGATAATTGCAAAGGTTTCTTTATGCTGGGGCATCATACATTTTTCTGTTCTTATCATGGCCCAGGCGTTGCTCGAAGTACACAACATTTCTTGCTGGAAGGAGAAGGCCCATCCGATATTTGCCGATGTGAATCTCACTGTCAACGAAGGTATTAGTAGATAGGCCATTCGCGCCAAGACTGCGCTGACGTCTTCGAAGGAGATATTATTGTTATGCAGGGAAAGAGCGGCGCGGGCAAAACGACATTATTAAAATGCGTCGCTCACCTCAACTTATACGATGGACAAATTTTCTATCGGGGAAGGTGCGTGCGTAGGTACAGTCAACTCACTGGGCTCGAAGTTTCGTGCAACTTATTTACTGACTGTTCTTGGTCCCACAATGTTGCAACAGGGCACCAAAATCTTATGGTACATTGCCGCATTTTTTACCGCACTCTTCAACCTGAAACTTGAACATTGAATAACTATCTAGGCATCCCGTCATACAGGACAGGAGTTTCATATGTTCCCCAGAGACCATCCCTGCTCCCAGGATCTCCTCGGGATTTCCTTAACACCGTATCCTGTTTCAACTCTCGCAAAGGCTATTCTCAAACTAAGGTCGATGGACCCCTCCCATACGCTCTCCAACGTCCAATCGACCTCGCCAATGCCTGGGGAATTGAGACGCAGCTATGGGACAGAGACTGGTCGAACTTGAGTGGAGGAGAGGCGCAGAGAATGGCGTTGGCGATAGCCGTGGGGCTCAATACGGCCGAAATTCTCCTGCTCGATGGTCTGCCTAGACTCACTCCTCCCCGTTGGTCATTTTCTGATTCTTCAACGTCAATGCAGAGCCCACTTCCGCACTGGACTCACAGTCTTCGTTGTTGGTGGAGAAGTACCTGACGGACGAGCTCCAGTCTGCTGAATCCACGCTCAAGGCGATTGTGTGGATAACGCACTCCGAAGAGCAA
>Ga0210383_10000685_pt1 | contig 30934 bp, 37 predicted proteins | sample IncBWC14OmetaG_FD_160072 | JGI IMG/M metagenome (GOLD analysis project Ga0210383, IMG submission 160072) | Forest soil microbial communities from Barre Woods Harvard Forest LTER site, Petersham, Massachusetts, United States - Inc-BW-C-14-O ... | reverse complement strand
CAGCTTGGGCATGAGTTGCAACCTGAAATGTTTGGCTGTGACCTGGAATTTCATACAGAGACAAACTTGACACAACAACGATCGCAGATCATATATAGGCTTGACATCGCGTTGAATAGTACTAAATAACCATTGGCTCAACACAAGCTTCCCTCAACGTGGTTGTACCATGGCTCTAAGTCTCGCGATCCAATAGTTTGAGAATCTAGCCTCTACGATACCAAATTCGATGCAAATTGAACACTGGCACGATCAGTTCCACCCGTGACATTACAAATATGTCGGCAAGTTGGGCCCCACAGGTAGCCATACAAATTCCTTAAATAAAGCGGATGAACGGACATGCCGCTATAGGGTCTTGAGCTATTTTTCGCCCTTAATATCTCCGCCATCGCATACTGCAAAAAAGACCGCAGAATATAGGAAAATACTGTCCAAAGACTTGATTGACTAGACTCGTATTGTTCACCCTGAATCGCGTCGGAATGGCCGAATGATAGCTCTACGAAATGGCTCGACGATACGCCGAGAAAATGCAGGCGACAGGTATAAAGATAGGCCGACGCGAAGTGGGATCAGGGCCTAGCTTCAACTGTAAGAAATTTGGTGGCGTATGCATCAAAAGGAAACACACTTTTGTTACTCCATAGGCAACAACTGCATTCGCAACATCCCCAGCTACCTGTCCTGAAATGTGCATAGACATTGCATTGACATCAGGTGCGGTATCATTTCCGGATCCAAGAATCCTCTTTTCAAACCCGAAGACACCATACCGTCTACCGACCCTTCCCGCCCAGTTCTCCCCCTCCTTTAGCCAAGTCCTGCACTGCTCACCCACCCATCCAGCACGGATGGGATGAGACTCCAAATTGTGGGGCTTTGGGCCAGGATCAAACCCGCCTTGAACTACAGCAGCGATGATACGCTCGCCAACACCCAGAGCCCGTGCACCGTAGAAAACACCAACCAAGGGAACAATCGCCGTCAGTTCATGAAGAATGCCAAACGAGACTAGCAAAGAAGGCAAAGGAGTTCCCGTACGCGTAGATAAAACTTTCAGAGCATTTTTATAAGTTGCAAAATACCCACCGCGCTCGGGGACGGACATGTGTGTTGATGCCAAGCTCCGACTCGGAGTCAGTGCATTTGGTGCCTTCTCCCACGGTCTGACTTTCCTCAGGATGCTTTGTTCGCGGACACAAGTTTCAAACTTGAGGTTACTTGGCCATCGTCCCACCCTTCGTTCATGGCGCCTCAATTCCACATTGGAATTAACACAGGAACTGCCTTCTAATACCCAACCCTCACTGTTACAACAACCTCCCACCAATTCGAGACAATCCGAGACAACCTTACGAAAACCATCGACAGTGTTTGAACCAGAAAAAGAGCGACAGCCGCCGCGTGCCAGACATTCTGCATTCATCCGCACCTGGGACTTTATCCAATCCCCAGCCGATGCATTTGCCATCATTCGTGCCGTCGAGCGTAAATATGGCCGCATATCCGAGTACCGGTTTCAGAGGGTATGCCGTTTCAACGTAAAAGAGAACGGAATGTGCCTTTTTGACATGGATATATACTTATAGGACTACGAAATACCGACAGGCTACCAAGCCATTATCTACGTGCTCTTCCGGTCTCAGGAATCATTCAACCTGATTCCCCAAGATGCTGAGGCGTTCCACATCCCCGCACCTCCCACTATCCCTGACCGGCCGGGGGGCATCGGTCTGGATGAACTAGAAGGCCTCCTGGTTGCGAACGGAAAAGACGAGGCTGTAGATGTGCCGGATTTCGGCAGTGTCATGAGCAGTGTGATTGAGAGTGAAGAGGAGGTGAAGAAAGGGTCAAGAAGGATGATAAGTTGCAGAATCCAACGTTCCGGTCGGTATTTTTCAGGATGACCACCCAGTTTTCATCCATTTACCTCTGTCGATAATCCTACAGCGACGGAATTCTACACTCCAAGTAGAGTCCCCGCCTTTGGCCCCAGCCGACGTATTCGTGAATCCATTGCGCGCAATTTTATAAATTGGGGCGGATTCCACGAATTCCCGCCGATCGAACGGACGGTACCCATTATGGAATCGATGCTCTCCGCCAAGTCCAATATCAATCATATTCGCATGCGCCAGTGCTTACGCAAGTCGAGCCAACTCGTTAACGTTCCTAATCCGTACGAAATCCGAACTGGTTCCGATATTCCAGCCAAATTGTCTCTGAGCTCCCAGTCAAGCACGGGCGAGACCGCTGTCACAGGTATCCAGCCTCTGGCTGAATCAGAAGACACAGATTTGGTCCAACATGCGAAACAATCAGCGCCGACCGAATGGGAACCGCTCCCTGGATTTGAATCAGTTTCGGAGGGTGATTATATACCTTCCCCAAGCGACATTGCCGCCGCCTTAGAACAATCTGGCCGCCTGCCAAGACAAACCCAATCAATGGTGTCAGCTGCTCCCTCAACTTCCACTCTTTCACAACCTATCCCAAAACAACCCTCTGACCCGAAGTTTTCTGTCGACGAGATGTCGGATATTACCCAGCGCATGAAACCAACCATTCGGGGCCAAGCCCGGCTAGATTACAGTGAAGAAACTACTGCTCAGCTCAGGGCGGCGAAGAATCTACTGCAGCAGGAGAAGCAACAGCGGCAAGCCCGACAGCAGCAGAAGGGAACAGCTGCTGGCAGAAGTGAGAAAGGAGGCAAGGGCAAAAAAGAAGGGGAGCGACCAGGTGGGGGGATAGTCCCTAAGAAGAGGACCTGGCAACCAATGAAGAAGCCAGAGCAGAGTGAGGATATGACGAAGAGGTGGAAAAGTTTGATTGGGAGTTGGTTTTAGGTTTCATAATGCTGTGGTGCGTCTTGTGTGATACGGTTGTTGATTGAACAAGCAGGTCGTGCTTCTGTGCTCTTGTGACTCATTCGGAAAGGAGAGTATGTATGCCTCAATCCACCTGCTTCTCCACTAGGGTGACTCAATTACTCATTCGTCGTTCATCGTTCACTTTCGTCAATTGTGTGGGCGTGAGATCAAGTTCACAGTCATAAATGGTCAATTTCCCAAGTTCCGACATAAATGATGTTCGTGAACCCAAATGCCGTACCTTGATCTCACGCACACGCTGCGCCCAATTGACAAACGATAAACGAGCAATTAGAGGGTGGCAGGTGTATGTATATATCAAGTGGGGCCAATAAATTACCCAAGATATCTCAGTATAAATTTTCAAAGGCCTCTTGCTGTATAAAAGCCGACCATTTTTGAATAAATAAATTGTTGATATATATACCTGCCAATATCCTCTATTGAGTCGCCCTACTGAGATTTCCTTTCCAGATGTGAGCTCCGGTCAGTGCAAGAGCTTAAGAAATCCGGAACCTCAGGAGAGTGGTCTTGATAGGGGGTTATCATTACACATGTAAGAATGTTCTACTAAGGCAAAATTTAATTCAAGATTGCCGGACTGTCAGATTTATCTCCGTAAATGCAATAAAAACATGTAACCTCTGCTCGAATTCCCTTACAGAAACACACGTTTCGAACAACAATCAACGTACAAGTACTCCCAGAGCTGGTCAATCCAATACGGCTGTGAATTCCTATGTCCTACAAGTTCGATGAAGAATCTCAAGTTGACGGGAAGAAAATGACCCCTGTCTCGTGGTGTCCATGGACCGAGGTCTGACAGACATTTGGTCTTGTTTGCGACAGGCCAATCCGCAAGTAAATTCACCTCCCTCAAGATTCTCAACGGCGTCGGCGCTTCAAGCGAACAAAATGGGTTCTACTAGGTGAGATACAACCTTTAGAGCTACGGAATGCTCTGGCATGATGGATAGATCGTTTCACTGAGCGAAAATGGATGGATTGGGGAGGTGTTCGCCAGATGATGTTGGATGGCACCGCGCTACCGAGCTTTCTGCACATGGACTCCGTCTTTGGTGTGTTTGTCCGGTATGGCTGACCTGACTCCTCCAAACGTACCAGATTATATAGCAAAGGTCGTGTTCTCGGCCACAAGCGTGCAAAGCGCAACACCCGCCCCAACACTTCTCTGATACAAATCGAGGGCGTCGCGACTAAAGAGGACGCCCAGTTCTATCTTGGAAAGGTGCATAGTCCTGCTATTTTACATTTGCTTGTCCAGTACTCACCCAGAAATTAGCGCGTCGCCTTTGTATACCGGGCTAAGAGGGAAATTCAGGGATCCAAAGTGCGAGTAATCTGGGGGTGAGTAGTGTCGTGGTCACATATCGGTGTATATTCTGAATTCATGCACTTCCACCCCTCGCTCTTGCCAGACGAGTAACCCGACCACATGGTGGTTCAGGCGTCGTCAAATCAAAATTCCGTTCTAATCTCCCGCCTCGCGCATTTGGTGCCAGTGTCCGGGTGGTGCGTCATTATGCCTTACTCTCCTGTTTAATCTCATGGCCAAATCCAGATGCTTTATCCCTCGACGATTTGATTGGATTGTACGCACATGACTATCCACGTCCCTATGTATCATACACAGCACTATGATATGTCTGCATGCGCGTCCACCAGCCTCCGCCCTCACATAAATCAAATAAATTAAACAGTACTAGTCGCAACCAAAGCTATCTCTTGGATCCGTCTTGCGCTGTCAATGGCTGATCACTTGGCCTTCATCTGCACCTCCGACTTTCTCCTCAAAAGACATGTGAGCCAAGACTCTATATTTTAATTGCCTCAAAAGCTGGTGAAAATGTACATGTGACATGATACACCTCGGACTTGAAATTTTATATCATTTCCTACATTAGAAAATGAAACGGGATATGACCACTTAGCAAGTTCTACGTAGTAATGATTCTTGTATATAATCTGAACCTGTGGCACAACTAGTATAAGCAGGTAATCGATATGGCCCGGGGAATTGATGAACATGCCGACAATGAATACGTCTCCGAACGGCCTTCCTTCATTCCCGAATCTCTGTTCATAAGTTGACCTCATCTTCAAGTTCTACCTCGGTCTTGAATCTTCCATTCACATCATGTCATGTCTCTCGCGGGCCGAATCCATGCGATTTGCATCTTTTCGCCAGCTCTTTTCACATTTGGCAAGACGTTCTGCCTCAACCACTAGCAATCGTCCTAGTTCGTTTCTCCTCAAGAATCATCGCGTCATCCTTCTAACTATTCCAATACAGTGTTTGCAAAGTTTGTTTGGGAGGTACTTTGATCCCTTAAATTGTTTAGAGGAATGAGTCGGAATAGACTATTTCCTCTAGGACCCGCTGGACATAGAGTCGTTGTTAACGCAGGAAGAAATTGCCATTCGGTAGGTCGTAACGGACCTCGAGTTTCATCCTCGAGAGATACTTAACCTGTGTGACTTGCGGTTTCCAGTGATTCTGCGCATGAATATTGCCAGGCAAGTGTACCACATTATGTTCATCGTCTTCGACCGCCATGGTTTGCATGTCTCCCAGTGTCCTTTTCGCTGTAACTGTACACTCGTCACTTGGCTCTGAACTATCTCTTTCTGCGTCGCCAGAATCAGAACCACTAAACAGTAATTTAATAGGACAACCTCCTTCCCCGCGTCCTCGAAGGATGGCGCACTGAAGGTATGTATCTCCACCCTCAGTATTTCATCTACCTTTCATACCTTCGGTTTTCCCCACCTCTTCACTGTGTATTTCGTTCCCGGCTTCCTTTCAGTCTGAGGACTCACTGGCAGACTCCAACTTTCCCAGAATTCAACCACTCGGTCCTCCCCGAAATGGGAAAACTAGGCCTCTTGGGACCTACCATCACTGGCTACGGTTGTGCAGGGGCAAGCAATGTTGCATATGGGCTCATCGCGAGAGAGATTGAACGGTACGGCCATTCTTACTCTGGTGCCATTTTGGCCGCACAATGTTATATCTTGACATTCAACATGTTCTCGACATACTTTTATATTCTTCCCTTCCGTGCCAATCATTCTTACTAAATTGAAATCAGAATCGACTCAGGCTACCGTTCTACAGCCTCTGTCCAATCCTCCCTCGTAATGCACCCCATAAACGAATTTGGCTCAGACAGGCAAAAGGAAAAATATCTTCCCCGTCTAGGTTGGTTTTCCACCGTTATCGGCCCCTTCAATAACATGACTAAGATATCGCCCTGGAGCCAAGGGAGAGCTCATCGGGGCTTTCGTAAGTCACCGATGATCGTTGCATCTGTCCCGCATCTCAGCCTTGAAAACCCAATAGGGACTAACGGAGCCAAACCATGGTTCGGACCCGGCAGGGATGGAGACCACCGCTGAAGAGGTTGACGGTGGATTCATAATCAACGGTAGTAAGACCTGGATTTCCAATGCTCCCGTTGCGTGAGTACCATTGCACTTCCTGTCCCACCCCACACCAGACACGACCTCCTACCTACCGTAACCACCTCACCGTGAATTGTAGCAACGTATTTGTCATCTGGGCCCGCTGCAAATGGGACAACAAAGTGCGCGGTTTCATACTTGACAAGGTCTATCCTTCCTTTCCACTTCCAACTCTAAAGCCAAGCTCAATTTACCTCACAGGGCCTCAAAGGCCTCTCTGCCCCAGCGATCAAGAATAAGCTCGCGCTTCGTGTCTCCCTCACAGGCTCCATCTTCATGGACTCCGTTCGCGTTTCGCATGATGCTCTCCTCCCAAATTCCAAAGGTCTGGGGTCCGCATTCTCCTGTCTGAATTCTGCAAGGCGCGAATCATGCCCGTCTCTCTTGCGCCCCCTCTCACTACATTCTTGTTTAGATATGGAATATCCTGGGGTGTAATTGGCGCTCTCGAAGACTGTATCTTCCGAAGCAGGTCCTATGCCCTGGAGCGGCATCAATTCAAGCGTCCCTTAGCCTCGTTCCAACTAGTGCAGAAGAAGCTGGTGGATGCACAGACTGAGGCCGCGTTGGGGCTGCTAGCCAGCCTACAGGTGGGCAGGCTGAAGGATCGGGGCTTTTCGACTCCAGAGATGGTTAGCATGGTGAAGAGGAACAATTGTGGGAAGGCATTGGAGCACACAAGGGTGGTTTTAGATATCTTGGGCGGGAATGCTTGTGCTGATGAGTGGGTCTTCTTCACTTTGCTGCTCATAGGAAGGACACTGATTTGGGGGTGGTTGGATAGGTATCATGTTGGACGCCATGTTGCGAATCTACAGGTAACGAATACCTATGAAGGTTAGTACATTCCCGCTTTGATTAACACCTGCTAAAGGCTTTCACCCAATGCAGGCACAAATGTTTGTCTTTTCTTTATTTTCCTTCTCTGTGGATTGGCTGACTTAGATATGTTTTGGTAGGATATCCACGCACTCATCCTAGGCAAAGCAATGACAGACATCCCAGCATTTGCCAACTGAAAGAAACAACAAGCATGTATTTGTTAATCATTGTACATTGAAAATGAAAGCGGAACATCATTTCCTTTCTCAAACTTATATATGCTTTAATCTCCACTACTGGATTCGAATTCAAGTTCAGGCATTCGCATTGCGCAATGTTGGATCAATCCACTCCAAACCAAGAATATCGAAGACCTCTCTTTCGCTCTTCGGATAGTACCTCTTCGAATCACGGCGGCGGGTTCTGCAGTCTTTGAGCCTATAATATATAATCAAGCGAAATAGAACGAAACAACTTACATCCCAGAACTGTCGAATTTCAAACCTCTTTGCATACCGAGTAAAATGTTTCAATGATATGAGTTTCTGCAAATCATCCATTGAGCGGGGACAGACACACTTTTTCTCTTTCGCCCATAATCTCAGATCTCTTTCAAACATCTTTGAGCCAGTCCTACATATTTGGAATGACAAGGATTTTGTAAGTTGAAGTCGGCATGACCATATATTGCAGACAAATATTATGCACTTTGAGGGGAATGGACTCACCAGCCAGTTACAGCTGTCCAATAAGCCTCGGGAGCCGTGAATATTAAATCCAGGCGTCGGTGTACACGCATGTGGGTGCTCTCTGAGGGAAGAATAAAAACTGTTAGCACTTTTTCAAGTGAGTCCCAGTGTGCTGTGCGCAAGGCATTGTGTACATGGAAACCAGATAGGTCTAATATTGGTGAGAATTTCAGTGGCAGGATGAGAAAGAAAGGAGAAAGATCTACGCATGACATGGGTCACCAGGCCTACAGATAAATAGACAGACCGGTCAGAATAAACCAGTGGATGCGGGCGCATGCGAGACATGCTTCGACAGTGAACATTTAAGCAGCACACCTTTATTATACAACCTGTCCACAAGCTTTGTTAACAATCCTTTCACTTGTTCTCCCCCACTTTTGAGGTCAGGGTGAGTAAATACAATGTCAGCATCATTACTCTCTGCCTTTCCACGTCTGTATCTATCCGTTCGATAGGTATATTAGATTATGGTGTCGTAGAAAGATAGCCGAACGTGTCATGTGCTCACCCACCAACAATGGTACTGATACAACCTTTCTGAATGTGATTCAGCTCGTTCATGACAACGGTGTGCATTTCTTCCACCTCGGCGCCTGGTATTTTCTGGTTAAATTCTTCCCTAAAAGTCAAACCGACTTTAACGGATATTTCCGGGGGTGAGTTCCGGGGACCTTCTTTGCTGCTCACGGCCGTGGGAAGCGCGTCTTGACTGTTGTCAGAATCGCATGAAAAGTCATAATACCGCTCCATATCCTCGATCGTGCGTAAGCCAAGACCGTACAACTTCCGCGCAGTCGTCGGTCCGATACCATATACCGTTGTGAATGCACTCAGTGATTGGAAGCGAGGAGAAGCGAGGGTAGTCTCTGGATGGTATGTCAATATAGTAGCTATACTTGAGGCCAAGAATGGGCTCGACTGACGGGTCTCATGGATTTCCCCTGTGGTTATATATTCTTCAATCTACGTGTCCAGATCCCATAAATGAACTTCACATTTTGGCCAGATGACTGAGCATACCTTGGAAAGCATTTTCCCCCCAAGGTATGGTAGCTTAACAACATCTTTGTGGAAGTTTTCCACAGTAATAGCATAAGGATAGGCTGAACAAGGCGAGGTTGGAATTTTTGTAATAACTTCGATTGAAAGAGCTTACCTTTGATCACCTGTAACTCCAATCAGCCGTTGCTATCAATAAATTATGCCATGCACGTACAGCAATGGCTCGTTCATAGCTAAGAGCATTCCTATCTTCCCCCTCTACCTCCCTCGAGCGGTGAATAGTTTCCAGCTGAGCGACCAGTCCTTGGTTCGGACAAAGGAGAGGTGAAGCACGAGAGCAGGCATAACGGGATATGTGATCTAAATTGATTCGACCATCGACGATGTTATGAACTTTGGGAGATATCTTGGATCCAGATGAGATCGGTGAAGACTGGAACGAGGTATTGGGTTCACAGTTATCATCAGGACGATTTTGGACTGTTTCATGGGGCAGTTCGCGCAAGGCCGCATAGTCACTGCAGGGAAGCGGTTGGTCCTGTTGTGCAGAGTCTAGGAGCCATTGCGGTGTAACGATAGCCTTTTGTTTCTGATAAGCAGCCAAATTAAATCGGAACGTGTATCGTCAGTGACATGAGTGTTGCTCACCGCGACTTCCCAGTCCACATGCCTTTCCAAACGTTTTCTCATCCGGATAGCGGTGATTATAATTTCCGCATCATTTACAACCTGACAAAGCTCCAAGGACAATTGTCTGTCCTTACCTTTGCCTTTCCATTGGCTCCTATGACTTTCTGTCACAGAGAACAAATCCGAGATGGTATGTACATCCAATTTAGCCTGAACGATGTATACTTTAATGGTGGGAATTGGAGTAAATGTTTGAGGCGAGTGAGATCTGAGTCGCTTTAGAGGGGGTTCCGTGGAACTGGAGGAAGATGAGCGAGACGACGACTCGGAGTGGCGGGGTGGGGATAAATGTCTTTTAAATGGCATCATGATATGATCAGGTTGTCAACTTGTGATGAGTAGAAACAACTTTGAAGATACTTTTTGAAGACAATTTGTGTTTGTCGGTGTTACTTACAAAACATATAATGTAGCAAGGCGTGGACATACCGTGTACAGTATCAGTCTGAAAGTCGTCTTAAGCTGGATGAGCGCTGGGCCTTTACGAGGCGGAGTCCTTATGAGACTTTGCTCTAATGTCAAGTCCAAGGAGTCAAGGACTGCTCGGCCAACGGAATGCGTGTGACCGTGGGAATAGATTGCCCCATAAGCTCGTAATTAGAGCTATTTTATCATCATGACTGTGACTCAGGCCTAAGCTCCCCTAATTCTTCCATCTTCCCTCCCAATCTAATCCCCTCCTTACCTTCAATGGCCTCTCCGATGCACGCCGCTAGTGATTTCACAAATCCACCCAACTATTCCTTTCCACACCACCGGCTTTCCCGTATCCTCCGTGACCCACAGAAGGCGCCGGTTGTCCTGGTAGCCTGTGGTTCATTCAGCCCCGTCACATATCTTCACCTGCGCATGTTCGAAATGGCCAAGGACTATGTAAGGCAGAACACCGACTTTGAGGTCGTTGGAGGGTACTTGAGCCCTGTCAGTGACATGTACAAGAAAGCCGGGTTGCTGAGTGCAAATCATCGGTGAGTGCTTGGGTCAGTTCGTACGGTCAGCATGAACCTGCGAAGGAGATACCTGTGTCGTTTCTCTGGCTGGAAGAATCTCTTGATCATCTAGCTTCCGGATCAGGAAAGTAAGATGAGAACCTTATGTTAATCACTTCTGAATTTTCAACATCTACTTCATTTCATTCTCCGTCACCAAGCTATACTAACCTACAAATAACCACAGAGTGTCAATGTGTAACCTCGCCTCCGAACAAACGTCGTCATGGCTCATGGTCGACTCTTGGGAAGCCTTCCAAGGTTACCAACGCACGGCCGTCGCCTTGGACCACTTTGACTACGAAATCAACACCGTTCTGGGGGGTATCCAAAGTGAAGACGGCGAACACCGCAATGTCCGTGTTATGTTACTGGCTGGTTCGGATCTCATCAGCACTATGTGTGAACCAGGTGTTTGGAGTTATGAAGATGTGCGTAGTTTTTTCTATCTATTTCCTATTGGTGTATAATTTGCTGCTAACTGAACAATGTTTTTTATGGAACCCCAGCTTGACCACATCCTGGGCCGATACGGCACCTTTATAATTGAACGTGCTGGTTCTGGCATGGACCAAGCAACCGATAGTCTCGCGCGTTGGCGAACGAACATCCACCTCATTTCCCAACTAATCCAGAACGATGTCTCCAGCACTAAGGTACGATGCCTACCCCTCAATACAAGTCCCGGCTTAATCTAATCCCGCCTTCATATTATACAACACAACAGGTTCGTCTATTTTTGAGAAGAGGACTTTCGGTGCGATACCTCCTACCAGCGCCCGTCGTCGATTACATCGAACAGAATGGACTCTACCTTGAGGAGGGGACTGGCTCTGGTTCCGGCTCGAGTTTGGCTGCGGCAGAGAAGGACAAAGAGCCTATAGCTAGTGGCTCAAAGAAGGATTCTCACGCGCAGCTCCACTCGTGACGGATCAATTTCATGACTGGTTTTGTACGGAGGTATGTTCAACTATCCCCGCTCCCCTTCACTAAACGAAGTTCTCACCTTGAAATCTGGCAGGCATATTATACTGGTTAACTATATAAACATAACTTGAAGAGGTAAGAGCCCGGGAGGGGAGAGCGTTGGCGTGTACATTATCTCCTTTAGACTTGGGAGCGATGGTAACAGTATGGCCGCGACACATTTATACAATGTATGGTTATAGATTGGCTCTGGGCCGCGTAGCGCCGTGATAACCAACGAGAAGGGAGCTAAGTCTGCCTTACTGTGCAGCGCGAAGGAGAAGGAGAAGGTGGACGAAGAATTTGAAAAGTCCAGTCGGACATTTACAGGCCGGAGGTCGGAAGAAGGAGGGAAAGGGAAGTGCAGAATCGAACAAGAAAGTAAAGGCAGTACCTCGGTAATGATATTGGTAAGTCCCTCTGTTAGGCACCTGTACACAATGCCTTGACGCATATTGGAAGTCCAAAGAGAATTTGGTTTGAAAGTAATAGAAGCCTGAGTGAGCCTTAAAGATCATGATCAGCACGTGACTTGGATTTGCCAGCTTCAACTTGAAGTTCAAGTTGAAGCTCTCTGAGGCTCACGATCGATATCGAACCATAGATGCATGGCGGCGTAGACTTCTTGCCTGTCCTCCGAGTCCCTATTTATTTCCAGTAGGAACGTATGGGCTTCTGATTGCCAAGGGATTCGAGCTCTTTCAATGCAAAGCATCCACGACCCCGAATCTATATGTACTCCATCACTAAGCGTTTTGGCGGACGTCGACCCTCAACTTAGACATCAATTTCGAATTAGGTGTGCACCGAGGTTTACACTCTTAGCCAACACGTCAGAGGCAATCGCGTGTATTGCTAGCAGTGATGGCAGGGTCAAGCCGGACTTGCTTCAGGACTCGATCGCGAATGGCTATACTCGGGAGCTTTTGTTCTGTCGACTCAGTCATCCTTCAATTCAAGCTGAGTCTGTGTCAGGGCCGCCTTTATGACCCAGTAAGCTGGTTTTGGAGACACCAGCTTGGTATAAGATCTGGACTATGTGGTCATAGCACGACACCCACTTCACCCGTTCTTCAGTTTCTTTCACTGGACTATGACTGCTCCTACCGATACCTATTTTACGGACACCAAAAGTACAAGCATAGGTGGATCCCTCGACGAGCAGGCTTACTTCGAGAGAAGGACAATGTACGTCCCTGAATTTTCTGGCAGTCCGAAACGTCACGGTCAAGGCTGATCCTTCAAGTCGTTGTCCCATAGCCGTCATGTTGACTGGCGTATTCTTCCACTATTGGCACTCTTATATTCCTTCGCTCTGATCGACAGGATTAATCTTGGTGTTGCACGTACAGCTGGAATGGGAAAGGATTTAGTTTGTGTATATTGTTCATACCTTTCTGGCAACACCGACATTCAGACCTGACAGGCTCTGACGGTTGGAGCTCGCTACAGCGTCGTGACATGCCTGTATTTTGTGCCTTATATACTGCTGTTCGTACATTTCAAACTGGCCTCTTCCTCCTCCAACCTTATGCCCATTATCTACGCAGACAGATCCTTGGCAATATCATCCTCCGCAGTCTGGGTGTACGCAACTGGCTCACGTTTTGTGTCATTGGTTGGGGAGCGGTTCAATTAGGGATGGCATTTGTGCCGACTTGGGGCTACTTGGTTCTCTGCCGTATTTTACTTGGTATTTTTGAGGTGAAGAGTGTGAATGATTCTTCCGTTGCTCATGGCTGATACCTTGTCCCAACAGGCGGGTTTCTTCCCTGCTTTAATTTTCATCATCTCCACTTGGTAAACTTACAAAACATTGAATTGGGACTATCTTGCTTACCATAGATCACAGGTATAAACGTCATGAGGTTCAAAAACGGTTCGTAGTTGTCTATTACGTGTTTACTTCTTTTGCTTATGCTTTTGGGTGCCGTCCAGGCTCGCAGCCTTTTACTTGGCATCCATTACTATTACCGGGTTCAGCCCAATCCTTGCCTACGTCTTTAGCTTGCTTGCAGGAAAGCGAGGAATTGCAGGGTGGTCATGGATCTTCGTAAGCCTGAGTGGCTTGTCCTCGTACATTCTCCTTAATCGACGTTCGATTCTAGATCATCGAGGGCACAATCACCCTTTTTCTCGGCATCGTTACTTTCTTTTTTATACCTGATTTCCCGGACAAAAATACGTTCCTTACACCAAAGCAAACTGCTCTGGTGTTGAAACGTGTCGAGGATGATCGTGGGGACTCCATTCCTGATAAGATAACTTTCAAGAAAGTATTCATGCACCTGAGTGATTGGAAGATTTGGGCTTATGGTAGGCTGGAATTCCTCGTGCAAGACCTGGGAAATACTGAAGGTGCCATCGATTTTCCAGGGCTGATGTTTATGTGTTCGACAATGCCTGCATATGCCATGGCTTACTTCATCACTATTATCCTGAAAGGTATGGGATGGAAGACCTCGGCCGCCCTACTCCTAGTGAGCTACCTGTGTTATGGAATAATTACATCACTGAACATTGTCCCTCAGAGTGCCCCTCCCTATGGCCCTGCGGTACGCATGTCTTGTGAATGATCGCTATTTTTGCTGATCGCTGTTGCTAACCGACAGGTCGTTTCTGCTATGTTTTTTGCGTGGTTATCTGACAGAACAAAGCTCCGCTCGGCCTTCATTGTCGTCCAAACATGCATTTGTGTAATCGGTCTTGCCCTCACCGCATACGCCAAGGAAAATTCTGTCAGATACTTCGGTTGGCTCGATTTACTGGCATCAAACCATGTATAGCTGATTGACTTGCCCGGTATCCAGGTACCTTCCTTGTCAATGCTGGTAATTCAGGTTGCATTCCCGGGATTCTAGCTTATGTGAGTCAAAATTTGTTTCTTATGACCGTAAGGGGTTGTTGATCATCCATGTTCCTAGGGTGCAAATAATGTTGTGTCGCATAGTAAAAGGTCCGCTCACTCTATATAACCCGAGGATCTGTCGCTGAATAATTTTTCCTCTTTTGCTTTCTCCTACTAACACAGGGCTGTCCAGTCAGCAGTGATGGTCGCGCTTGGAGGCGTGGGTGGAATTATCGCCAGCACGGTATTCCGCGAGAAGGATGTAAGCGCTTTGTATCTCGCTGTCGATCGGAAGTCCTGACTACCGGATAGTATCCGAAATACCGTCCTGGTATTATAGGTACTATTGTTGGTCAGATAGTCATGCTCCTCATTCTAGCCATGACCACGGCATATTTCTGGCGAAAGAACAGACTTATTCGGCAAGGTAAAATGACGGCGGAAGGTCAGCCAGGCTTCTACTACACTCTTTGATTTGTATATTGCGTCTTGTAATGGTGCAATAATTGTGTAGACTTTTGTAGATTTCGTGGGTGCATCTTGGTTGCTGGCGAACCTCGTCCTGTGTATAGAATAATACATCTCTGGCTGAAGTTGCTCCAACCGTCCCTGTGATTACAACAGATGCTGATACTAAGAGTTGCGGTCTATTGTGTGTGAAATACAGGACTAGGATATCGAAATCGAAATCGGCTGCTACACATACCAATGAGTGACAATGACCAACTTGTCGGTCGAGATGACACCACGACCAGCCCAAACTCTCCTCGGATTTCAAAAACAAAGCAACAAGAGACACCACAGTCCAGGCTATTGTCTTGCTCCGGTTTGGTTGCTTCATTCCTCAATGTTACTTCGGCGCGAAACCCACAGCTACGGTTGGTGTTGGCTTTCCGTTCATATAGGCTATCCGATGAGGCACCGGCACATTCGGATGGCCGTAGCAGCAGGAATCGCTTCACGGTCGGTCGCCAACGAGAACACTGGAGTTGATCCCGGAACAAATGGTTCCTGTATAATAATTACGCCGAGTGCGGCCAGTGCAGCCTGAGTGTGTCTTCGTGATCAACAGCACATCTCAACATCTCTTTGGAAGCCTTGAGGCTGTACGGGTAAGTAGTTGATACTCGGAGACTCCGGTGATATCGTTCAACTTGCGTTGAAACATTTGAAACTTGAAAATCTTCGAAGGCTGTCAACCAATAGTAGTAATCCTGTTCCAAAATGAATTTGGGCATCACGATCTCGTCCGTGCAAATGGGGGTATATTTGATTTTGCCAGTGGGCGCAATCAATAGTATCATCTCCGAAGAAGCGCCGCAGAAGGTCGAAGCTATACAGATGCTACCGTGGAATACTTGATCGAAATTCCATAAGAAAACAAAACCCACTGGACGAGTATGTTGTTGCAATTGGTGGCCCGACACCTGCAGCTGGGATTATATGTACAAATTGAAACTGCAGCCTGAGATTTCAATTTTCAACGGAGGCCAAGACAGATCCAAAAATAGCCTCGCATCATCGCGTGAGATGTCACGCGCGTCACGGTACCGAATCACTACTAGTAGTAGTATGTAGTATTGGTAGTACTACCCATACTACTAGCCACCGTTCTAAGCTTTCGATTCTCGAATGCCAAAGTTCTGCAAATTAATTAATGTACAACCAGTTGCCTCCACTCCGGATCCCACCGTTCGCGCCTTCTGCTCTTATATTCAGATCACTAATTCGAATGATCGTGCCAGTGCGATATCCGAGTCTCAATCACCATCTCGACACAGGCCTAATCATCGTGATCCATCCGTGCTCGCAGGTGATATCCCTCCGGCACTGTAACTAGTAACGTACAAGGTCGTTATTTATAATGCAGGGACGATTAATCCTGATAAAGAAGCTTATACAGTAATAATTACCCCTTGGTGGCCAATTGCGCGACCAGCACTGCAGGATAAGTACTCCAAGGTGTCCATCTTGCAATTGCGAGAACTCTCGACGCGTAGCCATATGGGTAAGAGACATTACATCACGCCTCGACAACCCGACGACCCTGCATCCCCTTGGAAACACTCAATTTTCTGCTGAATTGGATGATTGACCTGATCTCATCAAGTCGGCTTCCTTACATGGCATTTTTCAGACAATCCATCTTTTGCAATCTTTTGCACAAACGGCGGCATCATTCTGTGGGTGTACTTGGTTTCGATGGACCTCGCTTGCTGTTCACTCCTCGGGATTTGGATCTGGAGTACGACTTGCTAGGGTCGTACAATTTCGTTCTCTAATGTGGTGCTTTTCACTTCAATAACCAAAGAACACATGCTTGCTCAAGTCCTTGCAGCAATGCATCAGAACGACCGCAACCCCAACTTTGAGTGCTGTTCGGTACGAGTGGTTAGTTATCCATTGACAGGAGTAAAAGCCACTTGACACAGGCGCCTGGGGCACCACGAGACGCTCGGAAACTATTGGAAGTTTCCTTCATTCAGTTGGTGCATTCAGAACCGGTTGTTGTAAACATAGCCGAAAAGCCAAACCTATATGCTTGGCCGGAGTGGCGCTGATGATAAACATCCTATCTCGGCAAGAGTGGCGATCATGCCAATTTGCGACTCCTGGGGAGCTCTCATAGCGGGACATTTCTATTTCTTGGAGTCAAGTTACATCATCCTATAGACAAGTCGCAGAAGTTCGGGCGAGTAGAATATTTGAGCTTGTGTTGGGGCTTGGGGAATTTAAACTTCGTACCGACAGCGTGGAGAGAGGAACCTAGTATGACGCACTCTGAGAAGAAATTTGTATAGACATTCGATAGTGCGGGTGTAAGAAATGAAGTCATTGTTTCGCCTTGAATCGAGAACCTTGGGACTTGAGGACCGCCGGAGCAGGGAAGATAGGAATTTGGCCTGCTTGGCGGGAATAGAGGTGATGCGGACCTAACGATTTCAAGGGTCCATTATCATTTACCCAGTTCAGGAGTCACTGAACGAAATGCTTCGTGATACGGGAAGTAGTATGGGGCATTGAGGGTCCGGGTGAGAGTGGTAGAAAAACCACTATTTCCGAGGATGGACCATATCGCACTCGAGCCATGCTGATCCAGATTATAATCTTTTCAATTCGGTTTGATCGAATTTTATCTGTATTTGATAGGCGAGTGACCGAGAATAAGGCTTCTGGGACCTTCGAAGTAACTGTTTGCTGAGATAGTGGAACAACAGGTTATCTGGATGTAGCTGCGTAGCCGAAACAGGCAACATTCCGCTGAATGACGGTAGTTGGGAGATTGCACTGTATGCAAAGGGAGGACAGTCCCTGGAAGGGATCAGGGAAAGACAGGAGTGAGCCAGGATAATCCTGCAGGGTACGTAGTGTCGAATGGGACTTATGACGGCAGAATAATAAGCAGAAGATTGATTGGATAAACTGGAATAAGATTCGTTTGGAAAAGACTGGCTGATGAAATTCATCGAGAAAGCCTAGGTGGTAATCCTGGAATAGCAACGGTTCATGTGAGATGATCAGTTGTATGATCTTGATTGGGTAGCAGCCCATGCGAGCGGGTTCAAACTCGAGCGGCCTTAAAAGCGATATAAATCCGGACAGCCTGCCAACCAGTACATAAAAAAAGTTGATCAATTCGTCCTTTACCTTGTCCTCCCAACTCCAAGACCTTCAGCTTCTCCGACCAATATTAATGTCTAGACATCTACCGTCCCTCCCCATGTCCCAAATCATCGCCAGCGACGCCCCATTACTCTCACCGGTGTCTATCGGAGACACCCCTTGGGATCAACACCAACCGCTCTATTCCCCCACAACCGACGGTTTTGCTTTTAACTATTACAATCTCCCACCATCCCCACCAAATTCAGTTGGCTCATCTAGTACCGATTCCCCCATTCCGAGAACTAGAATGCTCAAGATGCGAATGAGCTCCGAATCGGGCTCTGAGAGCGAACTCTGTCTTCCCACCCACCAGGTCTTCGACTTTCCTGAAATCTCACACCCACCTACCCCGCCATCTCCTTCCCTACCTTCGCCGAAACCACAGCGTCTTTCTATTTCTATTAATCCCTCTGCTGTTCCAGCTTCTTTCAAACGCTCGGCCAGCCCAGTGCCGAGCGTAACTAAAAGGCCTCGTGCAGTCGGAGAGCGTATCAATAGCAAGGACTTTATTCCTCCCGATGTTTCCGGCTTGAGCAAGCGTGAGGCACGGCTTGTGAAAAACCGCGCGGCGGCGTTCCTCAGCCGACAGCGAAAACGCGAAGAGTTCGAATGCATGGAAGTGTACGTTATTGTTAACATTTTACACTTTCCGTACGGCATCACCCATCATTTTCATCCTCTCCTTTGCTATGCAGACGCGTTGCCGAGTTGGAGCAAGAAAACGCACGACTTTTGGCTCTTGCCCAAAGCGGAAGTAGCCCTTCACACCCGAAAATACCATCCGATCACGAGCTCATTTCCGAGATTGAACAACTCCGGGTTCAACTAGCGACAGCAAAAGAACGGGAAAAGGAACTTAATGCTGAACTTGCGTTGAACGCTGCCCGCGATGTTCCCGTTAAAGTTGAGGCTCTCGAGCCTCAATTTCCATCATCGCCGCCACGCGCGACAACTATCCAATCACCACACAAGTCCGGTGCCAGCCTAGGGCTTATGGTATGTGTACCTTCGTCCATCTTACTGCAGTCCATAACTTAATTACGGGTAAGCAGGTACTTCTTTGCGCCTTGCCAACTTTCCTCTCCATGCCGACGCACAACGCGCTCCCCACTACCTTCTCTATTCCTTCGGCTCTTCCAACGTCGTCATTGCCATTCGACTTCAATTCATTCCTCCCAAATGAATATGACTGGTCCAGAACTGGCGGCAGTACCATGATGGACCTCGACACAGAGGATCAAGGAAAGATTACTACAACCACTGCGTCCTCCTCGTCAAACACACGTAAACTGGAACTTTCTGGTGCAAACACCGGTTCTCTTGATGCTTTGGGCGGACTGGACATTTCATTCGATGCATCCCATTCAGATACTGGCAAAATCCGTGTAAGGATACATCCGTCCTCGTCGACATCTTCTCGATCGGGCTCGCCGGCTATATCTTATTCCAACTCCCTGAGTTCCTCATCGTCATTAGCCACGTGGACAGAATCCGAAGCATCGTTCACGTCGGAGCCTTATGGCAGCTCATCGTCGTCTGCATCCTATCTACCAACAACATCGGGGGGTGATCCATTCCTTGGTGTTGGGGGTGTTTCCAACGATTATGGCTCACCTTATTCATCGTCAGGGACATCGATGATGTACGGCCAGGAGCTCGACTTATCGTCATCTGTTGATTTTAGCCAGCCATCCGAATCGCATTTTGGTTTTGGATCTGAGTACGCGGTTGGTGATGGATCCAGCGGCGGGAAGCGACGCGTGAGGATTGCATTGAAAAGCTTGCCAACTGCTGGTGGCGAAGGTGGTGAATGGGAAGTTCAGTTCTGCTGAAACGGTGTGAAACTCGAGTTCTGTTGTTTTGTTCTGGAAGTGTCTCAAAATTTATCATTGACATATTGCGCCTCGGTTATTATGTTTCATATCTTACTATGATTTCCAGGTCTCGCTCAATTGGGACTTGTGTCACTACTGTGTCGTTTTGTTAATAACTCTGTTGTATTACTATCCCAATCATTGAATACTTCCGAACCCGGGCAACCTTACATAGTACCAGTATTGTCGAATTTATTTCCTTAAAAGTATTATTCGTTATCTCCCTTCCACTTTGTCTGCCAGATTTCTGTATCCTTGTATATACCATGTAGAGTCAAAAGTTAGATCATCGTACGTACATTGCAGAATTCATTGTGTCGGATGTATTGCAAACAATCATTGGGATCATGATAGTGATCCTGTTAAACTTTATACGCGCGACGCAAACGTGATCCCCCTCTCCGCCTGTCGTCCAAACTTGATGTGTATATGATGACTTTCCCAATGTACAGTTGATTTCAATCGTGAGCAAAAAGGCAATGGATATCACGCCCGATCGATAATCGATAAGACGGCAAAGCAGAGCATGTGTTCAAGTCAGCTCTCAAATGAGTCGGAGCCTCCGGCCGCGGCAGTATACAAAGTAGAGGACAGGGCCCGGGACAATCTGCGGAGGATCTCGTGATCTCTCCTAAGCCAATGAAAGTCCGTGGTGAAAGGAGCACGGATATAGAATAATTGTCCTAAGCCATCCTGTGGACGATACCTAGGTGACCGAGTGACATAAAAACTAGGTGTGACTCCAACCCTGGAGAGTCCATGGGGCGAATCACTAGCGAGGGGAAGTCTTAGTCGACGGTCAGTGTGATTTTGGTGTGATGGTGAAGCTCAGGCTGTGACCTGTTGGTCACACTTGTAACTTATGTACCCGTCGGTCACGGTTCTGTTTCTGGAAATCCGATTTAGTTGGATCAATTCACGAGTATTAACATATGCATGAATCAGCTTCTTGTGTCAGGGAAGATTGCAGACAAGTCCGAGTCCATAAGCTACGATCTCCTCAAATAGAGGTCGTAGGAATTCACACGTCTCACAAATTGCTGTTATGCCTTCCGAGTCTCAGAACGGCCTTGTATGTTTCACCAATTGCTTGCTGCCCCAAGAGGACGGTAGTTTAATCAAGAGAGACTTGTGGATTGACGAACGCAGAGGAGCTGTGTTGGATGCTCAGGTGAGTTTCCGTGATTTTCCGTGATATATTCTCCACCAAAGCTGACCATACCGCTATTTCCAGCGAACATTTTTCCTACGGAAAGAAAGGCCAGACGGGATAATTGATCTCGGTGGCAATATCCTTAGGCAAGCAGTTCAAACATTCCAGTCCACACTGCGCGGAATTCCAGTGTTTGACGTTTGATATGCTTCGTGGCAGCCCTTCGCCGAGATTCCCTCGACGAGGTGATGTCGCACCCTTGAGCCACGAGGGTGTAGACAATGTTTCCTATTCTTTAGACTACATATTCTATTCTGTTGACTTCCAATATTGACTGACCTTGGTCGACAACAGTCCCGGATTTCTGGATATTCAGATAAATGGAGCGTACGGTTTTGACTTCTCGGTCTATGACGGGGATGACCAGGCATACAAGAACGGTATGAAGACAGTTGCAGAGAAAATTGTCGAAACTGGAGTGACTTCGTATGTGCACGGCATTCCTCCAGTCCAAAACCACAATTTGACAGTTTTTTCAGGCTCGTGCCGACAATCATTGTGTGTTAGTTTCCATTTGCAATAATATATTTCTTTCTTACGCCTGTTTTCCCACAGACTCAAGAGAAGTCTCTTTATCCCAAACTACTTCAACTACTCCGACCATTTTCGAGCCCCAATTCTGCGAATCTCCTCGGATGGCATGCTGAAGGCCCCTTCCTCCAGCTGGCTAAACGTGGAGCACACGCTCCTCCGTTTCTCCTCTCCGCTCCCGAGGGATTCAAGTCGTTTGAAAGTTTGTATGGCGCGGAGAATTTGGTCGTGGCGGAGGACTGGTTAATGGCAGGAGACGGGGGAGGCGCTTCCGTCAGGATGATCACTGCTGCGCCTGAGGTTGACGGAGTAATGGATGCAATCAGTGAGTTGAATAAGAGAGGTGTCGTGTTCTCCATTGGACATAGGCGAGTACTTTTTGTACTTAATAAATGCGGTATTATATCTCACTTCTTGCGCAGCATCGCAACTTCTGACATCGCAACTCGCGCCGTCCAGCATGGTGCACGTCTCATCACCCATCTATTCAATGCTATGCCTCAACTCCATCACCGTGATCCTTCTATCATTGGCCTCCTCGGTGCTTCACCACACTTATCGTCCCCATTTTCGCCCAGCACGGCCTTCTCGCCCTACACCCCTCTATCCATTTCAGAACCCACCCCCAGTCCAGGTTCAACGCACAGTCAAAGCGGTGGACGATTCCAACCCAACCTCCCGAGATCCGCAGTTGGCTCGGAAGCATTTGACTACATCGAGACACCACCCCAGACACCGATTCTAGCTGTGAACCACACTAAAGTCGTTCTTCCTACCCTGAGCGGCGATGTGACGCCATTGAATATTGCTAGCAGGAAGGGAAGCAGTTCTGAATTGCGCCCGGATAATGGACAAGTGGCCAATATGGCGTTTGAGCGGCCTTTCTACGAGATGATCGTTGACGGCATACATTCTCACCCAAATTCAGTCAGGGTTAGTCTGCCCCACGTCATTCCATGAATCCGGATCTCAAAAGGCACCACGACTTCCCACAGTTGGCTTATTCCGCCTACCCTGAGGGGTGTATCCTCATCACGGATGGTAGGTCTACGCATATCTTGTGATATGCCTGTCCCTTATCCGTGCATTTGAACGGTGCAGCTATGAAGATACTCGACCCCCATTTGCATGATGGCGTGCACGAATGGCGGGACGGAAAACGCTTCGTCAAGGAAGGCGATAAGCTTTATTTAGAAGGTACGACCACCCTTGCAGGAAGGTGTGTCTTCGGGTCTACTTACTTATGCGGGCCATCACATCACATTTCTGCTACTGTCTTCCCTTCATCCGTCTGACGTAGCATTACATCATCTCCCCAACCAACAGTGTAGTCACCTTGGATAAATGTGTTCGCAACTTCTTGCGCTTCACAGGTTGTTCGCTGGGTGAGGCCATCAGGTGTGCGACCTATAACCCTGCCAAGTGAGTTCATTATTCTTCTCCTTTCCTGAGTTTCGTGATGTCAGTTTACGAAATTATGACTAATCGACAGGGTTCTTGGGATCGAAAACAAGAAGGGTACTCTTCGTCCTGGCGCTGATGCAGACTTCGTTGTTCTTGATAAACAGGCCAACGTGCTGAGCACTTGGGTCAAGGGAAAGCAAGTTTGGGCGCGGGAAGATTAAGCTTTTTGCGAAGGGCTACGAAATGGTGGAACCTTTCAAAAATCTTCGGGTTCTTTTGTAAAGGCCGCTATGACTGCGTATTATTTAAGGACCTCTCCACGATACATGTGAATTCCTCGATGAAACACCTTCATTACGTGTGTCCTTGTGCAGATTCCGATGGAACTGCTCGTGTTATTTGGTGTTGGAGTCCTTGCCAAATAATAACCAGTGAGCGACCCCTTCACGCATCTTGGCACTCTGCAGTTCAAGGTTCTGCAGACGAATAGTCAAGTAAGGAATCGTATGAAGCCCATATCACACTCATGCCATACTCTTCATGCGACTGAGCGGAAATCGAGTACCTGGAGCTATACTCCGAATCTCGTGTTATTTCCTCAAAAACTGGGTCGTGGAAACAATTCACACCGTGCCGTACGGAATCATACCAGATTCTATACGAGGTATATACTTCATCGGACACCCACAGAATGTCGATCCTGGGGACGTAAAATATCCCCGTGCACACTCGCCTGTTCAATCTCCCCGTGTTGTCTGGGCCTGGATGCATCCTCGAGAGCAAAAGCCAGTCAAGGACCAATTTAAGGATGGGCCGTTTCATGGCGATTCTATCGGCCACCATTCCGCGTAGCGATTTGCGGACCAGACACCCAGCATCGCCGTCCGGGGGGTAAACGACATTGAAACATCACGAGGGCTTGGATCCAGAACTAGTAAGAGTCGTCCCAGCTTTTCATAGGAGGAAATGGTACGAGTATTGCAAATGGATCAGATCAAAGCGGCGTAATAGTGCACCCAGTTTTCAAAGAGGTGCAACTGCCACTGGGGTGCATCGACTTAACTACTATTAGTGTATACTCGATGATTAGTGAGTCTAGAGACTTCCTGTCAGATGCAATCGACTGTCATCCGATTGTTAGGTCCCAGCACAAGAGACTAATGCCATCCCAGCAATTCCGATTCAAAGTAGGCCCAATAGTCAACCTCGTAAAATTGCTCGGGCACAAAGAGTTCCTCGGATCCTGACCACGACGTATGGCACATCTCTTTCTGCCTTCCTCCCCCCATACCCATTACAACCATACCCACCCTCTAGCAAAGGGCGATGTACGACGCAGAACACGGGAATGCTCATTGGGGATTGTTACTGGGGTTGAAATTGGGGAGGGAGTTTGGTGACGTGGAGAGCAGTAGTGATGGATTTGGGGGACTTCGGTTGGGTGGCTGTTTCTGGTTGAGGGATGAATGTGGGTGGGTACTACGTTAGGAAGCGGATGAGGGAGTGGGAAGGTGTTGGAGCGGATGAGAGGTGGAAGGGATTCGCGGGGGGGTTGTAATAAAAAGGCCGAATAGCTTGTCTTGGGAGAGGCGGGGTTTGCTTAGGAATGTAAAAGAGAGTGCGGTGGTGTCTCTGGAGGCTGGACCGCTAGAAGTTGGCACGCATGGCCCTGTGATAAGGAAAAGGCAAATTTAAAGCTGAGGCGGGTGGAGATTTGTCAAGTGGGAGCTTGGAAGCGGACGATGGGTATGATGTACCGTTAGCGTAGGTCGGAGATGCATGTGGGCTGTAGGCAGGTAGTAATATATACCCTGGTATTAAATACAAAAGATTTGCACTGGTGAAGTGTTCATCCTCTACGTTACGAAAGTGGTCTGGACTGGAGAATTGCTGGAGACTCGGTACGGTACAAACTTGTTAATGTTGTTTGGCTTTACCTTGTGTGTCTAATACAAACAAATCATTAATTGGCTCGAAAGGTCCTCAGGCTGAAATCGGTGACAAAACCCTTGTATCGGAGATCTTGAAATCAGCACCGAAAGTTAAGTTTTCAGTTACCATTTCTTGGGTGCCCGAAATCTTTAATTTCAGATAACCTGAAATTAGTCAGGAAATAAAGAATTTCAGTTGTACTGAAAACTACTTAATCCAAGTTTCACCATAAGCATAAGGAGTGCCGAAAACAATTTCGAAACTAAAGATTTCGGCATTCCTGAAATCAGTACTAAAACAGTATTGTTTGCAGGTGGACTGTAATTAGTTCCGAAATTTTACATTTAGGGCCCGATCGGCTGCATTGGTTAGCTAGTCACCACCTGCCAAAATCGAAGCCATCGCTCCCGAACACCTTGGAAAACCTTCGATTTTGGCAGGTAGCTACCTCGCTTCGCTTTGTGAAGCTTGGCAGCCGATCAGGCCCTTACTGTTTAGCAACTTGAAGATATCCGAGGTCACATGGAGTCACAAGTGACTCGTGACTGGCTCGACTCATGTCAGTCGCAGTTTTCAAATTCAAGTTCTGCTCATTCAGTTTCACCCCACAGGACCACCGCAGGAAGTATTTCAGCTTCTATTTTGGTACGCATCCCGTTTACTTTGAAGAATTCATGTAGTTGACCCTGTGATCGGACTAGAGTTGTTGAACAATTGCAAACGGTGTTCCACCATCTCAGATTCTGCGATCCGAAACCCATTTTGCGGCTCTTCTGGTCTATCTTACCCAAATTTCCGAAATAGCTTTGGAAACCCCTGATTTCCTTCCCTCCCCGCCACCGTAAAGTTCATATCTCGAAAACAATCAAAACCTCGACTTGATCCGCTCATGTCCTTCTTCTGTTGACGTTATAATTAGGAGTATCAAATGCCGATCTTGGAGGATAACCTACGAGAATGTACTACAAACTTGCAAGCTTGTGTGGATGAGGCTGGCACCTCGTCAGCCACTACCACCAAGACCTACAACATTAACAAGTCCCCACCTGTGTCGTCGCTGCCCCCCGAAATTCTGGCGAGTATCTTTCGGACAGCGCAGCCAAGGAGGCGGTTGAGACATAAAATACCCTTTGAGGTTGTTGTTTCACATGTCTCCTCCCACTGGCGTGGTGTGATCCTCACAACTCCATTTCTTTGGACAAGCATCGATGTTTACTCGATCCCCTCGTTGGTTTGGACCCAAATTTATTTGGAAAGGTCGAAGAAATGTCCGGTTGATGTGCGGTTGGATCTGCATCATATAGAAAAGAGATATAATCGCCACTCTACATTGTTGGTCAAGAATATTCTTGATGTGATCGTTCCCCATATCGATCGCTGGCGGTGTCTTCTCATTTTCACATTGCTCGAGAAAACAGCCTACAACATCCTTTCACACTTCTACCATCTTGCTGCACCTGTCCTGCAACGTCTAACAGTCAACGTCGACGTCGGCGCGTCACTGGACGATGCCCACTTTGATTCATCCATTTTTTCATCTGCCCCCCGTTTGCATTTTGTGCGGTCTGAAGCACTACGCTGCTGTTGGCTTCCACTCAGCGGCTTGACAACCCTCCACCTCCAGAGGTCATTCCACATAGCACCATTGGGCTATAACCAATTACTTGAAATCATCACCACGCCACATTCCTTGGCTAATCTTTCCATTCATGGGACCATTGATTCGTTGGATTGGCCAATCCATGATTCACCGGCATTTGAGATGAATTCTCTTCGTTCGCTCCAATTCGTGGGCAACTCCACCTGTGTCTCCAAGTTTTTATTATCAGTTTCGGCACCCCAGCTTCACTCACTGTGGTTCGAATGCTCACCTTATGAGAACTTCCTGCTACTGCGCGAATCTCCTCAAACAACTCTTGGTTTGATCAAATTTCCCGCCCTTCGATATCTCACATTCCAGCGCTGCGATTACAATTACTTATCCAGAGTCTTCCCTTACGTCTCACACCTTCATGTCTCATACTGCAGCACTTTCCTCCAACTAATTTCTTTCGAGGGAACGCTCACCGGAGAAACTACATCACATTGGCCTCATTTGCACACTGTTGCCATCCGCACCCTTCATGATGCTCACCATGTTCAAACTTCAGCCACCATTAGCCGGCTGGTTTCATCACGGATCAATGCAGGACGACCCATTTACAAGCTTTTGCTTGATAGGGACCTCCTAACCATCTTAGAAGGAGTGGCGTTCTTGCGGGAGAACATCCAGATGGAGCTGTTGAGCACTTCAAACTATTTAGAACCTTGGTGGATTATGGCACACGAGGACCCAGGGGACCGAATATGAGCTCCCTGCTCCAATTCTTCTTCCGCGTATGTCGTTAATTACTCCCTATTGAAGCTGAATCCCATCGTCAGGGTTGCAGCTCGTTTTGTCAACCGTCTCCTTGATCGTTATTCTAAGAAATGAATCGGAAGAGTTCGATGTGATGGATTGGTATGGGAAGTAGTTAATAAACGACTGTCTTTTATTCTCAATCCGATTCGTAACTAGTTGTTTTTTGTACCAGTTCCCTCTTGATGATATAATGGTGGGAGATAATCTCTCCCGGTCAGTCAGACGTCCATTGGTTTTTTTCGCTGCGGCAACTACGAGCGCCCTGTCTTTGGAATACATTGTATAATCGACCCACAAGCCTTTGGTATCCGGGGCGTTTCTACCACAAAGGCAAGACGAATGGGATGAAAAAGTAATCAATTCACTATTACGATACATTTCTAGATCTCTCACTGAGTCCTGATCTGTGATATCTATACAAATTTAATTGATAAAAAGGAGATAGAAATAAACTTATAGTCCATTAAAGAGAGGAGCATTTGTATATCAAATACAAACTAAGTGGGGAAATAGCGCGCATGTGAGAGACAGTTGGGATGCAATATATCCAAAACCTACGATCATGATGCGAAGAATGCATCTTTATGTAAGTCAAGAGCGCGATAAAAATGAGTGTGGAGGGTCAAATCTCGACAGCAGGTGAGGCAAACGATGACTGTGAGGCGAATGAGCGTATGTGGATGCACTCGAGCTTCGGGTTTGGTAAGCAATTAGGATATCAAATTTCGGAGTGGGTCTGGGATGATACGATAACTGGGTGAGAATGTGGGGAGTGATGGGTGGGAGGGATATGAGCCCATGATTTAGTAGCAGCCGAGACGACAACGTGGGTCTGGCTCGGGTTCTGGCGAAGCTTCACGTGCAATGGGAACGTTGGGCTCTGGCTCGCGGCGAGAGGGATTAGGCTATAATTTGAGAAGTTATTTGGATTGAGTCATTTGATGTAGAATAATAGGAATACATACCACTGCCGCTCTGGCTTCCACGTCGAGTGGAGGGGAGATGGGGACGGGTGATGCCGACACAAATACGGACACTAAACATACCAAACAAAATGAGATGAGCTTCAAACAGTTAGGAATAGGCAGGAAGGTCACGTACTCCATGCAAAAACCAAAGCGGCGAGGAGTCTTGAGTGCATGTTTTTTTTCGGAATGAGTGTAGACGCTAACGGTTCGAGTGGCTTGGCGGTGACTTAATACGGGTAGGAGGTGATCAATTGAGAGTGCTGTCTACGACTCGTGCTTAGGAGACGTAGGATTATATACAAATTGTAGATACAAGGAAAACTAAAGAGTATGAAAGGGATCCGTTGTGACTGGGGTTACTTGGTGACGGGTGAATATCACACCATGTAGTTTTTAAGGCAACAATGTACCCTTTTTGTCGTTGCGATGCCCATTCTGGTCCATTAGCTTGTATCCAATGAAAGTAAAATTTTGCTCTTTTCGGATTAGATTACCCGATTAGGAAGGTAGTAGAAGAGCACCGTGACTTTGTTCCGAATTTGGTCCGGCTAAATCCGCGACAATATTTCCAATTTTACTGCTTTACTTTTTACTTACATACGTATCAAGAAAACGACTGTATTGTCCAAGGAATTGCGAAAGGCGTGTAAAGTGGATTCCAGAGTAGAATACGATACGTGTCACATACAACGTCACGGTGAATGAAATAATAAGCACACAGTGTGACACACACACACACAACGATATATATCTTGGATATATCAGTTGACGCCCCACTATCGAAACAAGGACAACAGAAAGCAAGTGGTATATGTTTTTGTTATCGTGTCGTCAGAGACAGGTCTACAGTAAGGTGTGTATTACTCTGGAAATTAGACATCTCCCGTGAAATGCTGATGAACGGCATTGTTTAGGGCGAAAATGCGGCAAGAATCAGCGGCAGGACAGCCGCTCCGCCGAGGGCAATGACTTGTTGTGCATCATTGGTGGTTGATGCCGAAGGGGAGGCAGAGCTGGTCCCTGTACTATGGAATGTTGACGACGAAACACCGGATTCGGTGCCATTCAGACGAATGGCATTGCGCTGTTTGGAAACAATGGTGAGAACGGTTACTATACTACTGATAAGACAACAGAGCGGAGACAAATCGTGTGCAATGTGCAATTGGACGGTGATTGATGCTGCGCAAGAGAATGAATGACGGAGAACTTACCACAAATCCTTCAAGAGTCTCATCAGAAGTCTCGTTGTTGTTGATAACACCGACACCGCCTTCCCCACAAGTATTGTAGTCGAAGAACCACATGGTCAGGTTCACGTTTTCGGGCACGATTGGAACGGAGAGGATTGTGATGGCGGTTCCGTTACTGGTGTCACGAAAACGCGAATCGAAGCCGTTGATAGTGATATTTGTCTGGTGAGCGGGCACACAGGGCACAGAAAAGGTCGATTGGGTCACAGTGTGGTTACCTTGTGTAACTATAATATCGAACGGATGCGTCAGTACGACGCAATTAAAGAAATGAAGGGGAATAGGGCCCATCACGCGTTTGAACGATATTTTTGTATTCACAGGAATTTTAAGAGACACTCACAGATGAAAACAACAGTGTCACCGAGTGAGGCGGTTATTCTCTGAGGGTGGAAAACCGCACCAGCGTGGTTGGTAGTGTTGTAGCCAACCTGAACATGAACGGTTTCGGCAGAGACAGTGCTGATAAACGCAGGCAACTTATGTCAGAGAATGCAGTGAGTTTGACGTTTTTTTTGAGCAATAATAAAATAGGAGAAACCAATGGAAAACGTACAAGAGCAACACAGATAGATAGGGCGCGCATAGTAATGACAGGCGATGCGGAATGGGATTCCTGGTAATCGTTGGAACGAGCGACGGGGGATGTGGGTAGATTTTTAAACTACGGAACCAGGAACCTTGACGGACATATCCGCGGACGAGGAACGTAAAATTGAAAACGAGTTTCCATAACTTAGTTCGTGATTAGCATCCAGCCTGCTTCCGCTCTGATTGCCTAGATGCCATCATTGGCGTTACAGCAGCCCTTGCCACCCTTGCCAATGGTATCCGACACGAGAAAGAAGCGCCACTCCCGGTTTGTGCTGGGTACCTCTAAGGATGGAGTGCTCGACCAACATTTATTCTGAATGCAGTCCACAAATGTACGGCGCGTGTAACACTGCAGAAATGGTATTCGATTTCTTTCAACCATTACATAACATGTAATGGGAGGCAAGAAGCTCAACGGTCGAGCCTAATTTTGGGTCCCAAGACCTGGTCGGACTTTCTTCTTTGGGGTGACATCCTTGCCCGACCTCGAATCGATGGCGTCTGCCTTGAGTCTCGAGTAATCAATGGGATCACAGGTGACGTCAAACTCCCTCCTGCTTTGTAGCCGGCTGGTACAATACTTAGCGAAGTCGCTCTCTTCTGGAGGCGACATTGTGAGCGCAGCTTCGGCCTTTTCAAATATAACCATGAACTGCTGGTGCAAATCACT
>Ga0210383_10000684_pt1 | contig 30940 bp, 23 predicted proteins | sample IncBWC14OmetaG_FD_160072 | JGI IMG/M metagenome (GOLD analysis project Ga0210383, IMG submission 160072) | Forest soil microbial communities from Barre Woods Harvard Forest LTER site, Petersham, Massachusetts, United States - Inc-BW-C-14-O ... | reverse complement strand
AAAGTGGGTGATCGTGAATGACGGCTCGACGGACACGACGGCGAGCATAGTTGAACCGTATCTCGCGAAGCACGCTTGGATTGAATTGGTGAATCTTCCGGCTCATCGCGACCGCACTTTCGCCGCGAAGGTCTATGCGTTCAACGCCGGGTTTGAGAGAGTGAAAAACCTAAATTATGAAGTGATCGGGAACTTGGATTCCGACCTCTCATTTGATCCTGACTACTGCGAATTTCTATTGAGCAAGTTTGAAGAAGATTCGCGTCTTGGCGTAGCGGGGACTATCTTCCGGGAAGACGGCTATAGTTCTGCGACGGACAGCTTTGAAGGACAGAATCATGTCGCGGGCGGTTGCCAACTTTTTCGGCGCCAGTGCTTCCAGGAAATTGGAGGATATGTTCCGAACAAGGCGGGAGGCATCGATTGGATCGCAGTCACTACTGCGAGAATGATGGGCTGGACCACGCGATCTTTTCGCGAGAAGTCCTTTTTTCACTACCGTAGTTTGGGGACGGCTGAACGATCGCTACTCGCTTCCACATTTTCATACGGAGAGAAAGACTATTATCTCGGCGGGCATCCTGTGTGGGAATTTTTCAGGGTGGGCTATCGGGCGACGAAGAAGCCGTATCTGGTCGGGGGAATTGCGCTGTATTCCGGATATTTGAGCGCATTCCTGCGTCGCATGAAAAGACCCGTTTCCTCGGAGTTGATGCGTTTTCACCGCAAGGAACAGATGTCAAAACTGAAAATGATACTCAGGTCGATGTTCAAAATGAAGCGCATCGATAGCTTCGAGATCAGGCCGAGTTAGATGAACAGCGTCGCGGAAGCACCCGAAATGATGGCAGAGACCGGACAAGTTGAGCAGGTACGCGCTTCGGTACTGCGGTTTGTCGGATGGCTTGATCGCTATGGAGAGACTTCGTACGATCATCAGAGTTTTTTTGCCAGTGATTTAGCGCGTGCTGCGAAAGCCCTGTACTACAAAAAGCCGCTGCTCGGAACGCTGGCGGTTTCGCCCATGATTTTTTGCGAGGCTTTTGTGCCGTCGGCCCGCAGACTTTTTTGGAAGGCACAAAGATTTCCCATTGCGGACGCTCACTATGCCATGGGCTTTGCTTTCCTCGCGCGCGCTCTGGGACAGAAGCAATACTATGAACGGGCGGTACATTTTCTTGAAGTGCTCAAAGAAACCAGAGCTCCCGGCTTCGAGCATTACTGTTGGGGATATCCGTTCAATTGGGAAACCCGGCGTGGGACCATGTGTCACGACACTCCGCTGATAACGACGGTTCCCTACGTTTACGAAGCTTTTCGAGAGGTTTACCAAATCGATGGAGATCCCAAATGGCGCGAGATCATGCATTCGATCGTCCGACATGCCGTTGAGGATTATCCCGAAGTAGCGACCTCGCCAAACGCTTCTTCCAGTTACTACAAACCTGGCGCTGATGATGACTCGAGCGGAGTCATTAACGCGAGCGCTTACCGAGCATTTCTGCTGACCTCGGCCTCTGTCGAATTTTCGGATGAAAGCTACCGGAAAATTGCTGACCGGAATCTAAATTTCGTTCTGCAAGCTCAAAGCGCCGATGGATCATGGCCTTACTCCACGGATGAAGTAAGGACCTTCGTAGATCATTTTCATACATGCTTTGTGCTCAAAGCATTGGCGAAGATCGAGGCCATTACAAAAAATCCGGATTGTACGAAGGCAATCGAGCGCGGAGTTGATTACTACGTCAAAAATCTTTTTGATGAAGAAGGATTGCCGAAGCCTTTCTCTCGGCGGCCTCGGATGACCGTGTATCGGCGGGAACTGTATGATTACGCGGAGTGCATTAATGTGGGCGTCCTGCTCGCCGGGCGCTTTCCGAAGCTCGAGGAAACATTGGCGCGTGTGATCAAGCTCGACGGATGGCAAAAATCGGATGGCTCGTTCCGAAGCCGGCAGCTTTTACTCGGTTGGGACAATACCCCGATGCATCGTTGGGCGCAGTCGCAATTATTTCGCAGTCTTAGTTTTTTTCTGTTTCGGAACATCCAGAACCCCGAAACCAAATGTTTAGGACGGAACTAATCATTTATGTGTGGAATTTGCGGACAATTTAACTTCGGCAGTAAGGCGCCGGTCCTTCGCCAAGATGTAGAGCGGATGACCCGCAGCATCCGCCATCGCGGGCCCGATGACGAAGGGTATTACATCGCCGGGCCCCTGGGATTCGGCTTCCGCAGGCTTTCGATTATCGATCTTGCGGGCGGGCATCAACCCATGTCTGACCGGGAAGAATCTGTTTGGGTGATCTTCAACGGTGAAATTTACAATTTTCCCGAGCTTAAAGCTGAGTTAGAAGGATATGGCCACGTTTTCCGAACGAAGTGTGACACCGAGGTCATCATCCACGGGTACAAGCAGTGGGGCGACGAGGTACTGAATCACCTGAACGGGATGTTTGGGTTAGCGATCTGGGATGCGCGCAAGGAACGGTTGGTCGTCGCGCGAGATCCGTTCGGAATCAAGCTGATCTATTACAGGATCGACAAGGACTGTGTTTACTTCGGTTCGGAAATTCGAGCTGTGGTTGCGGCAAAGAACGAAAAGGCAGAAGTGGATCCTGTCTCGTTGAATCTATTTTTGCGCTATCGCTACACACCGTCGCCCTACACGATCTTCAGCGGCGTTCGAAAGCTGGCTGCGGGTACCATGCTGGTTTTTGAAAAAGGAAGCTACGCCGAACGGCGCTGGTACAACTATAAGCCCACGCCATTTTCGCCGACGAAGTCCGCCAGAGAAGCGACCGAAGAGTTGGGCGAGCTCTATAAACAATCGGTGAAACGACAACTGCTAAGCGATGTGCCTTTGGGGCTGCTGTTGAGCGGAGGCGTGGATTCCGGACTGTTGCTCGCACTAATGAACTTGTACGGGAAATCGTGGCGCACCTACACGGTTGGATACGGTTCGACGTTTTCTGATGATGAACTGGCAGATGCTGCGGATACCGCGGCCCGGTTTGGCGCTCAGCATACGTCCGTCATTCTGGATAGAAAAACTTTTGAAGAAGCGCTTCCGCACATTGTTTCGTGTTTGGAAGAACCCATCGCGTCGTCATCCATCGTACCCATGTATTTTGTCTGCAAGCGCGCGCGCGAAGATGTGAAGGTCGCGCTCGTTGGGCAGGGTCCGGATGAGTTGTTCGGCGGATATCGTCGCCATCTTGGCGTGCGTTATGGTGAATATTGGGGAGGATTGCCAAAGCCTGTGCGCACCGCCGTTGGTTCGGTTATAAGCGCGCTGCCGCGCAATGAAACCTTGAAGCGAGGCGTTTATTCTCTGGACCTTCCTGACCGAATGAGCCGGTATCAAAACGTATTGTCGCTTCTTCCTGGAAATGAAATTGACGGGTTGTTTCAGGATGGAATCATTCCCGCTGGAACCGGGGACAAGATTCTAGGTTCCTGGCGGGATCTGGCGCCTTTGATGGACCAGACTGACGAGCTGGGCGGCTTTAGTTTCCTGGAGCTGCGCTCTACGCTGCCGGATGAGTTGCTCATGTATGCAGACAAATTGTCCATGGCGAATAGTCTCGAAGTACGCGTGCCTTTCCTGGACAAAGAGGTGGTGGAATATGCGGAGAGGTTGCCGTCGAACTTGAAAGTTCGAAACGGTTCAGGGAAATGGCTGCATCGTCAGGTGTGCCAAGAAATGCTTCCGGCAGCCATCCTGAAACGAAAGAAGCGGGGATTTGGCGTGAACGTGGTGGATGATTGGTTTCGCGGAAGCGCGCAACAGAAAATGGAAGGGATTCTGCTGGATTCCGAGAGCCAGATATACAACTACCTGCGGCCGTCAGCGGTCAAGCAAATTTACGGCGAACATCGCTCCGGACAGAACGACAACCATAAGATTCTTTTTAGCCTGGTAGTTTTCGAAGAATGGTTGCGAACCCATGAGGAACCCGTAACGGCGTTGGGTTAAAGACTTCGTCATGATAGGCGTACTTGCAGATTCTGCGGACCACGCTGTCGTGCGGGAATTCTTCGAGTTGTTCAAGACTCCGTGGGAGTTTTGCCGGGCAGATCGAACATATGATGTTGTGCTTTGCTCCGGCGGTGCTCGCTTCGATGGGGATGCACAGCTCGTTGTAATGTATAGCGGTAGCGAGACGCCGTTTGACCAGGAGCGGAAAGTTCAAGCTCACTGCGCTCCGGGGAGTACGCATGCTCTTTCCCATCGGGGGGACCGAATATCAATTTACGGAAACACGATTACGTTTCCGCAGATGGGGAACGGTCTCCTGGTGGATGAAGACTCCCGGGAATGCGCGGCATATTTAGACGAGCGGGAAGGAAGAGTGCTGGCGCGGATCGGTTATGACTTGTTCAGCGAGATCCGCACTTTGCTGACGTCGGGCCAGCCCATTGGTAACGCCAGCTCACCTGCGCTGGAGCTGCACATCGCGTTTTTAAGAGACTTGATTACCCGCAGTGGCATCCCGTTGGTTGAAATTCCACCGGTCCCGGATGGATATCAATTTGTCGCGTGCCTGACGCACGATGTGGACCATCCAGCGATCCGCCGGCACAAATGGGATCACACCGTGTTCGGTTTTTTGTATCGAGCTACGGTTGGTTCCTTGCGAAGTGTTATTCGCGGAGGAATGTCGGTCCGAGATATGTTTAAGAACTGGGCGGCGGCACTAAAGCTTCCGTTCGTTCACTCGGGTTTGGCGAAGGACTTCTGGCGCGAGTTTGACGATCGTTATCTGGAACTGGAAAAAGGACTGCGCTCTACGTTTTTCGTGATTCCTTTCGGCGGGCGAGCGGGAAATAAATCGAACGGTCGGGCTCCATCGATTCGCGCGGCTCAGTACGGCGCGCAGGACATCGCCGGGGCAGTCCAGAAATTGACAGCTGCGGGCTGCGAAGTCGGATTGCACGGAATTGATGCATGGATGGACAGCGCAAAAGGACGCCAGGAGCTAGACGAAATCCGGCGCGTGACGGGAGCGTCCGAAGTCGGAGTGCGAATGCACTGGCTCTATTTTGACCAGCAATCGCCCGCAAGGCTGGAGGCGGCTGGAGCGGCTTACGATTCCACGTTCGGCTATAACGAGACGGTGGGGTATCGCGCCGGCACCACGCAAGTTTACAAGCCGCTCGATGCGAATCAGTTGCTTGAGCTACCGCTACACATCATGGACACGGCTCTCTTTTACCCAAGTCATCTCGCGCTTTCAGAATCGCATGCGAAGAAACTCCTGGCACCCATGTTGGACAATGCAGTTCGCTTGGGTGGTACGCTGACGATCAATTGGCATGATCGCAGCCTCGCGCCGGAAAGATTGTGGGGCGCATTTTACTCTGACTTGATTCAGGACTTGAAGCATCGCAACGCATGGTTTGCAACAGCGGGAGAGGCGACTGCTTGGTTTCGAAAACGCCGGTCGGCGCAGTTCGAATCAGAAGCTATCGAGCCAGATGCATTGCACGTCAAGGTTGGGGTTGACGAACGCGACAATCTTCCTGCTTTGCGACTGCGAATTCATAGTTCGCGGAAGTTAGGCTCGATCAACGCTCAAGAGAGTGATTCATACGTAGACACGGTTGTCGGGGGAAAATTTGAAACTGGCATTCCCTCCGCGGCGGCGAGATGAATAACGTGACGGCTAATATCGCAAGACCGGAAAGCAGTTTTCCAGACCATGATGAATTCATAGTTGGTCCAGATGATCGGATACTGGTGACAGGCGCTGCCGGTTTCATAGGATCTCGGGTTCTGCAGAGCTTGCTCGATCGTGGATTCCGTAATCTGGTCTGTTTCGTAAGGCCCTCCAGCGAGATGGCTGGGATTGAAGCGATGATCGAGCGCCGGCCAGCTGGCTCGGCGATCGAAGTGCAGAGTGGAAATCTTCTGTCACGGGCGGATTGCGAAGCAGCGGTCAAGGATGTGGCTGTCATTCTTCATCTAGCGGCTGGAACTGGCGAGAAGTCTTTTCCCGACGCTTTTTTGAATTCAGTGGTGGCGACCCGAAACCTTCTTGAGGCCAGCCTGCGATTTGGGAGCTTGCGACGATTTGTGCTGGTTAGTTCGTTCGCCGTTTACTCAAACCGCGAAAAACCGCACGGAAGAATTCTGGATGAATCGTGTCCAGTCGACGAACATCCGGAACTTCGCGGCGAGGCTTACTGTTTCGCGAAAGTCAGGCAAGAGCAACTCGTCGCTGAATACGGCAAGAACGCCGGGATCCCCTACGTTTTGGTGAGACCGGGCAGTGTTTATGGCGCGAAGGGGGATATTAGCGGGCGTGTCGGCATCGGCGCATTCGGACCGTTCTTGCATCTCGGCGGCTCCAACACGATACCCTTCACCTATGTGGAAAACTGTGCGGAGGCGATTGTGTTGGCTGGGTTAGTGAAAGGAGTTGATGGCGAGGTTTTTAACGTGGTGGACGACGATTTGCCCTCCAGCCGTCAATTTTTGCGTCTTTATAAGAAAAGCGCAAAAAAGTTCAAATCAATTTATGTGCCGCACGCGGTCAGTTACGCGCTTTGCTATTTGTGGGAAAAGTATTCGGAGTGGTCTCATGGACAATTGCCGCCCGTATTCAATCGCAGGCGCTGGCACACGGAGTGGAAAAAGACGCGTTACAGCAATGAAAAATTGAAGACCAAGCTGGGATGGAAGCCGCGGATATCTACTGCCGAGGGGCTGCGACGGTACATTGAGGCCTGCACGCGCGATGGGCGACATGCTTAAAGTTGCCATCGTAGGATGCGGCAAGATAGCGGATTTCCACGCCTTGCAGATCCAGCGGATACCCGGATGTGAAATTGTCGGAGTCTGCGATCGTGAGCCGCTTATGGCCAAGCAGCTCTACGAGCGATTTCCGGTCAAACAATATTTTACCGATCTGGCAGAACTTCTGGATACGGCTCGGCCGGACGTAGTTCACATCACCACGCCGGCGGAAAGCCATTTTGCTGTTGCAAAATTCTGCCTGGAGCAAGGTTGTAGCGTTTATGTGGAGAAGCCTTTCACTCTATATGCGGAGGAAGCTGAACGGCTGGTGAACCTGGCCGAGGCAAAACGAGTCAAGCTAACGGTTGGGCACAACGATCAATTCAGCCACGTAGCGCGACGAATGAGAGCGCTGGTGGAGAGTGGCTACTTGGGTGGCGCACCCGTGCACATGGAGAGTTACTACACCTACGACCTGGGCGATCCAAGTTATGCGCGGGCTTTGCTCGGCGACAAGAACCACTGGGTGCGGAGATTACCCGGCAAGCTACTGCAGAACGTAATCAGTCACGGTGTTGCAAGAATCGCAGAATTTATGACCAGCGATTCTCCGCAGGTGATCGCGCACGGCTTCGTCAGTTCGCTTCTGAAACAGATCGACGAGAGCGAGATCGTGGATGAACTTCGTGTGATTATAGGCGAGGCGAGCGGAACGACGGCCTATTTCACCTTTTCTTCCCAGATGAAGCCACCCATGCACCAGCTCAGGCTCTATGGTCCGAAGAACGGGCTAATTCTCGATCAGGACCATGAAATCCTTATTCGACTGCGCGGACAGAAGTTCAAGAGCTATGCGGATATGTTTGTTCCACCCGCACTGTTCGCAAAGCAGCATCTCGAAAATTTGCTTACCAACGTCCGATTGTTTCTAGGCCGGGATTTTCACATGGATTCCGGCATGAAATATCTCATCGAGTCGTTCTACCGCTCCATCCGCGAAGGAACGCCGGTACCAATTCCTTATCGGGAGATTCTGCTTACGGCCAGAATTATGGATTCCATCTTCGAGCAAGTTGGTGTCGGACGGCCGCAAAATGAACTGGCTCGTTCTTGAGGTGAGAACGGTCCGTGCTGGGTTCAAAGACCCATCTGTGCGACCGAAGATCGCCGTCGGCCTGCGTTTTTCCATAGCAAGAGCATGAAAATATCCGCCGTTATTCCGACGTACAACCGCCGAACCCACGTGGTTCGAGCAATCGAAAGCGTGCTCGCCCAAACTATGCCTGTGGACGAGATCATTGTGGTGGACGACGGTTCGACCGACGGTACATCGGATGAGGTCCGCACCTGTTTCGGCTCGAGCGTCAGTATCTTCACCCAGGCAAATAGCGGTGTGTCAGCGGCGCGTAACCGGGGCATACGCGAAGCGCGAGGTGAGTGGGTCGCATTTTTGGATAGCGATGATGTCTGGTTGCCGAAAAAGATTGAGCGGCAGGTGCAGGCCGTGACCTCGTTCGGCGATGGATTCGGAGTGTGTTTCACGGACAACCTTCACGATGGCGACCCAGATATGCCGCGATCGAGGTTCCAGGAGGTTGCGTTTGAAAGCGCGTCCGCGTTTGGCACTCTCGCAGAACCGGCAAAATACACCATGGCCGGAATCCAACCATTTCAGACTTCAAGCCTTTTGACCAAACGCTCTTTGTTGGAGGAACTTGGCGGGTTCGACGAGGCCATGGCAGTCGGGGAAGATACGGACCTGTTCTTCCGTCTTAGTTTTAAGACTAATTTCTGCTTCGCTGCAGAGCCACTTGTGCGCATGGACAGGGCACCATCCCGCCCGGTTCCGCTCTCACACTACTTCGCCACGCGAGACGACCGAAAGTACAACAGCTTGGAGCGCCGGTTTGCCAAGTGGCTGGAAATGCCGGAAGTAATCGGAACGAAATATGAGCCTCCTATCCGCGAGTGGCTGCGACTACTTTATTATTCATCCGTTGCAGCCAAGCTCCATGATTTAAGACTAGGGCCGGCATTACGCCGGATGGCCCGGTTACGGGCCTTGGGTGACAGCTATCCTTCTATTGTTCTTATGCTGCTTTCGCGCAAAATTCAGAAAGTACGACATAGAGCGAACGATTCCTCGCGCAGCGTTGGCTGGGAGCTGTAGCGCGACGGCCGAGCCATGCGAAATGCTTAAGGTGATTGGACTCTTCGAATAAAATTCCGATGGACGAAAATCATAACAAGAATTACCGCTGGCTCCAGGCGGCACTTCTGATCCTGTTTTTGGTTGTTGCCATTGCCAGGATCGTTTCGACATACAAGGTGTTCAATCAAACCTGGGACGAAGCCGTGCATGTTGCATGCGGAATGGAGTGGTTGCAATTGGGGACTTATAACTACGAGGATCTCCATCCTCCATTAGCGCGTGTCGCTGTTGCGATCGGGCCTTACTTGAGCGGGATTCGTTTGAGAACTCAGGATCCCAACCCGGACGCATTGTTGGCGGGCAATGCCATTTTTGCTTCGCACGGGGAGTATCTCCACAATCTGGCGCTCGCCCGTATGGGTGTGCTTCCATTTTTTCTCCTTGCCACCTGGACTGTGTGGTATTGGACGCGCAGCCTGTTCGGCAGCTGGGCGGCGGTCGCCGCTGTGGGGTTATTCACCAGCGTGCCGCCCGTCCTGGGAAACGCCGGCGTTGCAACGACGGACCTACCGCTCGCCGCTACATTTGTGCTTTCTCTTTTTGCTTTCACGATTTGGCTTGAGCGGCCGACGACAGCATCTAGCTTGCTCTTAGGCGTAACCGTGGGCCTCGCTGTCATGAGCAAGTTCTCCGCGCTATTGTTTTTTGCGGCATGTGGAGCGGCGGTACTGTTGTGCTGGTTGTGCGCCGGCGAAGCGAGTATCCGAGAGATGATCCCGGAAATCAGGCCTCGACTCCGGCAATTGGGGCTCGCCGCTTTACTGTGTGCGGGCATAGTCTTTGCCTGCTACCGATTTTCTTTCCATCCTGCGTCGGGGCCCGGGAGCAGGCCTCATCAGTTTGTCGACCGCATATTCGAAAACCAGGCAAAATTGCACGACATATCGTACGAACTGGTCGAAAGGACACCGGTTCCCGTCCCGGAATTTTTTATCGGGATGAAACAGGCGGGGGCCAGAACTTCCGGGACCACCAATATGTATCTACTGGGCCAAGTTCGAAATAGAGGCTGGTGGTATTTTTTTCCGGTGGCGCTAAGTGTCAAAACTCCAATTGCACTCCTGATCCTGATGGCAATCGGCGGATTTGCGACAATCACAAGGTGGAAGAATGGCGAGCATGACTGGCGAATCTTAGTGCCTTTAGCCTCCGCAGTGGCCTTATTGCTGGTTTGTCTACCGACCAAATTTAACATTGGCCTAAGGCATATCTTGCCGATATATCCCTTACTTAGCATTCTCGCTGGGCTCGGGGTGATGCAACTCTGGCAGGTTTCCCGGGCCCGGTGGTTAGGTCGAATCCTAGCGGTGGGGCTGATGGGCTGGACACTGGCCTCGAGCGCGATGGCTCAACCCGATAATCTCGCATACTTCAACGAATTCGCCGGCAAACACCCGGAACGTATTCTTGTGGATAGTGACCTGGATTGGGGACAGGATTTGCTTCGACTGAGTAACGACCTGCGCTCTCGCGGCGTGGAGCATGTGGCGATAGCCTACAATGGGAGTGCTGATTTGAATCAGATGAACCTGCCTCCGTTCGACACTTTGGTCCCGTGCGTTCGCGAAACGGGATGGATTGCAATCAGCTTATATGACCTGGAGATGAGCCAACCGACTATCGGCTGTGGCGGGTATTCCTGGCTCGAAACTTTCAAACCCACCGCATTGGTTGGGAAGTCCATTCGTCTTTATTGGATTCCGCAGCCGGACGCTGCAGACCCGGCACCGCCACTTCATGCAACGAAACTTCCCCAGGCTCGGGTCGCCGGGCACTAACGATGCCTCCATCGATAGCACTCGCTCTATGGTTTGTATTGCTTCTGGCACTATTTCGTTTTGACCCGGCCAGAGAGCCTGGTACCAGCGTGGCCCTTTGGGTTCCATTAATGTGGCTGTTTTTTATCGGTTCGCGTCTCCCTTCGCAATGGCTCACGGGCGAACAGGGAACCACAATTGGGGCTTTTGAAGAAGGCAGTCCCGTAGATCGCGCTGTCTTTACCGGACTAATACTCCTAGCGATTATCATTCTTTTTTCGCGGTCATTTAATTGGGGCGGTTTCTTCGCCCGCAACGCTTTCTTGCTGGCGTTTCTGTCCTTTGCTCTGATAAGCATGCTTTGGTCCGATTTTCCGTTCGTCGCCTTCAAGCGATGGTTTCGGGATCTGGGCACTTACCTTATGATCCTTGTGGTTCTGTCGGACCCTTCCCCGCTGGGCGCCGTGCGTACACTGTTCCGACGCTTCTGCTATCTTCTGATTCCGCTTTCGGTTGTGCTCATTAAGTATTATCCCCATCTGAGTGTTTGGTTCAACGAATGGACAGGTACAGCAATGTACGGGGGAGCTACGACCGGCAAGAATTCACTCGGTGCCGTATGCATGATCTGCGGAATCTTTCTTTTCTGGGATACCGTAACACGGTGGTCTGATCGCAAAGACAAGCGGACCAAGCGGATCATTCTCCTGAACTTCGCATTCATCGCAATGACGCTCTGGCTGTTAAATCTTGCAACCAGTTCGACTTCTCGGGTTTGCCTTGCGCTTGGCTGTCTGATTGTCGCGGCGGCCCGTCTCAAAGCGATAAAGCGCCATCCAGCTTACCTCAAAGTGCTGGTTCCTGCGTCCTTCTGCTTGTATCTGATCGCGGCATTCGGTTTCGGCCTCAACGGAGAAATGGCCGCAGCCGTGGGCAGGAACCCATCGCTCACTGATAGAACCCCTATATGGAATGCACTCCTGGCGATGAAGACAAATCCGGTCGTCGGGACAGGTTATGAGAGCTTTTGGCTGGGTCCCAGGGTCAACGTGATCTGGCAACAGTTCGGCAGGCTGAACGAGGCACACAACGGTTATCTGGAGGTGTACCTTAACCTGGGATTGATCGGGCTCTTTCTTCTCTGCGGATTTCTGATCGCCAGCTATCGGAATATTTGCAGAAGCTTCACATCTAATCCGTCGGCGTCGCTCAGTTTGGCTCTATGGGCGGTCATCCTCTTCTACAATATTACAGAGGCGGCCTTTATTGGTTACCACTTGATGTGGATCACTTTGTTGGTAGGAGCACTCGCGGTTCCTGTGATCGCTCCCGAGCGACGGGAACCAATTTTACTTCGCAATAACAAAGCGCATCCGACGCGGCGGGTTACGGGTTTAGCATCGGAGGCGAAGGCGCAAAAACATTCAAAAGGTGCCTAGGCAGCAAAGCCAGGAGAGATACCGATGAGCGCAAAGCCCCTACCTTCGACAGTTACCAGTCAAATGACCATACTTAGTCTTGCCAAAAGATCAGCCAAGCGATTACTGAAGGGACTGGGATTCAAGATTAGCAGAATCGAGCGCGGGAAAGTCTCCATGGATAACTGGACTAATTGGCCCGCTTGCTTGGAGTTGTTCAAAACCCGGGGATTTCAGCCCAAAACAATATTCGACATTGGCGTAGCTGCGGGTACGCCTGAACTGTACGCGGCATTTCCCAACGCTTTTTATTACCTGGTTGACCCTACCCAAGAGTCGCTGCCTCATATGCGAGCGATAGCTCAAAAGCTAAATGCAACGATTCTCAATCACGCGTTAGGCGAACAGGAATGTAGCCTTGAGATCGAGGTGCGCCCGAACGATATCGGTGCCTCAAGTTTGTTCGAAGAGATTGGCCCTCTTGCCGGAACACGCCGCTACGCTGTGCCGGTGCATCGTTTCGAACGGGTAGTAGCCGCGTTTGAAAGGCCGGCGCTTTGCAAGATCGACGTCCAAGGAGCGGAGATTGGAGTTTTGAGTGGAATGGGCTCGCGAATCGACGAATTTGACGCGTTTATCATCGAGATCAGCGCGATTGCTACGATAAAAAATGCTCCCGAAGCGGAAGAGGTGTTCGCCTTCCTCACTCAACACGGCTTCGTAATCTACGACATTCTTTCGCTGAACCGCCGCCCGCTGGACTCGGCCCTTGCTCAGCTGGACGTTTTGTTCATAAAACGAGACTCGCCGATACGTTCGGATCACCGCTGGCGCGCCAGTGCTTAAAGAAGAATGACTGCTCGCGCAGGTTGATATGGCGCCTCCGATACACTTCCGATTTTTATCTAGTTCCGAACAAGTGCTGGCAGCCGCGTGTAGGCACAGTGAACCGCGGAACCTGCCTTCGACGAGCAAGCCGTATCCGCCGTTGCGATAACCAGACGAACTGTTCTAGAACGGGCGGTCGGAGCTGTTGCAGCCGCCGTTTAGGCACTGCGCAGCGATGAGAAGGAGAACATCCACGCCAAGCTATCGAAAGTTAGTTCTCGATAGTAGCGCTCACGTTCGTAGGGGGGGCTGGGGAACCGGAAGCACTCGTCAACGGATGCGGATAGGTGTAGGGAGTATATGTATAGCTGACTGGGCACCCAGCGCTGACATCCGCCGCCGATTGGCAGCGCACCAGGTTAGACGGCTGACTGCTCGCTGGGTAATAGTCACGGTTCAATTGGATAAAGGCCGTGTTTGTGTCAATAACACCCATGATGGTTGCATTTCCCCATACATACATTGGGCTCAGTGTCTGGTTAACACCTCGTCCGATTTGATCGGTGATCGGATAAGTGCCGGAAGTGCAGTCTTCGGTAATTTGAATGTTCCCACCCCCGTCGTTCGGGCCGGATTGGCTGTTGCCCCAGATAAGCCCGCTGCCACCCCGCATAACCACGTAGGCGGCTTGGTTGGCATTATTCACGGTGGTAAAGGCGTTATTATAAACTTCCGTCCAGCGACCGTTAATCGCACCACAGCTTCCGTGCGTGTCAACTTGCATCATGGTCACATTGTTGTACCGAAAAACGGTGCGCGCTCCATAGTAGCTCTGGACGGCGGAAGTTCCCCAGTAGTAACAAGGATTCCCCGTGCAATTGAAGGTGAATGTGTTAGTTTCGATGAACACCATATTAGAGCTGCCTGGCACGACATCATCCGCCCATCCCGAGGAATCATCAGCGCCCATCCCGACATTGTGAATAACTTCGGTCCCGCCGCTCGTGGAATCGACGTTGAAGGTATTATGGTCAATCAGGCCCGGGGAGTCTCCCCCCGCTTGCAGGCAGACCTTTGAGCCTCCGCTCACATTGAACGTGTTGTTGTCGATACGGAATGTAGCCGAAGAAGATGTTCCAGAAACAGAGAGCACGGGATTGGTTGGTGAATTGCAATTGGTAAAGGTAAAATTTCGTACTTCGGATGTCGTAGTCGCGTTTTGAAACACCATCAATCCGACCAAGGGGCTGCTAATTGTTAGGTTACAGCCTCCGCCATCTAAGATGATTCCAACAGTATTCGGGATAAGAACTTGAGCACTCCATGTGGCGGATCCCCCGGGAACCTGAACAAGATCTCCCGACGACGCAGAACCTATGGCATTTTGAACATCACTTTGAGAACAAGAAGCCGCTTGGATTGTGCCAGCGCGCGCGGTCGCGCTAAAAGCGGCGCTCAAGACGAATGCCAATAACAGCCATCTCATGATTTTAATCATCAGCCCCTTCTAAACGGTAACCGCGGGACGGTAGCTACTGCGATCTCACAGCTATATATTGCCCGGAAGGACCAGGGAAAATACACTGTACCTGCGGCCAGTCTTGGGGCAGTGTCCCCCTCCTCGCAAGATGGCATGATGTGTCGTTGAAGGACGAATCACCGATGCTCCGGTCAATTGTACATAGCGGCCAACAGCCTCCAAGAGATGCTGGGTCTGCGATTTGCCCCATTCTCCGGAGGCCGAAAGTTCGCACATTTTGCATTCTACAACCGATTTAGGATCCGGAGGCATCATGCAACATCAAATTCCACGACGGATCATCCAGACAGGAAAGCACCTCAATCAGCCATTGCGCAGTCGGGCGGTGATGTCGAATATCAGATTGCTCAACCCGGACTATGAATATCTATTTTTCGACGATAAGCAAGTGGAGGAATTTGTTAAGCGAGAATTCCCACAATACCACGCCGTCTTCCACTCTTTTCAGTTTCCCATTCAACGATACGACTTTTTTCGATATCTTGCAGTGTACCGCTACGGCGGTTTCTACTTTGATTTAGACGTGTTGCTAGCCTCAGGTCTCTCGGGTCTCTTGGAGCACGGTTGTGTTTTTCCATTTGAACGGCTGACTCTTAGCCATTTCATGCGTGACAATCTCGGAATGGACTGGCAAATCGGGAACTACGCATTTGGAGCGGCTCCGGGGCATCCCTTTATTGAGGCTATAATCAAGAACTGTATCCGAGGCCAAGCGGATCCCATCTGGGTCAAACCCATGATGCGAGGGACACCTCCTCTTATCAAGGACGAGTGGCTTATTTTGAACTCAACCGGTCCCGGATTAATTTCTCGAACCCTTGCTGAGAGTGGGAATTTGGCACAAACGGTTACAGTTCTTTTTCCCGACGATGTGTGTGACGTTCGTAACTGGAATCGCTTCGGTGAATACGGCGTTCACATAATGGACAGTTCCTGGAGATCCAATAAAAGCTTTGTCCTTCATAAGTTTTCGGATTATTGCGGACGTTGGTTGCTGAAGAGGAACATAAAGAAGAGCCGCAAACTCGGGAAGTCGAGGCTTCATCCATTCCAAGCCAATCGAAGCTCTACGCAACCCTTGGACATGCCAACTCAGGAAAATTAGGACTGGAGAGCACGAACGTGGCGAATCCGATCGAGCAAGTGAGCAAGATTAGAACCATCTGGGACGAGCATCTAGAGGTTGCAAAGGTTCTTCCTAGGCTCGCCGAAGACGTATCGAGCGCGGTTGATCTTATCTACGCGTCTATGGCATCCGGAGGCCAGTTGCTGGTGGCAGGAAACGGCGGATCGGCGGCCGACGCGCAGCACATTGCCGCGGAACTCACTGGTCGGTTCTTGATTGAGCGACGGCCATTTAGGGCGCTCGCTTTGCACGGCAACTCGTCAAGTCTCACGGCGGTCGGCAACGACTACGGGTACGAGCAAGTATTTGCACGCGAGTTGACCGCCCACTCCCGGCCAGGCGATGTGCTGCTGGCGATCTCCACCAGCGGCAACAGCCCGAATATTCTCCGTGCGATTGAAGCGGCACGCGAGGGCAACGTGAAAGTGATCGGTCTGACCGGCGAGACTGGAGGCAAGATGCGAGCAGCGTGCGACCTTTGCTTGTGCGTTCCCACCAAATCGACCCCACGAATGCAGGAAATGCACATCACTATTGGCCACACCATCTGCGAGATTCTGGAAGTAAGGTTAGCGAAATTGTAAGAGGTCTTCTCTATTTACAGAAGACCTCACCTAGTTTCAAGGATTGAATTTTCTGCCTGCCCCTGGATCATAACAGTTCGTATTGAAAACACGGCCCGCAAGAATGTGTGGTTGTAAGATCTGAAATGTATGAGGATGGTGTGGGCTACCAGGCCAACCAGGATCGGCTCAATTGACGACGTCCAATACGGTTCCCGAGATCGCGGTTTCTCTACTTACCGGAGGTGGCGACAGGCCATACGTATTCGGCCTGGCAACAGAACTGATCTCAAAGGGCGCGACTGTAGATCTGGTTGGCAGCGACGAGCTCGACCTTCCGGAGTTCCACGGTAAACCCAGACTGAACTTTCTTAATCTGCGGGGTAATCAACGCCGGGATGCCGGTTTCGCAGAAAAAGTATCTAGGATATTGAAGTACTATGCCAAGCTGGTCCGCTACGCCGTCACAGCCAAGCCAAAGATATTTCATATCCTGTGGAATAACAAATTCGAGATCTTCGATCGTACGCTGCTCATGCTTTTCTACAGTCTGAACGGCAAGAAGGTCGTGCTCACGGTCCACAATGTGAATGCGGGCAGGCGCGATTCGAAAGATTCGGCTGTCAATCGTCTTACGTTGCGGATTCAATACCGTCTTGCCGACCATATCTTCGTTCATACGAAGAAAATGAAGCAGGAGCTAGTTGAGGAGTTTGGTACGCGCGCGAGCCGGATTACAGTAATTCCGTTCGGGATAAACAATTCTGTTCCAGATACTCAGCTAACTATCAGCGAGGCGAGACAGCGATTGGGGATCCGCAAGGATGAAAAGACCATTCTCTTTTTCGGTGCCATTACGCCTTATAAAGGTATCGAATACCTGGTCGATGCATTCAAACAGATCCTTCCCAGACATGATAGCTATCGCTTGATCATTGCCGGTCGGCCGAACAACTGTGAGGGCTACTGGCGCGCGATCGTGGAGGCCAGCCGAGAGGGCGTAGAGAGGGGTCGAATCCTGCTCAAGGGTGAATACATTCCGGACGACGAGACTGAGATTTACTTCAAAGCGGCGGACGTTCTGGTATTGCCTTACCGGCACGTCTATCAGAGTGGAGTCTTGTGCCTGGGGTACAGTTTTGGCGTGCCGATTCTTGTTGCGGACGTTGGGTCTTTGAAGGATGAAATCATTGAGGGCAGGACCGGATTTGTATTTAAGCCTGAGGATCACGTTGATTTGGCGAAGACCATCGAACGATTCTTCGCGAGTGATCTATTCGCGAGCTTGAGCAGTCGTCGGCAAGAGATACGAAATTTCGCAACAGAGGGGCATTCCTGGGATGTGGTAGGCCAGCTAACTATGAATGTCTATACAGATATGCTTCGATCGACCTCCTCCAGGAAACTTCCAAATCGTGAGGCAGCGAAAGCGTCTCCACTGGACTAGTCTGTTCGAGTACTCTACCGGCGGGTGAATGAGTTTTTCGTCAGGTCTAAACTGACTCCACGTTTATTTCGGTCAATTACAGGGCGTCTTGAGGCTTATTTTGCGGCACTTCGGCACTGGAGTGCTATTGGCTAATGCCTGGGAAATTCAATTCGATAGGACGCAGGTTGCTTTCGGGTTCCGTACTGCAAATCGGAAACTTGATAGCGGCCGCGATTGTCTCGTTCTGTCTGATGCCCTTCATCGTGCATCACCTTGGCGACCGAACGTACGGATTCTGGGCCCTCGCAGCCTCGTTCATCGGCTACTACAGCTTATTAGACTTCGGGCTTTCGAGCGCCGTGTCGCAGTATATGTCCATAGCGATTGGGCGTAACGACGACGTTGAATGCCGTGCGGTCTTTAATACCGCTTTGCGAATCAACCTTCTGCTTGGCGGCATCGCTCTGCTGGTGACCGGGGCGATCGTTGCTGCCACGCCCTGGTTCTCTCACAATCCTTCCGACGCGCGTTTATTCCAAAGCGTAATTGCCATCCTGGGAGTTAATGCGGCCCTTGGGTTGCCTGTGAGAGTCTATGGGGGCGTCCTATTTACGAAATTCCGATTTGATATCCAGTCTTGGGTAAACCTCCTCGGTCTAGCGCTACGCACCGGACTGACCGTTTGGGTGGTCTTAGCTGGTTACGGACTGCTAGCCTTGGCCTGGGTCACTTTGATTTCAACTTTGCCGGTGACCGCGTTGCAGATCTGGTTTGCGAGACGTGAAGCTCAGTGGGCGCGAATTGAAGCCAAGTCTATGGAGTCGAAAATACTAAAGAACCTTTCTTCGTATAGTGTCTACTCTTTTTTGGCCATTATTGCCGATGCCATACGATTCCAAATCGATCCGCTCGTTATCTCAGGTCTGATTGGGCTGGCGATGGTGACACACTACAGAGTTGCGGGCGTGTTCGCGCAATATTACTTGCAGATGATCATTTTGTCGGTGGGTATGTTATACCCGGTGTTTAGCCGACTTCACGGTTCGGGAGATAGAACTGGCATTGAGAAAGTCTTTTTTTTCGGAACAAAACTCTCGTGTTGCATGTCCATTTTCATTTGTCTCGCTCTCATTGGCTGGGGAAAACCCTTTATCGCTCGCTGGATGGGGCCAGCATATGAGGACGCATACTGGCCGCTTGTCGTGTTGTCGCTTGCCGTACTATTAGACGTATGCCAGAAACCGTCAATCGACCTGTTGTATGCCACGTTTAATCATCGATTTTATACTTATACAAATTGGGCCGAGGGCCTGCTGAACCTGGCGTTTAGCTTGGCGCTGGCCCGGCCTCTGGGAATTGTCGGTGTGGCTCTGGGAACGCTGATCGGTGCATTTCTTGTTCGGGTGGTTCTGCAGCCTTGGTGGGTATGCCGGGTGAACGGAATCTCCTACGGTATCTACATGAGATTTATCGGGAAAAATCTGTTGTATTGCTGCCTACTGATGGGAGCTGCGACAGCGATTTCGGCCTGGGGTCTTCGACCGAGTTATCCTATGCTGATGGCCTCAGCGATTTGCGCGACGGCGATATATGCAATCGGATCATGGCTGCTTGTATTCAATCCAGCCGAACGGGAACAATTCCGGGCGGCCTTGCGGAGAAATTACGACGAGAAAACACCTGAGCCGGCCGCAGTGAGCGTGGCGCTTCCATGAAAGATAATAGAGGCGCGAAAAGATCTGCGCGGATTCCGACTGGCCATTGTCTGCCCCATGAAACTTTATCAAATTGATCCAATTACTGATGAGCGGTGGGCGGAGTTTGTGGTCCGGCACCCTAGGGCTTCTGTGTTTCACACGGTGGGTTGGCTTAGGGCACTTCAATGCACGTATGGATATGGGCCAACAGCATTCACCACGTCTCCGCCGAGAAGCGACCTGAAAAATGGGCTTGTTTTCTGTCGCATTGATAGCTGGCTTACTGGGCGCCGTCTTGTTTCACTACCGTTTTCAGATCACTGCGAACTGCTCTGCGACTCAGCCGAGGATGCTGACTTCTTGATCCGGAATCTCCAAAACGCTTTGGCAGAGCAGAAATGGAAATATCTCGAGCTGCGCCCGATCCATATGAATTTCGGCCAAACGGGCGATAATTCTGACTTTCTAGCTGCGGGGAAATATTTTCTGCATCGACTAGATTTATCCCCGGACTTAAATGACGTCTTTGGAAGTCTCGATAGAGATTCTGTTCAGCGGCGAATTCAACGCGCTCAGAAGGCCGGTCTAACGGAAAAATGCGGCAGGTCCGATGAGCTACTCAAGGATTTCTATGCTCTATTTGTTATTACACGAAGACGGCACCATTTGCCTCCAATCCCATACGCCTGGTTTAACAATCTGATTCAGTGCCAGGATAAGGCCCTTGAGATTCGGCTTGCATATGAAGACCGTACAGCAATCGCGGCGATCCTGACGTTGCGATTCAGAGGCGTTGTTTATTATAAGTATGGGTGCTCCGATGTACGATTTAACAGGTTCGGGGCGACGCCATGGCTTTTGTGGCGAGCGATCGAGACTGGAAAATCGAATGGAGCAAGCCAGTTTGATATGGGACGTACACAAGAGGATAACACCGGGCTTCTTGCCTTCAAAAACCGTTGGGTGCGCCAACCGGAGCGGTTGGTGTACTGGAAATTTCCCAAATCTTCTGTCGTGGCTTCAAGCGATCGGTGGAAATTACAGATGGCAAAACGCATATTTTCGCACATGCCTGACAAGTTGCTGACGATCACGGGAAAACTGATATATCGCCATATTGGGTAGAAATCGGGGAAGAAAGTACCTCCAGCAACACGATAGACCGGAATTGCAAATTGAATTGAGGAATGTGACCGCGATGGTTACAACGGTCGCTCGGACTATTTTGCGTTACTTGCAGAGTTTTCTGCGGTAGAACGAAGAGGCTATTCGTACCCATGATTAGAACGCTCTTAGACTACTACTGTTTTCCGGACGCGCTATTCGGTGGCCTCTCTCCAGTTGCTGACTTAGCGTCCGGAGCAAACGGCTTCTTCCAATTTGGAGAGAAAAATATTTGTTACGGACGAAACCGTACGGGCGTTTCGATCGATGTAGCGGGTTCAGGCCAATTCGACGCGTCGAAAGATGTTCGGATTGACGGACAAGCGATCAGGCTTCCCTTCGATTTTACTGACGTGATCGAAAATCTTCGCCGTGAACGCTATCGGCGGAACATGAGTTTGGGAAAACAAGCATTCTCCGCTGGCAAATCGGTGCGCAAACTTTACTACATGGTGCGAGAGTGGCTGCCGGTTCCCGTTCGCCGCCAATTGCAGCAAGTTTATCTTCGCGATTGGAAGCAACTTCCGTTCCCATCCTGGCCTGTGGATTTCACCGTCGACAATCTTCACCAAGAATTATTGCGCCTATTGATGGCGGCAAGCGGCACGAATAAGGTGCCCTTCATCTGGTTTTGGCCGGATGGCTCGTCCAGTTGTTTAATCATGACGCACGATGTGGAGACTGCCGCAGGCCGCGACTTCACTCCTCAGTTGATAGACCTTGACGCTTCGCGCGAGATGACAGCGTCGTACGAGGTGGTTCCGGAAGAGCGCTATGAAGTTCCCGACGAATATGTGCGGAAGATCCGGGAGAGCGGCTGTGAATTCAACGTCCACGACCTGCGCCATGACGGGCAGTTATATCAAAACCGAGAGACATTTCTCCAGCGGGCCAAGAAAATCAACGAGTACATCACGAAATTCGGCGCGCGTGGTTTCCGTGCCGGAGTGATGTATCGCAATCTCGATTGGTACGATGCCTACGAGTTTTCCTACGACATGTCCGTGCCCAATGTCGCGCATCTGGAGCCACAGCGTGGCGGCTGCTGTACCGTGATGCCGTACTTTGTCGATAAGATACTTGAACTTCCTCTGACAACCACGCAAGACTATTCGCTGTTTTATATCCTGAACGATCACTCGATCGATTTATGGAAAAAGCAGCTGTCTCTCATTCGACAGCGGAATGGGTTAATGAGTTTCATTTCCCATCCGGATTATTTGATTAACAAACGCAACCGTCGGGTGTATGAAGCGTTGCTCGACTATCTGCAACCGATGATCGCCCGCGAAAACGTTTGGGCCACTCTGCCTGGAAACGTGGACCGCTGGTGGCGCGCTAGGAATCAGATGAAAGTGGTACCGAGCGGGGACGGTTGGGAAATCGTTGGCCCGGAGAAAGAAAGAGCTCGGTTGGCCTATGCTGTTTTGGATGGCGAGCACGTGAGGTACGAAATTGCTGGAGCTGTTAAAGAGAACGTGCAACGGTAATTTAAAATATATCCACCGACCGATCGGTCGGCTATCACGCTGAATCACATCTCCCATCCACGCGAAGTAGGGGCCGTCGTGATCGGCGGCGATTACCAGGGACTGGGCATCGTACGCAGTCTGGGTCGCCGACAAGTCCCGGTCGGTCTAATTGACGATGAAACTTCGATCGCTCGCTTTTCCCGGTACACTTCATTTGCGGTGAAGGTGCCTTCGTTCGGTAAAGCAGCGGAGACTGCCGAGATCCTGATTAATTTGGGACGAAAGCGAGGGCTGCAAGGGTGGGTTCTGTATCCGACTCGCGACGAGACGGTCGCCGCCATCTCCCAACATAAAAAGACGCTCGAAGAGGTCTATCGTGTTCCCACTCCCGATTGGAACACGACAAAACAACTGTGGGACAAACGAAACACCTACGAATTGGCTGCGCGACTCGGAATTCCGACCCCTCGAACACGCTGGATTCGCGACAGAAAAGAATTGGACCACCTTGAGCTGAGTTTTCCTGTGGTGATCAAACCGGCCATCAAGGAACACTTTTTGCGGGGGACCGGAGTCAAGGCGTGGCGGGCCAACAATCGGGCACAATTGGACAAGTTTCTTGACTACGGCTCACGCTTCGTGCCGCAAGAAGAGTTGCTGATTCAACATTTGATACCCGGAGATGGCAGGAGCCAGTACTCGTACTGCTCGTTTTTTAGGCGCGGTCAAGCAGTTTCGAAACTTGTCGCGTCCCGGCGACGGCAGCATCCGCTCGAGTTTGGGAAATCAAGCACATATGTAGAAAGCGTTGAACTGCCACTGCTAGAAGAATATTCCGAGCGATTCCTGCGATCCATTGATTACTACGGCTTGGTGGAATTGGAATACAAGTATGACTCACGAAATGGTCAATATTGTCTTTTGGACGTAAATGGACGAACCTGGGGTTATCACACCATCGGTCGTCTTGCTGGCTTGGACTTTCCTTATCAGCTCTTTCTAGATCAGTTGAAAATGCCTGTTGAGCAATGCCGAGGCAAGGTTGGAATTCGCTGGATTCGATTGCTCACGGATCTGCCTACAGGGGTAATTAGTATTCTGCAAGGCAAGTTAGACGTCAGCACTTACGTTCGCTCACTTCGGGATTTCGATGAAGAAGCTGTTTTTAGTCGCGATGACCCTATGCCGGGTCTCGTAGAAATTGCATTGATACCGTACTTGGTAGTTAAGCGGGGCTTCTGAGCGAACCGGAGCCAGGCAGATAATATGAATGTAAATCACTCTAATGCCGACATGTGACGTAGCTATTATCGGTGCGGGCCCGTATGGATTGTCCGCGGCCGCACATTTGCGCCGCGTGAAAGGTCTAGATGTTCAAGTCTTTGGTCAACCCATGTCATTTTGGGACCTTCAAATGCCGCGCGGAATGCTCCTCCGCTCGAATTGGTCCGCGACACAGATTAGCAGTCCAGACTCATCCTTTAGTCTTGAGAGATTCCAGGAGGCAAGCGGCGAAACGTTCCGTATGCCAGTGCCTATCGAACGCTTTGTCGAGTACGGAAAATGGTACCAGCGCTCTGCCGTACCAGACCTCGATCAACGCGAAGTCAGCCGCGTGGAAAAAGACTTGGATGGCTTCCGTATCACCCTGGTTGACGGAAAAGTGTTCCGCTCCCGTCGCGTGATCATTGCGGCGGGCATAGGTTCGTTCGCACGGCGTCCGTCGGAGTTTGAGAATCTACCGACTTCGCTGGCATCACACACTTCCAAACACCGCGATCTTCATGTATTTGCCGGCAAGAGAGTCTTGATCATCGGAAGCGGGCAGAGTGCGCTGGAATCGGCCGCACTCCTGCACGAAACCGGGGCCGAACCAGAGGTAGTCGCCCGATCGCGGACGATTCACTGGCTGCAGGGTTGGGCGTCAAAGACTCTGCATCACAGAATGGGTCGGTTCGTTCGACGAGTTTTGTACGCGCCGACTGACGTTGGGCCAGCCGGACTCAGCCAACTCCTCGCTCGTCCCGATCTCTTGGCCCACCTTCCCCGCTCTCTGCAAGATCGGTTGCGCAAACGCGCGGTCCGGCCTGCCGGTGCTCGTTGGCTTGTCGACCGGCTTCGGAGTGTGCCTATTCGTCTGGGCCGTTCCGTTAGATCGGTCAAGCAGGTCGGCGAACGCGTTACAGTATGCCTGGATGACGGAACCGATCGAACCGTCGAGCATATCCTCCTTGGTACTGGGTATCGAGTTCAAGTTTCCAAATACGAGTTCTTGTCTCCGGAACTCAAACAGTCAATTCGTTGCTTCGACGGTTATCCCATTTTGAAGCCTGGGCTTGAAACCTCCGTCGACGGATTGCACATCCTCGGCGCTCCGGCCGCGTGGAGCTTTGGCCCTCTTATGCAATTTGTCTCGGGCGCTCACTATGCCTCGCTAGCAATCAGCCGGCATATTGGCGGTAAAGAGCTGCCACCTCCATCGAGTTACCCTTGAACAAGCAACAGGCCGGGACTGTCTTCAAAAGCTCGCAGAGCACACCTCACGAAAGAGACGGTAGATAGATCGCCTGAAATACGAACCTTTCAAGGTGCCCAACTGAAGTAACGGAGTTGCGAACCATTCCCTTCTTCGACGACAGCGGCCACGTAACCTGGCTCCGGAGAAAAAGAATGCAAGCTCCATCGGGAACGATCAGAAGTATGTAGTTCTGGCGATAAGCCGGGTGTGAGTGAAACGTTAAAACTGTCGAGCGGAATGTGGAGCCCTTCGCCTTTAGCTTTGATGTACGCTTCCTTTCGCGTCCAGCAAAGAAAGAATCCTTCGGCTCGCAATTCGGCCGGTAGCCCACTCAACTCGTGGATTTCCTTCGCCGAGAAATAGCGCTTTGCTATCTCCTCACTTGCGAAGTCGGGCCGAATCATTTCGACATCAATTCCGAGTTCACGTTCGCGAGCGATTCCGATCACCGCGAGTCCATGCGAATGCGAAAGGTTAAAACAGAGAGGATGACGCAAGCCGGCGCTGGATATTGCAGGCTTCCCGCGCGCGCCATATACGAAATCGATCGTTTGCGGTGCATATTGAAGGTATCGGCCGAGCACATCGCGAAGAATTCCACGCGCGGCGATGAAGTGATTGCGATCCGGGTCAAAGATAAACCGCTCTGTGCGCTCCATCTCGTTTTGGGCGAGTGTCGCCTTCAGACGCCGCAATGTGGGTGGATTGACCTCCAGCGAAGCACGCCAGACGTGCAGTTCATTTTCTGAGAGGGAAGGTGCCCCAACGGGGGAGGACCATTCGACCGTTGAGTTCATGCGCGGAGGCGTCTGGCAGGCCAAAAGAACGAATTCTCGTAGTGTCCTAGGGCCATTACTCGTTGGTGCATGAGTCCTAAGCCTCTCGGTACGATGGTACTCTTGTAAGCAGCTAATCTCGTGTGTATCATTCCCTTGCAGCCTAGGTAAAGCTAAATTGGGCTTGCCCTTTTGCTTTGTACGCTTGGTATCTCTGAGCAATGTTGAATTCTATGGTCACCGACGACCCCATCTCGTCCACCCTCCCGCTATTCAGCGTGATCATTGGAACGCATAACGACTGGGTACCACTTGATAACTGCCTCGCTTCCCTCGCCGAAGTAACTGATGGGCCAAGCTTCGAGGTTATCGTCGTGGACGATGGCAGCAGCGAAGAAGCCCCTCTATCCGTCCGGCGTTGGGAAGGATCTTATCCACTAACATTGGTCAGACAGGCGCACGCGGGAGTTGCGGCGGCCAGGAATCGAGGAATTCACATAGCCAGAGGCTCGGTGTTGGTGTTTGCCGACTCCGATTGCAAATTCCAAGCAGATTGCCTGGCGAATCTTGCTTCTATTATCGCCGCCTCACCACAGCACAGCTGTTTTCAACTTCGCCTCATTGGAGATCCCACAACGTTTGTCGGCAAGACAGAAGAACTGCGGTTGACGACCCTTCAAACTCATTTGTGCCAGCCAGACGGTTGCATTCGATACTTAAATACCGCCGGCTTCGCAATCCGGCGATCAAGGGTGAACGCCGAGGGATTTGCGTTCGAGCCTGCCGCGATTCGAGCGGAGGATACTCTGGTGTTGGCGAATCTGATGGAAGGCCGGGAACTTCCCTTTTTCGCTGCCAACGCTGTGATACAACATGCGACCCCGCTCTCGCTGATGGACTACTTCCTCAAGGCAATATGGTCCGCGTATCAGGAAGGCAGGACCTACGACATTATTACTTCCATGGGAGTTAGAGTTCGGGCGAATTATCGCGAGCGTTTGGACATGCTCTTCTCCATGTGGAAGACATCCGAACAAGAACCGATTGGAAGGTTGACCTTCTTGGTCCTGGCGGCCAGGCAATCTTTGCGTCTGCTGACGTCGTTTATTTACCGCTTTCTTCACGGGACCGTTCAACTTTCTCATCTCGACAATCTCTTCCTGCGTGACGCCAGTTCTCGCCGATTAAGTGCGCTAGCTCTGCCAAGTCAGACGCACCTCGAGATATCTGACTCGTTGGCTCCAAGATATCAGAGCAAGGTTCAGTAGCTTTCCTGCATAGAGTTGCGGGATTCGCGTCTCGCCGGCCGCTTGTTAAGTGGAACGGATCGCGAGGAATGTCCGTATTTTCCTTAAGCGAAGGCTACAATGTACGGCGGGGTACACGGGATATTGTGGGAAAAGCCTTTCCACTGGCAGCGGTTAGAACCGGCCATATGTCATTTTAGTTTGGAGATAATCTGTTTGTTTTCATTATGCTACTTGGCTTTTGGGTGGCCCAAGAATTGCAGAAATTGTTAGCAGACAATAGTACTGGCAATGATTCCGATGCGCGTGTTAAGAATCGCTCCGGGATCGAAAACCAATGGAATCTGGGGTGACACCCACAACCAACGTGATAGAGGAACCTACTACCGACGTAGCGAGCGCCCCCACCAGCGAGCTGGAAGACGACACGATCAGACAGCTCACGCTTATTTGGCAAGAACTCCTCGGAGTTGAGTCGATTGGTCTCGATCAGAATTACTTCGACCTTGGCGGGGATTCGGTTCTCGCGGTTCACCTGTTTGCGCAAATCGAAAAAACATTCAACGTTAAATTGCCCTTGGCCACTCTCTTCGAAGCTCCGACCGTCCGAGAGCTAGCTCAAATTCTCCGTAGCGAAGTTCCATCGTCCGGCTGGTCGCCTCTAGTCACAATCCAGCCTTCAGGTTCTCGCCCTCCGTTTTTCTGCATTCATGGCGCGGGCGGCAACGTACTAATCTACCGCGAGCTCTCACAGAACTTGGGCTCTGATCAGCCGTTCTACGGATTGCAATCCCAGGGCCTTGATGGAACCTGCCCGCCGCTGGCGAGAATCGAAGACATGGCGGCTTTATACGCAAACGCGATTCGGCGCCAACAACCGCGCGGACCATATTTAGTGGGTGGCTACTGTGGTGGCGGCGTCATCGCCTACGAGGTGGCTCAACGACTGCATAGCGAGGGTGAAGAAATCGCGCTGCTCGCGCTGTTCGACACCATGAACTTTTCTAAGATTCAACCCCCTTCGATGTGGGGCTGGACTTATTATGCTGGCGAACGGCTTGTATTCCACGCAGCCAACTTCATGCGCCTCGACTTCAAAGGTAAAACCAGTTTCTTCCGGGAAAAACTGCAAGTGCTGAAAAATCGCTTGCCGGTATGGTGGGGAATGATCTTGAGCAAGTTTGAGAAAAACTCGGAAAGTGTTGGCTCGGGATCCCGCGTTCTCGGAAATATCTGGCAAGCGAATGACCTTGCGTGCCAAAAGTACGTACCTAAGCCTTTTGCTGGCGTTGTCACTGATTTTCGGCCGTTGAGGCAGTATCGCGCGTTCAACAAACCGGATGCGAAATGGGACCAACTCGCGCTAAAGGGAGAAACGGTCGTGGTCTTGCCTGTTTACCCCGCTGGCATGCTCCTCGAACCATTCGTCAAGCATCTAGCTTTTTCCTTGCGCGAAGCGATTGACCGTGCGATTCGTGAATAAGAAAGCTTCTTAACCGCCTGCGCTCTTGATCAACATGCTTCAGTCAACCGACAACCTGGTGATAATGCGCGTCGGGACGATCATGCAACGATCGGTTGACCGTCCTTTTTTCATGGGTGCAAAGGGATATAGATGCAACTTGAGAGGAACTTGAATGGCGGTCGGCAACGATTGGTCTAAGACCTGGACTTTCTTCGAAGATGCCTGGCATGAAGGTAACGTTCCCATCATGGGGCCGCGCACGCACGCCGCATGGCTTTGTTCCATCGTTTTTGATGGCGCGCGGTATTTCGAAGGTGTTGCCCCGGATCTTGAGCTTCATTGCGCTCGCGTGAATGACTCCGCTGTAAAACTTTTCCTTAAGCCCACAGTTTCGACGGAAACCTGGATCAAACTTGCGCGAGAAGGAATCGCTCGATTCGACAAGGACGCAGCGTTGTATATTCGCCCCATGTATTGGGCGGAGAAGGAAGGTCCGTGGGTTCAGGCGCACGATCCGGAATCTACTCGCTGGTGTCTTTCGATCTACGAAGCGCCGATGCGGCCACCGAAGGGTTTTTCGGTGACGCTATCTCCTTACCGCCGGCCCAGCGTCGAGACTATGCCGGTCGATGCTAAAGCCGGATGCCTTTATCCCAACAACGCCCGCGCGCTTTTTGATGTACATGCGCGAGGCTTCGATAATGCGATTGTTTGCGACATGTTGGGGAACGTTGCGGAGCTGGCTACGTCCAATATTTTTATGGGGAAGGATGGCATTGTTTACACGCCGATTGCGAACGGGACTTTTTTGGCAGGCATCACTCGCCAGCGTGTGATTGGATTGTTGCGCAAAGCCGGTATAGCCGTGGTCGAGAAAACCCTGAGCTATAAAGATTTCAAAGAAGCAGATGAGATATTCTCTACTGGAAATTATTCCAAAGTTGTACCTGTGACGCGCATCGATGATCGTACACTTCCATTTGGTCCCTTGTATGCCAAAGCAAGAGAGCTTTATTGGGCGTTTGCCCATTCATGATTGCCGAGGTTTTCTCGAAGTCACTCAGATCTTCGCTGGATCGGTAGTGTGTTGGCCCCTGCCTAAAGCGAATATCCTCGATTTCGACCTGCTGAGCCTCGAGTGATGCAAAAGTCCGCCTTAATTCCTATCGAAGTTCTGACTCCAATTTGGGAGCGTGTGCTCCAAAGGCAAGGGATCGGCTCCGAAGATAACTTTTTTGATCTCGGTGGCGACTCTTTGCTGGCGGTTCAACTGTTTTCGGAAATCACGCGAGTGTGCGGACGGGAATTAGCGCCCGTTACAATCTATTGCGCTCCCACGATCGCCGCTCTGGCCGACATCCTGGATGAACCTACCGCGCCGCGCTTCCCGCCGCTTTTGCAATTGAAAGAGGGCGTCGGCACGCCGATTTTTCTCGCGCACGGCCTGGGCGGCACGGCCATGGATTTCTTCCAGCTCGTGAAATATCTCAAAACGCAACGGCCCATTTATGGAATGCAGGCGAAGGGGACGGACGGTGTCGACGAGCCTTTCGACCGCATCGAGGATTTGGCGCAGTTTTATCTCGATGCGATCAGGAAACTGCAACCGCACGGACCTTACTTCCTAGTCGGCTATTCGTTAGGAGGCCTGGTCTCTTTGGAGATGGCGCAACGGTTGAGCAAAGACGGGGAAAGGGTCGCGTTGCTGGCCATGTTGGAAAGCTACCCACACCCGCGATTTCTCTCGTTGAAACAACGCATTCGGCTGGGCGGTCGTTTAGCCAATCAGCGCGCGTCCACGGTCGGAAGATTGCCGGTACGGCATGCGCTTTCCTACATAATTCGTCCATCGGAGCGCCGGTTGTACGTATCTCGAGATGCAAATGGCGGTGCACCGAGCCAAATACCGGCTGGAGCGTCTCATACGCCGGCGATGCAACGCGCGCGCGAGCACGCATACCGGGCTTTGTCTCGCTATCATCCTCGCTTCTACAAGGGCACCATCAAGTTCGTAAGGGCCGAGGTCGTGACCGATTACCCAGATGATCCAACTGCAATTTGGTCTAACTTGGCGGAAAGTTTTCAGGTCGAGACTGTGCCGGGCGACCACCTGGGAATCCTGGGCACTCACTTTGAGAGCCTTGCCTCGGTAGTTTCGCGCTACCTCCATGAAGCTTCCTCTTAGTCGCAAAACAGGTATGCTAAACGGATCCGTAGGGAGCACACTCCAAATAACATGAATGGAGCTGAGAGTCTGATACGCACTTTGTCGGCTGGGGGAGTGAACACCTGTTTCACAAATCCAGGGACCTCGGAGATGCATATCGTTGCCGCGCTCGACCGTGCGACGGAAATGCGTTGCGTGTTAGGTCTTTTCGAAGGGGTGGTGACAGGAGCCGCGGACGGCTACGCGCGCATGACCGCGAAACCGGCCTGTACACTTTTGCATCTTGGTCCGGGCCTCGCCAATGGTCTTGCGAATTTGCACAACGCGAGCCGCGCGCAAGTGCCCATCATCAATATAGTCGGCCAGCACCCGAATTATCATTTGGCTTATGACGCGCCGCTTACTTCCGATATCGAAGCGATTGCGCGGCCATTTTCCAAATGGTTGCGCACTTCGTCCGCTTCGCCTGTGCTTGGCCGCGATGCCGCTGAAGCAATAGGTGCTTCGCTTACGGCGCCGGGGCAGATTGCGACGTTGATCGTTCCGGCGGATGTCGCCTGGACAGATGGTGGTGTCGCCGCAGAGTTTCCTGCCGTGCCGCGCGCCGCTCTGCCTTCTTCTGAATCCGTCGATCGCGCGGCATCCATGCTCCGGTCTGGATTGCCCGCGGCACTTTTGCTCACCGGGAATGCACTATACGGCGAAGGGCTCGAATCGGCTGGACGCATCGCTGCAGCCACCGGCGCGAAGCTGCTTGCGCCCTATCCCGTCGTGCGCGTTCGACGCGGCGCAGGTTTGCCAGCGGTGCAACGAATTCCT
>Ga0210383_10000683_pt1 | contig 30957 bp, 31 predicted proteins | sample IncBWC14OmetaG_FD_160072 | JGI IMG/M metagenome (GOLD analysis project Ga0210383, IMG submission 160072) | Forest soil microbial communities from Barre Woods Harvard Forest LTER site, Petersham, Massachusetts, United States - Inc-BW-C-14-O ... | reverse complement strand
CTATGGCCCGGGCACCATCCGGCTTCCGGAGGACGGAGTCATCGACATCAAGAACCGGTCGTTCTCCATCATCGCCGAGGTCGAAAACGTGGACGGCAAGGCCGAAGGCATGATCGTGACCGAGGGCGGGATGACCGGCGGCTACGCGCTCCTAGTTCAGAATGGCAAGCCGACCTTCATCTACAACTGGCTCGCGTATGAGCGTTACACGATCGCGTCTCCCGATCCACTGCCGAAAGGCAAGAGCACGATTCAGCTGGACTTCGCCTACGACGGCGGTGGGTTAGGCAAGGGCGGCATGGCCACACTGTCCGTCAACGGCAGAAAAATGGCCGAAGGCCGCGTCGCGAACACAGTGCCGTATCTCTTCTCGTTTGGCGACACATTCGATGTGGGTGAGGACTGGTGCACGCCGGTGTCGCCAACCTACAAACTGCCGTTCAAGTTCACGGGAAACATCAAGTCGGTGACGATCAAAGCCAAGGAAGTGAAGCTGAGTTCGGAGGACGTGAACAACCTCCACAAAATGCACGTGGCTGGCGCACATGATTAGCCAGCAGTGAACGCCCGTGGGTCGCCATGACACGGCGACCAACTCGGACGGGCCGCCCACATATCGGACTGCCATCGGTGTTGCTCACGAGGCAGAGAAAAACGGAGATGGAGCACTTATCTTATGCGCGGGCAAAGTTAGTGATTCCTGGTGAATTGTCGGGCCACCGGAAATTATCTGGCACTCACGGCAGGACTAGTCCTGAGAAGTGATCGCGACGCGGTCCTGATTCGTATTGGCGATAGCCTGCGTGGAGCCCGCGAACAGTCAGGTGTGAGGTGAGCTGATGGATGTACCGCTAACCTTCTATCAAGGATTGGTCGCTCGGCTGGACGGTCCTTTGCATTTCCGTTTTATTTTTCAGCCGGCAATGGCTTTGTTTTTGGGCATACGCGACGGCATCAAGGATGCGCGGGAGGGAGGTCCGCCTTACTTATGGACGATTTGTACTGAATTCGAGCGTGGTCGGAGGTACCTATGGGCCGGGCTGAAGTCCGTCGCCAAAGTGATGGTGCTTGCCCTAGTGCTTGATGCCATCTATCAGTTCATTGCGTTTCGGAGGTTTGATCTCGTAGGAGGTCTGTACGCCGCGATGATTCTGGCCTTCCTTCCATACTCGTTCATTCGCGGCCCCGCCAACCGCTTCACGCGGTGGTGGGCGTCACGCCACGCGCCGCCGAGCTTTTCCAGAATCCGGTAGTGGGATACGGTTTAACCGATGAGTTAGCCGTTTGCCTGACATGCGCCGCACATGTAGGGTTGCGCCAGGAGGCAAGTCAACGAAGGCGCAGAGCACTGAGAGTCAAGTCCTGATTAACGCGGTTACCGGAGAAGTGGAATTGGCCGAAAACCAGTTGTCCGGTAACGCAACTTATCAGGACCTTGCGTCCCCAACATGCTTTTCGAGTGGAGGGTCCACAAAGCAGCAGTAATTACTATGCGGCGGCCCCTTCCCTGGGTAGATTCAATACCATCTCTGCAAACGTGAATTTTGTAAATCCGATCCTAAATAACGCGAAGTTTGAGAAGACCAACACGGCGGGTTTGTCCAAACCTATCCGGCTGGCGAAACGGATGTTAGTCTCCGAGCCAGACTCTGACTGATTTTCCGACGCGCACGATCTACAATCCTGCGCAGTTTTCGGTGCTCATTACCCTGCTGCACTCATGGAACTGCATTCCGGGCTGAGGGGCACGTGAGCGCGGATTGTGGTGCCATGCTCAGGCCATGACTCGACTGAAAATGTGCCTTTTACCACATTAACGCGCTCCTGCATGCTGACAAGACCCAGGCCTAGATTGTTCTTCACCGCTTCGGGGTCAAAGCCAAGTCCCGAATCGCGCACCGTGAGATGTATCCCATCCGGCACTCCTTGCAGTTCAACTTCGAAATGCCGCACCCCGCTGTGCTTGAGCGCATTGTGCAAGGCTTCCTGCATAACCCGAAAGAGACAAAGTGAGATCCCCTCTGGCACTGCAGACGGGATGTCAGCGTAGTTAAAATCAATCTTAGCTTTGTGTTGTTCAGAGAACTCTTGGCAGAAGCCCTTGGCAGCAACTGCGATGCCGAGGTATCGCAAGTTCGATGAATGCAACCGGTGTGACATTGCCTGGATATCGGCAGAGATCTCTTGTTCGCGCTTCAAATGCTCATGGATGCGACTGCGGACTTCAACGGCCGAATCCGGAGGATCTTGTGCCATCATCTCAAGATCAATCGTCAACAGTGAGAGCCGTTGACAAATATCGTCGTGAAGTTCTCTAGCGATGCGGAGGCGCTCCCCTTCCTGCGCTTCAATCAGACGTCCCGCCACGGTCGCTAGGACTTCTTCCGCTTTCTTGCGCTCGCTAACATCCACGGCGGAACCGATATACCCGGCAAAAGAACCGTCCGTATTAATTCTTGGCACACCCACATCGAGCACCCATCGATATTCACCGTCAAACCTTCGGAGTCTATACTCCATACTGAATGGCCGGCGGCGATCAAAAGCTTGGGAATAGGTATCCAAGCTGCGCGTAAAATCCTTGGGATGGATACTTTCTGCCCAGCCGGTGGCAAACTCGGTCTCAGCCGAATGGCCAACGAAGTCCAGCCAAGTCTGATTGAGGAACTCGCACTTCCTATCGGAACCGGTCATCCATATCATCACGGGGGCGGTGTTGGCGACCAATCGGAAGCGCCGTTCGCTCTCAAGTACGGCCTCTTCCGCGAGTTTGCGCTCAGTGATGTCTTGAGCCGTGCCGTGTAACGCGATAACGCGATCCGCAGCATCGCGGACTGGTTCACCACGAGTCCTCATCCATCTTTTGGCGGTGTCGGGGCGGATGACCTCGAGGTCGAGTTCGTACGGGGTTCCACTGCTTAGAGCTTCTTCTATGGCGCGCTGTAAGCGTTCCCAGCTTTCGGCAGTGTAGAACCGCGGCATTTCCTTAAAGTTGGGCGGCGGCACTTTGGGATCGATGCCAGCGATTCGATAAAGTTCCAGTGACCATGTGACAGCGCCGGTGTGCCGGTCCCAGCGCCAATTGCCCAGCTGTGCCAGGCTCTGCGCCTCTGTTAGTTTCCTATGTTCATCGATCAGCGCTTTTTGTGCCCGCTTCTGCTCCTCCACAAGGACTGCGAGGACCGTAAAAGGTATCGCTGCGAAGAATAAAAATAGTTGCAGCGACAAGGCGTTATCGAGAAGCCCTTGATCTGCGAACGGCCCACGACCATTAGCTGCTCCCCCAATGGAGAGAAGTACGATTACAACCATAGAGGTGGACACGCCCTTTAATCCCAAACGTAAAGCGGCCCACAATAAGAGCGGCACTAGAGAATAGAGAAGCGCTGGTTGCCCCCATCGCTCACTGCCTACGAACGTGAAATATCCTAAGAACAACAAAGAAGTCATGAGCGCTGCGAATTCCACGTAATTACGAGGTCTTCGCGACCACTCTCGCCCTTCGCGGGCCCAGCTCAATATTGCAGGCGCTACTGTGAGAAACGCCAAGGCGTCCGAAAAGAACCAGAGCCTCCATTGCAGCCAATAAGCGCCGGGCTTGCTAGGGATTGCACCCAGAAACGCCGAAGCGAACGGCGCGGCGATCACTCCGAAAACTAAGAATGTACCCAATGTTTTCGCGCTGTTCAGAGTGGGCGTGCCCTTAAAAAAGTGGCTTACGCCCAACGTCGCAACGAGAACTGCGGTCACATCGGCAAACAAGAAGTAAATTATCGAGCCGATAGGCACGTCGTTCTGAAAATCACAAAGGGTCATTGCCCCCAACCCAGCACCGATAAGTACTGGCCAAATTCTTCGTGGGGTCAATACCAATACCGCCACCAAGAACGGAGTCGCGGGCCAATACACCGCGAAGTGCTCAGGGGGTACTAGCAGTGAGGACGCCGCTCGACCCGCCAGATAACACACCAGGGCCACCAAGCACCCTAGGATCACCATAGAAAACGGCGAGTCGAGATCTCCAATATTCCACGCTAGGCGATTCTGGTTGGATTTCATGGCGGTGGACGGAATAAACCAGGATTTCCATCTTGAATTCCCGGCTGACCGATAACTTACACCCATCGCCTTTAGCATACAATGCTCCTGCCAGGGGTCTGAGCGCACAGCATTTGCGAACCTCAGTGCACTATTTACGCGGTAATCGTACCAGTGGATTCGACCCGATCCTCAATGTCCGGTAACGCGGGTGGTCTCAATGGGTCGCCGCAACACTAAGCTCCAAGTCTAACTGCCGGAGGCTCAAAGGCTAAAATCGCTTACAAGTGTTGAGTCAAACGGAACACTGCCCTGGCTGGATTCTGATTGAGTTCAGCGCGACAGTGGGTTCTCTCGGGGAAGTGCTGATGGATCAGGCTATTAGAAAGTGTTGCATCGACCGGTTGAGCTGGCACGACTTATCGGGAGTTGACTCTGGTCTGCGCTAAGATGTGACGGCATGAGAAACTCCTGAACGCGAAATGTTAGCGATTCTCAAAGACGCTGAAGCGCGACCTGAGCTATTCGGCTGGTTCGGACCAATCGCAAGCCACGACATAGACTCTTGGTTGAAGCAAAGTAATTTGAGAGTGCCGGACGATGTGCGAGAGCTTTGGGAAGTGACAGGCGGAGGAGACTTCTTCGACGAAGGGGAAACGCTTCTCCGTCCGACCGAAATCCAAAGTTCGGAACCTTACTTCGTCGGAAGCACCGACGTCATCGACTTTGTAAACCGGTTCTGGACCTCAAACGGGATGTCCACAGATTACCTGCCGTTTCACCGTGGCACCTTTCAATCAGCGATTCGGGTGAGCGACCAAAGTATTGTGACTCTCGGCAGTACGTTCCGCTTAATCGAAGCATTCTCACATTTGGACGATTGGTATCTTGCAACGCTGCGTCGCGACTATGCCGATGTGTATGGCTTTCGCATGAGTTAGCGCGTCAGGTCCTGGTAAACGCCGTTACCGGAGATGTGGAGGCATGGTATGGCACTTGTCCGGTTTGGCGACTTACCAGGAGTTGACACTTGGCATGCGAGAATCACTGGTGTGTTTCGTCAAGAATAGTGGACATATACTCTTCTGAGTAAAACTCGCGCAGAAAGTCCTCGTTCTGCTTTGAGTTCCTGCCTTCCCCCTTTTTCTGTTCATTATTCATTTTGTCCATTGCGTTTCGATACCTGTCAGTCTTCTTGAAGGCGGCAAATTGCGCATCACGAAATTTGATGAACTCCGCATTCTCAGAGGTCCAGTTGCGAGTTATCACCCCGTTTTTTATTTGAAGGATTATGTACTTTGAATACGTCGAGGCGTAGCCCATGTGGACGTAGCTGACAAGCTCGCCATCGGGAATGATGATATTGCCCGTGAACCAGTCGGCAAGAACCTCATTCTGATCCGGGAACATCTTTGCCATGACAGACCGAATTTCTGTCGATGGACTGACTTCGTTTGGCTTCCCCACGGATTGGAGCATGCCGACATCGGTGAGCACCAATCGGTCGTTTTTCACTTCCCACGTTGCCACATATCCACGCCAGTTTGAAGTAGAGATGATATTGGATTCGGGTAGTCTCCCGGGATTTCTATCCAGAAATGGCCGCAGAGGGTTTGTAAAGATTGAGTATTTCTTGCCCTTCAAAACCAGAATGTCGCCCCGTTGTGCAGTGGAAAAGGCAATCAATGGGGAAAGCATCAGAACAACCAACAAAAAATTCGACAGCACTCTGGGCATCTGCGTACCCCTTAGCTACCCGACGAGATTACTCTAAGTCGAAAGTCGGCAGAGTTCCAGGGAAGTTGAATGGACTGGTCAATCCGGAGAGCGGAGTCGGCAAAGTCCTGGTAAACGCGGTAACCGGAGAAGTGGATCGGCCCGAAAAGCACATGTTCGGTAACGCGACTTCGCGGGAGTTAGTACACCTTCGCAAGCGACGAGGATCTGCATTAAGTGAATTTCGGTTCGAGAGCACGCTAAGCGCCCCCCTGTCAATTCTGCCAGTTGGGGAGAAATCGCAGCCTAGTCTATAAGTCTCAAGCTCAGTCCCCCAGAGACTGAAGCGCATAGCGGTATCCGGAGAAGGGACAACGTGCCATTTGCCTCTCCGAGTACTAACGCCCAATTGGGGCGAGCCGCTTGCATCCTTATCTCAGCGAAAAGGTGAACCAAAATGAGTCGGTTTCTTCCCGCAAGACTATTTCTCAAAGATATCGAAAAAGAAGTGAGGAACCTTCTGCACCAGATGCGCCAAGGCGATGCTGTCGCACTTGCTCGCTGGCATTCTCTAGACCCAGAGTCTGGTACGGTCCAACCAAGGATTGCCGATGTTCAATACCTAGTTGCTCGGGAATATGGCTTTAGGAGTTGGCAGAAACTAAAAGCCACGGTGGCGCAAGAGTTTAGGGACGCCCCGGTCCGATTGGTTGGGGCTTAAGTCTGTTAACGCGGGAACCGGAAACTTGATTCTTATTGTCCGGTAACCCAACTTGCCAGGACTTGTACCCCGCCTCGGTCGAGGATTGGCCGTTTTACCGGTCGTAGCCGAATTAGCTGGTCCAGATTTCCTTTCATAGGCAGCGGAAGTTGCCGCCGAGAATGGCTTCGATGTTGGCGTCGGAATACTTGCGATCGCGAACCTAGGGCGCGCGTCGGTCTATTCCGACGCACGAAACCGATAGCTCCCGGTCTGCGCATGATTGAGGACGAAGAAGACGCTCGACGTGTTCACTTCAGCATCGCCGCGCTGCCTCGATGGCGGCGACGTCGATCTTCTTCATCGTCATCATCGCCTCGAAGGCGTGCTTTGCCTCATCGCCACCAGCCGCGAGCGCATCGGTTAGCGCGCGCGGGGTGATCTGCCAGGAGAGGCCCCAGCGGTCCTTGCACCAACCGCAAGCGCTTTCTGTTCCGCCATTGCCGACGATCGCATTCCAGTAACGGTCCGTCTCTTCCTGATTGTCCGTCGCGATCTGAAAGGAAAAAGCCTCGGTGTGCCGGAACGCCGGGCCGCCGTTGAGACCGAGACAGGGAATGCCCAGGACGGTGAACTCCACAGTCAGCACATCGCCCTTCTTGCCGCTCGGATAATCAGAGGGAGCCTGGTGAACCGCGGTTACTTTACTATCCGGAAAGGTGGAGGCGTAGAAGCGCGCCGCCTCATGCGCGTCTCTGTTGAACCAGAGGCAGATCGTGTTTTTTGGCTTCATGTTCGCATGCTCCTTGTGCTCGATTAGGGCGGACGCCGCTGGTCGTGATCCCCACGAATTATAGAAGAAAAGTGGGCAAAGTCGCGGTAAACGCGGTTACCGAACAAAGTCGAGCTCGGCCCAGGACCACATGTCCGGTGACCCGACTTAAGCAGGCATAGCGGCTTCGGCGTTTGTAGTCCCTGCGTAAGGCGGCTACGGCTTCTCTTTAGTTTGGTCAGTTATCCAGTTCGTTTCCCATGTTTTTCCCCCATCCGTAGAAAAGGCCTGCTCGAAGTGTGGTGAATCCGTTGTGACGCCTGACCAGACGAATCGGGCATAGATCGCTCTCCCTTCATAGATTTGTTGGTTATAGAATTCCCCTCGTCCGTTGGTGAATTGCCCGACCATGGGATTCTGCTCCAGGACTCCATCGGCCGCGTTGGCCCAGTAAATGCTCCACTGATGAGACTCCGGGTTGTAAAGACGCAGCGCCAAGCCCTGAATGTGTATGAGCTTGTCCGCACTTACGACATTCATTTCTTCTACTTCCGCGCGACCGTCCAAGACCTTCCGACAGATCGTGGTTCCGTCGAATTCCACCCATTCGGTGGAGCCGGCTAATCGCCGCTTCAATCGTTTCAGGTGGAATTTCCAAGAGCCAACGAGGAAGTCAAAATCGTGTTGCCCATCTTGTTTGTCGGACACACTCTGCTGCGCGCTGACCGACCCATTCTGCCCGGGTATTCTTTCCGTTGGGAAAACGAGCGACGCACCAATCAAACCAAGCACCAGGAGAGATCTATATAATTTCATCAGCGGTTCCTTTCAGGACAAACTGCAGGGGAGATGACAACGCTTTACCAGCCAGCTTGCCACACCGCGCCCAAGCGGGAAATGTCCACTTTAGGAGATCAGGGCATGGCCACTCTAAGTGAAATCGTTGCCTTCGCTCTCCATTTTCGAAATCGTCGGCAGCACGGAAACACTTAGCGAACGTTGAGCCAAGTAAACCAACCGGGTGCCTGATAAACGCGGTAACCGTCCAAGTAAAGTATTACTTCACAACTCCTATAAGACGGCTGATCGAGACTTAGCCAAGCGTCGGGTAGTGGTCAGGCACCGGTGAGGCTTTTGTAAGCAGCGATTTCCAGCCGCCAGTCGCTTGAGACCTTAGCGGCTGCTTGCCCAGGGGAAGCACTGTAAGGAATGACAGTTGGGTCCTCGCGAACCATCCACCATCCTAGGGTTCCGACGAAAATAGGTGAGATCCGGGAAAGCTATGTCCATCATGGAGAATTCGAGCCGTATTGCCGGCTCATTTTCTATCTCTGTCCCAGTGCGTTTGGCTTGGCTCAGCCTGATTGTCCTGATTTGCAGCTTTCCCACTGCGGCACAAACGGAACAATCATCAGCCCGTCTGGTTGTGTTAAACGATCCCCCCAATTCCCCCACATTCAAGATGGCTATCGACGCGTCAGAAGATCTGCCGAAGGTGCCCGGAACTATTACCGGAAGCGTGGTTGGCCAGGATGGAATAGCCGTAGTCGGCGCCAAGGTGACGCTCACTGAAGAAGGTCAGTCAGTCAGCCAGGAAGTTACGTCCAGCGAAGATGGTCAATTCACGTTTACGAATGTAACGCCCGGAGCGTTTCAGCTGGTGATCACGTCGGAGGGTTTCGCGGCGCATACTTCCACAGGGGAGCTGCACTCTGGGGAAAATTTCACGGTGCCGCAGATCTTGATGGTTCTTGCGACCAACGCTACAGAAGTTCGTGTCGAGGTCTCGGGCATCGAAATCGCGCAAGAACAGTTGAAGGACGAAGAGAAGCAGCGCGTGCTGGGTATCATTCCGAATTTTTATGTCACCTACGTACCGAACGCTGCACCATTAACGCCCAAACAAAAATTTAATCTGGCCTGGAAACTGAACATCGATCCCGTCTCATTCCTATTGGTTGGACAGACAGCGGGAATTCAGCAAGCGCAAAATGAATTCAGCGGATTTGGACAAGGCGCGGAAGGTTTTGCAAAACGATATGGCGCAGCCTATGCAACCTTCACTGTCAGCAACTTCCTGGGCAGCGCGGTGTTTCCCTCCATTTTCAAACAAGACCCCCGTTATTTCTACAAGGGCACAGGTACCACGAAATCTCGAATCCTATACGCGCTAGCGAATGCGGTGATTTGCAAAAGCGACGGCGGTCACTGGCAGGTGAATTATTCGGGCATCGTCGGGAGCCTGGCCTCGGGCGGCATCTCCAATCTGTTCTACCCGGCAAGCGATCGCAATGGGCCCGCATTAACATTCGAAAATACCGCGATTAGCATCGGGAGCACCGCAGTTTTCAATCTGATGCAGGAATTTGTGCTGCGGAAGCTAACGCCCAAAGTTCCGAACACCTCGAACACCACGAATCCGAACTTACCGTAAATTTGTAATTACTTGGCGAAGCATGATGATGAAAACAAGTAAGGGGCGATCCTGGTTTGTTTGCAGGGGGCATGCTAAATAACAGAGGTACTGTTGAGCCGACAGCCGTTACCGGACTTGAGCAATAGTGCGACGAACCTGGCGCGGTCAGAGTCTAGACGTGGTGGTGCTGGTGTTCCCTGTGATGATGGCCGTGGCTGGTGCGAAAAAACCGCCCATCACAGGCCGCGCAGCGATAAGCGTTTTGAAACAGCACATTGTGAAGGACCCAATCCATGAGGCCCCTTCTTCTCGATCGGAAGAATTGTTTGCCGCCGCAATAGGGACAACTTGGTACTTGAGCCTTAGAAGTGGTTTCGCTCATGGGAAAATCCTCTGCTGGGGACGCTTATGGTACAACGGCTAACGGTAGAAACGGGAGCCCGGTAGTGCAACACTGAGTGGTTCGCTGTCTAGCAATTTGCGCTGGAGCCATCGGCAAACGCCCTAATCGGAAAAGTGGGTTATAGAACTCACTTCTCTTTTGCTTTGTGCTCAGACGACGAACGAATGTAATAACGCGCGCCTCCGACGCTCATCTGCATGTCCTGGGCAACCAAAATCTTGAAATCGCCGTCTGCATCTTCCGCTTTGGGCTTCCTTCCGTAGAGTTTCTCGAAAGCCTCTATGAATCTGTCAACGCGCCCCGTATTGTTTTGCATTTCCATCTGAAGGTGCCTTCTTTCCACAAAAAAACAGTCGTGTCCTCGGTCGCCTGATTGACGCGGACTCTTGCGACAGTTAGCCGCTAAGAGTCGCGAGGTTGGGATTGTCATAGGGGAGGAACTGCCGGCAGTACTGTCAGTTTTGACAGTCCGAGCGGCTTGCCATTTGGCCATGGATAGACGGCAAAATTGGCCTAATGCCCGCAGCCGTTACCGGAAACTGACACACCACTTGATTTTTGGGACAAGCGAAGTAAAACCCGTACGCTTGAGAGCCAAAGGGGACGGTCCACCCGACGTCAAAACCAGCTTCCCGGCGTTTTCCACCGATCTAGTCACTACCCAGCTCGGAGGCCAAGAGGGCGGATTTCTGTCAGCGGGGGCGCGTGGTAAGGCCGGCATGTTTCCAGAGCTTTTCCCATTGCCAGATGCCGGGAGTTTTGACGAGGACGGGGTAGCCGATTTGGTGGGCGAGCATCTGAATTTGGCCTCGATGGTGGGCCTCGTGGGCGAACATGTAGGCGAACATGGTGCCGCCGGCGGGCCAGGTGGGCATCCAGCTGTCGCGAAAGAATTTCGTAACGCGGCGATTGGGAGCAGCGGAGAGAGCATCCGTCAACATGCGGAGGGACTGCGCGGCGCTTTTCTTGAGTGCGGCGGCAGCTTGCTTTTTGGTGCAGCGGTGGGGATTGAGCGGCGGCGGGCACTTCAGATGCGGGGCGGTGCCCTTCAGCCACTTCAGGCGCACGTTGTGCAGATGCGCGAAGATGGAGGCGATGGTGCGGCCGCCGCCTTTTTCGCCGGGCGGCTGGGCGCGCCAGGCACGAGAGTCGAGATGGGCGAGGACGAGCTGGTTCATGGCGTCGTTGGCCGCGTAGGTCTCGAGCAGGGAATCGCGAATCTCGGCGAGCGCGGCGTGGGATGAGAGCGCCATGGAAGCTCTGCCCGTTTGCTTAATTTTTCCCTTCTTCGGCACCCGCATGTTTCCTCAGCTTCCATCGACGACCTGAATCTGAAACTGGACTCCGGACTCACCCGTTAATCATGCACTTGCCCGTTTCAGTTACACGCCTTATCAATTTGTGGGTTTCTTGGTATCTGGAAAGTGATGGGTTCTGTGTAGATTTCCTCGGTGACGAGTTGGCCGAATTTCCGCCACGCCTCTTCAAATTGGGAAGCCTTCGCCGCATACCTCCAGCCAGGAAATCCTATTTGTAAAACGTGGTCACCGTAATTGATTGCACCCTTTCTCCCTGGCGCGCTCGTGTACCAAGCAAACAGTCCGACTGTCGTGACCCTCTCGAAACTCTGCCCCGAGGCCAAGAGAAAGAAATTCGAGCTTAGAAAATGGGTAGCTGGTTTGAAATGCGGCGGATCGTCATCGGCAAATGAATCAAAGATGGGGTCGTACTCATAGTCTCGGTTCGCAAGGCTTTCACTGTTTTTTGCAATGATGTTTCTACTCGTAAACCTACCAAATTGTTTGTCGAGAATCAGCACTTTGTCACTACGATTTTCGAATTTTAGATGCAGGGTTATGTCGACCCTGAACAGTCCGTCATCGAGGGAACAATATTTTTGGCTGATGAGCTCGGCGGTTGGCGTCAAGCGCTCTTCAGCATCCGAAGAGAACGACGCTATTGCCAGACCTAACGTTCCGGCGGCAATCAACGGGATGACGAAGCGGGAATGAAGAGGCATCGATTTACAGCCTACTCTAAACACATCTGCCATTAAATATTAGTGAATGGTTAGTTGAATGGCAGGAAAAATCCTTTTTCCGTCCAATTCCACCTTTCCGGTGGCTGATGCGCTACTCAGGCAACTGATTCGGGTGTCCGCTGGTTTTGGAATTACACAGTGGGGATGATCCAGCGTGCGACGGCCTTCAAGCCAGCTTGCACCAGGTCGCCGCGGGCCGCGTCCTCCCACCACTCGGTATCGTCCGGCTTGAATAAGGCGGCAGTTCTCTCCGTTGCCAGGGAGAGCTGCAGGGGTAGCGTTGGATCGACCGGGCGCGGCTCTGCGGCATCCTTTAGCTGGGCGAGCATCTGTTGCTGCTGCTTCATGTCCAGCATGGAAATGGCGGAATGGCAGTAGGGGCAAGAGGAGTTGGTTTGCAGGTCGATGGACGCGCCGCAGTTGCAGCAGTTGACGGTTTGCACGTTTTGTTTCAACTGCTGGATCTCTTGCGGAGAAAGCGCGTGGATAAAATTCTTCTCTTTCAGGAAGTCGAAGAAGCCGATGAATTGGCCGTGGGCGCTTGGGCATGCCCAATAGTTGAAGCGCATGTTGCGGACCATATCGTGAGCGAGCGAAAGCGGGCCTGCGCAACGGGGACATTTGAGAACGTCGGAGAGTTTGGGCTTGACCGTGGAGGAGTGTTCACCGATGAACTTCATGAGCTTGAGCGTGGAGCCGGGAGAGAGCTGAAGACTTTTGTGCTCGTCGAACCAGAAGGACTGGCAAGCGGTGCAGACATCGACGATAACCTGTGTGCCTAAGCGGCCGTCCAGGGTCCAGTCGGTCATGTCTTTGCCACAGTTGGGGCACGTCATTGCGGGCGATTTTAGATGATTGCTGGGATGAATGCTATCGGCCGGGAGGGAACTTCCCGGGACGCTCTTTCGTATTGACAGTCTATACGTAGGCGCCTAGTATCCCTATAGAAAGTCGATAGGAGACACGCATTGAGCGCTGAACAGACAAGCCTTTTGCAAGGGACTTTGGATTTGCTGATCCTGAAATCGCTGGTATCCGGCGAAATGCACGGGCTGGGAATCTCGCGGAGAATCCAGCAGATCACGGGCGGAACTTTCCATGTTAAACCCGGATCGCTGTTTCCCGCGCTGCACCGCATGGACGAAGAGGGCTGGATTTCTTCGTTTTGGGGAGACTCGGAAAACAACCGGCGCGCGAAATACTACCGCTTGACGAAAGCGGGAACGAAGCAGCTGGAAGCCGAGACCAAGCGATGGGGACGGATTTCCTGGGCTATCGCGCAAGCGTTGGAAGCTTCGTGAAAAGGAGTCCGGCATGCCGCTCTTTGTGAAGGCGCGAAGTTTTCTGCGAAATTTATTTTTATCGCGCGGTGTGGAAGCGGAGCTCGACCGGGAAGTGCACTCGCACCTCGAACTGTTGATAGCGGAGAACATTCGCGCGGGGATGACGCCGAGAGAAGCGGAGCGCGCGGCGCGGGTGGAACTCGGAGGGATAGAACAAGTGAAAGAAGACGTTCGCGAACAACTGATGGGAAACTGGCTGCGTTCCGTGTTCTCCGATTGCAGCTATGGCCTTCGGCAACTGCGGAAGAATCCCGGCGCAACCGCGGTGATGGTGTTTACGCTGGCGCTGGCTATTGGGGCGACCACGGCAATTTTCAGCGTGGTGTATGGCGTGCTGCTGCGGCCGCTGCCGTATCCGGATTCGAGCCGGATCATGGCGATCTTTGAGGTTACGTCGAAGGGCAGACCGTCGCGTCTTGCGGATCCGAACTTCGACGATTTTCGCGATCAAAACCGCGGCTTTGCGGCGATGGCGAAGTACTCGGACGGCGTTGTGTCTGTCTCGGGAGCCTCGCAGCCTACGCGCACGACGGTTGCGGCTGTGACTCCGGATTTTCTGAATGTCTTCGGGATTCGGCCGATCCTTGGGCGGGATTTCAGCGCTGGGGATGCGAAAAAGGGCGCGGGGCGCACCGTTCTGGTTGGCTATGGCTATTGGAGGCAGCATCTCGGAGCCACGCAGGACATCTCGCAGTCGCACCTGAAGATTGATGGCGCGGTTTACTCGGTGATCGGTGTGTTGCCTGCGGGATTTCGTTTCCCGGCGGAGGCGGAGCTTTGGTTGCCGGCGGATTTGGACGGCGAAAATCCGAGCAGGACGTCGCATAACTACTACGCGGTCGCGCGGCTGCGTGACGGTGTGACTGTCCAGCAAGCGAATTTGGATATCAGCACGATTGCCCGGCGCATTCACGAGACATCGAGCGAGCAAGGCGATTACCTGCTGAAGGATGGAATGGTTCTTCCGCTGCAGGATTCGATTACGGGGAAGGCACGTTCGGCGCTGCTGGTGTTGCTTGGTGCGGTGGGATTTCTTTTGCTGGTAGCGTGCGCGAACGTGGCGAATTTGTTGCTGTCGCAGGCGTCGGTGAGAGAGCGGGAACTCGCGATTCGCAGCGCGCTCGGGGCGGCGCGTGGGCGCTTGATACGACAATTCCTTACCGAGGCGTTTCTGCTTTCGTTGGCTGGCGGGGGGCTTGGAGTGCTCGGAGCGCTTGGCGGAGTGGCGGGATTAGTGGCGCTGGCGCCGGAAAATTTGCCGCGGCTGGAGAGCGTCTCGATCAGTATTCCCGTGCTCATGTTCGCGCTTTTGCTTTCCGCGGTGGTCGCGGCGGGGCTGGGAGCGTTCACTGCGGCACGTGCGACTTCCGGAGACCTGCGCAAGGGCTTGGAGGAAGGCGGCCGGGGGCAAGCGGGTTCGCAGGGGAGCCAGCGCGTTGGGCGGGTGATCGTGGCGGCGCAGATCGCAATCACCTTGGTGCTGGTGGTGGGAGCGGGGTTGTTCGGGCGCAGCTTGATGAAGGTGCTCGAAGTGAATCCCGGTTTTCGCGTGGACAAGATTGTGACGATGGACGTTTCGCTGCCGTGGGTGGACGATTCGAAGGCAAAGGCAGGTCAGGCGAATTTCTTTGCAAACTTGATCGACCGGCTCAAGCAGATCCCGGGCGTGCGGCAGGTTGGCGCTGCGAGCGAGTTGCCGATGGATGGCGGGCTTCCCGACGGACAGTTTCTGCTCATGACGCAAGATGAGGTTCCCAAAAGCGCGGATGATTTTGGCACGCTGTTGCAGCAGAAGGAACGTCTTGGCTATGCGGACTTCTGCGTGGCGACAGACGGATACTTCCAGGTGCTCGGAATTCCACTGATTCGCGGGCGAATCTTTGACGAGCACGACGGCGCGAATTCACCGCACGTTGCGGTGATCAGCGAATCGCTGGCGCGCGACCGGTGGCCAAAGCAGGATCCGATCGGACACACGATTGAGTTTGGAAACATGGATGGCGACCTGCGTTTGCTGACGATTGTGGGGATCGTGGGTGACACTCACGAAGACGGGCTCGAATTGCCACCGCGTCCGACGGTTTATGTGAATTTGTTCCAGCGGCCGCGGCCGGCGATCGCTCTGACAATGTTGAGCGATGCCGATACAGGGTCGGTTTCATCGGCAGCGCGAGGAATCCTGCGGGAGCTTGATCCGGAGATTCCAACGAGATTTCGAACGTTTTCGCAGGTGTATTCCGCTTCGCTGGGCTCGCGGAGATTCAACGTCATTCTCATCGGATTTTTCGGAATCACGGCGTTGTTGTTGGCAACGGCGGGAGTGTTCGGCGTGATGGCGTATTCGGTGAGCCGGCGGACGCGCGAGATTGGCGTGCGTGTCGCGCTTGGGGCGGACTCGGGCGACGTTCTGAGGATGATTCTGGGACAGGGATTACGGACGATCTTTGTTGGCGTGGCGATCGGGATTATTGGGTCGCTGGCTTTGACGCGAACCGTGGAGTCGTTGCTTTTTGGCGTGACGGCGACCGATCCACTGACATTCGTCGGCGTGACGCTGTTGCTGGTGGGCGTGGCGCTACTGGCTTGCTATGTTCCGGCGCGGCGGGCAACGAAAGTGGATCCACTGGTTGCGTTGCGCTACGAATAGGATTTGGTTTCTGGGCGTGTCGAGTGTTTTGTTCGGCAGCAATTCTCACGGCCAGAGGGCAGAAGGAATACAACAATGGAGGCCGCTCACCAGAGTGGAGGAACCGGCGCTTCGTAGAATACTGGCGCTGGGCCGCCTTGATTGGAAAGGTGGATGGCCGTTAGGAAAGGTTTGGCTTGAGGATCGTACGTCACGTTGATACTTCCGCCGCGTCCTGGCGAGCCATCAAAACCATTTCGTCCATCGGCGCCGTTGCTTCCGCTGCTTCCGTTGGGTGTTCCAATACCGCCTGAGCCTCCTTGGCCGCCTCGGCCGCCGCGTCCCCCAGAGCCTCCTGCGCCTCCATTGGCCATTACTGTTAGAGCGCCTCCCTGGGGATCCACTAGATACAAGCGCTGTTTTCCTAGGGCCGAGACACTCGCTTGAAGGAGAGGATGCGCGCCGGACCGCAACGTGACACGGATTTGCACGGGAGGTGCATCACCTCCACTTCCTCCGTCTTGGCCATTAGAGCCGTCAGTGCCGTTTGAGCCGTTTCCGCCCGGAGAGGGGTTATTCGGATCGGTCGAGCCCATGGTACCGCTCGTTCCGTTCTGTCCGTCGCTGCCGTTGAAGCCGTCGGAGCCTTTGCTGCCGGAGAAATTCGAGACGAAGCTATAGTCGTAGGTGACGGGAATGTCGAGGTCCGCGTGGAGGTCCGGATGGCTGGGCACCGTGATGGTGACATGCCCGATCTTGCCGTCGCTCACCCTTGGATCATGAGCAAGCGAGACGTTGCCTTTCTGGTCGGCGGTGACAACGGTGGGCGTCACCGTGATATCGCTCCACAGGACCTTGCCTTTACCCAGGCCTTCCGTCACCAAGACTTTGCCGTCTGGCTGTGTGAATTGCACCACGAGGCGCAACTTTTCTCCAGGCGCGATTGCCGGACCTTTGGGCAGGCTGGCCTGCATGGAGGCGACGGCGGTCTTGGCCAGGTAGATCCTCATTCCCAGCTTGACCTTTACCGCCGTGCATCCATTCAGCGCAAGGAGCGAGGCCACCACCAGGCAGACCGAGGAGGTCATGCCGATCAAACGTGAAGTGTGTACTTTGGCCAGAAGTCTCGGACGCTGAGAAGTATTGAAGGGCCTCAGAAAACGCAGCATGATTCGCCGGTTCCCTTCGGCGAGGAGTTCCTGTTGCTTGCCCTCGTTCATGTTGAGGACCTCATATTCGGATTTATCGGCAGCGCGATTGGCGAGTATAGCCGATCCTGATCGCGGGAAAGGACCTGCCGAGTAAAGCGCAGCGGGCATCGCGGCATGGATACCCGCGTTCGGCATTGCGCGCTTGGCGTGTTATGTTTGCAAATTGAATGGAAGGGGAGAGGCCCAGACCATGAGTGGACAAACGAATTGGAAAGAGCTTGAGGACAAGATTGGCGCGGCGGTGAAGCTGGCGCGCAGGCCAGTGGCGGTGTCTTTTTTGGAGGCGGCGCCGGCGGATGTGCAGAGGTTTGAGGGGACGGAGCCTTCGGGGTGCAGCTTTTGGCGGCTGGCGGCGGCTGGACGGGTTTTTTATACCGTGCCGGAGAATCATTTTAACTGCGCGGTGGGGGCTTACACGCACAACATCGCTTTGTCGCCGGAACGGGAGAAGGAGACGGAGCAGACGCTGAAGATGATGTTTGATCTGGGTTATGTGAAGCCGGAGGAGGTGCCGCAGATTCCGCGGCTGGCTAAGGCGCCCGTGGCGATTGTGTATGCGCCGCTTGGTGAGGCGCCTGTCGCGCCGGACGTCGTGCTGTTTGCATGTAAGCCCTCGGGGGCGATGCTGCTAACCGAGGCGGCGAATCGCGCGGGTGTGGGGAGTGGCGCACCGGCATTGGGGCGGCCGACTTGTATGGCGCTGCCGGCTTCGATGCAGATGGGGGCGATTTTGAGTTTGGGGTGCATGGGGAATCGCGTTTATACGGGGTTGGGTGAGGACGAGATGTATTTTGTTTTGCGTGGCAAGGATCTCGCCACGGTCGCCGACGCGCTCACAGTGATTACCAGCGCTAACGCGGCTTTGAACGAGTACGCTAGCGGACGGCGGTCACAGTTAGCGACTATCTAGGCGGATCGGGCGCTCGAGGAAAATCGAGGAAAGAGAAAAGATAACGCAGAGTTAACAGAGGTGCGCGGGGAGTTTTGGAGAAGGGAACAAACAAGGTCTCTACTTTGGAAGGCGCACCTTGGCTTAAGTGGCGGCTGGGGCTGAGGCAGGGCTTTGAACGCTGGACTCCTCCAACTGGTGCAGGATAGGCGTGGTCACCAGAGTTGTGATGATGGCCATGATTACAAACATCGTAAAAAGCACAGGCGAAAGGACGCCCAAGTCCAGTCCAATGTTGAGAACAATAAGCTCCATCAGTCCGCGCGTGTTCATCAAGACGCCCAAGGAGGCGGCTTCGCGCCAATCGGAACCAGTCCATCGAGCAGCGAGAAAACTACCGCCGAATTTGCCAAGCGAGGCCACGGCGATAATCAAAATACAAGCGAGCCAATCGCGGGTTCCATGCAGCAGGCCGATTTGAGTGCGCATGCCGGTGAAGGCGAAAAACACGGGCAACAGGAGCACCACTACCAGATCTTCACATCTCGCACGAATATCGCGTGCCAACGCAGAATCGTGGGGAATTACGGTTCCTATAAGAAAAGCGCCGAAGAGCGCATGAATGCCAATTTGTTCTGTTGCCAGCGCCGAAAGAAGCAAGGCGGCGCAGACTATGGCGAACATGTCTTGTGTTGTGCGGCCTTTCGCCGTCTGCCGTTGCACGAGCCACAATGCACCTCGCTTGGCAATCAGCAACACAAAGAAGATGAACGCAATCGTCGTGATCAAAATGATCCAAAGGCTCCCCGTGTGCGCATGCGCGACGCCGATTGCGAAGGCCAGCAGGCACCATGCGGTAACGTCGTCGATCGCGGCGCAGGCCAGAGCAATCACTCCCAGACGTGTCTTTTGCATACTGCGATCCGTGAGAATGCGAGCTAACACCGGGAACGCGGTGATGGACATCGCTACTCCGATGAAAAGAGCAAATGTGGTGAACGAGAATACGCCTGTCGAATACAAGGGATATAACCAGAGCGCGAATGCAGCTCCCAGCAAGAAGGGGACGACGATGCTGGCATGAGAGATGGCAATGGCCGACTGGGTGCGCTTTTGCAAGAGATCGGTATCGAGTTCGAGACCGACCAGGAACATGTAGAGCACCACGCCGACCTGAGCGATCACTGCGAGATACGGCGCGGCATTCACGGGAAGGACTTGAGAAGCGATGCCCGGTGCCAACCAGCCAAGGAAGGACGGTCCCAGAAGAATCCCGGCGACCACTTCTCCCATCACCTGCGGTTGATTCAACTTGCGAAACATCGCGCCAAGAATACGGGCTACGACGAGAACGACAACGAGCGCGAGCAGCACATGGAGCAAGATGCCAGGGTTCTCGGATGTCGGAGGCCTGACAGGTTCTTGCAGACCGGTGGTTACGAGCGACGGTCCGAAGGAGCGAATCAAGAAAAAGACGCCGACACTTGCTCCGAAGCTGGCTGCGTAGATGAGTGCGATGCGGGATATTCGGAACATGATGAGGGGCGCTAAAACACGCCGCAGATTGTAGGTTTGTCTATCGCGATGTGCATATCTATCTGAGGACCGACTTCTCCTTCAATTCGTCCCGGCGTCGAACTGATCCAGAATCCTTTTGTGGGCGTTACTTTAGTTCAAGCACGGCCAGTTCGCCACGAAGAAGATTAGCGTGAGTGGAAGTGGAGTGTTTTTCTTAACGCAGAGTTCACGGAGAGCACAGAGAAGAGAGATTCGCCGGGCGATTCTCGAAAAGAACGTCCGTCCGTGAAATGGGAATCGCGTTGACAGGATGCGGGCTGTACTTTAAGATTAGCTTTTGTCTCTATAGGGAAAGGTGTGGCTGACGGCAATGAGGACGTACGTAGCTAAGGGTGAGGAAGCGGAAGCGCTGAAGGTGGGCGCGAACTGGTTTGTTATTGATGCGACGAACCAGGTTTTGGGGCGTCTGGCGACAAAAGTGGCGCGGATGCTTATGGGCAAGGATAAGCCGAGTTTTACGCCGTACCTGGATTCGGGAGATCACGTTGTGGTGATCAATGCCGACAAGGTCCGCATGACAGGGAACAAGGTCGAGCAGAAGATTTATTACTCGCATAGCGGGTATCCGGGCGGGTTGAAAGCTGTGCCAGCGAAGCGGCTCCGCGGGACGAAGCCGGAATGGATGATTCGCGAGGCGGTTCTGGGGATGTTGCCCAAGAACAAGCTGAGGGCTCGGCGCGCGAAGAAATTGCGGGTTTACCGGGATGCGGCTGGTTTGGCGCGGCATGCTGGGCAGAAGCCGCAGGCGGTTGGGGCTTGGTAGTAGCGTAGAGCACAGACTAAAGTCTGTGTCACTGGATTCTGCACGTTGCTGTTCCTTGAAAAGTGTGGCCGCGTAGTGGTCACCTCTAAGTGGTGCCTTAGGCAGGGAGCAAAACCGTCGTGGAGTTAAGTGGTTCCGGGTGTCTGGAACCAGGTTATTTTAGGAGGAACGTTGAGTTCTACTGGTACGCCCATTGCGGGCACACAAACTTGGTTTCTTGGAACAGGCCGGCGCAAAGAGTCGGTAGCTCGAGTGTTCTTGCGCGCGGGTAGCGGCAAGTTCACGGTGAACGGGCGCGAAGTGGAGAGCTACTTTCCGAATCATGCATGGAAGCATGATGCGATTGAGCCGCTGAAGTTCACGAGCCTGGCGGACCAGGTGGACGTCAAGGTGACCGCGCACGGCGGCGGCGTTGGCGGGCAGGCTGGCGCGGTGCGCATGGGATTGGCGCGAGCTATCTCGAAGTACAACCCGGAACTGCGGCCGGCTTTGCGAAAGAACGGATTTTTGACGCGCGATTCCCGTATGAAGGAACGGAAGAAGTACGGGCAGAAGGGCGCGCGGAAACGCTTCCAGTTCACGAAGCGGTAGTTTTTGTTGCCCTGGCTGGGCCAGGGTTGCAACGAGCTCCGGAGGGTTTGCGCAAGTGGGCCCTTCGAGATCACGGCCGGCAAGGAGCCGGCAATAGGTTGTTCTGTGGTTTGTGTTTCGTTTCACAGGCGGCCGGGCTAAAGCCCGGCACCTACAGTGGCGAGAAGCAGGCCACCGCAAACAGCTATCCTAATAGGAGGAAACTTGGCAGTAGAAATTACGATGAAAGAGTTGCTGGAGGCTGGAGTTCACTTCGGCCACCAGACGCGGCGTTGGAATCCGAAGATGAAGGAATATATTTTCGGAGAGCGCAACGGGATACACATTATTGACCTGCAGAAGACCCTCAAGATGTTCCGCGAGGCGAGCCGGTTTGTAAGCGATCTTTCCGCGCAGGGCAAGGCAGTCCTATTCGTGGGAACCAAGCGGCAGGCGCAGGAAGCTGTCGCCGAGGAATCGAAGCGCTGCGGCGCGTTTTTTGTGAACCATCGCTGGCTTGGCGGAACTTTGACGAATTGGGCGACGCTGCAGAAATCGATCAAGCGGCTGAAGCTGCTGAAGGCCATGACGGAAGACGGCCGGATCAACGAGCTTTCGAAGAAGGAAAAAGCGCGGCTGGGCCGCGAGATGAAGCACCTCAACCAGAACCTCGAAGGCATCGAGAACATGTCGCAGCTGCCGGATGCCATGTTCGTGATCGATTCGAATGCGGAAGAGATCGCGGTCAAGGAAGCGCGTCGCATGGGCGTGCCGGTGGTTTCCGTTGTGGATACGAATTGCGATCCGGACGTGGTGGACTGGATCATTCCTGGCAATGACGACGCTTTGCGCGCCATTCGATTGTTCACAACCAAGATCGCGGATTCCGTGCTCGAAGGGCACACCGCTTACCAGCAATCGCAAGTGGCGGAGCAGAAGTCGGCAGAGGATCAGGCGATTGTCGACGGCGTGGAGTACGTGGATACGAGCGCTACGAACAGTACGAGAAGCAGGAAGGCGATTTCGTGGAGGGAGCGGTAGTCGAAGTTCCTCCGGATGCGCCTGTTGAGCCCGCCGATGCCGCCGAGGCTGCTGCAGCAACGGTGCCACCGGACGTGGAATCTCACTAAACAAATTGCGCGGGTAAGTATCCAAGAGGCCCGCGCCGAGCGACTCGGTGCGGGCCGTTTTGTAAGCGCAGGCACTAAATAAGAAATTGCCAATCAGCGAAGAGAAAAAGGATGAGTACACAACAGCCAGCTATGCAGATTCCAGCACATCTTGTGAAAGAGTTGCGCGAACGGACCGGAGCGGGGTTCAGCGATTGCCGCGCGGCGCTCGTGGAAGCCAACGGAGTGATCGATAAGGCTATCGAGATCTTGCGGAAAAAGGGTCAAGCGGCTGCGGCGAAGAAATCGCAGCGCGAAGCCAGCGAAGGGCTCGTTGGCAGCTATATCCACGCGGGCGGAAAAATTGGTGTGCTCGTGGAGATTAACTGCGAGTCGGACTTTGTGGCGCGGACGGAAGCGTTCCAAAATCTTTGCCATGACATTGCGATGCACATCGCAGCGCTTGATCCGCGCTATGTTCGGCGCGAAGAAGTGACGCCCGAGATGCTTGCGGCGGAGCGCGACATTTACCGCGCGCAGGCGCTGGCGACAGGGAAGCCGGAAGCCGTCGTCGAAAAGATTACGACCGGGAAGATGGAGAAGTTCTACGAAGAGAACTGCTTGTACGAGCAGCACTACATCAAGGACGAGAGCGTGACGATCGGCGAGATGATTACGCAGGCGATCGCGAAGCTCGGCGAGAATATCTCCATACGGCGGTTTGTGCGCTTCAAGGTAGGCGAGATTGGCGGGCCGGGAGCAGGGCCAGAGACGGCACCGGTTCCAGCGCCTGTAAACGCGTAACGCAAATATTCATAACTGCATTCCAGAGCGTTCCGGTTTTACCGGGACGCTCTTTTTTTGCGATCGCAATCACAAATCAGTTTCATCAGGTGGCCCTGGTGTGGCGGGGATTCGAACTACTTCATCGCACGCTCCGCCGGGGTGAGCGCCGCCAATGGAACGCCGATGGTGCCACAACTGCCGGAATTGAGATCGTAAATGCCCGTGCGAAGATAGACGTCGCCTGGAGGGATATCCATCTCCTCGTGGATTTGCAGGCCTACGGGTTGTGTTGCCGCATAAACCTGGGTGTCCATCACCAGCTTGCTGCTTCGTTTCAGAATGTTGAGAATTTTTCCGTCGTGATCGAACGCGATGAGCATCACTTCAATGTGACCTCGGCGCACGGCCTCGGAAGGCAAGCCCATGGCAATATCCTTCAGGGAAACAGCAAACTCGACGTCGTAGCGCGTGAACGGCGGCTTGAGTTCCGTGTTGCTGCCGGCGCGGGGGGCATTGGGGGCTGGCTGAGGATTTTTCGGCGAAACCCTGACCTTATAAAGAATCTGATCAAAATTTGGCATGCCGAGACCGATAAGAGGAATGAGCGGATCTTCCGCTTCTTCGGCAGAAGCTGATTCGGGCCTCGGTTTGTCCGCGTAATAGCCGCGGCGATACGAAAGTTTGTACTTGCCGCTGGAAAGGCTTACCTGGATGCGGCGATATTTTCCGTCGGACCTGGTGTTCGAAGGCGAGTAAGCGAGCGTGTAGTAGTGCGAGCCGGTATTGACGGCGTCCCTCACGGCGTCATTGAGCGCGTTGGTGTTGTAGAAAGCCCGCCCGCCTGTTTCCTGCGCGATGTTTTCCATGGCGATCTGGTTAGAGCTAAGAATGGTCTCAAGTTGTTGCCTCGTGCCGGCGAGATTACTCACGTCGAACGTCGGGTCCCCCAGCACGCCGAGATTGGAGACGGGATAAATGGCCACTTGCGCGGCAGTCAGCATGTCCGAAGTCTGCTGAACGTTTTCTTGATGTTTGGGCGCATGGACCTTGCTGTCCGGGAGAAAGCTGATAGGGAAATTGTCCGAGAACCAGATGACATTTTTGCGGGCAGGAATTCCGGATAAGTAGCGGGCGAGCTGCTGGAAAGCCTGGAGAGTGATTTCGATGCGCGATGCAGTTCGATTAGCCGCCTCATCGGCCTGGAACTGCTCGACGGATTCAATTGCCGCGGGCGACGCTTGGCTACGCCGCATCTGATGCACGACAAGATCCTGGCTGAACTGTTGAGACTGTGTGGGAAGGAGCCCTGAGACTTGCGGATTGACGCCAAGATTCTTATCGTCCAGCGCGGCGGAGAGCCCGGAGAAATCGGTCGTGAATCCGCGAACCATGCGGAGTTGCGAGCCGAGCGCGAAGATCGCCAGGCGGGCGCCGGGCTGGACGCTATTTAGATACTTGAGCACTTGCAGGCGCGCGATGGACTGGTCCGGCGGCTGCGTGTTCAGCAAATCGAGCAAGAGAACGTTGACGGAATCGGCGGAAGTCGAGGTGGGAAAGTTCGTGAAGACGTTGGCCGGCATTTGCGGCAGTTTGATTTGGACTGGTTGCGCGCTTTTGTGTTCTTCGAAGGAGGAGATGATTTGGGGAGCGCCCTCTTCGGTGATTTGAAAGTTCTTTTTTTCCAGCCCAACGATCGCGTCACCTTGGTCGTCGGTGACGACCACGTCCACGAGGACGACACGTGTCACCACTTTTATGGTGGGTGCGGTGGCGGAAGAGTTGGAAGCGGGAGATTGAGAGTGGAGCGGTGCGATGGCAAAGGCAGCCGCCAGTGGCCAAACCAGGTAGCAGACTCGCGGAAATCTCATCGTGTGCACATGGTGCGGTACTCGCTCAATTCCTAGCCTCTCATGAAACGCTTGAGCGACGCTCTGCGTTACGTTGACTTGCGCGGATTTGCATCTGCTGTTCCGATGAGGACCGGGGCAGCTCCCTTCTAACGCTTCAAAAGCGGCAGCTGGGCTGCCGCACTCCACAATGTGCGGGGGCGGGGATAGTTTGTTACAATTCCGAGACTTTTAGAGGGCACCGACCGGAGCGAAATGGCCGCACAGAAAAAAGCCGCAAAGAAAACTGCAAAGAAAACGCCGAGAAATCCGCAGCTGGCTTACCGGCGCATATTGCTGAAGTTATCGGGAGAATCCCTGCAGGGGCCGCAGGGATTTGGGATTCATGGCGAGACGATTCAGGCGATTGCGTTGGAGTTGAAAGAGGTGCATGCGCTGGGAATCGAGATTGCCATTATGGTCGGCGGAGGAAATATTTTTCGCGGAGCGCGGCAGAAGGGATTTGAGATTGACCGCGCGACGGGTGACTACATGGGGATGCTGGCGACGGTGATTAACGCGCTGGCTCTGCAGGATGCGCTCGAGAAACTGGGCGTGTTTACGAGGGTTTTGAGCGCGATTGAGATGAACCAGGTTTCGGAACCGTTTATCCGGCGGCGCGCGATGCGGCACCTCGAGAAGCAGCGCGTCGTGATTTTCGCGGCTGGGACGGGGAACCCTTATTTTTCGACCGACACGGCGGCGGCGCTTCGTGCGATGGAGATCAAGGCGGACGTGATTCTGAAGGCGACGCGCGTGGATGGGATTTTTGACGCCGATCCGGAGAAAGTTTCGGGCGCGAAGTTTTTCGCGGCGATCACTTACCGCGATGTGTTGAACCAGAATTTGAAGGTAATGGACGCGACAGCGATTTCGCTGTGCATGGATAATGGGATGCCGATTGTGGTTTTCAATATGAACCAGCATGGGAACATCAAGCGCGTGGTGTTGGGTGAGCGCGTTGGGTCTAAGGTGACACCAGCTTGAATTTCCGGCGGCGTCTGCCTCATCTTTTATTCATTGCCAAATGAAACCGTGAACGCAGATAGGAAAAATTCGAAGCGAGGTAATTGAGCTGAGGACGCTATGACGACTTTTGAGAACACACCGCAAGCACTGGCTGCCGCAAGGACGCGCATGGAAAAGGCAGTGGATGATTTCCGCAAGGAGTTGGCGACGATTCGAACCGGACGCGCGAACGCGACGCTCTTGGACAACGTGCGCGTGGACTATCACGGGACGCCGATGCCGGTGAACCAGCTTGGCAGCATGACTGTTCCGGACCCAACCATGATAGTGATCGCGCCGTGGGATCCGAGCGCGGTGGCCCTGATTGACAAGGCGATTCGGACGGCCGATCTCGGGCTGAATCCCACCAACGATGGGAAAGTCGTGCGGGTGCCGATTCCTTCTTTGACGGAAGACCGGCGCAAGGATTTGGTGAAGCAGCTGCACAAGGTGCTGGAAAATCACCGGACGGCGATTCGAAATATTCGCAGGGATCTGAAAGAAGCCATCGAAAAGCTTGAGAAGGAAAAGAAGATTAGCGAGGACGATAAGAAGCGGTCGTTGGATGAGTTGGAGAAACTTTCTCACGCGGAGACGAAGAAGATCGAGGATTTGAGCGCTGCGAAAGAAAAAGAAGTGATGCAGATTAAGTAGAAGAAGAAACGACGTAATGAGGTAGGGAAGTAAAGACGTGAAGAAAGAGGGCACGATGAATCGTGCCCTACAAGTTGGCAAGCAAGCCTGCCTAATTCGTTCCTGGCGTTGAACTTCGATTGACAGGGCCCACGCAGCGAAAATGCCTGCGGCGCCCGCTTCGGCGACGAAGAAATCGTTCCAGCCTGGCATGGCGGCAGGAGTCATCAGGGTTTTTGCGGCTTCGCTGCATCGACAACGGTGCGTTCCAGTGTGAAGACTTGGGATTCGTCGTTTTGAACGGCTCGCAGGAAGGCATTGTAATCGGCGGCGCGGTCAGATGGAATTTCTTTCAAAATAAAATTCAAGTGGCGGGATGCCGTGAGCGTCGCATCTTTCGCGGAGTATTGCGACGTGTAGGTGGCGAAGTCGCGCTGCAGCGATGTGCCCGTGGGAACCTGCGCGGTTGTTCCGGCGGGGAGATGAATCGTTGCGCTGACTTCGACGTCGAGAGGAGTGCCCAGGTCGATGGGCGTCGCGGCCGCGCCGGGTGCGGGTTTTGCCGGAGGATCGGGAAGGCCCAGCAGAGGAAGTAGCGCCGGGATGCGAAGTGGTTTCTTCGACCAGTCTGCAAATTTGGGCTGTGTGATTTCGTATTCCACTGTGAAGGGATCGTGGGTCTCGTAGGGATCGGAAGTGGTGACGTTACTCACTTTTCCGCGGAAGCCGTCGGAGAGCGCGAGGAGCTGCGCGACCTCGCTCCATTTTTCCTTGGGCGACTGATGAAAGGCCACGCGGAGGAGCAGTTCGTTGTCGCCGCGCATCACGTAGTGTGGTTTGGCGGTGAGCTTACCGTCTGCATCGAGTGTGGCGTCGATCCCCACTTTCTGCGTCGAGGGAAATGGAGGCGTGGGGTTCAAAGGCTGCCATTCATGACCGGTGGAGTTCATCAAGACAAAGAAGCGATTCAAGATGAACGCGCATTTACCGGAGTTCGGAGGAATAAGACCGAAGGGGGCTATTTCCAGGCTTGGATCAATCCAATAGCTCTTCTTGCCATCGCTTGCGGAAATCAGCATGCGTTTGAAATCCAAGGGACTGGCTATTCCTTTTTCATTGCAATGTCCCGTCAATGCGGCTTCAGCGCTGAGTTTTACGGCCGAAGCAAGCTCCGCAAGTAGAACAAACTTGTCCTCTTGGGTGGCGTAACCAGAAGCAAGGATCGCGGCCGCGGGGCGCGTGACAAATCCGGTAGAACCCAATGGGATATCCACCGTCTTGACTTTTTGTGAGACGAAATCGTATAGCGCGACCAGTTTTGCGCGATTTTCTTCAATCCCTTTCGTCAGTTGAAAAGCCTTGGAGGAAATCTCTGGTGTGACGGGCCTGGTCTTCGGGGGACCGAGGTTGCTCTCGTAGTCGCCGAAGGGCTTCAGCGGTTGATCCTGAAAGGACAGTCGCTCGTCCAATCGAATGGAAAGTGTATCCCACTGTTGGGTTGAGACCACGACGTCGGGCTCGTCGTTCTCAGAGGTTGGCGATTTCGAAGCTAATTCCAGTTGCGTCTTGTCCCACTTGTAAATCGTACGAGTGGCGTCCCCTTCTCCGGATTTTTCAGTCGAGCTGGCTGGTGTCGCTGGACCAATCAGAATACTTGAGCCTGAGAACGGAAGGTCGAGTTCGAAGATTTCACGCAAGACGACGCCGGTGCGGTCGAACGTGTGGTCGAGCCAAAAGTCGGGTGCGAGTGGGTGATGCGTTGTCGTGGTGATGACGCGGTATTCGAGGGAGTCGCCCGGTTCGAGGCCGAGGATGCGGACGGATTTGACGCGGACGTCCTGGTAGGCGGGGGCGTTGACGGCGGCGGGATTGGGCGTGTCGGTGATGGCGCTTGGGAGAACGTCTACCGTGCCGCCGCTTGGGTGTGTGATGCGGACGAGCGGGATTTCGATTTGTTCGAAGGCGCGGTTGAAGTCAAAATTCAGGCGGGCGAATTGGCGGACGCCAAGTTCGTCGTTGATCTTGACGTGAGCGTGGACTTCTTTGTGGCTGTCGCCGTTGGATTCGAAGCGGACGCGTGTTTCGAGGAGTTCGATTTCGGCGGGGAGCTTTGGTGAGGCGTTGGACGCCGGTTTTTCTTTGGGCTTCTCTTGCGATTTCTCTGGAGCTTTTTCAGCGGGCTTTTGCTGGGCGCTTTGCGCAGGACGCGCCATTGCAGAGGGCGTAGAAAGGACAAAAACAGCCGCCGCAATAGAGATCGCGCAGGAAAAAATTCGGGTCACGTTCACGTTGGCCTCGAAGGAAGTTTAGGGCGAGAGGGAATTTGCGTAAAGCGGCGGCTTGCGTTGCGTTGCGCGCCATACACGAGCTTAAAGGGGCGATGAACAGCAGTGCGCGTGATGGGTGTGTGGGGGATAACGGAAGAGCAGGAATGAAAGGAAAGGAGAAAAAAAGAAAGAGGGCACGGCGTGCGGTGCCACTACGAGAAACGGAATTGGGAGTGGTGCGTCTGAGGTCATGGTAGAGTTTTGTGCGCGGCATTTTGCGAAGCGCAGGGAGAAAAGGGAATGCGAAAGATTTTCGCGGGGATTGCAAGTGCGGCGCTGATTATCGCGCTGGCTGGCCTGCTAGGCGTGAGAGCCGAGAGCCGATCTGTGGCAAAAGGGCCCAATGAGGACGGCACGAAGCCCGCGCTCGTGAAAATTGCCGGAGAAGGCTTGCTCGATTCGCATGCATTTCAGTATTTAACGGAATTGAGCGACGACATTGGCCCGCGCGTAAGCGGGTCGCAGCAGGCACAGAAAGCGGTCGAATGGGGCGTTGCGAAGATGAAAGCCATGGGGCTCGAAAACGTGCACGCGGAAAAATGGCAGTTGTGGCGCGGCTGGACGCGAGGCACGGCGCAAGCAGAGCTGCTGACGCCGATTCGCCGGCCCTTGCACGTCGATGCGATGGGCTGGACGGGCTCAACGCCCGCAGGCGGTGTGGACGGTGACGTGGTCGCGGTGAACTTGTTTGATCTCGACAATGAAATCAAAAACATCTCCCGGTTGAACGGCAAGGTGCCGCTGATCGTAATGCGAGACGATCCGAACAAGAGTTTCATTCAGCTGTTTGCGCAATTTGGGGATTTTTTGAGGGCGGCGGGCAAAGCGGGCGTTATCGCTGTGATTGGAGGGCAAGGCGGCGGCCGGTCGGACGGAATGAATCTCACGCACACCGGGATTTTGGGATTCGATGCGGACTTCGCGATTCCCGTGGTGTCGATGACCGCTGAAGATCAAGGGCAACTGGAGCGCTATATTGCGCGCGGGTTGACGCCGCGAGTGCACTTCAATGTGCAAAACACTTTTTCAAACGGCCCGGTCGAAAGCGCGAACGTGGTTGGCGAAATTCGAGGCCGCGAAAATCCGGAACAGATTTTGGTGGTGGGCGGGCACTTGGATTCTTGGGACCTGTCCGAAGGAGCTACCGACAATGGGATGGGCTCGACCTGCACTCTTGGAGCGGCCGATGCGATTTTGCGCAGCGGCATGAAGCCTCGCCGCACCATCCGGTTCGTTTTGTTTACAGGAGAAGAACAAGGGATCGATGGATCGTTCGCATACATTAAGCAACATCAGGCGGAATTGGCGAACCATTTGGGGAGCTTGATTTTGGATAATGGGCAGGGTCCCGTAAGAGCCTTTCAATTGGGAGGCCGCGATGACCTGGTGGAATCGTTCAGACCGTTTGCCGCATCGCTTGCGGATATTCGCGAAGTGAAAGTGGACGACAAAGTGGAGGATGGAACGGACACGTTTCCCTTTTCGATGGCGGGATTGCCGGGAATCAATATGGACCAGGATTCGCCGGATTATAAATATACGCATCACTCGGCGGCGGATGCGCTGGAGGCGGTGAAACCGGACGTACTGGCGCAGGACACGACACTGATGGCCCTGGCGGCTTATTGGATCGCGGACCGGCCGGAGCGATTTGCCTCGCCGTGGCCTGCCGAAAGAACGGTAAAAATGCTGGTGGCGCAGCATGAGGATGCCATGCTGAAGGCATTTGGGCTGTGGCCAAAGGCTTTCGCGGACATTGAAAATAGGTCTGCGCCATCTAATTAAGTATATTAATATCAATAAGTTGCGATAGCGGGAGGGTCTCTTCCTGGCTGTCAAGTCTCTGTTGGGTATGGCTCTCACCGCCTGAGTTTGGGAGCCCCGGCCAGGCATGGTAGAATGACAATCTGTAGGAAAACCGCCAAGTGCTTGATTTCCACAGACATTCCGCTTAAGCCTGTGAAAGAAATTTGACAGAGCACGTTGTTTTCCTTATACTCTACGTTTTGTCGGGGGTGTTTCTACCCTGACGAGGGCGACCGCTAAGTTGTTGCAGCGGTTGAGTGGGTTGGAAGGGAATTATCTTCGGTCCCGGAACAAAGTAAGACGGAATGGGATTGAAGAGCGGCCGGAATGGGACGC
>Ga0210383_10000681_pt1 | contig 30989 bp, 23 predicted proteins | sample IncBWC14OmetaG_FD_160072 | JGI IMG/M metagenome (GOLD analysis project Ga0210383, IMG submission 160072) | Forest soil microbial communities from Barre Woods Harvard Forest LTER site, Petersham, Massachusetts, United States - Inc-BW-C-14-O ... | reverse complement strand
AGCCAACCTGTCCATACATCTGACAAATAATTTCACGGGCGGACTGATTTTGCGAATGCAGCACGAAGAGCCACAGCATTAGTGATTCTTGTCCGATCAGGAAGGTCCGGCGTCCAGCGGCTTTTTCCTTTTCTTGCAGAAGGGGGCGACCCAGGAAGCCTAATCAAAAGTCGGTTGACACCTCTCGCCGCTCTAGCCAATAGTCTGCAAGTCGGAGGGTGCCCTATGAATGTGCCAGAGCGAAGTCTTTCTCGGCGAGGTCTGCTGAAGGTTTTGGGTGTGGCCAGTAGTGGAATGGCCGTCAGTCGATGGCTAGGACCGGACGTGACGATGGCCCAGGAACCGGCTCGAGGAAAACCGGTTGATACGTTCACCGGGCCCGGGCCAAATCCGCACTGGAATTCCGTCGGCCCCTTTGTGGCCGAGCCTCAAAAAGCTCCTTTGATTCTGCTGACGGACCGGCCTGTTCAGCTCGAAACGCCACGCCATTATTTCCGCACGGCATTCACACCCAACGAAGCTTTTTATGTGCGCTGGCATCTCGAAGGTATCCCCAACTCCGTTGATCTGAAAACCTGGCACCTGCAGGTCGAGGGGAACGTCAACAAACCGCTTGCGCTGAGCTTTCCCGAACTGATGCAAAAGTTCAAACCAATTTCACTCGCCGCAGTGAGTCAGTGCTCAGGCAACAGCCGCAGCCGGTTGCAACCGCGCGTGCCTGGCGGTCAATGGGGCAATGGCGCGATGGGAAACGCCATGTGGACCGGAGTGCGGCTGCGCGACATTCTCGATATGGCCGGTGTAAAGAGCGGCTCGTTGCAGGTCCAGTTTCAGGGCCTTGAGACCGGACAGGGCCCCGAGGGTCTCGGCTCGAATCTTTTTCTCAAATCGCTCGATCTTGAGAATCCTGCCTTGGATGAATGCATTGTCGCGTATCTGATGAACGGCGAGCCGCTTCCCCTGCTCAATGGATTTCCCGTGCGACTGGTCGTTCCAGGATACTTTGCAACTTATTGGACCAAATGCCTGACGTGGATTCGAGTTCTCAACGCACCGGACGAAAATTTCTGGACGAAGACCGGATATCGCGTCCCGGATACGCCGCATGGGAACACCACCCCTGAGGATGTGAAGGCAGGCAAGGTAAAAACCGTGCCGATCGAACGGCTCCCTGTGCGATCTTTCCTCATCTCGCCCGATGGATCTTCGAAGATTCCCGCGGGAATGAACGTCACGCTGCGGGGTATCGCTTTCAGTGGGTTCGGCCGGGTGACCCGCGTGGAAGTTTCGGATGACGATGGAAAGAACTGGATAGCGGCAAAACTCGGAGAGGACCATGGCGCATATTCCTTTCGCACTTGGGAGGCGTCGTGGGCCGCAAAATCACCAGGGCGCTATTCGCTGGCAGTGCGCGCGTCGGATGAAAAAAACAACACACAGCCCAACGAGCCGATCTGGAATCCAGGAGGGTACCTGTGGAATCGGATCGAGCGGCAGGAGATCGTCGTTGGAAATGCGAGCTAAAGGGAGAACCACTGTGAAAAGCAGAGTCCGCGCGATTCTTCTTGTGCTGTCCAGCTTGGGGATTGCCGCGGGCATCGTTTACGCCGACTTAAAAAAAGGCTACTACTCTCCTGCGGAACTCGGAATCATCCGGCAGGCGGCGCCTATAGAGTTTTTGCCGGATTCGAACTACCAGGTTTCGGCATACCCGGTTGCTGCTCTGGATCTGGCCCCCGGGGATGGCCTCCAGGACGTGCAGATTTACTGCAACACCTGCCACAGCCCGCGCTACATCACCATGCAGCCGCCATTATCTGCCGCGGCATGGGAAGCCGAGGTGAACAAGATGAACAAAGCCTTCGGCGCAGGGATTCCTGAGGACAACACTAAGAAGATTATCCTGTACCTGGAACTCCACTACACGGCCGGGAACCGCAAACCGTAGAGTTCAAATGGGGCACAGCATGCTGCTTGAGTACGAGGGCAGTTAGGGACACGGCGGTCCGGCTTATCTCGGCAGCCAACATCACGGTTTCTAGGAAGTCGAACTGCCAGGATAGCTGTCAGGAAATCCCCTCCCCCGTTATCCGGCTTGGCAGCGGTAGGCTAACTAACCCCCAGAAGTTCTATAAAGGGAGAAGTCAAGAAAGACACAGCTCCTTCGGCAGGAATTTTTCTCGCCTCTCAGCCCGCTTGATCGAGCGGGATTTGTTCTGGCCTACCGCGCCGTGTGCTCGGTTGCGGGAAAATGCACCCCCGTCGTTTGGGTCGTCACCACAGCCCGCCTTCCTCAGAAACTTGCAACAGCCGCAGTTTCCGTCGGACACGTTTCGAATATTGGCAGCAACCGAGCGATTTCCAACGCTTGCCTCAAGTTCGGGCCGAGATTACAAAGCTTGAGCCCTCCGCCTTTGGCTTTTGTCTCTCGATGCATCTCGATGAGTGCGCCGAGGCCAGCGCTGTCAACATAGTTGACGTGCTCTAGATTGATGACAATCCGTGTGACGCCGGACGCAAGGAGATTGTCGATCATGGCGCGCAACCCGCTGCTCTCTGGTCCGAGCACAAGACGCCCTTTGAGCGCCAGAACGTAGATTCCATTCATCTCACGCTGCGTTATTTCCAAAGGCACTGTTCGCCTCCCCCAAAGGAGCATTTCGCAGATTCGCGAATGCATCCATAATAGCCTCCGGACTCTCGATACCAAAGGCTCGATACTGGCGGGCAGTTCACGTTGACGAGATCGGCGTTTATCGGGACTTTGGTCAGCCGGAGGTTTGTCCCGAGCCCCTTCAACTAGCGGCGGTTCCGTGCATACGCTTATTCGTTCTTGCGGTGGATTGCGGCGTGTTGGCGCTCGATTGGAGCCTCGCGGCCGACGAGGTCAGAAAGAACATCGAAACTCGCGATTTTGACTCTGTAATTCCGAAGGTCGATGTAGTCCATTTCATCCCAATCGAAGTACGCAATGAAAAGCAATTCGGCTTGTCCTGGCTTAACAAGACTTACGGGGTCGTCCCGGTAGCCCCCGGTCGTGGTTTCTCTCGTTAACTATCGCCCGGTCACGGGGAACTCGGAAGTGGTTTGTCAGGCACTTGCCGTTTACTAAGAATTCCCGGCGGCGAACCTGCGCAAAACGCTGTCGCGTAATCCACAAATTTTGGGCTCCGCTTCAGTGTTCGCTCAGGCTACGAAATCAAAAGGTCTCATTAAAATTTGCCGTGGTCTCTGCGATGGTGGATAACGGACACGAATGTCCCGGTGTCATAGGTTGCGGAACTCCACGGCACGCTCAAAACAAAATCCGCGAAGTCGCCGCAACCGTCAAAGCTGGCCGTAAACGTCGTGCTGCCAGTACCTCCCACCGCGAGATCGCCCAGCACGATGGGATAAGCGCTCGGCGGCGTGACCACCGGCATGCAACGCTCACCCCCAAACTGCTGCAGCGTAAATCCGTCGATCTGCGTGGCGTAAGCTATGCCCACGTCGCCGTTCGTTGCGGTCACGGTGAACACGCGCGTATCGTGCAACTTGCCTTTGTCATCGGAAACGGAAAATGACAGCCCGTATCCCGGTAACTGCGTCGGATCGACAATTCCCCAGTAAGCGGGCTTGGCTTGCAACTCTGTATCGAAGGGCAGCGGCGCATCCAGCCGGTCGATCGGGAAACTATCGAGCCAGGTGTCGTCGTCCGCAAAGCCCCAGAATGTGACCGCGCTTATCTTGCCCCGCAACCGCCGTAGCGCATCAAAGTATTGCTTGTAAAGCCAGCCCTGCTCCGCAATCAGCGATGGCGGCACGGTTGGCGCATAGTTCGAAGTGTTGTCCCCCGCATTGTATATACTGACGTCCATTTCGGTAATTTGCTGATCGATGTCCCGGAAATTCTCGTGAATCGTGTCGATCGCGTGAACCATCGCGTCCGCAGACGGATAGTTGATATCGTTATGCATCTCGTGGCCGACTCCATCCAGTGGAATGCCGCGCTGGCGAAGATCGCGAACGACACGCACGAGACACGCCAGCCGATTCGGATCGGTCGTGCTGTATTCGTTGATGAACAGCTTCGTTCCCGTAGGCGCGTACTCTCGGGCTGCCAGCAGCGCGACATCGATGTACCCCTTGCCGAGCACCTGGTAGAACGGCCCGTGATAGAGACAATCGGGTTGTGTGGGATCGATCGGTTCGTTCACCACATCCCAGGCATACACCGCTGTGCCGAAGTGCTGCACCTCGTTTTGTATGTGCTCCTGGATGTTCGCGGTCACCGTAGCCTGATTGGCGGCGGAATTAGTGCCGTCCCCAGTGGCATACGCTGGGGTCTGCTCGCCAGTTGACCACACCAGGTTGTGCCCTCGCACGCGCATCTCGTTGCACACCGCCAGGCCCACTTCGCTGTCGGCGTTTTCGTATGTGTAGGTGCCTTTGGTGGCTTCCACCGAGCCCCACTTCATGTCGTTTCCTGAAGTGATGCTGTCGAAGTGCTTCGTCAAGAGCTGTGCGTGCGGTCCCGAAAGATCCGTCAAATCCACCTCTGCGCCCACCGGGAAGAACGGCGAGAGCGTCTGGAAAATCGAAGCAAGGTTAGGCTGAATGGTCGGAGGCGGAACGTAGGTAAGCTGGAAGTCGTCAAGATAGAACGACACTAGATCGTTGCCGGATCCCGGAACGGTCTGCAAATAGAGATACGCAGCCCCCGAATCGTAGTTGTTGGACATGTTGTACCGCATCACGCTGATCTGGTGCCAGTTCCCATCTGCAGGAATGGTCACGCCCGGGTAAGCCGTCACGCTCGGATAGCTGGTGTTGCCATCGAGCGTAACCTGCAGGCTGATGTTCAGGATGTGATTCGAGCCGTCGGTCGGCACCAGCATCACCCACACGCTGGCGTTATACACCGACCCGTTGTACATCTTGTCGCTGACATTGATTTGCGGCCCGTCGTAATTGGCGATTCGCCCGGTGACCAGCAGGCTGTGCGTACCGCTATGGGCCTCCGCCGTGGTATTGGCCAGCGTGGAACTGCCCGTACGCGAACTCCACCCGTCCAAACCGCCATCCTCGAAGGTGGTGCTGATCCCACTGTTGTCCTGCTGGCTCGGACTTGGCGGTGCTGGCGAGAGCTCGCCGATGGTCACGTCATCAATGTAGAAAGAATCCGTCGCACTGCTGGACTGTATATACAAGACCAGACTGGACGGCGGACCAGGCAAATTGCTGAAGCTGAATGTGCCCTGGACCTTGGTCCACGCGGTGCTCGAAAGCGGCCCGGACGTCGCCAGATTGTTGTACGAACCCGAGGTGTTCGCGCAGCTCGTGGTCTTGGTCGAAAGGGTCGCAGTTGGATTACTACTGTCCGCCGCTGCCAGCAACACGTAAGCTGTTATCTGATATGACGCGCCAGCAACCACGTTGTTCACGCTCAGCAGGTTCAAGCTGGGCCCCATGTAACCCGCTGTGCGGTTCGTAACGAGAAGGCTGCGCGCATCGCCATTCGGGTCAACGATCGGCGGAACGCTGTTCGCAAGCGATGCGGAACCAAATGGCGTCCAGCCATCCAGGCCGCCATCCGCGAAAGTGTACGCGGCTATCGGCGTTCCGCCCGGCGGCGCCGCCGTCTCCGTAATCACCACCTCGTCCAAATAGAACGATTGCGCTGTGGTCGCTCCCACCAACTGCGCGTAGAGCAGCAGCCCCGTTTCCGTGGTGCTGACCGTGTAGCTCCCGCCAATTTGCACCCATCCGGAACTTGCTACCGGCACTTGGTAGGTTCCCACGGTGTCGTAGCACGTCCCGCCGGAACAGCTCGGATCGCTGCGCCTTATCGTTAAGTTCGCGTTCGTCGCCGTTTCGCCGCTGGTGAGCATCACGTATCCCGTGATTGTGTACGTTGCTCCCGCCTGCAGCACGCCGTTCAGCGAAACCGACGGCCCACCCGCGCCGCTTGAGTTCGTCGTACTGAGCAAACTGTACGATCCGGAATACGCCGCGGCAGTGGTTGCCACCGGTGTGCTGGCGCCATTGAATGATGTCCAGCCATCAGCTGCTCCGTCTTCAAAGCTGTACGTCACCACCGTTTGCGCACCTGCGCTTCCGGCCCACAGGAGCGCGAAAACGACAATGAGAGAACCGATACGCGCGATTTGATTTGCGAATACTACTGGCGACGGCTTGCGAGAGGACCGGAGCATGGCGATTCTCCTTTACAAACACGACGGCCCGAAACTCCCTATCGTGTACGTTAACGGCAACTGTTGAAGTTAACACATGGATTAGGTACTTCCGAGGGAACCCACTTCAGCGAACGACAGCCCTAAACTACACCCGACGTATAGGCGTGTGTCAAGCTGCTTATTTTTTTGGAGGCATTCGCTTATCCCCGCTCAGCGTCACGTTAATTGCTTGGTCTCCGGCAACAGAATCAGGGCGTGCATGTGACGGCAATTGGAGACTGGCTTGTTGTCCGGTAACGGCGCGCTATAACGTAACCACTTGCCCTAGAGTACGACTCGGCAGAAAATAGTCGGTGAAAATGGGCAAGCCAATCGCGGCAACAATCATCGGACTGCTTCTGTTCTTTCCGTCTGCTATCTCCTACGCCTCCGAATGCGTAGCACTTCCCAGCGTGCGAGCCCGTCCCCAATGCTAAAGTGACTATCCTCAAAGACGGGAATGAAATTGCCACCATGCAAACCAGCCCAGATGGTCGATTTGCGTTTGAACAGTTGAAAGCGGGAAGCTACAGCATTCGCGTCGATGCAAACGGTTTTTTGAGTGCACTGTCCCCGCTTGTCCTGGTCACTCGCGGCGCTGCATGTAAAAAGGAATTGGGCGTTTTACTCGAAGTGGCATGGGATGCTCGACCATTTCCTTAGGCAAACTAAGGAAAAATAAATAAATCCGCTTCGGATTCAGTCCGTTGGACTGTTTCCCACCAATCCCGTTCATGCCTGGTGAGTCGCCTAACCGTTACATTAAACATCATGTGCCACGAGTGCGTCTCCACCACCGCCCAGCTGCGCAGATTTCGCCGTGCCGCCCCGTCCCCCCGTGGCATGCCGACTGCATGACCTCGGTGGCCTACTGTTGGGTTCCTGCTCGTCACTCCGGCCACGGCACGGAGTGTGTAAAATTGAACAGTTTCAGGAATAGGCGTTTGGTAAGACTACGTCGTATTGGCATTTCCAACGTGGCGCGCGTCTCCTCAGGGCCGCGCTGCGATTCGGTGCTATTGGGCTCAAGAATGCTGAATTTGAGACGTACCGCAATCTGCGGAAACTAGGAGGCGCTCACATGCGCATTGATCTGTACACGAAGACGATCCTCACAATCATCGCCTTGCTTCTTGCGGTAATCGTACTGAAACCAATCTTTCAACCCCAGCCCGCCATGGCGGACGGAAAGTACGTCGGTGTCCAATTCTCGTATAGCGGTGGTAACCACGCGTTCTTTGATACCCGCAGCGGCGACGTTTGGGAATATGGCGACAATGGCCAATTTCGCCAGCACTACAAAGTCCATGAGTTGGGTAAGGATCACGATCGCGATCACGGGCGTTAAAAGGAACGGGGCCGGAAAACTGGGGTTCCCGGCCCTTAGCCTTCGCGGAGGATTCCAAACTTCAGTGCCTGCTGCATCTGTCGCTGAAGTGGCGATTCGAGAAGCGACGATCCTAGAAACCGTGTTACCAATCCAGTGCGCGCCAATACTTATTCTTCTTCGGGATAACAACCGAGAAAATACTCTTGTCGTTGAAGATCAGTTGCTTGATTTTCTGTCTTCATTTGTCGAACATCCGCTTTCGTTGTCTGTGGACTGATTCAGAATATTGGGCATAACAATACTCTGCGCTAGGTCATCAGCCAAACACTCGCTGCCTACCTCACAAGTGCGTGATGGCGAGTCGCACTGCCCCTCATCTAATCAGCCAACCAAATAACACAATCGCAATCCGCCCATAACAAAAGGGCAATAACTGCGGACTAGGCTCGCCCGCGCGATTACATCTATTGGTAATCCGGAGAGGTGGAATTCAGGATGAGCACAGATCGTCGTGAGTTCCTGAAGCTGTTGACCACGGCTGCGGCGTCGGCGGCATTTCCCGCAAGCATCAGCCGCGCTATGGCGATTCCGGCGAACAACAGGACCGGGACTATTCATGACGTCGAGCATATCGTCTTCATGATGCAGGAGAACCGCTCGTTCGATCACTATTTCGGAACGCTGCGCGGTGTGCGCGGGTATGGCGATCCACGAACCGTCAAGCTGCCCTCGGGTAAGAGCGTCTGGTATCAGCCTGACACGAACAACCCCGATGGGTACGTGCTGCCCTTCCATCCTGGCGCACCCAACCTGGGTTTACAGTTTCTGCAGGACCTGGCGCACGACTGGACCTCTACCCATGCAGCGTGGAACGCCGGAGCATACGACCAGTGGGTGCCAAACAAGGGCACGACCACTATGGCGCATCTCACGCGCAGCGATATTCCATTCCACTATGCGCTTGCCGACGCGTTCACGGTATGCGACGCGTACCATTGTTCATTGCTGGGACCGACTGACCCGAACCGCTATCACATGTGGACCGGGTGGGCTGGCAATGATGGAAGCGGTGGAGGTCCTGTGATCGATAACGCCGAACTCGGTTATGGATGGTCGACTTACCCCGAACTCCTGCAGAAGGCAGGAATCTCCTGGAGGGTGTATCAAGATGTTGGCGACGGACTCGACGCTCCCGACTTTTGGGGATGGACTAGCGACGCCTACATCGGCAACTACGGCGACAATTCCCTGCTGTACTTTTTCCAGTATCAAAACGCGCTGGCCGGCAGCCCACTCGCAAATGGGGCAAAAACAGGAACCAATATTTTGCAGAGCGGAACACTCTTCGACATCTTCCGCCAAGACGTTCTGGCGAATCAGTTGCCTCAAGTATCATGGATAGTCGCGCCCGAAGCCTACACAGAGCACCCGAACTGGCCCGCGAACTATGGCGCGTGGTACATCTCGCAGATACTCGATGCACTGACCGCCAATCCCGAGGTATGGAGCAAGACCGTCTTCTTTTACGTGATGGACGAGAATGACGGCTTCTTCGACCACATCGTGCCCCCCACTCCGCCACAGTCGCGAGCGCAAGGCATCTCGACGGTCGCCACAACCAATGAGTTGTTTGAGGGCGCTCCTCCTCAGTATCCTCTCTCCGAATTCCCCGCTGGACCCTACGGGCTCGGCGTGCGTGTACCGATGATCGTCATCTCGCCCTGGAGCAAGGGTGGATGGGTAGACTCCGAGGTGTTTGACCACACGTCGCTGATCCGCTTCATGGAGAGCCGGTTCGGCATTTTGGAACCGAACATTACGCCATGGCGCCGCGCTGTTGTCGGCGACCTGACTTCGGCGTTCGACTTCGCGTCGCCAAATGGTGAAACGGTCCCGCTACCCAGCACCGTCGCCTATGTGCCGCCAGATGACGTACGTCACCCCGATTACGTTCCCACTCCTCCAACCGACCAGGCGCTGCCCGTGCAAGAACCTGGCACACGGCGTGCTCGCGCGTTGCCGTATGAACTACATGTCGATGGAGAGACAAATGCCTCGCAGGGAACTATCCAGCTTCGCTTCCGCAATCCAGGCCATGCCGCTGCGGTCTTTCAAGTACGTTCGAGCGACGGCCTGACGGGGCCTTGGACGTACACTGTGGGAACTGGCGACGAAACTTCCGACAGTTTCGGAACGAGTGGCGCTACTTCGTACAATCTGTCGGTCTTCGGCCCGAACGGCTTCTTGCGTACTTTCGCTGGTGGCCTGGCGGCGGGCAGCGCCAATCTGACGGTCAAAGCGATCTGCGATAAAGAATCTGAAGGCATCGTTCTCGTGATTCACAACCACAGTTCAAGCGGAGAGACAGTGAAGATCGTCGACGCGTACTGCGGCAAGACAACAACGCATCATCTCCAGCCCGACAGCACATTCACGTATTTTAGCGAGCTGCATAGATCTTTCGGCTGGTACGACCTCACGGTACTGACCGATTCTGATGCAGGCTTCCAACGCCAGCTCGCAGGGCACGTAGAAACGGGAAGAGACAGCGTTACAGATCCAGCCATCGGCGCGACTGTGCCGTATGTCGCCGTCGCGGGCTAGCCAATCTGTTCGTTAATACCTAAGATCAGCTCCTGCGGCGGGCAAGCGCGTCGCCCATTCCGGGCAGCTTGTCCGCCACGGTTTTTGTGAGCGTCATCACGTCCGCGTTTCCGTCGGCACCGTCACCCAGCATACGATACTCCGGCAGCCGCAGAAGTGGATCAGGAAATTGAGCAGTCGGCGGAGAGGAAGAGGTTGAGCTGCCACAGCGTTCGGGTCGAGCGAGGTTCAAGTCCCGATGAATGAGCCTGCTGCGCACAATCTGAGCAGCCCCTCGCGTCCGCTGGCGCTGCCGAAATAGCAGGCATTAAAAAAGGCCCTGGGAGCGAGGTTCCCAGGGCCAGCGATACCCCACCGCTTTTATCGGCCGAACAGGTCCGACATCACGGCGACGCTCGGATCACATGCGTGGTTCAGGCACGGAAGCCCAAATCCCGCCTCTAGGGATTTCAACAAGGAGTAGCTGCTGTAGTAGGTTCCGCTTTGCGCGCCCGTTTTACTGTCGCGGTTTGTCTCGACTGTGAGGACGACCTTGTTCTGGTTTGGCGGCGGGAAGAGGCCGTTCGGCTGCGTCGCGACACCGCTGTAGTCGTTCTCATCCCACACGATCACGATGGCGGTGCTGCCGTCGTGCCAGACCGGAGAGGACTTGATGCTCGTGACCAGCCGCTCGATGGTCACGTCGCCTTGCTGAATCAAGCCCGGATTCAAACCCGCCTGCGTGCCGTTGGTCAGACCGTTGCCATTCGGAACGCCGAAGTCGAAGGCACAGAATGCGTCGCCATTGCCTCGTCCATGCTGGTCGTTGCACTGGCTGGGCGCTATGAATGCCAGAGATGGAACCTTGCCGCTGGCAAGGTCGGAATACAGGCCACGCGGGCCGTCGAGGCCGACGATGTTATCCAGACTGTTGTCCCGTGAGGTTCCTTCCTGGACGCTCTGGAAGTAGGCGAAAGGATTATGTTTCACGGCGTATGCCTGCACGACGCTGGCCGAGGTCAGCGGCGCGAGGGTCGAGTAATCGGTCAGATTGCTCGCTGTGCCGTTACTGTAGTTGACTCCGTCAGCTCCGGTGAGAGGAAGGTCTTCCTGGTAGCTCTTCCAACTCAAGCCAACCTGAACGAGTTGGTCACCGATCGTCTTGCCCACGGTCTTCGCTGCTGGCACCGACTTCACACCGTCGATATCGGCGAGGAAAAGAAACTGTAATCCGCTCGGCTCCGGTGATATTTCATTCCAGTTGTCAACCGCAGGCGTCTCGGCGTCCTGACCCGTTCCGGAGATTGGGCAGACGTTTCCGGTGTCGATCGGAACAGGCGCATTGCCACCGATGTTATCGGCGTTCACGATCCCGGTCGCAATATTGGGCGAGCAGGTCGTGTCATGCCACAGGGGGGCATTGTCGCTACGGATGCCGAAGTTCGACCCGCCGACAATTTCCAGATAATTGGTCAGGCTGGGATGCCCGACGGCGAAATAGTTCGTCGCCAGATTGACTTTTCCGTTCGCAATCAGGCTGTTCAGGTACGGCTCGTTTGGGTTGTTAAGAACCTGATAGTAGCCGTGGTTCTCCATCATGATGACGAAAACGTGGTCCAAATGCTGAATACCCTTGGGGGCATCATCTTTATCTTTCTGTGCCCATGCCGTTCCTGCCAGGAGTGCAGTCAAGAGACCCAAGCTTGCGGCCTTTTTTATCATGTCAACGACCTCTCTTCTCAGCCTGTAAGATGTGTCGGAACGTCAGCGCGGGGGTGCTGGCTCGACCGGGGGTAACCTAGTCGAGAATTGTTGCTGTACCGTTACAGTCAAGCTGCACTCAGGTCAAGGTTCGCCCAAGGTCGTTTTCCTTGGAACGCATCCTTGCGTCCAAGGCAACTATCACGTTTCTTGGAGGACGTGCTCGTGGACTGTTCGTTGTCCTGCAATTTGACAGGATGCAAAGCAGGGGGAGCCGGTTGGTGGGAGAGAGCACGCGGCCGTTGGCCCGGCGGGATTGCATGTTCCGTTATATGAGAGGACGAAGTTGAATAGCGACCCGAAGCTGGCGATTACCGCGGATGATACCGATCGTGTAGTGCGCGTCCGGCTGACGGAACATGCTTCGCATCTCTGTTAGCGTGAGTTCCTGAGCCGGGTGATTGTCGATCGATGCGATGATGTCACCGGACTCGATCCCGGCTTCCTTCGCAGGTGATTGGGGCACAATCCGAGTCACAACAAACCGGTGAAAGTCTGGACCGTCAGCACGGATTCTCAGCCCGCTCTCATCATATTCTGCTCTGTGTTCATAGCTTCGATTGGGAGTAAGCAATATTCGCTTGCCCGGACTATCGAAAACGACCACAAATCGTTCGAGGAACGCAGTGCCAATCAGCCCTGCGTAGTCTTGAGCCGCCATTAGACCTTCCACATCCTGCGCAAAAGTGATCGGAGGGCCTTTGATCGAATAGGAACCGATGTTGATCCAGTCGGCTCGACCGTCTCTTGACTGGGTTTCTCCACCGGTGCTGATTCCGGGTTCGTCCAAAAGCTTCATGGCCGGAGGTGGAATCTGGTGCGCCACGCTGAACGGTTTGTAGATATCGGCGTAGGTGTTCGCTCCTCCGTCGATCAGAAAGCTGCCGGAAATCGGTTGGACGCCGGGGAGGGCAATGGTCGCATCAATAAACTGGAAACCGTGCTGGTCAACGCGAACCGTGTATATCCGTTCTTTTCCAGAGGGCCGGTACTCGTCGGGTCGATAGATCGACACGCACCTGTTCTCGTAATCGACAACTACGACAAAATCGTCAAACAGACGGGAACCAATGATGCCGTCGACGGTATGGCCGACGGCGGGTTCCAAGGACTTCAATGAAATCGCAACGAGGTTCCGGTGTGTCAGTGCCAGTCCTTTCAAGCTAATCTGGACATTCCGTACAATTCCGGCGTCGATCGCGTCCGATCCTCCTCCACGGGCGGGCGCTTTGCCGCTGATCTGGACGGAGATCCGTTTGGCGTAATCGCGGTCGACGGTAAATCCCTGCGTCGCGTTGTCGAGGATAAACCAGCCCGGGTGATCGTTCACCTTCGCCTGCACAAAAACCAAGCCATCGGCAACTACTTCGACGGGGATGCATGAGGACGAACCGTCGGATGAAAAGCGATAGGAAGGTGGCGGCGGCGGGGGAGCCTGTGCTGACCCAGGGGTGACAAACAGAAATGTGATCGCGACCCGAACCACCAAGCTCACTGAAAACCACATCAGCGTGCACTTGAGCGAGCCGGGCTGAGACACGGCAGACATCCTGCGTCACGCTCCCACCAATATCCTATGCGATCCGCGAGGCGATACCTACATTGCTCCGGCTAGAGCGACTTGCGCAAGGAAGGACTGGATTCGGGAAGCAATTCGCATAGATGCCCCGTTATTCATGACCCATCTTCAGCGCGCGTATTGTCCATTTCCTTGTATTGAAAATACTCGAATAATTTCAATAGAGTGTTACGATCACGGCCATGAGCCGGAACGGTCGCTTTCATGTCGTCCGAACCAAGAAACAGTTGGCCGCACTTGTGTCGGGGGCACGACAAGAAATCGTGGACGTGCTTTCTCAAATGGGGACGGTTTCCGTGGCCGAACTGGGCCCGACACATGAAATCTTCTCCGACGACAAGAAAATCGATGGCGTTCTGGTTCCAATGAAGCAGGTTGTGAAAGTTAGATCTAACGACGGTAGCTCGGCCATCCCGCAGGTTTTGATTTTTGAGTCCGTTACATTCAACGATGTCGATGCGGCGGTGTTTACGCCGCCACAAGCTGTGCGCGATCTCTTGAGGAAGGGAAAGCCGGCCGCAACTCCGTAGGACCGCGCCCACCGCCCGGAGACTTCCTTATAACCTTTGCTCGACTATTGACTTGCCTTGCATTCCTTGTATACGGTGGCGGCATGTCGCCCAACAAACCAGTCGACTCATCCCAAACCAGTGCCGTGGCTGGGATGACGATCGAGCGGTCCGGGGATATCCTGACCTTTACATTGGACAACGCCGCGTCTCACAACGAGGTGACTGGCACGATGTTCGACGCGATGCTGGTCGAGCTCCGGTCAGAAGCATCTCGTCCAAGCTCTCGAGTCTTGCGGATTCGTGCTCGAGGCGAGGTTTTTTGCGCCGGCCGAGAGCGCGCGGGCCGGGACGTCCAGGGGATCCACCACGAATCGGCGCGTATCATTGAGCTCAAGCGTGCATTGAGAGCGTCGCCATTAATTAGCATCGCGGAGGTGCAGGGCGACGCGTTCGGGTTCGGGTTCGGACTCGCCATCGTTTGTGACTTCGTCCTCGTTGCTGAACACGCAGAGCTGGGATTTCCCGAAATGCGTTCCGGCCTGGCGCCGGCCGCAATTATGACCTATTTGGGGGAGTACGCTTTGCCCCGCTTCGCGTTTCCCTTAGTGCTGTTCGGCGACCCCATTGGTCCGCAACGCGCTTTTGAAATGGGTCTCATCTCGCAAGTCATTCCTGCCGAGCACCTCGTCAGAGAAGCGGATGCCCTTGTCCGGCGGATTCTCGACCTGGACCCTGCTGCAGCGCGGCTCTGCAAGGAATTTTTCCACACCGCGCAGCAGAACTCTTTTGATCAGAACTGCCGCTTGGCCATTGAAACCCTGACGGTTGGCAGCATGACCTTGCTGGAAAAGAAGAAGTGAACCGGCTGTGACCGTGAACGCAGGCGCCCGGCTTGATCGGCTGCCGATTTCCTCATTTCATCGCCGAGTCCTTGCGCTGATTGGCATCGGAATGTTTTTCGATGGTTTTGACGTCTACGTCGCCGCGACCGTACTTGGTGCGACGCTCAAGAGTGGCTTCTCCACGATCGGTCAAAATGCCCAATTTGTATCCGTCACGTTTCTCGGGATGATGCTGGGTTCGCTCCTGACGGGCTTTCTGGGTGACCGTTACGGCAGGCGCTTCACATATCAAGCCAATCTTGCCGTCTTCGGTTTCGCATCGATCGCCTCGGCATTCGCTCCATCGATGAATGTGCTGATCCTGCTTCGCGGCATCATGGGATTGGGGCTTGGCGCCGAAATGGTCGTCGGTTTTGCGACCTTGACGGAATTTGTGCCTCCGGGTGCCCGCGGCAGGTGGCTTGGCGCGCTGTCCGCCATGGTCGTCTCAAGCTTGCCTATCAGCGGGCTGATCGCCACGGCAGTCATTCCCAGGTTCGGTTGGCGAGCGATGTTTGTGCTCGGTGGATCGGGCGCGCTGGTCGTGTGGTACTTGCGGAAGGCGCTGCCCGAGTCACCTCGCTGGCTGGAGTCTGTCGGCCGCGACGGAGAAGCCAACGCGCTCCTGGAATCCATTGAACGCGAAGTCTCCTCACAACGTGGCCTGCTTCCACCTCCATCGCAGTTGGCTACAACGCAGAAACTGAGCGGACTCGAAAGCTTGTTCGGTCCTGTGCTTCTGCCCCGCTTGATCGTGGGTGCAGTCACCCTCATCGTCGCCAACACGCTGATCTACGGGTTCGTGCTTTGGCTGCCAACATTCTTTGTCCGGGAGGGACGCAGCATTGCGGCATCGTTTCGTTCCTCGCTGGTTATGTCTATCGGAGCTCCGATCGGATCGGCCATCGGCGCTTTTACTTCTGACTCGTGGGGAAGAAAGCCAACGATCATCGGCGCCTCATTACTTACGATTTTCATCGGTAGTTTTTATCCCTTCATCAAGGACCCCGTGGTGTTAGTAGTCGTGGGTTTCTTACTGATGATTCCGATCTATATCCTAGTCACGCTCCTGTTCGCCATCTACGTTCCGGAGTTGTTCCCCACCGAAGTGCGTATGCGGGCCACGGGTATCGCGAACACTTTCGGGCGCGGGGCGACGATTATCACCCCTTTCATCGTCGTGGCGTTGCTCAAGTCCCGCGGCATAGGCGGCGTGCTCAGTTTCATGATCGGCCTGCTCATCGTGCAGATTCTCCTGGTCCTCTTTCTAGGGATCGAACCCAAGAATCGCCGCCTCGAGGATCTCGAAGAGATAGATCACGACGTACCTGCGGTCACCCCTACCGAAGGGGCGAGATTTCGCTGACTGACGGGAAGGGGGTCCTGGCTGATATGGCCTCTAAGTCCTGCAGTTTGCCTGGTTGAAAACGAAGGAAGAATCCGTTTGGCACCAAGATGGCTAGTGGTCTGACCATTAGACCAGCGCCCTGCTCGAGAGCACATAAGGCCTTTATTTATAATTTGAGTACACAGAAAGAATCAAACACTTGACACCCTTCGCCGTATGGTGGTACAGCGACTATACCTATCTATTGGGGGAGGGTCCTCATGCGGTCCTATGTTTATGGAAATACCGATACGGGGTGTGTTGGCCAGGCCAATATCGCTCGTGTTCTAGCTATCGTATGCCTAATGCTTTTTGCCGCTGGCTCGGCTTGCCCGCAAGGCAGCACGGGCAGAATCTTGGGTAGTGTCAACGATCAAAGCGGAGGCAACGTCGCCGGTGCCACCGTGACAATCATCGACGTCGCTCGGGGCGTGTCGCAGACTTTAATCACGGATTCGGACGGGGCGTACGTTGCATTAAACCTCGTGCCCGGGACTTACACCGTTCGGGCCGAGTACAAGGGCTTCAAGACCTTTGAGCGCCAGAACATCTTAATAGAAGTCGGCAAGGACGTGCGCATCGACGCTGTCCTGCAGACCGGCTCAACGACGGACACCATCACGATTACGGAGGAAGTTCCTATGGTGGATACCACCTCCACCACACTGGGAGGCACCATCAGCAATGAAATCATCAACGAACTGCCGCTGAATGGGCGCAACTACCAAAACCTCCTCACCCTGCGCCCCGGCACTTCGGTTTACCCGGGCGGCGGCCCTTGGACGCAAACCACCAATGGCATTCGCCCGGAAGACACCAGTTTCATTGTGGACGGCATCACCAATGATGAAGCTTTCATGGGTTTGAGCGTGACCAATGCGGCTGCCGTCCTCGGCGACGCCGCGACGCTCATACCCATCGATGCCATTCAGGAGTTCAATACTCAGGTCAACCCCAAGGCTGAATTCGGTTGGAAGCCTGGCGCCATCACCAGCGTCGGTTTGAAGTCGGGTACCAACCAGATCCACGGCACAGCGTATGGCTTCGGCCGCTCGGATTCCTTTGACGCTCGCAACTACTTCAACCCCGTGGGCACATCAAAAACTCCAGTCGAACTCGAACAGTATGGTGGATCGGCGGGCGGGCACATCATAAAAGATAAGCTCTTCTATTTCGGCGCCTATGAGGGCCTTATGTATACTGTCGGAAATGCGCTTCCGGGAAGCGTCCCGACGACGGCTCCGATTGCAGGCGGTACAGGCAATGGCTGTGTTGTGCTGGCAACTGGCGACTGCTCCATAAGTGTTCCGGACGCCATCGCCGACCTTAAAGCGCAAAATCCTGGTTTCGTAGTAAACCCTCTCAGCAATTATTTATTGGGATTTTATACCCCCAACGCCTCGCAGGGGAAAAGCGTTGAGCTGAACTTCCCCAACGTGAATAGCTCCAAGAACGCATTGGGGAAAGTCGACTATCATCTTAACGATCACAATGCGCTAAGTGGTTCTTATTTCTTCGGCAACGATACGATCGTAGGGATGGACTCCAATGAGCTCCTTGCGCAGTTCCGCACCAACGTTCATTCCCGTGCACAAACGGTCGCGGCCCACTGGGCTTGGACGCCGAGCTCCAGCTGGGCTAATGAGCTGCGCGGAGGTTTCACGCACTACGTTCTTCAGATTCTCCCCGACGATATTAGCTTCCCGTACCAGATCGACACCGGCGTTTCCAATTCTCTCTTGAGCGGCATACCCAACATCAGAGTCCCCGGCGCCTTCACAGAACTGGGCGCTTTCCACAATTTTCCAAAGATTGTCGGGCCGGACAAGGTCTACGATTTCATAGACCAGATTTCCTATTTGCATGGCAAGCATGCATTCAAATTCGGCGGCGAGCTGCGAAGGGACTTGGTGCATCAAGCCACTTTCCGGGGTGGGCGAGGTCGGGTCGTCTTTGACAGTTTGGAGGCATTTCTTGACGGCACACCCGCGAACGCAAGTTTCTTGGCCGGTGATCCCACGCGGAACCTTTCGCAGTGGCTCTACGCTGGCTACATACAGGATGATTGGCGCATTACCAAGAGAATCACGCTGAATCTGGGTCTGCGATACGAGTATCAAGCTGTTCCCGTGGAGGCCAATAATCTGCTTGGAAACTGGGAGCCTTCCGTGGGCTTTGAACAGGTGGGCAAAAACATCAGCTCCATCTACAACCCGGACCACAGGAATTTCTCTCCGCGCCTGGGTATTGCCTGGGACGTGACTGGTAAGGGAACGACGGTCGTCCGTGCCGGCGGAAGCATCGTTTACGACCTTTTGAACATGAGCACCTATCTTTCGCAGCAGAACACGCAGAACACCGTAACGCTCGGAGTGGGAACCGTTCCGACGGGCGCCACGATTTTTGACGCCGCGTGTCCGACTGGTTGCGCGGGAATTGGAAACATTGTCACTACCGGGGTCACCCTCCCTGGATCAGGTCCGGGGGGCCTTAACTGGCTGAATCAAACCACCGCAATTTATCCGTCTAGCGTCACCGGATTAGTTCAGTGTAGCCCTGCTTCTCCCTGTAACACCTTCGCGATGGAGCGCAATTTTCGCACTCCGTACGTGGAGAACTGGACTCTGGGCATCCAACATGCTTTTTCCAGCAAGTTTGCTCTCGATGTCAGCTACGTTGGCAACCATGGAACGAAACTTCCTGGCGTCATTGACCTCAATCAACCCGCTCCGACAACGGGGACTCCCGTTTTACCTTTTGCCACGCAGTTCCCGTATCTTGAGTATATAAACTACCTCTCGAACATTTATGGGTCGACTTACGAAGGTTTGCAGACCACTTTGACCGCTCGCAACTATCATGGCCTCGAATTCGTGGCTGGCTATACTTATTCTCATGCCCTGGATGACATGTCATCGAACTGGGTTGCGTTCCTGCCGCAGGACAGCACGCGACCGCTCTTGGACCACGCCAGTGGCGACGAGGATATTCGCCACCGCTTCACGTTTTCCATCACCTATACGCTTCCCGAGAAAAAGACCAAGAGCCAGCTCCTCGAAGGCTGGCAGATCAACTCCATCATCACCATGCAGAGTGGCCAGCCGTGGAATATCAACGATCAGTCCAATAACTTTAGCGGAACCACCGAATTGAGCGATCGCTGGAATTTCTTTGGCAATCCCTCGGATTTTAGATCGGGTGGACAGGACTCGCTTCCTCTGTGCACTGGACCTGGCGCCGGCGGCTGCAGCTACTCGACGCCAGCGGGTCCGGTTCTTTTGTCCGCGGCTCAGTCTACGGGCTTCTGGAACGCTTGCTTGGCCCATACCAATCCCGGGATGCTCGCTTCCCTGAACACGGCAATCGCGAATGGCACTGGCGGCTGCTATGTTAGCCTTAATGGGAAGTCTTTCCTGCTTCCCAACGCTGTCGGAACGTTCGGCACCATGGGCCGCAACATTTTCCGCGATACCGGTTTCCACAACGTCGATCTGTCTCTCAGTAAGAACTTTAAACTCGGAGAACGGGTCAAAGCGCAGTTCCGCGTGGAGGGCTTCAATATCTTCAACCATCCCAATTTCGCGAATCCCAATGGCGCCACCAGTGGCTACGGCCAAGCGGCATTCGCCGATCCCTCCGTGGTCGGTACGTTCGGTTGTGGCTGTGCCACACCGGACGAAGCCGCCTTCAACCCCGTGCTTGGATCCGGAAGCGCACGTGCGATCCAATTGGGCTTGAAGTTCATCTTTTAGCTCGCGGCGGATGGAAATTTGGGAAGGGGCCGAACATTCATGCTGGCCCCTTTTTCAGGTAGAACCGAACGTAGGAATGTCCAGGAGGATGGGAAATTGATGAGTCGCTTCGTCATAAATGCGTTGGCGATCGGCGCTGTGTTCGCTGGAATGTGCCTCGCCGTGCCGAGCAAAGAAGTCGCTGCGGCTGGCGACGAGCAATCAGTTCTACAGACAGACCGTGCATTCGTCGAGGCCGCAACTACCGGCGACAAGGCGACACTCGCTACACTTGCTGATTCGGATTTTACATGGACGGATGCGGAAGGAAAAACGCAATCCAGGGCGGAGATCCTCAAGTCCACGCCTAAACCTGCTCTCGGCGATGAAAGCGGAGCCCGAGTCGAGCAGCGCACCTACGGCCAAGTCGGAGCGGTCATGTCGAGCCGCGAAAAAGTTCACGTGCTGCGCATCTGGGTGAAGCGCCTGGCAGGCTGGCGGGTGCTTGTTTACCACGAGGTCGCTCTGAGCCCACAATCCGGCGCGGCGAGCGCGCCAGGAGTAAGCGACTGCCAGAATCCTTGCAAGACGCTGCCGTTCAGACCCAAGAGTGAAGCCGAGCAGGCCATTATCGCTTCATGGCAGGCCCTCGAGACGGGTGTGGCGAACCATGACGCCGCCGCCTGGGCTCCCCACATCGCGGACGACTTCGTCATGCTCAGCTCAGCCAACGACCACCCCATGAGCAAGTCAGACCGAATGGCAACCCTCGATTTGCAGAAACAGACCGGACGTGGTTCGGCGCCTGCCCCGTTGGTATCGGCCCATATGTTTGATTTCGGAGATGCCGTGGTCATGACCTGCCTGCACGAACCCTATACCGGCAAACCCGTCCATGTGAGCCGTCTGTGGATCAAACGGGATGGTCATTGGATCATGTCGATCAGCTACCAAACGACCATTCAAGCTGCGCCGGCAAAAGTCTCCTAGAACTCTCTTTTAGCTCTTGCCTTCCACACCCAGTGTCCGCACCAGCCACGGGATGATCACCTGCCGGAAGATGACGGGGTCGGGCCACACTTTCACTTGCCGGCCCAGGTGCCCCCCCTGCGGATTGATCCACGCTTCCTTGGGAACGTCGCCGCTGTTGAGGATCAAGTAAGCGTCCGAAATCGGTACCTGCGTGTCCAGGGCTCCAGCGATGAGCAGCATGGGCGCGGTCGGCTTTCCGAGAAGGTTTTGTGAAACGAGCGACATCTTGGGGAAGATGGTCGCCAAATCGCCGACGGTATTGGCTCCCTCAAAAATAGACATCAATGCCGGACCAAGACCGAACAGATACTCGCGATTCCCCAGCGTTTTGTTCAGTACAAAATCTTTCTGAAAAGTAGCATCCGCGGGCGGTGATTGCGCGACGACACCCTTCAGGCGAGCGTGCTCCAGGATAGCCAGTTTCGTGGCCCAATAGGCGCCGAAGCTTTGGCCATCCATGCCGATTCTCGTCTTGTCTACTTCCGGCCTCGTCTCGAGGTAATCGATCACGCGGGAGAACATGCGCTCGGCGGTTTCGCTGGCTTTAATCGGCGCCTGTCCGGTGCCCGGCGAATCCAACCCGACAAACCCGATGCCATACGGCAAGATTGCCCCGAAATTTTCGGAGAGATCTTCTTTCCGGCTGTCCAGACCGCTGATGGCGACTACCACAGGAACAGGCCCCTTGGCATCCTTCGGGAGTCGCAGATAGCCAACAATCTCCGAGCCCTCAAAGGGGATCCGGAGGACCTCCAGTGGAGGATCCATCAGCCGAGCGTGGGCGAGAAATGCCTCGATCGCTTTGCCGTAGGCCCGCTGCTTTCCCGGAGACGCCGGCGTGGGCCAGCGGCCAAAGGAATAGAGGCGCCACGCTTTGACGTAGAGGGCGCTCGCCTTTCGAGGATCGGCGGCTACTGCTGCTTTTGCTTGGGACATATAGCGGTCAGCAACGCCACTAAACGCAGCAGCCCACTCGTCGTTGTCGGAAGTCTTGATGGAAGCAAAGGCTTCTCTGACGTCGGCAGGATCGAGCCCGATCAGCGGGTACATTCCATTTTCCGCTCGCTTGATCGCTTCGCTTTTGATCTCGTCAAGAGTCCGCTCTTTTTGCGCTTGGCCAAACGCCGCGCTTGTAGCCAGAAGCGCAACCACGGATCGGAGCAGCAAACCACTAATACGGCGGACCATGTTCACTCCCCTCATTGTGTGCTCTTAAGTTTTGTTAGCGCTGCCTCATAATACGAAGGGTCGTAGTATTTCTCGGGCGAAGGCGCATGCCCGCCCCATTGACCTTCCACTTCCGCTCGCAATTTGAGCACGTTCTTGAAACCCTCCAAGTCGAAGCGCGCATCGGGTGCATAGCCACCCGGCCGGGTCATGCTGGATGCGTAGGTTTCCGCGGCTGCATCGGGCGGAAGATGCATTTCCCTAATCATCAGCTCCAAAACCTCTGGCTTGTTGGCTGGTGCCATCAGCCATCGTTGCGCCTCAACAATCGCCGCGAGATAGCCCACCAGCGCACCGCGGTGTTCCTGGGCCCACTTGCGCACAGTGAAATAGCCGGCAGCCTGGTAGGGTCCAATAAGATCCGGCACCGAGCCGAGGCCGACGAAGCCCTCGCGCTTGGCAAGAATCGAAGTCGGTGGGCCGAGCATGGAGCCGGCGTACTCCTTGTGTTCGCGCATGGCGATGAGCCGCTGCGGCGTGGCACCGACGGCTTTCATCTCGTAGTCGCGGTTTACCTGCATTCCGTTGAGCAGAAGGATCTTTTTCATTTGCAAGGCGTAAGCGGTGTTGGGGGCGTCGACAATGAGTATCCCTCCGCGAAGATCTCGGATGGATTTGATTCCGGGCTGCGCGATCAACTCATTTTGCGAGCCTTCGCCACCCATCACAATAATCACATCGGCTCCTGCAAGTTCGACCATGGCGACGGCGTTGTCAACGGCCAAGTAAGCAAAATCGCCCTTGCCGACAGCCAGGTTGGCGCGCAGGACATCGGAATTCGGCAAGTTTTCCGTTTCCACTTCGACACCGTACTTTGCCAAAAGGCCATGCGCTTCCGCGACGGCAACCGCCAGCGGCCGACCGAGCAGAGTCAGCAAATGGATTTTTGTCGCGCTCGGATTCTCGGCAAGTGTCGACGCTGAGAACAGAAGAATTCCGACAGAGACAACAAAGCAGACACAGCGCCTAACTTTCATACGACCTCTCCCGCGAGAGTGGAAATAACATTCTTTTCACTGTGGCGGTGGTTTTGTTCACGGGCGCGGAGGCGTTTTCCGACAGGTGTCCGATCACGGCGCGCCTTCGTTTAGTCTTTCGAGCGACCACTCGGTGACCGGCATCGGATCGAGGATGGGCTTTCCGAGATTGGGGCAGCTCAGCGCGTAGAGGCCGGTGTCTGTCGCTGCCCAAAGGATGTTGCGATCCCATTCGATAAAAATGTTGTCCACGGTGCGGTCATAGCTTCCAAATTTTCTGAGGTCGCCACCCTGTGGTGGAATGAAATAAGCAATCTCTTCTGGTTTGTTGAGGTCGCCGATGTCGTAACAGCGAAGTCCGGCGATGAAATAGGAATAGGCAATGAACTCCTGACGAGGTTTTCCCGGAGCCTTCAGATGGGGCGGGTTGTGCGCGCCGAAGCGCCCCCGCTTGAAGCAGAAATCCCGGTAGGGCGCCTCGGGCGGAGGCACTGGACGAGGAAGCTGCGCGACAGCCACGGGATGCTCCTCGTCTCGGATGTCGATCACCCAATTCGGGAGATAGATCTGGTTGCAATCGGAATTTGTGGTCTCTCCGTTGGTTAGAACGAAACCCCGCTCCAGTATCCCGCAATAAATAGTGTGGAACGCAATACCCATTCCCGAATACTGCGCAGGGGGCTCGAACCGGCCAATCTCCTTTTGATGTTGAGGGTCGGAAAGATCGAGGATAATAAAGCCGTTGCATCCGAACGCACCGTAGCCGCGGTTGCCACCATCTTCCAGCTTCTTGGGGACATAGACCGGACCGTGCAACCCAGCGAACGGCGTTTGGTCCGCGACGACTCTGGGCGGAACCAGCTTGGACCAGATCCACTTGTTGTATTCAGCTTCCTCGCCCTTTCGTGATCCTGGGACCCACCACATCGACACTTCTTTGGCGCTGCTCGGGTCAGAAGCATCCACGATCATATTGCCGTTGACCAGTTGTCGGAAATAGGAGGGCTGGTGGACGAACGATTCGTCGGGTGCGGTGTCCAGATAGGCGTATTTCCCTCCGTCGTAGTAATTTCGGTGCGTGCCCTGCCCAGTGGCTCCGGTGCTGAACTCCGAGAGCTTCGTGATCTTTCTGGGATCGGTGACATCGTAGAACCGGACGCCGCGAAGCCCCTTGTAGTTCTTGCGCTTATCGTCCAGATGCGGATCGTCGTACTTGCCCATCGGTGCTTCGGGCGTCGAATCGGTTATGGGAGTCTGCGCCCCGGTCATTAGAATCCACTTTTTGAGATCTTTGTTATAGGCGACTTGGACCTGGTTACCCTGGAACCCTCCTTTGTTGTACATTTGCGGCGTGCGTACGTCGCTGATGTCAATCACGTCGCCTTGCTGGAACATATAGCGTCGGTTCCCGCTAGACATCAGCTGCATCTTGCCGTTGCGCACCTGCCCGGGAAGAAAATGGGCTAGCAGCTCCATATTGCTGATATACATCCGGCGATCGAGGTAGGTGAGGCTATTCGGTGTGGGGTGGCCGTGGTGGTCCGCCCATCCCGTCGTCCGAGACCCTGCAAGCGCTAAACCGACCCCCGCCATGCGCCCGAGAAACTCTCGTCGGGTCGGTCGAAGATCTTTATTTCGAATGTCTGTGGTGTCTTTCACGTTTGACTTGCTCACCCTCTTGTGACACCCATCTTTCATGTGTCCCGGCTCCCATGTTCTCAATCGCGTCCCTCGATCCCTGACTTCCGAGCTAAACCACCGCGTTCTGTCAGACCTCGACAAAGTAGGTTAGAAAAGCCCAGCCATACTAGCCGCATCGGCCAATCGTGGCATCTCGAAACAGCTGACATTCCCCTAGCCCATTCAAAGAACTCCTCCCACTCCGAGCTGGCAACCTAAACTAGTGGTTGGACCGCTGTACCACCAGGGGATTAAACCTGTCAAGACTATTCTTGGGCAAGTCGGCGTCGGGCCCCTGAGGCTGATTTGGCTTCCCCACATTGCTGGGGTATAGTGGTCGGACCAAGATTGACTCGGACGAGCTGGTGCACTAGCCAAGACGCCCCCTTGCTGAACCACTGTGCTTAACACTTTCTTGGACTGGATGTGCGAGACCAACCGAGCGACCCTAGTCTTCTTGCCGTGGGTTCGAAGGTTCTGTTGATCTGCCAGCATCGAGGCCCCGGCTATCGGCTCGAGACAGTTTAAGTTCCCGGAGGTCGACGAGAGATGTCCATTGCTACAATCAATCCTGCCACTGGAGAGTTGCTCAAGACATTTGAGCCGCTAACGGATTCCGAGATTGAGCGAAAGCTCGAGAAGGCCGCCGATGCCTTCGTGAAGTACCGCAAAATCCCCTTCGCTGAACGCGCCCGAATGCTTCTAGGAGCCGCTACCATCCTAGAACATGAGAAGGAAACGTTCGCCCGAATCATGACCATGGAAATGGGCAAGACGTTTCGCTCCGCCGTGGAAGAAGCCGCCAAATGCGCGTGGGTATGCCGATATTACGCCGAAAACGCAGAACAGTTCCTCGCCGATGAAGTCGTCCCAACAACCGCAAGCCACAGTTACATTCGTTACCAGCCGCTTGGGCCTGTTCTTGCGGTAATGCCCTGGAATTTTCCGTTTTGGCAAGTGCTGCGTTTCGCGGCGCCGGCATTGATGGCCGGCAACGTCGGGCTGCTCAAGCACGCTTCTATTGTTCCGCAAAGCGCACTGGCGATCGAGGATCTTTTTCAGAGGGCGGGATTCCCCGAAGGAGCCTTTCAGACGCTGCTGATTGGTTCCGAAAAGGTTGAGCGCATCCTCGACGATCCGCGCGTCATGGCAGCGACGCTGACAGGAAGTGAAGGCGCGGGAATCCAGATCGGAGTGGCCGCAGCGAAGAGAATCAAGAAAGTCGTGCTGGAGCTCGGTGGAAGCGACCCATTTATAGTTATGCCTAGCGCGAATCTTGAAGCAGCCAGCACCATCGCGGTCAAGGCTCGCATTTTCAACAATGGACAATCCTGCATCGCGGCCAAGCGATTCATCATCGCAGAATCCATTGCCGATGAATTCGAACATAAGTTTGTGAGCAAGATGGAAGCGCTCGAGGTGGGAGATCCGTTTGACGAAAAGACGGAACTAGGGCCACTCGCTTCGGCCCAGGGTGTAGCCGACCTTGACAGCGATGTTCAAAAAAGCATTCGAATGGGTGCGCGCGTTTTGACCGGGGGGAAGCCCCTGGATGGCCTCGGCAATTTCTACGCGCCCACGGTCTTAACAAACATTCCCGAGGAGTCGCCCGCTTATCGCGAAGAGCTCTTCGGACCGGTGGCGAGCGTGTTCCGGGCCAAGGACTTGAATCACGCAATTCAGATTGCCAACGCCAGCCGCTTCGGACTGGGAGCGAGCGCTTGGACCAGAGACCATACGGAACGCGAACGTTTCATAAACGACATCGACGCGGGGATGGTGTTCATTAATCGCATGGTGGTTTCCGATCCCCGGATTCCCTTTGGCGGGGTCAAGTGGTCCGGTCATGGCCGGGAGTTGGGGATTCACGGAATCCGCGAATTTACAAATATCAAGACGGTGTGGATAGAAGAGGTGTAGGGAAGGAGTTGCGAACGGCGAAGCGAGTGTGGTAGCTTGGTCCAACAACTCGACCAGTCATCGACGCGTCCCCCGTCATTCGCGCTCTCGGACTTGTTTATTAGGGCATTAAGCGGAATCTGGTCGCAATCGGCTTCGTTCGGATGGGGAGAGTTTCATGTACAAAGTCGTCCGCTCATCTAGGCTATATGAGCAAATAGTGCAGCAAGTCGAAGAATCGATCCGCAAGGGAGCGATGAAACCGGGTGACCAACTTCCCCCGGAGCGGGAACTGGCTCAGCAGTTTGGTGTAAGCCGCACGGCGGTCCGGGAAGCGGTCAAGGCGCTGCGGGAAAAAGGACATGTGGAGGCCTACCCTGGACGAGGGACCTTTATAACCGACGGCACATCACATGCCATCAAGCAGTCGCTGGATCGGTTGATTCGCATCGGACAGCCCGAAGGGTCGGGATTCTTGGCTGAAGTGCGCGAAATACTGGAGCCTGAGATCGCCTCCTTGGCTGCGGTGCGCGCTGACGCTCAAGACATAGCTGCTATGCGCGAGCCGATTTCCGTAATGGACGCAGCGCGTAAGGACTCGGACACATTCATCGAAGCGGACCTCGACTTCCATCTGGCGCTCGCCGAAGCGGCCGCCAACCCTCTTATACTCTCCTTGATTGATTCCATTGTTGGCCTGCTTCGTGAACAGCGCACGCGGATCTTCTTGGTCGAGGGTGGTCCAGAGCGCGGCCAATATCATCATAAGCGGATCCTAGAGGCCATCGAGCATCACGATCCCGTTGGCGCTCGGGAAGCGATGAAGGCCCACCTTCGCCAGGTGCGGAAAGACTCGCAGGAAGCTCCGAACAGCAGCGATTCCGATTCTTCGAAAGACCTTTCGTAATCGGGAGACGAGGCTTCATGGCCAATCTTGGATTCGTCGGGCTCGGCGTGATGGGCGGGGAGATGGTGAACCGCCTACTCGGCAAGGGTCATACCGTCACCGGATACAACCGAACAAACGCGAAAGCGGAGTGGTTGGTCAAGAAAGGAATGAAATGGGCCGATTCGCCCCGTGCTGTTTCCGCAGCAGCGGACATCACCTTTTCGATGGTGACGAATTCAGCGGCGCTCGAGGCCATCGTTGAAGGGCCGGACGGAATACTGTCGAGCCTGACAGCCGGCAAAATCCTTGTGGACATGAGCACCGTGAGTCCGGAAGTCAGCCGGTCTGTCGCGGCAAAGGTCCGTCAAAAAGGATCTGACATGCTGGACGCGCCGGTCTCTGGGAGCGTGATTACCCTTCAGCAAGGCAAACTGTCCGTAATGGTGGGGGGGCGGGCGGAAACGTTTGAACGTGTGAAATCGGTGTTATACGACCTTGGACCTAAGGTTACGCACGTTGGTGACAATGGACTCGCCCTGGTGATGAAGATTGCCACAAATCTGAGTCTAGCCGTTCAAATGCTGGCGTTCAGCGAGGGGGTATTGCTTGCGGAAAAAAGCGGCATCGCCCGCGAAACGGCGGTGGATGTTCTCACCCACAGCGCGGTAGCTTCCCCAATGATTCAGTATCGTGGCCCCTTTGTTCTCAAAATGCCCGAGGAGGCCTGGTTCAACGTAAATATGATGCAGAAAGACATGTTGCTCGCGCTGGAACTCGGACGCAAAGTCGACGTGCCCATGCCGACAACCGCTGTCAGCAACGAGTTCTTGACCGCCGCGCGAGGAATGGGTCTAGTCGAAAAGGATTTCGCGGTCGTATTTGATGTATTGGCGCGAATGTCGGGGGTCAAGAAATGAAAGTGGCCACGGATCTCTCTAAGGGCGGTTCCGAGATAGGGGCTGAACAGTCGCTCCGCATGTACACGCGGATGGTTATGATCCGACTGTTCGAAGAACAGGTGAATGAACTCTACACTCGGGCCTTAATGCCGGGTCTGGCGCACCTCTATGTGGGCCAGGAGGCCGTAGCTGTTGGGATCTGTGAGGCTCTCTGTCCGAATGACTACATCACCAGCACGCATCGAGGTCATGGGCATTGCCTGGCCAAGGGGGCTTCGCCTGACCGTATGTTCGCGGAATTACTCGGGAAGGAAGCAGGCTATTGCCGGGGCAAGGGCGGATCCATGCATATCGCGGATCCCGCCACAGGAAATTTAGGCGCGAACGCCATTGTGGGGGGTAGTACGGGTATCGCTACCGGAGCTGCGCTTTCCTCGAAGCGTCTCGGCACCGGACAGGTCACCGTATGCTTTTTCGGCGAGGGAGCGCTAGGACAGGGTGTCCTTTACGAGGTGATGAATCTGGCGTCGCTATGGAAGCTGCCTGTGGTCTACGCCTGCGAGAACAATCTCTACACGGAATACACGCACTATTCAGAGACCACATCGGGCGATATCCTCGCTCGCGCTCGAGCGTTCGGGCTCGAGGCGGAAAGCGTTGATGGGCAGGATGTGCAGGCCGTCTACGCGACGGCAAAGAAACTCATTGACCGCGCACGAAAGGCAGAGGGCCCGGCGTTTCTTCTGTGCCATACGTATCGCTTCACGGGGCACCATGTGGGTGACATCAACAGGGAGTATTACCGCTCGAAACAAGAGGAACAGGAATGGAAGACCGGGCGCGATCCGATCGAGAATCTCGCGAGAACGCTGATTGCCGAAAAACTTACGGACGCTGCCACACTTGAGGGCATACAGGCCAAGGTACGCTCGGAGATGAAAGCGGCAGTCGATTTTGCTTTGGCAGCGCCGTACCCAACTGTCGATGAAGCGGAGCAAGACGTTTATGCCTGAGGCCCTCGAACGTGAATTGACCTTCGCGCAAGCGGTGCGAGAGGCGCTGGCGGAAGAGATGCGCCGGGACTCGCGCGTCTGCATTTTCGGTGAAGATGTGGCCGAGGCAGGGACGCCATTCAAGGTATTGTCGGGGCTCGTCGAGGAGTTCGGGGCCGAGCGCGTTATCGACACACCCATCTCCGAAGCGGGCTTCACGGGTGTAGGCGTGGGGGCCGCCATGACAGGCTTGCGGCCGGTCGTCGATATCATGTTCGGCGACTTTCTAACGCTGACGATGGACCAGATGGTGAATCAAGCGGCCAAGGTTCATTACATGTCAGGCGGCAGTTGGAAGGTGCCCATGGTCTTGCGGACGACGCTGGGTGCCACGCGTCGTTCCGCCGCGCAGCACTCGCAATCTCTCCACGCGTGGTTAAGTCATGTTCCGGGACTAAAAGTGGCAATGCCGTCGACCCCACGCGACGCGAAGGGCCTCCTGAAAACCGCGATTCGAGATGAAAATCCGGTCGTCTTTTTCGAAGACAAGATGATGTACAAGCTCAAGGGCCCGGTACCGGATGAGGATTACACCATTCCATTCGGCGTGGCGGACGTGAAGCACGCGGGAAGCGACATCACCATAGTAGCCACGAGCAGCATGGTGCAGGTCGCGCTGGGAGCGGCGGAGTTGCTCGAAAGAGTTGGGATCAGCGCGGAGGTGATAGATCCTCGGACGACGTGGCCGCTCGATGAAAAGACGATGATCGAATCGGCCAAGAAGACTTCCAGAGTGATCGTCGTTGATGAGGGCTACGGCCGGTACGGAGTCACCGGGGAGATCGCTGCAGTCATCGCGGAGGGCGCTTTCTATAACCTGGAAGCCCCGGTCAAGCGCATGGGCGCGATGCATGTACCGATTCCCTTCTCGCCCCCCTTGGAAGATGCGACTGTACCCACCGAGCAAACGGTATTTGAGGCCGCACGGCAGCTTTGTGGCAAAGCTTGAGAGCTGAGGAACCGGAGGCGTGTCATGGCACTGAAGACCTATGGAACTATGGCGGTGGATTGGGAAAACCGCATCGATTTTGAGCGCCTTCGCACGGAGCGACTGGCTCGAGCCAAGGCTCTCCTCGCCAAATCGGAAATGGGTGCGCTGCTGTGCTTCGACATGAACAATGTGCGCTATCTCACAGCCACGCATATTGGCGCCTGGGCACAGGACAAGATCAGTCGATTCGCGTTGCTGCCCCAGAATGATGAGCCCATTCTTTGGGACTTCGGGTCGGCTGCCAGGCACCATCAGCAGAATTGCCCGTGGTTGGGCGAGCGTTCGCGCTCGGGAATCCCGCTGCTGCGCGGCGCGATGTCGCCAGAAATGGGACGCGCGGAAAACGTTGCGCGCAAAATAAAAG
>Ga0210383_10000679_pt1 | contig 31022 bp, 25 predicted proteins | sample IncBWC14OmetaG_FD_160072 | JGI IMG/M metagenome (GOLD analysis project Ga0210383, IMG submission 160072) | Forest soil microbial communities from Barre Woods Harvard Forest LTER site, Petersham, Massachusetts, United States - Inc-BW-C-14-O ... | reverse complement strand
CGAGCCAACAAAATCGCAACCTTTGGCTATGGAGCGTTGTGTCGTGGGCTGCTGAGCGGGCGCATGCTGCCGGACACTCCTTTTGGGGCCGATGATCTGCGGCATATCGACCCAAAATTCCAGCCGCCGCGCTTTGTGCAGTACCTCGATGCCGTCCGGCAGCTCGATGATTTCGCACAACGCCGTTTCCAGCGTCGCGTTATCCAGTTGGCCGTGCGCTGGGTGCTCGACCAGGGCATCGGTGTTGCACTCTGGGGCGGCAGGCACCCCGATCAATTGCAAGCCGCGCGCGATGTTGCCGGCTGGTCGCTCGACGCCGCCGACCGAAAGCGCGTGGCAGGCATCGTGAATGCCGCGGTTACCGATCCGATCGGCCCGGACTTCATGGCGCCTCCGCCACGGCCTTCTTCAGCAACGCTCAAGGAGACAACCACATGAAGGTTGGATTCATCGGATTGGGCCATATGGGCGCAGGAATGGCGGCCAACCTCGTGAAAGGTGGGCACCACCTCAGCGTATTCAATCGCAGTTCTGGACGAAATGGGCCGCTCATCGCGCTCGGCGCACACGAGGCAAGAACGGTCGCCGATGCGTGCCGCGGTGAGGCAGTGATCACAATGCTGGCCGACGATGATGCGGTAGCCGCTATCGCGTTTGCAGATGAGGGCCTTATTGCCAGCTTGCCTGCGGGTGCGATCCACATTTCGATGAGCTCGATCAGCGTCGCATTCTCCAAGCGCCTGGCGCAAGCGCACACGCAAGCCGGACAACGCCATATTGCCGCTCCGGTGTTTGGGCGCCCGGATATGGCGGCGTCGGGAAAGCTATTCATCATCGTCGCCGGCGACCCCGCGAGCATCGATGAGTGCCGTCCGCTCTTCGACGCGTTGGGACAGAAGACCTCACTGATCGGCGAGCAGCCGTGGGCGGCAAATCTCGTCAAGCTCAGCGGCAATTTCTTGCAGGCGGCTACCATTGAGTCTCTGGGCGAGGCCATCGCGCTCATCGGCAAGGCCGGCATCGACCGGCGCGCCTACGTCGAGATCCTCACCTCCACCGTGTTCAACGCGCCCGCGTACAAGATTTTCGGTCCCCTGATCGCCGATGGCAAGTTCGAACCGGCGGCCTTCGCAGCGCCCCTGGGATACAAGGACATCCGCCTGGCGCTGGCCGCGGCCGAGACTCTCCGCGTGCCCATGCCGTTGGCAAGCTTGCTGCACGACCGATTTTTGCGACTCCTGGCGCAGGGCGGCAGCCATCTTGATTGGGCCGCCGTCGGGGGGCTGGCTGCTCTCGATGCCGGCGACGGTCCTTAAGCAAGTATCCAAGTCACACGGGGATGCCCACATGCTCGCCATAGTCCGTATTGCCCTACGCCGGCCCTACACGTTTATCGTCGCGGCCTTACTCATTCTGCTCGGCGGAGCCTTGGCCGCGCTGCGTATGCCGGTGGATATCTTTCCGAGCATCAACATCCCGATCATCGCCGTGGCCTTTCAATATCAGGGCTTGCCGCCCGACCAGATGGCGGGGCGCATCATCACACCGTTCGAGCGGGCGCTGACGACGACCGTCAACGACATCGAGCACTTCGAAGCGAATTCTTATACGACCTTCGGGATCGTCAAGATCTTCTTTCACCCGACGGTCAACATCGCCACCGCAAATGCGCAGGTCACCGCGATTTCGCAGAGCTTGCTCAAGCAGATGCCGGCGGGCACGACGCCGCCGCTGATTCTCAACTACAGCGCCTCGACGGTGCCGATCATTCAGCTCGCGCTGTCGGGCAAGGGACTAACCGAGCAAAATCTCGCGGATCTCGGGATGAACTTCGTACGCCCGCGCCTGATCACGGTGCAGGGCGCTGGCATTCCGTGGCCGTTCGGGGGCAAGACGCCGCAGGTGATGTTTGATCTCGACACTGCGGCGCTCGAGTCGCGCGGCTTGACGGGACTCGATGTCGCACAAGCGCTGGCCGCGCAAAACCTCATTACCCCGGCGGGACAGGAAAAGATCGGCAATTACGAATACAACATCAACCTCAACAGCGCGCCATCCAAGATTGCGGAGCTCGGCGATCTACCGATCAAGAGCGTCGGCGGTGCAATGGTATACATGCACGACGTGGCCAATGTACATGAGGGCAATGCGGTTCAGACCAACATCGTCCACGTGGACGGCAATCGCTCGGTGCTGCTGAGCGTGTTCAAGAACGGCACGACCTCGACGCTCGACATCGTCAGCGGCATCAAGAAGATGCTCGCAATCATCAAGCCGTCGCTGCCGGACGCACTCGAAATCAAGCCGATCGGCGATCAGTCGATATTCGTGCGCGCGGCGATCAACGGCGTGGTCCGCGAAGGCGTGATCGCCGCGGCGCTCACCAGCCTCATGATCCTGCTGTTCTTAGGCAGTGTGCGCTCGACGCTGATCGTGACCACCTCGATTCCGTTGGCTATCTTGGGCGCGATTGGCGCACTGTCGGCGATCGGCGAGACGCTCAATATCATGACCTTAGGGGGGCTCGCGCTCGCGGTCGGCATACTCGTCGATGAGGCGACGGTAACGATCGAGAGCATCAACTACCATCTCGAACAGGGCAAGGACGTGGAAACTGCGATCCTCGACGGCGCCTCGCAGATCGTCGTTCCGGCTTTTGTGTCCTTGCTGTGTATCTGCATTGTGTTCATTCCCATGTTCTTCCTGAACGGCGTGGCCCGCTACCTGTTCGTTCCCATGGCGGAAAGCGTGATGTTTGCGATGGTCTTCTCGTTCTTGCTGTCACGTACGCTGGTGCCGACATTGGCAAAATATCTTTTGCGCAGGCATACAGCCCCGGTCGGGGACCGGACGAGCGTCGTCGACTCACCGGCGTCGAGGAACCCGCTGCTGCGCTTCCAGCGCGCCTTCGAGGCGAGCTTTGAGCGGCTGCGCGCGGGGTATCATGATCTGCTGGCGCTCGCGATCTCGCATCGCAGGGCGTTCCTCGCGGGCTTTGCAGCCTTCATCGCCGCCTCGTTCCTGTTGGCGCCATTTCTCGGCCGCAATTTTTTCCCGCAGGTCGATGGCGGTCAGATTCTGCTGCACGTGCGTGCGCCGGTCGGCATGCGTATCGAGGAGACCGCCGCGCGATTCGCCGATGTTGAGAAGGCGATTCGCCAGGTGATTCCGCCGGCCGAGGTCGCGGCGGTGGCGGACAATATCGGCACCTATATTTCGTCGATCAATACGATCTACAACAATACGGGCACGATCGGCGAGTCGGACGGGGACATCCAGATCTCGCTCACGGCGGGGCACGCGCCCACCGCAGGTTACGTCAATCGGCTGCGCCAGGTTTTGCCGCGCCGCTTCCCGGGCATGACCTTCTCATTTCTGCCCGCCGATATCGTCAGTCAGATCCTCAACTTCGGCGCGCCGGCGCCCATCGATCTGCAGATCCGCGGCAATGATCTTGCCGCAGACTATGCCTACGCCAACAAGCTGCTCGGGCAGATTCGGCATGTCACCGGAGTGGCCGATGCGCGCATCCAGCAGTCGGGTGCGCAGCCCACGATCGATGTCAACATCGACCGCACGCGAGCCCGATATACCGGTGTGACCGCAGCCGACGTGACCGACAGTTTGGTCGTCAACCTGGCAAGTTCCATTCAGGTTGCGCCCACCTACTGGCTCAATGAAAAGAACGGCGTCACCTATCCGATCGCGCTGCAGACCCCGCAGTATCAGATCGACACGCTGCCGGGGCTGCGCAATCTACCGATCAACGCCAGCGGTGCACCGACCACGGTGCTGGGCGGAATCGCTGACATTAGCCGCAGCCACGGCGATGTGGTCGTGTCGCAGTACGACATTGCTCCCATGGTCGAGATCTATGCAACGACTCAGGGGCGCGATCTCGGCGCGATCTCGAGCGACATCCAGAAAATCGTCGCCGAGAACGATAAGGACAAGCCAAAGGGCTCGATCGTGGCCTTGGTCGGCCAGACGGCGACCATGAACAGCGCCTACTCTGGATTGCTGTTCGGGCTTTTGGGCGCAATCGTGCTGGTCTATTTGCTGATCGTGATCAACTTCCAGTCGTGGAGTGATCCTTTCGTCATCATTACCGCGCTTCCGGCAGCGCTCGCCGGCATCATCTGGATGCTGTTTGCCACGCACACCACGCTGTCGGTGCCCGCGCTCACGGGCGCAATCATGTGCATGGGCGTGGCGACCGCGAACAGCGTGCTGGTGATCAGTTTCGCGCGTGAGAAGCTCACCGAGCTCGGCGATGCGACGCAAGCCGCACTCGAGGCCGGATTCGTGCGCCTGCGCCCGGTGCTGATGACGGCACTCGCGATGGTGATAGGCATGCTGCCGATGGCCTTGGGCCTGGGGGAGGGCGGCGAGCAGAATGCGCCGCTCGGCCGTGCAGTGATCGGCGGCCTGATCTTCGCCACCGTCTCCACGCTGTTATTCGTTCCGGTGGTGTTCAGCATCATTCACCGCAACTACGGGCGACATCCGGCGCCGCAAGCGAACTTAGATCGAGGAGAAGCTCATGTCCCAGCCTGAAAAAGATACCGGCCGTCCCGTGTTGCGTCGGCTGCGATTGGTCGGCGGCGCACTCGTGCTGCTCGCCGTAGGCATCGTCGCCCACGGTATGGTGACCCGCACGGCGCAAAATTCGCGTCTGCAGGCGTTGACCGAAGCGCAGGCCGTGCCGACCGTGGCCATCGTTTCGCCGACCGATACGCAGGATCATGCGAGCCTCGACTTGCCAGGTCGCCTGGAAGCCTACATTCGTGCACCCATCTACGCGCGCGTCCCGGGGTACCTCAAGAGCTGGAAGCACGATATCGGCGACAAGGTGAAGGCCGGCGATGTGCTTGCGGAAATCGACACGCCGGACCTCGACCAGCAGCTCGCCCAAGCGCGCGCCGACCTGAGCGTCGCAGAGGCCAATGCCAAGCTGGCGCAAATCAGCGCGGAGCGCTGGCAGTCCCTCGCCAACACCGATGCCGTTGCCAAGCAGGACGTCGACCAACGTACTTTCACGCTGAATGCCAATATCGCCCAGGTCAAGGCGGCGCAGGCGAATGTCGACCGACTGGTCGCCGAGGCGGGTTTCAAGCACCTGATCGCGCCATTCAACGGCATCGTCACGGCGCGAGATACGGATATCGGCGCGCTCATCAATGTCGGGTCAGCCGGCGGGGCGGAGCTGTTCGTGGTCTCCGAGACGAGTAAGTTGCGCGTCTACCTCAACGTACCGCAGAACTATGTGCCGAGCGTGCCACCCGGCACCAAGGCCACGATCCGCGTGCCCGAGCATCCGGACAAAACCTACAGCGGAACGGTTGAAGCTTCTGCACAGGCGGTCAATGCGAACACCGGCACGACCCTGATGCAGCTTATCGTAGACAACAGCGCCGGTGAGATGATGCCGGGCGACTACGCCAGCATTCATCTGCAGATTGCCGATGTCGCCCAGGTGCTGCGCGTGCCCTCGAGCGCTCTGATATTTGATGCCAAGGGTCTGTCGATCGCGACCGTGGACGCCAGCAATCGCGTCCTGCTCAAGCCAGTCTCGATTGCCCGCGACTTGGGTGCGGTCGTCGAAGTCTCTTCGGGCCTCTCGCCGAACGACCGCGTGATCGAAAATCCTCCCGATGGAATCGGCACCGGCGCCGCGGTGCGCCTCGCTGCTGCCTCGTCGGTAGGTGGTGATGCTGGTCATGAGAAGCGCAAAAATGAAAAAACGTAACTTCATATTGGGGTGCGGCGCGTCGCTGTCGCTGCTGCTGGGCGCCTGTTCGCTCGCGCCGCCGCTCAAGACGCCGGAAATTCCAACGGCGGTTGCCTATAAGGAAATCGGACCCTGGACGCAGGCTGAGCCAAGCGATCGACTCCCGCGCGACAGCTGGTGGATGCTCTACGACAGTGCCGAACTCAATGGACTCGAGACGCGCCTGATCGCCGGGAACCCAACGTTGGCTGCCGCTCTGGCCAACTACGCAGAGGCGATGGCACTTAAGGATCAGGCGCGGGCAGGCCTTTTCCCTACGCTGGGCTTAGGCACCGACGTCGGACGCAATCGCGACTCGATCAACGCGCCGATCAGGGGGCCCACGACGCCGACCTACTACAATGCCTACACGGCTGGCGGCAGCGTCAGCTACGAACTCGACCTGTGGGGGCAGATTCGCAACGAAGTCGCGGCGGGCGAAGCCAATGCTGCGGCAGCTGCCGCGGATCTTGAGAATGCGCGTCTCTCACTGATCGCGCAGTTGGTCGACGACTACGTTCAGCTGCGCAGCCTCGACCGCGACAGCGCCATCCTCGAGCAGACTGTGACTGCCTACACGCGCGCGTGTGAGCTAACCCAGCAGCGCCACGATGCCGGCATCGCGCCCGGCCTGGACGTCTCACAGGCGCAGACGCAACTCAATACGGCTCGCTCGCAGGCGGCGCAGACCCTCGCACAACGCGCGCTGATGGAACACGCCATTGCGGCGTTGCTCGGGGTGTCGGCCTCCACGTTCTCGATCAAGCCGGAGATCGTTGCCGTCACACTTCCGCAGATTCCAAGCGGCGTCCCTGCCACCTTGCTCGAGCGTCGACCGGATATCGCGGCAGCACAGCGGCGCATGATTGCGGCTAATGCCAACATTGGAGTCGCCCGTGCAGCGTTTTTTCCGTCGCTCACGCTCAGCGCTCAGGGCGGCTTCCAGAGCAACGCCGTCTCAAACTGGCTGAGCGCACCGAGCTCGTTCTGGGCGATCGGACCGAACGCGCTGCTCAGCGTATTTGACGGCGGTCTGCGCCGGGCGCGGGTGGCCCAGGCGCGCGCCGAGTTCGATTCCTCAGCGGCAAATTACCGCAGCACCGTGGTGAGCGCCTTTGAGCAGGTCGAAGACAGCCTGGCGTCACTCAATCACTACCACGACGCCGCTCTCGAAGAGAAGGCCGCGGTCGATGCCGCGCAGCGCACCCTGGACTTATCCATGGCACTTTATAAGCAGGGCGCAACCGACTACCTGACCGTCGTCACTTCGCAAACCGCGCTCCTGCAGACTCAATTGGAAGCCCTCAATCTCGAGACCGTGCAGGTGCGCGCCAGCGTTGATCTGATCCGCGCACTCGGCGGTGGCTGGGAGGATTCGGCGCAAACCAAAAACGGCGCGATGCTGGCCGCAAGTATGGCACCCACGCGGCAGAGCCAGTGACGCACGTTTTGCTGATCGATGCTCCAGAGAGACCCGACGCGTGGGAAGTGGCGCAACCGAGATGGCTATTGTATGGTTGTAGCAGTTACGTATACTAAAGTAGAATCGCTAAAAACACCATAAGATATTGGTTTAATTGATGTTACATCCCGGAGTCCATTTGTCATAATAGAATTTGAGTCAGACTCGTCCAATCGTTATTCATCGACTTGCTACACGATGCAGTACGTGATTCATCTGGCAAGGAGCTAAAAATGAAAATAGGTATGCGAGTAGCGGCTGTGTTGATCGCTATTCTGTTCCAATCCGCGCACGCGCAAGGTGATGCCGCAGCGGGCAAAACCGCATTTGCAAACCAGTGTTCGGTGTGCCACACGGTTGTCGTCGGGAAGAACGGGTTCGGGCCGTCATTGGCAGAAGTGATCGGTCGTCACTCAGGGGGGCTCCAGGACTACAACTACTCCACGGCCATGACGGCCGCGGGGTTGATATGGCAGCCGGAGACGCTCGACGCTTTCTTGACTTCCTCGACTGCCAAGGTGCCGGGAACAACCATGCCGGTCGCAATCACCGACAGCACGGTGCGCAAAAATCTCATTGCCTATCTCGAGACTCTCGGTACGGCTCCCGTTGGGCAAGCAGCGGCGCCATCCAATACCCCACTGCTCAACGGCCCCACTGACGATGAATTGCTGCATGCCGCCGCTGACCGGAAGAATTGGCTGTACGCCGCCAAGGACTATCAAGGTCAACGCTACGTGACATCGAACCAGATCAATGCGGCGAACGCCTCTGGTCTGCGCCCGGTGTGTATCTATCGCTCGGAAAACGTCGCGTCGATGCAGTCAAATCCGCTGGTTTATGACGGGACGATGTATCTCACGATCGATGCAGTAACTGTTGCGATCGACGCGACCACCTGCCGAGTACGTTGGAGCTACACCTGGGCATTGAAGGACGGCGTGCTGTCAAAGGTCAACCGCGGCGTCGCCTTCAAGGAAGGGCGACTAATACGCGGAACCCCGGATGGCTACCTGATTGCGCTCAACATGAAGGACGGCTCGTTGCTGTGGAACAAGAAGATTGCCGACTCAAAGTCCTCGCAATACATGAGCATGCCGCCGCTGATCTTCGAGGATCGCGTGATTTTCGGACCCGCGGGCGCCGATTGGGGAGCAAAGAATTGGATCGGCGCATTTGACCTGAAGACAGGGGAACAGAAGTGGCGCTTCAACCTGATTCCAGATGCCAATGAGGCAGGCGCCGACACCTGGAGCAATCCCAAGGCTCGCGAACACGGGGGTGGCAGTCTTTGGACGCCGTTGTCACTGGATGTGGCCAAGGGCGTTCTATATGTGCCGGTCGGCAACCCTTCCCCGGATTTTTATGAGACCGTGCGTCCGGGCGATAACCTATATACCAATTCCGCCGTTGCTCTGGACGTGCGGACTGGAAAGCTTCTGTGGTTTCATCAGTTCGGCCCCGCAGACGCACACGATCGGGACCTAAGCCAAGTCAGTCCCCTGTTCAGTGTTCCGGTCAACGGCAAGTCTCGTGATCTGATCGCGATCAGCGGCAAGGACGGCTTGATCCGTGTACTCGATCGCGAAAGCCACGCCCAGCTTTTCGAAAAGCCGATCACGAGCCGCACCGATTGGAACGTCGCGCCGACGGTCGAAGGCGCGCATTCCTGCCCCGGCTTGCTGGGTGGCATGGAATGGAATGGACCCGCCTATTCACCGAGTTCGCACACCTTGTTCGTGGCGGCGGTCGACTGGTGTGCCGTATTCACCAAGACTGAAAAGCCGCCGGAGTTCACCCTCAATGCCCATTATTACGGTGGCGCGGCAAATCCCGACCCGCGCGATCAGGCGCGGGGGTGGATTCAGGCCATCGACGCCGTGACAGGGAACGAGAAATGGAAACGTCAGTGGCCGACTCCACTCGTCGCCGGCGTAACAGTGACCGCTGGAGGCGTTCTTTTCAGCGGCGACCTGGATGATAACTTCTTTGTTCTGGATGCCGCGACTGGAAAGACGCTTTACACGTTCAACACAGGAGGCACGGTTGGAGGAGGCGTCATCAGCTACGAGATCAACGGCAGGCAGTACGTCGCCTCGACATCCGGAACCGTGTCGGGATTTTTTGGCGGTAACGGCACAGCAGCCATCGTGATTTTCTCCCTGGGATGGGCATAAAGGAGCTGCGGCGATGAAGGGAAAAAGCATGCTGATCAGTGTGGGTATTACGATAGCGCTCGCCGTCTTGGGCGTGGGTGCTGCGATTTCCGCGCAGGACAAGTACGCCCTCAAAGTCCCGAACGGGCTCGCGTTCTCCGAGTTCCGGGGATACGAAGGCTGGCAGACCATTTCTATCAGCGAAAACGGAGGGCTGATTGCCGTGATCCTCGGCAATCCCGCGATGATCGGCGCCTACAAGTCCGGTGTCCCGGGTAATGGCAAGCCTTTCCCCGACGGCGCCAAAATGGCGAAGATCCATTGGAACCCGAGAAAGCACGAGACGTACCCCGGTCAGCCGCTGGTGCCCAGTACCCTCCATGACATTGATTTCATGGTGAAGGATAGCAAGAGGTTCGCGGACAGCGGCGGATGGGGATATGCCGAGTTTGAGTACGACGCCGCATCCGCTGCGTTCAGGCCAGGTACGCTGGCGGATAAACCGCCGCAGGCGAACGACGCCAAGTGCGGGTTCGCGTGCCACACGATAGTAAAAGCGCAGGACTACGTATTCACGGAGTACCCAAGTAGGTGACGTTTGCGCAGCACGCGAGTGTTGCGCCGCCCCGCTCTGTGAGGTGCGATGCTAGAAAACCAACTTCGCGCCACATTGGCCGCCAGCATCTTTGGATCGAGTCTCGCTTTCATTGATGGATCCGTGGTCAATGTTGCGCTCCCAGCGTTGGCCAGCGGGCTTCACGCAGATCCCTCGAACCTTTCCTGGGCCATCAATGCCTACCTGCTGCCATTAGGGGCGCTGATCCTGCTCGGCGGCAGCCTCGGCGATCACTTTGGAAGACGGCGACTATTTCTCATCGGGTTGGTGCTATTTGCCTCGGCTTCAATTCTATGCGCCGCTGCCCCCACGTTTGCGTGGCTGCTGGCCGGGCGAAGCGCGCAGGGGATCGGCGCCGCGCTGTTGATGCCCAACAGTCTCGCGATCATCGGAGGCGCATTCTCCGGCGAGGAGCGTGGCCGCGCGATCGGAACTTGGGCCGCGGTGGGCGCGGTGGCAGGCGCGGTCGGTCCCATCATTGGCGGGTGGCTCATTGACGCGATCGGCTGGCGCGTCATATTCATCATCAATATTCCAGTGGCGTTGTCTGCAGGTTTCCTGGCATGGAAGTTTGTCGCCGAACAGCGGGAAAGCGCAAAGGCGCCTCGGCTCGACGTCCGGGGAGCGGCCTTGGCTACGATCGCGCTGGGACTCCTGACCTGGTCGCTGACGGAAGCAGCAGGTTCCCACCACTCAAGTATTTCCATATGGGCTACGTTCATTGCCGGGCTGGCGCTTCTGGGTATGTTTCTTTGGCAGGAAGGCCGTTTGGCAGATCGCGCACTCATGCCAATGGCAATGTTTTCCTCGTCCTCGTTCGTGGGCCTGACGCTGTTGACCTTCTTTTTGTATGGGAGTCTGGGTGGACTGCTGGTCTTGCTGCCATTCCTGCTCATCCAAATTCATCACTGGTCAGCCGTCGCAGCAGGAGCGGCGCTGCTGCCGGTACCGGTGTTGATCGGCATCGGTTCGAGGACAATGGGCCGGGTCGCTGCTCGTATTGGCGGCCGCTTGCCCCTATCCTGCGGAGCCTTGCTCGTGGGTCTCGGGCTTGCTCTTTATGCTCGTGTCGGTGCGAACGCCGTTGACTATTGGCTCGACATATTTCCAGCCACACTATTGGTGGCACTGGGCATGGGGGTGAGCGTTGCGCCGCTGACCACCTCAGTGATGGCATCCGTGGATACCGATCATGTCGGGATTGCGTCGGGTTTCAACAGCGCCGTGGCGCGTATTGCCGGATTAGTGGCCACCGCGCTGCTTGGCTTGGTGTTTTCGAAACAGGACTCGTCGAACGCCTTTATTCCGGCATTCCGCGCTGCTGCGTTTGTGGGCGCAACGTCCGCGGTTGTCGCGGGGCTGTTCGCCATTATGCTCGTTCGAACTGAAGGCAAGAATATTCAAGAACCGTAACGTGCGGCCTTCCGGCCCAGGGAGTCCGATCAGGTATTTTCCTGATGATGCAATCCCCTCTTCCCTGTACATTATTGCAAAGCAAGGGGAGTTCCAAAGCTCTTCCAGACCCGGTATTGGCCTAGGAGTTACAATAATGGCCTCGAATAAACGATCTGCCAGCCAAGAACAACGAACCGCGGCGCAATCGACCGAGTTGCTGCAGGAACTCGTGGCGCACTTGCGGCAAAACCGCACTCAGTTACGCGAGGAGTGGGCCAACCGCATCACCGAAGCACGGCTGCTGACAGCGATGACCAAGGAAGAGCTGTTCGCCGAAGCCACATCCGTGTACGACAATTATGTCGAAGCGCTCGCGACCGGGACGTTCGAAGCCCTGCAATCGTATGCGCGCAATTTGTCCGAACGCATCATCCCGCGCGGAGTGGAAACCCACGAAGTCGTGGGTATCGTGCTGTTGCTGCGCGACGTCCTGGCGAGGTCATTGTTCGCCAAGTATCAGGGCGATTTCACGATGCTGAACCGCATCCTGGACGCCTATGAGCCTGCGGCCAACCGCATCGCCAACACTGTGGCGGTCGGCTTCGTGCAGGAGCGGGAACGCGTCATTCGCCAGCAGCAGGAGGCAATCCGCGAACTCTCCACGCCGGTATTGCAGGTCCGCGAACGGCTGCTCATTTTGCCCATCATCGGCGTCATCGATGCGCAGCGTGCGCGTCAGTTGACGGAGCAGTTGCTGCGTGGCATACGCACCAATCGCGCCAAGGTGGTGGTAATCGACATCACCGGCGTGGCGGCAATGGATGCCACCGTCGCCAATCACTTGGTGCAAACCGTGGAAGCTTCGCGGCTGCTGGGCGCTACGGTGATCGTGACCGGCCTGTCTCCAGAAATTGCGCAGACCATCGTCACCATCGGGGTCGATCTCGGCAAGATGAATACCGTCGGCGACTTGCAAGGCGGCATCGAGCAAGCCGAGCGGCTCTTGGGCTACAAGGTGGTCCCGGTTGCGGATACGGCCTCGTCATAGGTCCGAGCGTGGAAGTCCCAATCCTAAAACAGGGACGGTTTCTCATAGCGACCATCCAGGCGGCGCTCTCTGATGCGGATCTTCTGCAGCTGCGCCGGGCGCTGATCGACAAGGTGATTCACTTCCGCTCGAATGGCGTGATCATCGACGTCACCGCGCTGGATGTGATGGATTCTTTCGCGACGCGGACTTTGCGCGACATCACCAACATGATACGTCTGCGCGGCGCCGATACGGTCATCGTTGGCATCCAGCCGGAAGTTGCATTTGCCATGGTGCAACTTGGCCTGACGATGGAGGGGGTGGCGACCGCGCTCGATTTGGAGGAGGGTCTCGCGCACCTGCAACAACGAGCCGCCGGTAAAATCTGAGAGCGAATGCGCGTGCTCCAAGATATTGTGGTAGCCATCCGCTCAGACGGAGATATCGTAGCGGCACGGCAGCAGGGAAGGTCATTGGCCGCGACCATCGGGTTCACCGCAACCGACGCTACTTTGATTGCGACGGCAATTTCCGAGTTGGCCCGAAATATCGTCATGTATGCGAGACAGGGCGAAGTGATGATCCATAGCGTGGAAATCTCCCATAGGAAGGGTATTGTGATCGTCGCTCGCGACAACGGCCCGGGCATTCGCAGCATTGATGACGTGCTGCGCGACGGCTATTCGACATCCGGCGGTTTGGGCCTCGGATTGCCTGGCGTCAAGCGATTGATGGATGAGTTCGCCATCGAATCGGAGCTGGGGCAGGGAGCGGTGGTCACGATCAAGAAGTGGCTGAAATGAAAGCGGCAGATCTCGAATGGAGCACAGCCGGCGCCACGATGCCCGGAGAAACGGTATCGGGTGACCGGCATTGGGCCGGTCCCGTTGCGAACGGAATGATCTTTGCCGTAATCGACGGTTTGGGTCATGGCCGCGCGGCCGCCGCGGCAGCCAAGATCGCCGTCGCGATGCTGCAGCAGTACGCCGGTGATCCGCTTACAGATTTGCTGCATCGTTGCCACGAGTCGTTGCGCGGTACGCGCGGAGTGGCCATGAGTCTCGCGGAGTTCAATACCGACGAAGCCATGCTCAGGTGGATCGGTGTCGGCAATGTCGAGGGCGCTTTGTTGCACCGGGACCCCGGGCTGACGTACGACAAACTACTGCTGCGCAACGGCGTGGTCGGCAGCCACTTGCCGACGCTTCGCGCCGAAGAGCTGCCCATCCGACCAGGAGATATATTGACGATGGTCACCGACGGTGTAACCACGGAACATCCGATGCGCGTCGCCATGGACGGCCAAATCGAGTCGGTGGCGGACGGAATACTGGCAAGCGCCTGCAAAGGCACCGATGATGCCTTGGTCCTGGTTGCACGATACCGAGGCACTCAGCCGTGACAGAAGCTGCTACCGCCTATCCGGCGTCATTGCAAGATTATTTGGGCGGGGCCGGGGAATCGGCCCTGCAACAGGCGTATCAAATCGGGCGCCGCGCCCTGGAGGCAGGCACGAGCTTGGTCGCGATTGCGGACATTCACCATACGTGCCTGCATAAATTGCTGATACATGAGGTGGCAACCGACGAACGCGAGCGGATACTGACGGGCGCTGCCCAATTTTTTGCCGAGTGCGTCTCGCCGTATGAAATGACCTATGGCGGATTTCGCGAAGCCAATACGGCTCTGCGCCACTTCAACGAGGTGCTGGAGCAGGAAGCCAAGCGAATCGCCAAAGTGCTCCACGATGAGGCCGGCCAATTATTGGTGGCGGTGTACATCGCGCTGCAAGACCTGGCGGACGAGGTGCCGGCCGTTCAACCGCAAGTTCTCAAAGTGACGCAGCTGCTCGATCAGATCGAATCTCAACTGCGCCGGCTGTCGCACGAACTGGTGCCCGCACTTTTGAGCGATCTAGGATTGGTTCCGGCCCTGCGGTATTTGTTCGAGGGACTCGCGCAGCGTTCCCAGCTGCAGATAAACATCGAAGCCGGGCCCGAGCAGCGATTGCCAAAGCGCGTCGAGACGACCTTGTACCACATCGCCAAAGAAGCGCTGCACAACGTGGTCAAGCACGCGCAGGCAACTGCGGTGTGGATCGGATTTCAGCGAACAGCCGACTCGATTCGTTGTTGCATACGCGACAATGGCAGGGGATTTGACCCCGCCTCGCTCGCCGTCCGGCAAGCCGAGCAAGGCTTCGGCTTGATGGGCATGCGCGAACGCCTGAGTGTTGTCGGCGGGCACTTACAGATCAACTCAGGCGAAGGCCACGGGACTGAATTGGTGATATCCATTCCGATGGAGAAATGAATGCCGATTCGCGTGATTCTTGCAGATGATCATCTCATTGTCCGCCAAGGATTGAGAATGGTGCTGGAGAAGGAGCAAATCGAGGTCTTGGGCGAAGCCGCCGATGGATTCGAGGCGATTCGCTTGATCCAGGAACTGCTCCCCGAGATCGCCGTGCTTGATCTGGACATGCCGGGCCTTGACGGCCTGGCCGTATTGCGCGAAGCGGTGCGGCTCAGCCCACAAACGCGCGCGATCATTCTCACTCGTCATATGGAAGAACCGTATGCGGTCGAGGCGTTGCGCATCGGCGCACGCGGTTACGTGCTCAAAACTCAAGCGAGCACTGACTTAGTGGCGGCCATCCGGCATGTGGATCGCGGCGAAGTGTACTTGAGCCCCAAGATCTCAAAGGCTGTGGTCCGGGCTTATTTGAACAATACCGAAGGGCCCAACGGACAACTGAGTGTGCGCGAACGGCAGGTGTTGCAGCTGGTGGGCGAAGGGCACTCGACCAAGAAGATCGCGTCGCTGCTGGGTATCAGCGTCAAAACGGCCGACACGCACCGCACCAAGCTCATGGAAAAACTCGACATCCATCAGACGGCCGGGCTGGTTCGTTATGCAATCCGCAATGGCTTGCTAGAGCCGTAATCAAAGCCGATGTTGCAGCGCCCCTCGCTCGGGGCATCCGGTTTTTTCCACAGATCCATCAAGAATTCACCCGATTGTGCCGGCGGATACGCGGTCTATGCTGCCCAGGTAGTGAGTCGAAAAACCTGGGAAAACAAGACCTATGAAACAAAAACAGCTCAAGGCAATCGTCGTTTTGGACAGTCGGGAAGACTCCTGGTTTTTGAACGGGGGCATTCATGAGTCGATCGACTGTCACTTGATGGACGTCAAGGGCTTGCGGGTGAACATGGAGGACTTTGACCGCACACTGCTCATGATCGCCGAGAAATCGGCCGATGTGCTGCTTCTGGATTCAACATTGACGCGCAACTTCGCACTGTGCATGGTCATTCAGGTGCGCAACAAGATGCCGAACCTGCCGGTTGTTTTGCTGCCCGACATTCACGGTGCTCTGGAACAGGCGCCAGGGGCCGGCGGAAGTCTGACTCGCTTGGGCTCCGGGCCGGACGATGTCCTGGAGAGTGCTTTGGTGGCCTCAGACACCATTGCGCGAATCCTACGCTTCACCCACGGGCAACTAGGCTTGCAGCGTGCACTGCTGCAGATGGCATTTCGGGACGATCTGACCGGCCTGCACAACCGCCGCGGATTTATCGCGCTCGCAACCCGGCATCTTAGATGTGCCTGCGACGCGAGTCAGCATATGGTGCTGTTCTTCGCTGATGTGGATGGGCTCAAATCTATAAACGACCGCTTTGGCCACAGCGAAGGTGATCGGGCCCTGGCGCTCGCCGCGGCGTGCATCAAGGAGACTTTTCGCAAATCTGATGTGACCGCCCGCTTGAGCGGCGATGAATTCGTGGCCTTGATCAGCGAGGTACCCGGACGCAGCGCGGAAGCGATCTGCAGGCGGTTGCAATCCAAGGTGGCCGACTGCTCGGACGCCGAAGGCCGGTACAAATTGTCGTTGAGTGTGGGCGTGGCGCACTTCGATCCTTGCAAGCCCGTGACGCTGCAAGAGTTGATGAAGCAGGCTGATACTGCGCTTTATCGACATAAACGCAGGGACCGGTGGGCATTCGACGATGCCGCTGCTCCCCCGCTGATCCCGCTCACATCGGTAATTCAACCGGCAACCCCGGGGGGGTGAATGATGCAAACCGGACGAACCGAGCATCGCATGGCCACTAATACGGTGGCGAGTCTCGAGGCAGCTGAGGGGCCGTCTTTCAGTGAGACCGTGGTCTTCGTAAACCTCAGCGAACACGGAGCGCGCCTCATCACACGCCGCAGGTGGCCGGTGGGAAAACGGGTCGTCGTCAGCGATTCGCTGCTTAACTATCGGACCACGGCCGAAGTGGTGTATTGCGCACCCCATAGTCCACGGCGGTTTGCCGTCGGCGTAAAATTCAACTAGTCGCGCCGGGTCGAGGGGAAGTTGTCGGCGGGGGCGGCGCCGATCACTTACTTCGCGGCGCAAGTCCGGCGCGCGTCTATCTATGCAATCGGTCTCCGGTGCCGATCCGTTTCAAGCATTAAGCGAATTTACTTATGCTTTTTTGGTATCAAGCGGCATTGCTCTCGCAGCGTCATTTCATCATTAACTATATGATTTAAATCAATATTATCGCTGGTTGACAGCGACATCGATCGGCGCATAATAGCTGCCAAAGCAGTAAGTGCCGAGGCATTAAATGTCCAAGCAGCATTATCGGGTCTCTACCTACAAGGCGCAGTTGAGCGTCGGGTATCTCGTGAAGCGCGCGCATTCCTTGATGCTCGACATCATGGAGCCGGTGATCGAGCAGCGCGGCTTCAGCTTCATCCAGTATGTCGTGCTGACATGCCTGAACGACGGCATCGCGGTCAATCCGAAGGACATCTGCACCCAATATCGCCATGACAGCGGCGCGCTCACGCGCGTCATCGACCAGCTGGCCGAGCGCGGCTTGTTGGAACGCGTGCGGCGCGATCGGGATCGACGCAAGGTGGAGTTGCAGCTGACGCCGGCCGGCCGCGAGACGATTGAATCGCTCATTCCGCTGGTCGTCGACAAGCTCAACGAAGTTCTGACCGACTTCAGCAAGGCCGAGGTTCAGGAGTTGCTGCGCCTGCTGGTCAAGCTCAATACCACTCTGCAAGCGCACATCGATCCGGCTGCCATGGCCGCGGAGGCGTAGCCATGTCCTTCAAAGGCGCACTACTGCTCGCCACGGTCCTGTTGGCCGGATGCGTGCTGCCGCCGAAGGAGTCTGCGCACCGAGAGACGCTGCAAAACGCCCATGTCGGCCTGAACGGCGCGGCAGTGGAACCAATCCCCGACGGTTGGTGGAAATCTTTCGACGATCCGCAGCTCGACGGCTTGATTGGCGCCGGCCTCAAGGACAGTCCCACCCTGGCCGAAGCGCAGGCACGCGTGGCGGATGCCTTGGCCCGTACGCAAATCGCCCAATCGAAGCGGCTGCCATCGGCGAACTTGGATGCAAGCGCGCTGTATCAGCGCGCGCCGCAGAACTACATCATTCCGCCGCCGCTCGCCGGGCATACATTTTGGATGAGCCAGGCCGGGGCCAGCTTGAATTGGGATCTGGATTTCTTCGGAAGACAGGCCAACGCGGTGCATCGCGCCCAAGCCCTGAGCCACTCCGCGGCGCTCGATGTCGAGAACGCGAGGCTCATGCTCGGCACGGCCATCGCGCAATCCTATATAGAGCTGTACCGGCAGAACGCGCTGGCTGACATCGCGGAGCGCTCGGCCGCGCAGCGCGAGAATATCGTCGCCATCACGCGCCGCCGCGTTGCCGCGGGCGTCGACACCCAACTCGAATTGCGGCAGGCCGAAGGGCAGCTGCCGCAGGCCCATGTGGCGCGCGATCAAGCGCGAGCCGCCGCGGATCTTATCGTGCATGAACTCGCCGCACTGACCGGGCAGGGTGCCGATGCGTATGTGGCCATACATCGCCCGGTGTTGAACCTCGATGCGGCCCTGGCCGTGCCGACTGCATTGCCCATCAATCTGCTGGCGCGGCGGCCGGATGTGCTCTCCGCACGCCTGAACATCGAGGCAGCCGACTCGCAGCGGCTCTCCGATCGCGCCGCGTTTTATCCCGACGTCAATTTAAAGGCGCTCGCCGGCATCGGTGCGTTTGGATTGAGCAACTTGGTGCAAGGGAGCGCCAGCGGCTATGGCGCGGGTCCCCTGATTTCACTGCCGCTGTTCGATGGCGGGCGTCTGCGTGCGCAGTATCAGAGTAGCGAGGCGCAGCTGGACGTCGCAATCGCCGGCTACAACGACACCGTGCTGCGCGCCGTTGAGCAAACGGCGGATCAGCTCACGCGCATCGATGCGTTGGCGCGTGAACGAGTGGAACAGCAAGAGACCTTGGAGGCCAACGAAGCGGCCTACAAGCTCGCCGAGGAGCGCTATCGCGCGGGCCTGGCTAGTTATCTCGCCGTGCTCAATGCCGAGACCCAAGTCCTCACTGCCCGCCAGTCGATGGTCGACATCATCGCCGATCAAGCCGTGGCGCGGGTGACACTGCTCTCCGCCGTCGGCGGCAGCTTCGATGCGCGCGCAGCGGGCGCGGGGTCTGCAAAAAATTACGATCAAGGTTTGACACGGGTAATGCCATGAACACAAAAGACGACAACGAGACCTCGCCATCGATCAGCACGCCGGCCGCGTCGACGGCGGCTGCCGCGCCTGCGTTATCACTCGCGGGCGGAAATCCCGGACGGGCGCGACGCTTGGGATTATTCGGCTTGGGCGCCGTGGTCCTGTTGAGCGGTCTGCTGTATGCGGGGTACTGGTTCTTTGACGCCCGCTATTTTGAAAGCACCGATGACGGCTACGTGAACGGCGATGTGGTGCAGGTGACCAGCGAAGTTCCCGGCACCGTGCTGTCGCTGAACGTAGACGATACGCAGTTCGTCGAGGCCGGCCAGCCGCTGCTCAAGCTCGACCCGGCGGATGCGAAAATCGCCGAGGAGAATGCCGAGGCCGACCTGGCGCGCGCCGTGCGCCAAGTGCGCGGGCTGTTCGCCCAAGGGCAGGAATTACGGGCGCAGATCGAGCAGCGTCAACAAGCCGCAAGGACCGCCGACGATGATTTGCGGCGCCGCGGCAGCTTGATTGCGGACGGCGCCATTTCGGCCGAAGAGCTCTCCCATGCACGCGATGCGGTGACGACGACGCGCGCCAACGTGGCTGCAGCGCGCGAGCAACTGAGTCAAACCGTGGCGCAGATCGACGGCACCACGATTGCCGATCATCCGCAAGTCCTGGCGGCGGCAGCCGCGGTGCGCAACGCCGCGCTCGCCCTGCATCGCACCGAGCTCACCTCGCCGGTAAGCGGCGTCATCGCCAAACGTTCCGTACAGGTGGGCCAGCGGGTTGCGGCGGGCACGCCGTTGCTGGCGGTCGTGCCGCTCGAAAACGTGTGGGTTGATGCCAACTTCAAAGAGGTGCAACTCGAGCGCATGCGCGATGGCCAGCCGGTCACGGTGCGAACGGATTTGTACGGGCACCAGGTCACGTATCACGGGCATCTCGCCGGTATCGCCGCTGGCAGCGGCAACGCCTTTGCGCTGCTGCCCTCGCAGAATGCCTCCGGCAATTGGATCAAGATCGTACAGCGCGTGCCGGTGCGTATCCTGCTGGATCCGAGTGAACTCAAGGCGCATCCGCTGCGCATTGGACTCTCGACCACGGTGCGCGTGGACTTGCACAACGCGTCGGGCCCGCTCATGTCGACAGCCGTGCGCAATGTGCCGCTGCCGCAGCAGACCAGCGCCGGCGATGATCCGCGCGTCGATGCGCTAATCGCCTCCATCATCGCGGACAACGCCGGACCGCATGCGCAAGAACCGGCGAAGCTCAGCCGAGCTGCGCGCCGCGGTGACGGCGCGCCGATGTTGGCCGCTCGCCCGTGAGCGCGAATGCCGCGAGCATCGGGGCTGCGCCGGCCCTGCTCGGCGGCCGCAAAGCGATGACCGCCGTGGCGCTCGCGTTGGGGACCTTCATGCAGGTGCTCGACACCTCCATCGCCAATGTGTCCATTCCCACCATCGCGGGCAACTTGGGCGTCAGCGTCGATCAAGGCACCTGGGTGATCACCTCCTTCGCGGTGGCGAACGGGGTATCCGTGCCTTTGACCGGATGGCTCATGCAGCGCTTCGGCGTGGTGCGCACGTTCGTGGCCTCGGTGGTGCTCTTTACCATTGCCTCTTTGTTATGCGGGCTCGCCTGGAGCCTGCCCTCGCTGATCGCGTTTCGCGTGCTGCAGGGCGCGGTTTCCGGACCCATGATCCCGGGCAGTCAGGCCCTGCTCATCAATGTGTTCGGCCCCAGTAAGCGCACCACGGCCCTGTCCATCTGGTCCATTACCACGCTGGTGGCGCCCATCGCCGGCCCGCTGCTCGGCGGCTACATTTCCGACAACTATGTATGGCCGTGGATTTTCCTCATCAACGTGCCCGTCGGCGTGTTCTGCGCCTGGATGTGCTGGCACAATCTGAAGTCCCAGGAAACCCCGACGCGAAAAATCCCCATCGACCGCATCGGACTGGCGCTGCTGTTCGTGTGGGTGGGCGCGTTGCAAATCATGCTCGACAAGGGCAAGGATTTGGACTGGTTCAATTCGTCAGCTATAGTCGCGCTGCTCATCGTCACGGTTGTCGTCTTTGCAGCCTGGCTCATCTGGGAGCTGACCGAGAAGCATCCCATCGTCGACTTGAGTCTGTTCAAGTCGCGCAGCTTCGCGCTCGGCACACTCGCGATGTGTTTGGGCTATGCGGTATTTTTCGGCAATGTCGTGTTGATGCCGCTGTGGCTGCAGAGCAATTTAGGCTATACCGCGACCTGGGCGGGACTGGTATCCGCGCCCAGCGGCATCACCGCCGTCCTCACCTCGATGATGATGGGGCGATTAATGCGCCGCTTCGATCCACGCGTGTTGGCCGCCAGCTCCTTCAGCTTGTTCGCACTGTCCTACTTCATGCGCGCGCGGCTCACCGCCGACTCGAGCTATCTGGTGTTCGTGGCGCCGCAGCTGGTGCAAGGACTCGCCATGGGCGTGTTCTTCGTCGCAATGCTGGCCGTGGCCTTCGATGGTTTGCCGGCGCAAAAGGTGCCCGCCGCGTCGGGCCTGTCGAATTTTCTGCGCATCACCGCCGCCGGTTTCGCCACCTCGCTCATCACCACCTTCTGGGACCGCCGCGAAGCGCTGCATCAGTCGCAGCTGGCAGATGCGGTGACGCAGTACGCGCCTGCCTACCAGGAAACGCTGACGCGCATGCATCAGCTAGGCTTTGGCGACCAGGTCGCCGCGGGCGCCATGACGCAGGCCATGATTGGCCAAAGTTATCTCTTATCGTCACTGGACCTGTTCTATGTGTCGGCATGGCTCAGCGTGCTGCTGATACCCCTGTGCTTCCTGGTGCGCCGTCCCGCCGCCGGGGGCAACGCGCCGGTAGCGGCCGACTAGATGAGTTGATGATTTACAGGAGACTCGCCTCCGCTATGATGTCGTGAGGAGGATTCTGTATGGCTGCTCCTGTTGTTCGTTTCAGGATCGATTTCGCGGAACATTCCAGTCTTGGGCCGGGGAAAATCTGTCTGCTCGAAGCAATTCGAGACGCCGGCTCTTTGTCACGAGGGGCGCGCAACATTGGGATGAGTTATCGGCGTGCGTGGCTCTTGGTCGAGAGCCTGAAGCAATCGTTCCGGCAGCCCGTGACGGTGGCCAGCACCGGCGGCAAGGACGGCGGCGGTATGCAAGTCACCGACTTTGGCGACGCCTTGATTAAAAACTATCGCGAATTGGAACGAGACTTTGCGACGTTGGCACAGCGGCGTCTGTACCCCATCACGGCAACGGTTATCCGACATTCCAAGTCTGGCGCCAGGGTGTCGGTACGCACAAAGCTTGAGTAAAGCAGATCAGAAGGTGAAGCGCGCACCAACTGTCGGAGCAGTATTGCTCTTATAGTTATAGGGGACGCCGGGGCCATGAGGAATGGCGATGGCCAGGCCGCCGCTGACGTTGGAATACGCAATGCCGGCGTAAGCGTCGAAACGTTTGGTGAAGTGATGATCCGCATAAAGCGAACCCTCGTTGAGGAAGCCCGAGCAGGAAGCGCGGAAACTGGTGGGCGGGCAGGCAGGGGGAACACGGAAGTTGTCCTGCCACTGATGGTAGTAGGACAAAGTGATGTCGGTCTTGATGTCGTACGCGTATTTAACACCCGTCCAGGCGATCTGCACGAGCTTGGGAGAATCAAGATTGTTGTCTTCGACGCCGCTCAATAAATAACCACCCTGCGCCGAAGCGCCGATGCCCAATGGGTTCGACGGGTTGAACTGCTGGATGTGCTCGTAGCCGGCATAGAACTTGAACGGGTCCCAGGTGTACTTGGCAGCGAGCATGATGGCCGTGTTGTCGGTCACGATGCCATATTCGGTGTTGTCCGTTCCGATCAGATTGGCCCCGGTGATGGGGTTTGTATTGATGCTGTTCGTGGTCGACTGATAGGGCGCCGCCAGACTCTGAGGCCCCAGCAAGGGGTTGAGGACGCTGATCGCCTGGTTGTAATGCTGGAAGACGATGTCCGCGGAGAACTTGGCGTACTCTCCGCCGAGGTCGAATCCATAGGCGGTGTTACGCGCCTGTTCCGGCGTACACGTGGCGGCGCTCCAGGTTGCGGCAGCGGAGTAGCAGCCGCCTGAACCGTCGGCGAATTTATACATTGCGCCGAAATGGACCGGACCATAGCTAAGGCGATATTTGATGGCCTGGTCCCAACGGGTGTCCTGGGTGTCGCCGCCGCCGGCCATCGTGCCGTTATACCCGATGTACGAAAAGGAGTAGGCGCCGCCGGCCGGATCATAGATGAGCATCGCATCGGTACCGAGAGAACGCTGACGACCGAAGGTCAGCGTGCCGAAATCGGTGGACGATGCGCCGGCATAGAGTTCGTCATTGAAGGCTTGGCCCGCGCGTGCACCGTCGCCGGTAATCGAATAAGCGTACCTGGGTAGACCGTTGTTCGTGGTATTGGTGGCTGCCATGTTGGCGAGCTGGCCGGACTGTGGATTGATGCCGGTGGAGGCGTTGAACACTGCGAACCAGTCGGCCATGAACTCGATCCTGCCCTTGATGCCGAGGCCCGTCTGCTGCAGGTTGTTCGGCGCCAGGACGAATCGAGAGTTGCTCCCGTTCCGGTTGACCAGCGATTCGCCTTCGTAGTTATAGCCGTTTTCCGGTAAGCCGTGGCTGACCCAGCCCACGCCGACGTCATACGCGCCGTAAATGGTGATGCCGTGCCAGGTCAGCGGGCAAGCGGTACCGACGAAGTCCTCGAAGCTCGTGCAGGCTTCGGGAGTGGAGGAAGCGGCCGGAGCCGGCTCGGCGGCGCGCGCGGCATGATTCAAAACGAAACTTGAGCCAAGCGCCGCAAGGGCGCACCACCTGAGAGACCGCATTGTACTTCCCCCGCGAAAAGCCGTCGCTACAGCGCAATATTCCGTCTAATATAACGATCGCGAGGGAATTGGCAACCCAATGTGCCATCAAAGCTCTGGGTGAAGTTCGATGCCGGCGACGGAGCGTCAGGGGCGACGCGACTTAAGCGGCGGCGATGGTGCTGTGAAGTGAAGCAGAGCCCGCCCTACCATCGATACACATTGGCGACAAACTCCTTGGGGTAGGTGTTAGGCCCAGGCGGCAGCTCGATGAAGCCGTCAGTGCCAACGAGGCTCAGATAATCGCCGGAGGTATTGGTCGGTCGCGGCATCACCCAGGGTCGGCCCCACTCGTCGGGGACAGTTGATACGGGCATAAACAAGGTCATCGGCAAGTCAAAAGTGACTGGGGCGCTCAATGCCAACCGTTCCTGAGGCATTCTCGTGGCGCCGGCCGCGGCCGTCAGCGCGGGGATGACATAGCGAATTAAACAGACGAGGGTGGATACTGGATTTCCCGGAAGCCCGAAGACGGCTTGACCCTTGGAACCGACGCCAAACCACATGGGTTTGCCCGGCCGTTGTGCGACCCTATGAAAGATCTCGCGGACGCCCAATTGCCCAAGCACCTTCGGCACCAGATCGAACTTTCCCATCGAAACCCCGCCGCTTACGATCAACACGTCGTGCGTCGCCAGATGCAAGGACAACCGCTCCTCAAGCCGCGCCGCATCGTCGATGACGTGGTCATTGCCGACGCGCTGAAATCCCCTGGAGCGAAGAGTGGCCATCATTGCGTAGGCGTTCGAGCGTCGCACTTGCTGTTCAGCGATCGCCTCGCCCGGTTCTACCAACTCATCGCCCGTCGAGATGATCATGAACGTAGGGTCGGCACTGACCTGAAGATGGGCCAGACCAGCCGAGGCGGCGACCGCGATTTCGGGGGCACCGAGTAACGATCCGGTCTTCAGCATCAACGATCCCGCACGGCCGTCTTCGCCGCGACGCTGCACATTTCGGAAAAGAGTACCGTCTACCTCCCCCGTGAGCGTGGCCACAGCATGATCGAGAGTGTACTGTTCAAGGGGAATCACCACGTCGGTGTCATGCGGCAGCATGGCGCCGGTCATGACCTCGATGGCGTGCTCTGCGTGTTGCAGCGACATGGGCGGCGCGCCTGCAGACTGGGTCCCCTCGACGATGAAGCGCCTTGCGCCACTTGCTAGCGAGCTTTGGTCCACGGCGATACCATCCATGCAGACTCTGTCAAAGGGCGGGTTATCCCGCTCGGCGAACACATCCTGACGCAGAATGCGGCCGACGCACTGCGATAGGCGCCGTGTCTCGGTCGATGAAATCGGCATATGACGGCGGATTGCCTCCTCGGCCGCCTGCGCTGTAATTGGGCTTTCAGAGGGCATGGATCATTCCTGCTGAGAGGGGCAACCTTGGGAGATAGCCGGCTGATGTATAATATATTACGAAATTTGGGGCCTGGAGAGTGAAGTGAATGAGACGGTGATACCGCTGGCCAAACTGGGGGCGAGCAAACAGCGCAAGCGCGAGGCGCCCAAAGGACGGACTGTCAGCCCGGACGCGGTGGCGGAGGTGCGGGCGTTAGTCGGCGACCAGCAGTTGCGTCATGACCTGCTCATTGAGTATTTGCATCTCATTCAGGATCGCTACAAGCAACTCTCTGCCCCCCACCTGGCGGCGCTTGCGCGGATGCTTGGGTTGGCGCAGACCGAAGTGTACGAGGTGGCGACTTTTTATCATCACTTCGATATTGCGAAGGAAGGTCAAGATGGCGCAATTGCGGCGCCCGCGGCGTTGACCGTGCGGGTTTGCGATGGCCTCAGCTGTGAAATGGCCGGAGCCAAAGGGCTGCTGGAGAGATTGCCCGCACTGCTCGGCCGCGATGTGCGTGTGGTGGCAGCGCCCTGCGTCGGGCGTTGCGAGCAGGCGCCGGTCGCCGTGGTGCATCAAAAGCCGATCGCCCAGGCCACGCTCGAGGCGGTTCGCGCGGCCGTCGATGCGGGAGACACGCACGACCAGCCCGGTGACTACATCGATTTTGATCAGTATCAAAGCCAAGGCGGCTACAACACGTTGCGCGACTGCATCGAGCATCGCCGTGACGTCGAGTCGGTGATTAAGACGATGGAAGATTCGGGACTACGCGGTTTGGGCGGCGCGGGTTTTCCGGCTGGACGCAAGTGGCGCATCGTAAGGGGCGAACCGGCGCCGCGGCTGATGGCCGTAAACATCGATGAGGGAGAGCCCGGCACTTTCAAGGACCGCGTGTATTTGGAGCGCGACCCGCATCGTTTTCTGGAAGGCATGTTGATCGCGGCATGGGCAGTGGGCATTTCGGCGATTTATATCTATTTGCGCGATGAATACCATGGCTGCCGCGCGCTCCTCGAGGCCGAACTTGCCAAGCTCAGGGCGAATCCGCCGGCGCCTTTGCCGAAGATCGAGTTGCGGCGTGGGGCCGGCGCCTACATCTGCGGCGAGGAGTCGGCGATGATCGAATCCATTGAAGGCAAGCGGGGCATGCCCCGGCTGCGGCCGCCGTATGTGGCGCAAGTGGGACTATTCGGCCGACCGACCCTGGAACATAACTTCGAAACTCTGTATTGGGTACGCGAATTGCTTGAAAAGGGCGCCGCGTCATTCGCGGCGCAGGGTCGCCACGGCCGCAAGGGCTTACGCAGCTTCTCGGTCTCGGGGCGCGTGAAGGAGCCCGGGGTCAAATTGGCGCCTGCCGGCATCACCATCCGCGAGCTGATTCAGGAATATTGCGGCGGAATGCAGCACGGGCACAGCTTTTATGGCTATCTACCGGGAGGTGCCTCGGGAGGCATCCTGCCGGCCAGCATGGGCGACATACCGCTGGATTTCGACACTTTGCAGCCATACGGCTGTTTCATCGGTTCCGCAGCGGTGATTGTTCTGTCAGACCATGACACCGCAAAAGCCGCGGCGCGCAACATGATGCGGTTCTTCGAACACGAATCTTGCGGGCAGTGCACGCCGTGCCGGGTCGGTACCGCCAAGTCGAATATGTTGATCGCCGGTGAGAGATGGGATGCGCTCCTGCTGGCGGAGCTGTCGCAAGTGATGCGCGATGCCTCCATCTGCGGCCTGGGACAAGCAGCCCCCAATCCGGTGGACTGCGTGATCAAATACTTTCCGAATGAAGTGAACTGAGAGAATCGGCCCATGAACGCCATCACTCGATTTGAACGCGAAGAGGCCGACGCCTCGACCGTCACATTCCTATTGGACGGCCGCGAAATCACCGCGCGGCATACCGACACTCTCATCGAAATCGCGGATCGCGAAGGTATCGAGATACCGCGCTTGTGCTACAAGCCCGGCATGGACGCGGTCGGCAATTGTCGCGCCTGCATGGTTGAAATCAAAGGCGAGCGGGTGCTGGCTGCGTCCTGTTGCCGCAACCCGGTGAATGGCATGCAAGTCACCACGTCCAGTGAGCGTGTAAAACAATCGCAGCAGATGGTCATCGAACTGCTGCAGTCCGATATGCCCGAGAAAGAATATACGCGCCACAATGAAGTGGATGAGTGGGCGGTCAAGCTGAAGGTCGGGAAGCCGCGCTTTGCGCCGCGGCCGTCGGTGGCGCCGGATTATTCGCATGCGGCCATCGCGGTCAATCTGGATGCTTGCATTCAATGCACGCGCTGTGTGCGCGCCTGCCGCGATGAGCAGGTGAACGATGTAATCGGCCTCGCCTCGCGCGGGCAGCACGCGAAAATCGTGTTCGACATGGACGATCCAATGGGTGCGTCCACCTGCGTCGGATGTGGCGAATGTGTTCAAGCCTGCCCGACCGGTGCGCTGATGCCGGCGCGCGACGTGGCGCTTACCAAGCCTGACCGGTCGGTCAAATCGCTGTGTCCCTATTGTGGCGTGGGCTGCCAGCTCACTTATCACGTCAAAGATGACAAGATTTTGTACGTCGATGGCCGCGACGGCCCTGCGAATCACTCGCGTCTTTGCGTCAAGGGACGTTATGGCTTTGACTATTCGCGCCATCCCCAGCGGCTCACCGTGCCATTGATCCGGCGCGACGATGCACCGAAGCGCGCCGACTTCGTCATGGATCCCAACAATGTCATGCAGGTATTTCGGGAAGCCACGTGGGATGAAGCGCTCGACTTTGCGGGCGGCGCGCTGGCGAAAATTCGCGATACCCATGGTAAGAAGTCCTTGGCCGGTTTCGGCTCCGCCAAAGGTAGCAATGAGGAGGCGTATCTGTTTCAGAAGCTGGTGCGTACGGGCTTCGGGAGCAATAACGTCGATCACTGCACGCGTCTCTGCCATGCCTCAAGCGTCGCCGCGCTCCTCGAGGGAATAGGTTCAGGTGCGGTGAGTAATCCCGTGATGGATGTCATCAAGGCCGGGGTCGTGATCCTCATCGGCGCCAACCCGACCGTGAATCACCCGGTTGCGGCGACCTTCCTCAAAAATGCGATGCGCAACGGCACCAAGCTCATCGTCATGGACCCTCGGCGCAGCGAATTGGCGCGCACGGCGTATCGTTATTTGCAATTCAAGGCCGACACCGATGTGGCCCTGCTCAACGCGATGATGCATGTCATCATCGAAGAGAATCTGGTGGATCCGAAATTCATCGCCGATCGCACCTTGGGTTACGAAGAGTTGGTGAAAAATGTGGCGGGCTATAGCCCGGATCTCATGGCGCCGATCTGCGGAGTTCCCGCCGAGACGATCCGCGAAGTCGCGCGCCTGTATGCAACCAGCTCCGGGTCGATGATCCTCTGGGGTATGGGCATCAGCCAGCACATCCATGGTACCGACAACGCGCGTTGCCTGATCGCACTCGCCTTGATGACGGGGCAGATCGGCCGCCCCGGCACCGGACTGCATCCCTTGCGCGGGCAGAACAATGTGCAGGGAGCCTCGGATGCGGGGTTGATTCCCATGATGTACCCGGACTATCAGCGGGTAGATAACCAGGATGCACGAGCGCGCTTCGCCAAGGCCTGGCGCGTACCGGAAAGCGAACTCGACGATAAGCCGGGTCTCACCGTCGTGGAAGTCATCAAGGGGATTCTCGCCGGCAACGTCAAGGGCATGTACATCATGGGAGAGAATCCCGCGATGAGCGATCCGGATGCCGATCACGCGCGCGAAGCGCTCGCCAAACTGGACATGCTCGTGGTGCAGGACATCTTTCTCACCGAAACGGGCTATTTGGCGGATGTCATTCTGCCCGCCTCATCGTTCGCCGAGAAGACCGGTACGTTCACCAACACGGATCGCTTCGTGCAGCTGGGGCGCCAGGCGCTGAACCCGCCGGGGAGCGCGCGCCAGGACCTTGAGATCATCATCGATCTCGCCCAGCGGCTGGGCCTTTCCTGGTCCTATGGGAAAGGCGAGGCGGCGGTCGCCGCCGTATTCGATGAAATGCGCCGCGCCATGCCAAGCATTGGCGGCATTACGTGGGAACGCCTGCAAGCTGAAGACAGCGTTACCTATCCCTGCTTGCAAGAAGGCGATCCGGGTGATTCCGTGGTGTTTATCGATGACTTTCCGACACCCACCGGCAGAGGGCGCTTCGTTCCCGCGGACATCATTCCGGCGGATGAGCGACCCGATACGGATTATCCGCTGGTGCTGATCACGGGCCGCCAACTTGAGCATTGGCACACCGGCAGCATGACCCGTCGGTCCGGTGTGTTGGATTCGATCGAGCCGGATCCCGTGGCATCGCTCCACCCGGTAGACCTGGCGGCGATGGGGCTCAAGCCAGGAGATTTGATCACCATCCAGTCGCGACGCGGCAAGGTCAGCCTGTATGCGCGCGCCGATGAGAGTTCACCTCACGGCTCGGTTTTTGTCGCTTTTTGCTTTTACGAGGCGGCGATCAACAAGCTCACCAATTCCGCCTTGGATCCGTTCGGCAAAATTCCGGAGTTCAAGTATTGCGCGGTGCGCATCAGCAAGGGCGGTACAACCCCGGTGCAGCTGAGTTTCGGCGGCGGACAGATTCTTTCGCCCGACACAGCTGCTGCCGACGTCTAAGGCGCGTACGATCCGACCGAGCTACCGATGCGGTCGCTCCGCCTCGATGAGTTCCGCCAAGGTATTGAAGTTGGCAAAGGCTGCGGCATCGTCGAAGACGACGCGCGCACCATTGAGCTCACGCGACCAAAGGCCTGTTTTGCGCTCTCCGCGTCGAATAAAGCTTCGTAGACTTTCTTGCAGAGACGATTTCATCAAGCAGAATACAGGCTGTGGAAACCACTTTTCTCCGTCGGGCGTGTAGGCGGTTGCGATATCGGCGCCATTTTCCATGAGTCCCAAGCCCAAGCGCGTGGCCAAATCCACCGGAAAAAAAGGCGAGTCGCACGGCACGGTCAGAAGGTAGGGGGTTTCGCAATGCTTCAGCCCCGCCAGCATACCGGCCAAAGGCCCGGGAAAATCTGCAACTTCATCGCCCCACACCGGCACGCCCATCGCGCGATACCCATCGACACTGCGGTTGGCGTTGATCATCAGGCGACCCACCTGCGGCGCCAGTCGCTGCAGCGCATGCTGTGCCAAGGGAACGCCCTGAAAGGGTTGCATACCCTTGTCGATGCCGCCCATGCGGCTGCCACGGCCGCCGGCAAGAATGAGCCCGGTGATGTCGCTTTTGTCGATAGACACGATACTGTCATGCTATCGAACCCTGCAGGAGCGCACCATCGAATCTCGTGACGTCAACGCCTTGGTGCTCGGCCCGCGGGCGCAAACCCTTAAGCTCGTGGACAATGCGCCGCAACTCAGCCGCGCGGCGGCTGAATTGCTGTGCGATGCGGCGATTGTCGATGATCGCGGCGAGCAGCGTTCACTCCGCCTGCCGGTCGAAAGGGCTGTTCGTGTCATGCTCGATGATCGAGAACTCGTCACGTTGATGACTCTCGGCGCCGCGCCGGAGTGGCTGATCATCGGCTATCTTCGCAACCAACATGTGATCGACCAGGTCGATGCGCTTGAATCCGTCTGCGTCGATTGGACTTCGGGCGTCGCGCACGTGCGGTCACGCGTCAGGGAGCGCGCCGCCGCGGCGCTGAGCAGCCCTTTGGCTCGCAGCGGCTGCGCGCTGGGCAGCGCATTTGGCGATCCGATGCATGCTATTGAGGGACTGGACTTCGCAGCCGCGAGCGAG
>Ga0210383_10000678_pt1 | contig 31038 bp, 30 predicted proteins | sample IncBWC14OmetaG_FD_160072 | JGI IMG/M metagenome (GOLD analysis project Ga0210383, IMG submission 160072) | Forest soil microbial communities from Barre Woods Harvard Forest LTER site, Petersham, Massachusetts, United States - Inc-BW-C-14-O ... | reverse complement strand
TGAGTAGGCAGCCTGCCTCCCCGAAGAGCGGGGAGTTCGAAGCACGAATCATGGGAGCACGAACCGAAGAGATGGATGGTGGGACCTGCGTCCCCCGCGAGATTAAAGGAACACGGCCTTGGTCTGGCCATCAAAATCTTTTCCGCGAGAGCGAAATGGCGCCTTAATTCGCGCCTCCGGAAATGTGTCGCCAAAACTCGCTTGACACGCACTGGCGTCGTTAGAGACAGGATGACAAAAACTTTGGATTAGACTTCTTCGATCTTCGCCTTCGCCCGTAATTGTTTCGCCAGGCTGGAACGCAGCTTTTCATACTTGCTCTTCTGCAAGTTCGATTTCAGATCGCTCTTTACCTCGGCGAACGGACGCTTGCGCGCCGCAGTGAAGACCGTTGCTCGCACGATGGTGAACGCGGTTTCGATCTGAATGAGGCCGCTCACCCCGCCCGGCCCGGCGACCCGCAGGGCTTTAACCACCTGCGGCGGCAATTTATCGGCTGTCACCACTTTGTGGTCGCCCATGTTCACCCGGAAATCGTCCTCGGAGAGCCGCTCGGCCAACAGCCCGAACTCCTCGTAGTTTTTGGTGGCCTTGGCCTGCACTAGCGCGGCTTCCGCCCGTTTTTGGGCGTCTTTTTCCTGGCCCGGCGTCGCCTTCAGCGGAGGAATGATGGAAATGCTCTGGAACCCGAAAGACTCCGGCTGCTCGAATTGAGACGAATTCTTGGTGTAATACGCCTGCAGTTCGGCCAGTGACACTGCCGATTTGTCTTCCACGTCGGTTTTCAGGACCTGCTCGATGAGGAGCGAGCGCTTCATCTGTTGCCGGAGCTTTTGTTCAGAGCCCTGCATTTCGGTCTGCAGATATTGTTGGTACTGGTCGGGACTCTTGAATTGGCCGCGAAATTCCGTCGCGGCATGCTTGAGCTTTTCAGGCGAGACCGTCAGCTGGCGCCGCACCGCTTCCTGGTACACCAGTTCCTCAAAAATGATCATCTCCAGGGCGCCCTGCCGTATCTGGGCTTGCTGCGCCTTGGGAAAACCGTTGTGCTGTTGCGCGTAGGGGAAGATGGTGTACATCTCGCGCAGCAGGTCGCGATCGGTCAGCACCGCTCCGTTTACGCGGGCGACCGGCTTGTCGCTCACCTGCAGCAGTGAGGTCTGGGCAGAGGCTGTGTTGGTCAGGTCGGTCGGCGTGTGCGAAGCCAGTTGGGCCGATGCCGCCGAGAGCGCCAGTGCCAGGAATCCGCAGATGGGAAGTTGGTATTTCATAATTCCTCGCTTGTTAGCTTCTACTCTGTTCCCATACTCGAATAAGAAAGGGGAGAGTCGATCCTCTCCCCTTCTTGCGCATCATCTCGAGGTCTACTGGAAGACCGTCGTGATGTTGTTAGTGTTGTTGGCTTCGTTCGACTCGCCAAAGTGGCACTGGCGGCAGAACTGCGTGGTGGAAGGAGCGTTGGTGTTGGCCACGTTGTTGATGTTCGGGTTGTAGGGGCCGTTGATGAAGAAGAAGGTGGCGTAGTACTTGCCGCCACCGTCGCCCGCGATCGGGCTCTTGGCCGTGGACGTGTAAACGGTCATCACGTGCTGGTTGTGGCAGGTGGTGCAGAGCACGTACGGTGCGCCGGCGGCGGTGACGCCGTAGGGGTTCGAATATTTTCCAGGAGCCAATGCCGGCCAGCCGTAGTTGGCTACGAACTGAGCGTATGGGGTGCCTGCGGTTACTGTAAGGACGCCCGCGGTGTTGACCAAGCCGTTCCCAGTGCCGATGGTGGCCATCTGACCCCCCGGATGATCGTTGTTGTAATTGTCGGCCGTCGTGCCGTCATTGCCGAGCAGGGTGGGAATCTTACCCGCGCCATAAGCGGTGTTGGTCAGAAGACCGATTCTCTGTTCGTACGATTGGTTCACCATCATGTTGCTGGCCGTCACGTTGCCGTCATGGCAGCTGAGGCAGAGCAGGATGCCGCCGACTTCTTGCGAGCCGCCGGTAATAGTTGCGGGCAGTACTTCGGTGTATCTCCCGCCGTCCCCGAACGCGATCGTCTTGCCGTACAGTGGGCTGGCGTCTTGTCCCCACAAAGCATAGCTGCCACTATCAGCGGCGCCGGCGTGGCCGGAACCGAAAGAACCGCTGTGCGGAGAGTGACACCCAGCGCAGCCGCGGCCGTTATTGTTGTGTGCGCCGAGAACGTCAACGGGCGAAGAATAAGTCTGCGCCATCACGAAGCTCCCGACCGCCAGAACGAACAGTGCAACCAGCATTGCTTTCTTCATAAAATTCCACAACCTCCATGAAAAGATTGTCTTTACAGCTTGTTCCTAAACTCCCAGAGGCTTAGGCCGTTGGGCTGCGCTTTGTGCCTGGGCACTCGCCGTAACCGCCTCTCGGCTTCTACTAGTGCAACTGGCCGCCCGAAACCGGTGTTCGCGGACCATTTCTACAGATTCCATATAAGTCTATGATTCTATTATTGTTACGTATCAACCATTGCAGGGATGCGTCCCGGTCGAACGCCGAACAGTGGGGGAAAACAACCACTTGCGAGGGCGGCTTGGTCAAATTACCCAGTCGTAATGATCCGGGACAGAGGTGTTGCAAACGTTGGGACGTGTTGCCGTGCCGTAACGAAGTACCGTTGTGCTGAGCGAAGCGAAGAATCTCCGCACCTGTTCCGCCGCCGACTGCACGGGTCCTTCGCTTTGCTCAGGATGACAAGACGAGAAACTGTCTGCTCTATTTGCTCGGCGGGACTTTGGCTTCTGGCGCCGCGGACGGCGGGGTCGCGGGGACTACCTCTTTGTTGCCTGCCGCTTTGTTCGCGCGCTGCTCTTCTTTATCCTTGCGTGCCTGCTCCGCCTCGGCGTCGGTGACGTAGCGGAATTGCTGCACGCGTCCCGGATAGATTTCCGAGGTGAAGACGCGGTTATTTTTGTCGGTGGCGATGTTCACGATTCCCTGGAACTGCCCCGGAAGCAGGCCGTGGCCGCCAAATGAAATCAGCAGGTGCGCTTCCTGGTTGTAGACCTGCACCCGGTCCTGCACGCCGTCGGCGACCCAGATGTGGTTGTCGCTGTCGATGGCGATTCCTTTGGGGCGCGAAAAGTATCCCGGGGCGTCGCCGGCTTTGCCGAAGGCGCTGATGAATTTTCCGTCCGCGTCGAAGATTTCTACGCGGTTGTTCAGGGTATCGCAGACGTAGAGGTTGCCGTCCACATCGACCGCCAAGCCGGAGGGTCGGGCAAAATCTCCGGGAGTCGTGAGCTCATGGTGATGTCCGGTGGTGCCGATCTTGCGCAGCAGTTTGAACGAATCGGCGTCGTACACCACGACCTGGTCGAGTTCAATGTCGGACACGTAGAGCAGGCGGTTCTCGCGATCGATGGTCATCGCACCGGGATTCACCAACCCCTCGGTGATCACGTCTTCCGCCGCATGGGCGGCGTTGAAAACTAGAACGTGACGCAAGCCGGGGTCAGAAACAAACAGACGATCATTGTCGTCGATGGCCAGCCCGATGATGCGCGCGAAGTGGGCGTGCTGCTTGTTCTTGATCATGTCGAGGTCGTGCGTCTCAGTGTTGAAAATGAAGATGGCGCCAACCTTCTGATCCGCGATGTATAAGTTGTTCTTGGAATCGACTGCCAGACCGTATGGCTCGGCCAGCTGGTATAAAACTTTGGCTTCGGCCTGCGGCTGCGTGCCCGCCAGGCGGTCCATCCATTTCGCTTTCTTGCTGTCGCTCCCGGCCTCGACTTGCGAGATCTTTTCCGCGGCAAAGAATCCGGTGTAGCGAATGCGCGCGATGGCCGGAGGATTCGGCCACACGATGTTCGAATAGTCGATGACCGGGGTGCTCTTGGGCGCGTCCTTCTTCTTGCTGGCCATGGCGGAAATGGGCGCCAGCAGGGCCAGGCCGAGTGCAAGACTCACGACGAGTCGCGGCTCGCGGCGGTCGCCTCTTCCCGCGCTAAGCTCAGAAATGGTTTCCATTTTCCTCATCTTCGTACCTCCCTGCGACTGGCAACTATCGACTATCGCTTCGTCAGATCCTTGTGACAGCTGGCGCAGAATTGCGCGTTGTTCACCTGGTCCTTGGCCAGCAGGTCGGGCTGTGCCGACGAATGCGGCTGATGACAAGACAGGCAGTCAATCTTCGCAATGATCTTCGTGACGTCCGAGGGGTCAACCACATCGGAGATGGGGTGGCCCGCCAGCGGATGCCCGCGCCCGAACTTCAGGGGCAGAATCACGACTTTATTCTTCGAGAAGTAATCCTCTGGAAGCAGCACGCTTCCGTTGAAAATCGTGAGCAGGTGCTCCGACTCAAGTTTCTTCGGCTCGGAATCAGGGCCGTGGCACTCGAGGCAAAGTCCATTCGTGCTCTTGCTGCGCAACAGGTGATCGTTTTCGCCGCCGTGCGGTTCGTGGCAGGTGGCGCAGCCTTGCTTGAACGCGGGCTGATGCAGAAAGTGCTTCTTGCCTTGCTCGGCCTGATCAGTGTGGCAAGTCAGGCAGATATCGACCGCGTCAGTCTTGGGTAGTCCCGGCTGACGGCTGGCATGCGGATTGTGACAGTCAGTGCAATCTCCGGCCGCTCCCGGATGCGGCACTTTCGCTTTGTCGATTTTTTCAGCTTGATCGCTGTGGCAGGTCACGCAGATCGACTTCACATCGGCTTGCGCGAGTACCACTTTGCCGTCCTTGGCCGGCGCGTGGCAGGTGTCACAGGATTTTTCGGCAAACGGAGGATGCAGGAACTGCCGCATCAGCTTGGGAACGGCGGACTGGTGCGGATCGTGGCAGCTGGTGCAGTCCGCAGTGGCGAATGGCTGATCATGATGCGCCTTCTGCAAGCTCGCATTCTTCACGTCGTGGCAATCGATGCACAGCGCCGGAGCGGCTTTGGTCAAATGAAAATCGAACTCGGGTTTGCCGGCTTCTCCGGTTTTGTGGGTGGTGTGGCAGGTGTCGCAGCCCAAGTCGAGCGCGGCGTGGCGGCTGCCTTTTTCCGGAACGTTCAATCCTTGCTTGTGGCAGTCGAGACAAAGATTCTGGCCTTTGTCGCCGGACTCGGCCTTCAGCAGCTGATTCTTGTTGTCGCTGGTGTGCGGGTCGTGACACTTGATGCAGTCGCGCACGGCGGGGGGATGCACTGTTCCTTTCAGCTTGGCGGCGTCTTTGTCGGCGTGGCACGTCAGGCAAAGTGCCTGCGGAGTCGAAGTGATCAACTTGATCCGCGTGACGTCTTTATTAACCCGCACTTCATGGCAGCTCAGGCAGCCGGTGGCAATCGCGGAGTGCACCACTTTGCCCTTCGTCTTGTCTTCATGGCACTCGAGACATTTCGCCGAATCGACATTCTTGTCGAGCGGTACCGGATGCTGCTTGGCCCAAGCTGGCATTCCGACGATTAGAAAAAACAGAGCGAGCGAGAAAATGCGGGGGAGGGCCGCAAAGCTTGCTTTCCGGCATAAAGGAGTACGACTTGGAAATGCTGGGACCATTGCCAACCGTTGCACTTGCACGATCCTCGCCTTATTGATGCGGACTACCCGCGGGTTCCTGATTGGGATGTAAATTATTGCAACGATTCGTCTTTCAATCTACTACGGCGTTGGCTGAAATTCTTCCCAGCCGGGCTGATCTTTTCCAAAATGAGCCTTCTGCCTCACTCGGTCGGTGAAATCACACATGCTCCGGTGGCGCGATGAAGGCGACCACTTCCACCTTATTTTGCAGCGATTTGTGATTGAAATCACACGTTTTTCGCTGTGGGTGAAATCACCGCAAACCCACGTGGGATGAGTCTTATGGCACATGTGGTCCTTGGGACTGAACTCGCGGGCAGACCCCAATCGATTGATAACACAAGACTTCATTGCAACCCGCGACGTTGGCGCAGAACGTGCATTACCTCATGCGAGAAAGAGGAAAGTTATGGCCTCGGCCTTGCGCTCGGTACCCCGCAAAATCTGGCAGACCCTGAGTTCGATCAAGACCGGCGTCGTTCTCATTATTCTGGTCGTCATCTTCTCGGCAGCGGGCACGGTTATCTTGCAGCGCTCCATGACCGACGCTGATGACTTGGAGCGCGCTTACTCGCCGTCGATGCTGCGCTTTCTCGACTCGACCGGCCTGACCGACGTGTTCCATGCGCGCTGGTTCGTAGCTTTGTTGATTTTGGTGTGCCTCAGCATTGTCGCCGCGTCGGTCGAGCGCTTCCCCAACGCCTGGCGCTTCTTCGCGCGTCCCTATAAGGGCCCCGATGAAAGTTTCCGCAAGGTTCTGCCCACGCAGGCACGGATCGCGATACCCGGCAACGACGAAGAACGAGGCCTGAGCGCCGCCGAACGCGCCTTCAAACACCTTGGACTGAAAACCGAACGAATCGTGCGTACCGACAGCTTCTCATTGTTCTCAGAGCGCAGCCGCATTTCAGAAATGGCCGTCTATATCGTTCACGCCAGCCTGCTGCTGATTTTTACCGGCTTCATCGTCGATTCGCTTTACGGATGGCGCGGGTTCCTAATGCTGACGCCGGGAACGTCCAGCAACCAGATCGAAATGAAGAACGGCTCGCTGCGGACGATTCCCTTCTCCATCCGCTGCGACGGCACCGGCGAGGAAACTTATGCCGACGGCACGCCCAAGAAATATTGGTCGAAGCTGGCCGTGGTCGACGGTGGACAGGAAATTTCCCGCAAAGAGATTGTGGTTAACGACCCCCTGGTCTATCACGGCCTCCGTTTCTACCAGGCCAGCTACGGCCGCACTGGCAAGCTTGATCAGTTGATTCTTGAGGCAACTCCGGCCAACAACGTCGCGAGCGCGCCGCAGCAGATTTCTCTGGCCATGAACCAGACTGTGGCGCTCGACCCCGACACCAGCGTGCAGTTGGTCGAGTTCATTCCCGACTTCGTGGTCGAGGACGGCCGAGTCTACGCCCGCAGCAGAGACATTGTGAATCCCGCGGTTCACATGATCGTAACTTCGAACAAAGCTAACAGCAGCGCGAATGTGTGGCTGCCACCGATGCCCGGCATCGACGAGAACGCGTCCTCCCCCTACACCTTTGACCCGAAAGATTTGAAGACCGGAACCTACACCGGCCTGCAAGTTTCGCGCGAACCCGGCCAGTGGGTGGTGTGGGCCGGGGTAGTGCTCATGGGAATCGGCCTGACCTTTGTTTTCTACGTGGTTCACATGCGCTTCTGGGTGGTCCCGGTGCGCAATGCGCAGGGCGGTACGTTGCTTTGGATCGGCGGCACGGCCAACCGCAATCGCGATGCCTTCGAAATGAAATTCAAAACTGTCGTCGAACAGATTCAGAAGGAACTGAAACCCGAAATCGTAGCCGCCGCATCGGTCGACGCAACAACCATTTCTAGAATTACGATGGCCGGAAGGTGAGCCCGGCAACGGAGGAAATGTATGGCACGCGCAAACGCTGAACAGCATCCCGCGACCGGAACGACGATGGTCGTGATGGTGGGGTTAGGAATCGCTTTCCTGCTGTTCATGGCATTTCTGAATGTGGTGAAGAGTGGAAATATTCTAAGTGAGGCCAACTTTTTATTTGCCGCCCTGGTCTTCTACGCGGGCGCGGGCGCGTTGTATCTCGGCTTCGGCGTGACTGGAATCGACTCTTACATCAAGTACGCCTCGCTGATGACCTGGGCGGGATTGTTGGCCAACAGCGCAGCGGTCGCGCATCGCTGGTACGAAGCGGGGCATCCGCCATTCGCCAGCATCTATGAAATGCTGTTGAGTTTTGTGTGGACTCTGGCCGCGCTCACTCTGATCGCCGAAAAACGCTACGGCGTGAAAGTCATTGGGACGGTCACTATGCCGGTGGCGGTTGTCGGCGTGATCCTGATGCAGCTTCTGCCCAGCGAAGTTCGTCCGCTCGTGCCTGCCCTGCAATCGACCTGGCTGCACGTGCATGTAACGCTGGCCATGCTGGCCTACGCGGCCTGTGCGTTGAGCTTTGCGCTGGCCATGATGTTCCTGATCCAGGACAAAGTGAAAACGGAGCTGTTTCTCGCTGCCACCAGCGCATTCACCGTCGGAATTTACGCCGCGGTGTTGACCCGCTTCGAAAAATGGGGCGGGCTGAACGTAATCGCCTGGGACGCTCAGAATAAAGCGGAGGTCTTCGTTTCGCGCGGGGTGCGGCTGTTTGTGACGATTCCCGACCTTGGCTGGCTGATGGTCTTGGTCTTCGCCGCCGTACTGGCTCCGCTGGTGCTCTTCATTTTGTCGCGAGTCCAGAAGAATGACGGCTTGTTGGCGGTGGCCGACCGCGCTGTGTTCATCAGCATTCTGCTGCAAGCACTGGCGCTGGTATTTTTCCTGGTACGCGTTCGTGGAGGACAATATCCTTCACTCGACGCCGACGGCCTGTACGCGACGAGTCTGGCGGCGAGTCCGTTCATTCTCTCGGCGCTGGTGGGCGGAATCTTCGCCAACCTTCTTTACCTTCTGTTGCTCTGGCGGCGCGCCGATCTTGAAAGACTCCTCCGCGACGCCGACGCCCTCGACCGCATCACTTACAAAACAATTTGCATTGCGTTCCCTTTACTCACCCTGATGATCGCCGCCGGCGCCTACTGGGCCAACCGGGCCTGGGGTTCCTACTGGAATTGGGACCCCAAAGAGACGTGGGCGGCGATTACGTGGCTGGTCTATGCCGGTTACTTGCACATGCGCATCACTCGCGGTTGGCGCGGACGCCGCGCGGCCTACTTTGCCATCCTGGGATTCGCAGTGGTGATGTTCACCTTCTTCGGCGTGACGTATCTGTTGCCTGGATTACATGCTTATGCGTGAGACTATGACTGCACCACCGAATCCTAACATTCCGTCCGAAGAAGACCACTCCGCTCCGCGTTCCCGTACAAGTTTTTACAGTACGTCGTATCCGAGTTCGGCGGCGCTGTCCGATCCGATCTCAGCCGGAGCGGATATTGTCGGAACAACCGGTGCAGTGGAGAATCCCGAGTCTCCCTGGCTGAACATCACCTGGGAGATCAAGGCTCTCGTCCCGATCGCCTGCGTGCTGCTGGGCGGAATGTTGCTGTTTCTGCTGGCCACGCTCTCGTGGCGCGATCCGGAACGTCACCTCGTGCTCCTGGTAGCCGGCGCAGGAGCAGTTGCGATCTGCGGCGCGCTGCTGGTGGTGCTCACCTACACGGTGCAGCGGCCGATGGTCGAACTGCAGCAGAAAATCGCGCAACTCGGCGGCGGCGATCTTAACGTAGCCGTCAGTTTTTCCCACCGCAACGACGAAATCGGCGACCTCGGCCGAAACTTCAACCAGATGGTCGTACAGCTACGCGAGAGCCGCGCCGAAATCGAACGGCTGCACCGCACGCAAATGTCACGCGCCGAGCACCTCGCCACTCTCGGAGAAATGGCCACCGGACTAGCTCACGAAATTCGCAATCCGCTGGCGGGGATTGCCGGCGTCATCGAAATCATTGGCCGCGATTTGCCCTCGAGCAGCCCGGCCCGCGCTGTCGTGAAAGACGTTCGCCAGGAAATCGCCCGCATCGATCACATCGTCACCGACCTGCTGCAGACGGCGCGGCCGCATCCGCCCACCGTCCGCAAGAGCGATTTGAATACCACGGTCGAACACGCCGTGATGCTGGGCCGCCAGCAGGCCATGGCGAAGCCAGTCGAGATCGAACTGCACAAGGACTCGACCTTGCCCGACGTGGAGCATGACAGCGATCAGATTCACCAGGTGCTGCTCAACCTGGTGCTGAATGCGCTACAGGCACTCGATTCTTCGACGATTGGCCACAACGGAAAGATTACGGTCACCGTCAGGTCTCAGGGAAACACAGCAGTCGTCGAAGTCTCCGACAACGGCCGCGGCATCACTCCCGATCATCTGCCCAACATTTTCCGCCCCTTCTATACCACCAAAGGCGACGGCACTGGTCTGGGATTGTCTTTAGCGCGCCGGATCGTTGAGGACCACCAAGGCCGCATCGACGTTTCGAGCGCCCTCGGCAAAGGCACCACCTTCGCGGTTGTGCTGCCGTTGCAGAGGTCAGCAGTACCAACTTCAGGGTCTTGGGCGGCTTCCACCGAAAAAGCGAACTGACCCCCATCCACTACCCGCGATAGTAGGCGGGAAGGCCCGCCCTGAGCGTTGTCCGGAACAAATTGGGTGATGATAACTTTTTCCCTTTGACAGCGCTGGCGTGCGCTGCTACCGTTCTTGTTCGAGGAGACATTCGTGAGGCCGGGACCCTTCGCATTCTTTTTCTTCGTAGTGGGCCTGATGGTCTCGGTTGTATTAGTCTCCACCATCCCGCAGATCGATCTCCCGGAAACCGCTTACGACGAATCCGACACTCCAGTCAACCAGGCGCCGCCGGTCGTTCTGGTTACTGCGATCTCCCATCCCTTGATAACCGAGGCCGTTCTGCCTAAGCACATTGGTGAAGCGGAAGGGCAAGTCGACCGCGAATTGTTGGAGCGGGGTGGGGTTCGGCGGCTGTTTCGGCGCGATCCGCATTCCTTGCAAGTCCTTCTCTGTACGTTTCTGATCTGAAATCACTCTTCGGAATCGACACCTAGCTCTTGTTTGACGATGATTCGTCCGCGTCTGCATTGTGACGCGACGGTTCCGCAGGCAGGTTCTACGGCTAAGGCCAAGTTTGCACTGCGCCACGTTCTAAGAGCTCGGGTAGTGGCGCAGGGCACGGCACGGTGTCCGACTGCTTTTGGAGCGACGCACTCGGGGGAGGGCCGTCACTCAAAGCAGTCGGGCACTTCCGCTGTTCGGTTCGTCGATAGCACTTCTCCCAGGCACAACCAGGGCGCGACCCACGAGGCTGGCCGCTCAGGGCTTGGCGGCTAGATCGTCCAATGCCAGATTGAGTTCGAGGACATTGACCCTGACTTCGCCCAGCAGGCCCAAATCCCGCTGATAGGTATATTTCTGGACGAGATCGCGAATCGTGTTTTCAGGAATGCCGCGCGCGCGAGCCACCCGCGGAACCTGAAACTCGGCCGCCGCCGGGGAAATCTCGGGATCAAGACCGGACGCAGAAGTAGTGAGGATATCCACGGGAATGGGTTGGCTGGGATTTTCTTCGTGCAGAGTCTTCGCGTCGGCCTGAATGCGGTCGATAAGCTTCTGGTTGGTGGGAGCGAAATTGGTGCCGCCGGAGTTGGCGGCGTCGTATCCGTTGCCGGCGGCGGAGGGGCGGGGATGGAAATACTTTGGTGATGTGAAGGGCTGGGCGATGATGCGGGAGCCGACGGCTTGTCCGTTGCGGGTAATGAGCTGGCCGTTGGCCTTGTCTTTGAAGAGGACCTGTGCCAGCGCGGTGATCAGCAGCGGGTAAATCACACCCAGCAGAACCGTAGTGGCGATGGTCATCAGGAATCCGGTTATGAGATGTTTTTTCATTAGAATGTCAATCCTCAGGCCAGCCCTGCCGCCGTGATCAGCACGTCTATGAGTTTGATGCCGACGAAGGGCGCGATCAATCCGCCGACTCCGTAGATAAACAGGTTGCGGCGCAGCAAGGCCTCGGCGTTCATGGCGCGGTATTTCACGCCCCGCAGCGCCAGCGGAATCAACGCAATGATGATCAGCGCGTTGAAGATGACTGCGGAGAGCACCGCCGATTGTGGCGTTTTCAGATGCATGATGTTCAGCGCATTCAGCACCGGGAACGTGACCGCGAACATGGCGGGGATGATGGCGAAATATTTGGCCACGTCGTTGGCGATTGAAAAAGTTGTGAGCGCGCCGCGGGTCATCAGCAACTGCTTTCCGATTTCGACAACTTCGATGAGCTTGGTGGGATTGGAGTCGAGATCGACCATGTTTCCAGCCTCTTTGGCGGCTTGCGTGCCGGTATTCATGGCGACGCCGACGTCGGCTTGCGCCAGCGCGGGCGCGTCATTAGTGCCGTCGCCGGTCATGGCGACGAGTTTGCCGCCCGCCTGCTCGCTGCGGATCAGCTTCAACTTGTCTTCGGGCGTGGCCTGCGCGAGGAAGTCGTCAACGCCGGCTTCGCGCGCAATGGCCGCGGCGGTGAGCGGATTGTCGCCGGTGATCATCACGGTGCGAATGCCCATGGCACGGAGCTGAGCGAAGCGGTCCCGGATTCCTCCTTTGACCACGTCTTTGAGATGAATCACGCCCATGGCACGTCGGTTTTCCGAGACCACGAGCGGTGTACCTCCGGAAGAAGCGATGCGTTCTACGGTTGTGCGCACTTCCTGCGGCATGGACGAACCGTTCTGCTCGAGGTAGTGTGCGATGGATTCGGCAGCGCCTTTGCGGATCTGGCGGCCATCGAGATTCACGCCGGACATACGCGTCTGCGCGGTGAAGGGGATGAATTCCGCCTCGTGGGCTGCGAAGTCGCGACCTCGGAGTCCATATTTTTCTTTGGCCAGCACCACGATGGAGCGGCCCTCGGGAGTTTCGTCGGCCAAGGAGGAAAGCTGGGCGGCGTCGGCCATTTCGGCCTCGGTGACTCCGGGCGCGGGTATAAATTCAGTGGCCTGACGGTTGCCGAACGTGATCGTGCCGGTCTTGTCGAGCAGCAGTGTGTTCACGTCTCCGGCGGCCTCGACCGCGCGGCCTGACATGGCGAGTACGTTGTGCTGCACCAGGCGGTCCATGCCGGCAATGCCAATCGCCGAAAGCAGTCCGCCAATCGTTGTGGGAATCAGGCAAACCAGCAACGACACCAGCACGAACACGGTCTGCGGCGATCCCGAATAGACGGCAAACGGCTGTAGTGTGACGACGGCCAGCAAGAAAATAATGGTCAGGCCAGCCAGCAGAATGTTGAGAGCGATTTCGTTGGGAGTTTTCTGCCGCGAAGCGCCTTCGACCAGCGCAATCATGCGGTCGAGAAAGGTTTCGCCGGGGTTCGAAGTGATTTTGACTTTGATGAAATCGCTCAGGACGCGTGTGCCGCCGGTGACGGCCGAACGATCACCCCCCGCCTCGCGAATCACGGGGGCAGACTCGCCGGTGATGGCGGATTCGTCGACCGAGGCCACACCTTCGACGATTTCTCCGTCGCCGGGAATGAGTTCTCCGGCAGTCACGGAAACCATGTCGCCGGCGCGCAGCTTGGCGCTGGGAATTTCTTCGATCCTGCCGTTGCAATCAACGCGCCTGGCAATGGTTTCCGAACGGGCGCGACGCAGCGTTTCCGCCTGCGCCTTGCCGCGGCCCTCGGCCATGGCTTCGGCAAAGTTCGCGAACAAAACCGTGAACCACAGCCACAACGTGATTTGCAGGTTGAAGCGAAACGCCTCGTGCGGACGAAGAAGCAACAGAATGGTCGTGATCACGCTACCGATCTCGACCACGAACATGACCGGATTGCCCATCATGTTTCGCGGGCTCAGCTTGAGCAGCGAACTCCACGCAGCGCTGCGAACAAGGTTTACATCCCAAACCGATTTGCGATGGCTTGCCATAGTGTCCTAAACAAGTTTCCTAAGAAGCGTCCTAGAACGTCTTCCCAACGTGCATTAGAAGGTGCTCGAGAATCGGCCCCAGACTCAAAGCCGGGAAGAACGTGAGCGCGCCCAGAATGAGGATGACGCTGATCAGTAGCATCGTGAACAGCGGCGTCGTAACCGGAAATGTACCGAGCGAGGGCGGCACATATTTTTTCTGCGCCAGGTTGCCGGCGATAGCCAGCATCGGGATAATCATGAAGAAGCGTCCCAACAGCGTAGTAAGGCCCGTAGCCGCGTCATACCATGGCGTGTTTACCGTGAGTCCCGCGAAGGCGGAGCCATTATTGCCGGCAGACGAAACGAAAGCGTAGAGAATTTCGCTCAAACCGTGAGGCCCCGGATTCAAGATGCCTGCAGTCCCGAAGCCCTTGACCACAGAAATTCCGGCAAGTGAAAGAATGATCAACGGGAAGACGAGCGAAACCAACATCGCCATTTTGACGTCATAGGCTTCAATCTTTTTGCCCAAGTATTCCGGAGTGCGGCCGACCATCAAGCCCGCGATGAACACGGCCAGCACGACGTAAATGAGAATTCCGTACATGCCGGAACCCACGCCGCCGAAAATAACTTCACTGAGCATGATGTTGACGAGGGGTACCATACCGCCGAGCGGAGTGAACGAATCGTGCCAGCCGTTGATGGCACCGCAACTGGCGTCAGTGGTCACCGTGGCGAAAAGAGCGGAGTTGGCGATGCCGAAGCGAGTCTCCTTGCCCTCCATGTTGCCGCCGGGTTGCATAGTCGTAGCATGTTGCGCGATAGTCGACGGGTACAACGGATTGCCCTGCGCCTCAGCCCAGTAGGCGACCGTAACGCCGGCGAGGAACAGGATGGCCATGGCCGACCAGACGGCCCATCCGTGAGCGGGAGAGCCCGTCATGCGGCCGAGCGTGTAGGTCAGCCCGGCACCGATGGCGAAAATAGAAAACAGCTGAAAGAGATTGGTCAGAGGCGTGGGATTTTCGAACGGGTGTGCACTATTCGCGTTAAAAAAGCCACCGCCGTTCGTGCCCCACTGCTTGATGACTTCCTGAGAAGCCACGGGGCCCTGCGCGATAGTCTGCGTCGTCTGTGTGTCCATGACCGGCTTCCCGGCGGCATCGACCACTGGCTTTCCGTCCGCGCCGACGCGCTGCACTTGCTGCGACTCGAGCAGCTTCACTGTGTCATAGGGCTTCAGATTCTGCACGACTCCCTGCGACACCAGGAACAACGAGCCAACGATGCAGAATGGCAACAGTACCCAGAGGCAGCAGCGTACGAAGTCGACCCAGAAATTTCCGAGGGTTTGCATCTGGCGACGGGCGATGCCGCGAATGAAGGCGATCGCCAGCGCGATGCCGGTGGCCGCCGAGGCAAAGTTGTGAAATGCGAGGCCAGCCATCTGAGTGAAATAGCTCATGGTGGTCTCGCCGGAATAGGCCTGCCAATTGGTGTTGGTGGTGAACGACGCGGCCGTGTTCCAAGCCAGGTGCGCGGGCGTGACGGCCGCGAAGTGCTGCGGATTGAAGGGCAGCACGCCCTGGATCCGCTGGATCAAATAAAGGACCACCATCGAAACCGCGCTGAACACAAGCATCGTGGTTGCGTACTCGGTCCAGCGCATCTCGTGCGATTCGTCGACGCCGGTAATGCGGTAGATCAGGCGCTCGATCGGCCGGAGCACGGGGTCGAGAAATGTCTTCTCGCGAGCGAACACGCGCGCCATGAATACGCCGAGCGGCTTGGTGATGGCGAAAATGAGCGCGAGGAAGACAACGATCTGCAGCCAGCCATTCAGGGTCATTTCAGAATTTCTCCGGACGCAGCAGCGCGTAGAACAAATACACCGTCACTACGGCGCTGATGATGAGCATGATGAGCGATTGCACGTCCATGATTTTGTCCTACCTCGATTTCTCCTACCTCCGACTTCCCTTCTACTTCATGCGATCGCAGAAACGCACATACACGACCGATGCCGCGAAAAACGCGACCGTAACGGCAATCCAAAGAACATCCTGCATAGGAATCTCCTCGGGCGGCTTTGTGATCCGCATGGCTGAATCAGAGAGCAATGCGTTCGTCAGTTCGGTACGGAATGCCTGGCCTCTCGGCTTTAACACTCATTTCTATGAGTTGTCCGCGCCGCCGGGACGGATCGAACTTTGCGAACTGAACCGGGACCGCGCCAGTCGACGATCGCATTGCTTCTTCGACGAAAGCTGCCAGCACTCGCAGCAGAAAAACCACTGCGCCAATGCACAGTATTGCCAGCGCAACTCTCATAGCGTCACCGACGCGGACCTGCCGCTAAAAACTGTTCTCGATGCAATTGTTCATCCCCACGCGTAAGAGCGGAATCAAGAGTTCATAAAGAATTCGTAAGGACAAACAGTCAACACCGGACACTCAGTCCGGAAGTGCCGCCGGACGAGACCCTTAGCAACCCCACTCCGCCTCGCCTGGCTTGGCGTAATATTTTCTGAGTCGAGCGGGCCGCGCAGGCGTCGCGGCCAGTTCGAGGAGCGCCAACCGGGCCGCTGCCACCATTAATTTGCGCTCGTCTTGCGAAGTGCGCTCCCAGGAAGAAGCTTCCTCTTTAACTCCGTGGCCGTCGCAGTCACGCCCTAAAGCTTGCCGATAGTGATGAAATACTTTTGCCAGTTGTTCGGCCGAGACATCCTGAATCGTTGACATTGAGCCCTCAAACTTTCTGATCTTAATTTCTGTGAGGCGATGGACGGCTTCGGTGCTGTCCTTTGGCCCTCGAACGATTTGATGATGTAAGCCGTAAAGATTGAATAAAAGGTTCGTAGAATGTTCGTAAGAAGGCGGGAGTTATTCTGCGGCTTGAGAGGGGATGAAGGGCTTATTCTCCGGGTTCGAAACGATATCCCACCCAGGGCTCAGTGACGATGTAACGCGGGGAAGAGGAATCCGGTTCCAGCTTCTTGCGCAACTGGCCGACGAACACGCGGAGGTATTCCACTTGTTCCGTGCTTTGTCCGCCCCATATAGCTCCCAGCAAAGTGCGGTGGTTGACGACCTTGCCGGGACGGCGCGCCAGAAAAACCAGCAAATCGAATTCTTTAGGAGTAAGGCGAACTTCATTGCGGCGGACCGTGACTTTGTGGGCGGCCGTGTCGATGCGGAAATCGCCAATCTCGATGACGGCATCTTCGGGCTCGTTCTCCGCGGGGACGCGCCGTAGATTGGCGCGCACTCGGGCCAGTAGTTCATTCATGCCGAAGGGCTTGGTCACGTAGTCGTCGGCTCCGGCATCGAGCGCTTCCACTTTCTGCTGCTCCTTGTCCCGCACCGAGAGCACAACGATCGGCACCTGCGAAACGGCACGTACGGTGCGGCACAGCTGTACACCGTCGATCGAGGGCATCGACAGGTCAGTGATGATTAGGCTGGGGGACCAGTCCTTCATAATCTCCAGCGCCATCTCCCCGCTGTTCGCCACGCGAATGTCATAGCCTTGCGCGGAAAGGCTCGTGCGCAGTACCCGGGTGATCTGCGGCTCGTCATCCACAACGAGGATGTGGGGGCGGTCGGCCATCAGCGGGCCTCCTGGGTCACGATGTGCACGTCGACGGAAGGCGAGTCCCGCAGAAAGCGTTGAATAGCTGAGAGATATAAGTAGCGCTGCCAACCGGTCCGAGCAGAGCGGCCAAAAATTACCTGTGTGATGTGGTTCTCGCGCACCAGTTGAGCCACACCGTCGGCGATGCTTCGCCCGGAACCGCGCACCACGTGCGCCCCGAGATTCTCGGCAAAGCGAATATTCTCCGCCAAAGTTTTCTGATCTTCAGGACGCGTGTCGCGTCCGACGTCGACATAGAAAACATAGAACTCGCCGCCCATGGCCTGCGCCATGCGCGATCCGCGCGCGATCAGATACTGCGCCGCGGGATTCGAACTCACGCACACTCCGATGCGTTCGCGCACGGTGTGCGCCGGCTGCGTGCCGTCCTTATCGAGAAAGGCGTCGAGACTGCGGTCGACAACTCCGGTGACCTGGCGTAATGCTAGTTCACGCAGCGCAATGAGGTTTCCTGGACGAAAAAAATGCGAGAGAGCACGCTGGGCGCGGTCCACGGGATAAATATCGCCGCGCTCCATTCGCTTCTGCAAGGCCTGCGGCGTCAGATCGGCGAGCACGATTTCATCGACGCGCTGCATCACCCAGTCAGGGACGGTTTCGCGAACCTGCACGCCGGTGATTTGCTGAACCGTAGGGCCGACGCTCTCGACGTGCTGCACGTTCATGGTGGAGAGCACATCAATTTTCGCCTCCAGAATTTCCATGACGTCTTCGTAGCGCTTGGCGTGCTTGCTGCCCTCAATATTGGTATGGGCCAACTCGTCGATCACAACCACCGCTGGTTTGCGGGCCAGAATCGCATCGACGTCCATCTCTTCAAACGTGGTGCCTTTGTATTCGAGTTTGCGAGGCGGGATGCGGTCGAGTTTGCCGGCCAGCTCAGCAGTCGCTTTGCGGCCGTGGCTTTCAACCACGCCGACCATCACATCTTCTCCGCGGCTGGCGCGTCGAATGGCCTCGCTCAGCATGCTGTAGGTCTTGCCTACACCGGGGGCATAGCCGAGAAAAAGCTTGAAGATCCCCCGCGGCTTTTCCGGCGACACTTCGCTGAGCCATTCCTCCGGCGTCCTGGTCATTGTTGACTCATCGCGGTTTACTCATCGCGTCTGCGCATCCGGTTTGGGGGGCGCCGCAGCTATTGTCTTTCGCAGGGCGGAAATTGTCACGTCCATCGTACAATGCGGGTGTGAAAATCGGGGCGAGGACGCAAGCGCTACGTTATGTTTATGTAGTAGCGACCATCTGTGCCATCACGGCGGTCGACTTCAAGCTGCACGTCAATCATACGACTGTCGCTTTGATGTTTCTGGTGACGGTGCTGCTCACTTCGGCTTACTGGGGTTTGCGGTATGCGGTGGTGATGGCCGTGGGAGCGACCGCCGCCTTTAATTTTTTCTTTCTGCCTCCGGTCGGAACGTTCACCATCGCCGATCCGCAGAATTGGGTGGCGCTGTTTGCTTTTCTGGTGACCGCGCTGGTGGCCAGCAACCTGGCGGAACGTGCACGGCGCGAGGCCGAAGGAGCAAAACAACGCCGACGTGAAGTGGAGCGACTGTTTGGCCTGAGCCAGCGGCTGCTGGCTTCTGAGAACGTTCTCGAACTGTTGAACGCGCTGCCGAAACATGTGCAGGAAACTTTCTCGGTTGGCAGCGTGGTCGTCATGGCGGCGGATCATCCCACGGTCTATCGTTCGTCGCTCGACGCGCCATTCGAAGAGAGTGTGCTGCGCTCCACACTATTACGAGGAGAGCCCATCACGCAGGGTGGCGTGTCCTACGTGCCCCTGCGCCTGGGCATGCGCACGGTGGGCGCTCTGGGCGTGACCGGATACGAACTCTCGCGGGAAACTCTGGATGCATTGGGAAGCCTGGCGGGACTCGCAATCGAACGCGCCCGCGCTCTGGAAGCGCTCAGCAAGAATCGAGCGGAACAGGAACACGAACGCTTGCGAACGGCTTTGCTTGATTCGGTGACGCATGAGTTTCGAACCCCTCTGACGTCCATCAAAGCGAGCATCACGACTCTATTGTCGGGCGCGAGTCTCGACGACCAGGGCCGTCGCGAATTACTGACAGTAATTGACGAAGAAACCGACCGCCTGAATCGCCTGGTGGGCGAAGCCTCGGAGATGGCGCAACTCGATTCCGGGATGTTCAAACTCGATCTGCAGCCGCATGCGATCCAGGACGCGCTGCAGCCAGCACTGGAAGATGCCAAGGCCTCGATTGAAAAACATCCGGTAGAGATCGTCGTGGCGCCGGACTTGCCCAAGGTGCGGATGGATGTTCAGCGCATTCGTGAGGTGCTGATGCACTTGCTGGAGAATGCTGGAAAATATTCCGACCCGGGAGTTCCGATCAAAGTGACCAGTGAAGTGAAGGGCGATTGGCTGGTGACTAGCGTGGCGGACCGCGGGCCGGGCATCGATTCGTTCGAGCAGTCGCTGATTTTTGAAAAGTTCTATCGCGGGCAGCACCAGCGGTACACGGCTCCGGGCACCGGCATGGGCCTGGCAATCGCCAAAGTGATCGTGGAGGCGCACGGCGGCACCATCGGCGTGGTCAGCCAACTGGGCAGCGGCTCCGTGTTCTCATTCAGCCTCCCGCTCGACAAGGGCCGGTGAGCAGATGAGCAGTTGATGAAGGCCGCCTGCTCTCCACTGGGCTACAATTCAGGCTGCATTCGTTTCGCAATTTGCAATTCGTAGTTCGCAATTCGATTGCACTCCAACCCCTATGACTGCTGACATCGGCGCTGCTGCAGTGCTCGACGAACAAAAAAGTTTCTACAACCGCTTTCTATTAATCGTGGCTGGCCTGGGCGGCCTGCTCTACGGCGTCGACGTCGGCATCATCGCCGGAGCCCTGCCGTATTTGGAAGCAACCTCGGGCCTGAACGCTGGCCAGCTTTCGATTGTGGTGGCCGCGGTGCTGCTGGGGAGCGTGATTTCGACGCTGTTCGCGGGATTGCTCGCCGACTGGATGGGGCGCAGGTCCCTGATGGCCTTGAGCGGCGTCATGTTCGTCATCAGCATTCCCATGATCGCGCTGGCGCACGGCTACGGTCCGCTCGTGTTCGGACGATTGCTGCAGGGAGTAAGTGGCGGGCTCATCGGCGTTGTGGTGCCGCTTTATCTGGCCGAGTGTCTTACAGCTTCCAGCCGGGGCAAGGGCACCGGGATTTTCCAGTGGCTGTTGACCCTGGGACTGGTCATCGCGGCCGGGCTCGGACTTTATTTCAGTTTTCGGGTGGACCAGGTGGCAAAGCTCGGCGATGCGGCGCGTCTGCTTGATTTCAAGAATCACGCATGGCGAGGGATTTTCTGGGTGTCGCTGCCTCCGGGAATTCTGTTTGTGATTGGCAGCCTGATGGTGGCAGAGTCGCCGCGCTGGCTGTTGCGCCGCGGGAAAAAAGATGCCGCTTATGCTGCCCTGCTGCGCTCGCGCACGACCGAGCAGGCCGATCTGGAACTGCGAGAGATGGAAGATGTGATTGCGGCCGAGAAAGCGAAAGCTGGTTCCGGGTCGCAAAAGAAGGAATCGCTGCTGCGGCGCAAGTATGTGATTCCATTCATTCTTGCTTGCATCATCCTCGCGTGCAATCAGGCCACCGGCATTAACTCGATCATCGGCTACAACGCTGACATCCTGCTGCAGAGCGGGCTTTCAGATTTCGCCGCGCACTGGGGTTATTTCATTTTTCAGTGCATCAACTTTTCGGTCACTTTGCTCGGCGTGATGCTGGTCGATCGCAAGGGGCGCAAGTTTCTCTTATCGATGGGGACTGGCGGCATCATTGTCTCGCTTGCTTGCACCGGACTTTTGTTTCTGGGGAATGAAAAACTGGGAGTCGATGCAGCCGGAGCTGTGCAATCGAGAGTGAGCACCGATCAGAAACTCACGTTGACGTATACAACCGGACTGGCTGACCAGTTTTTGAAAGAGTCCGCGAGCGCGGCGTCAAGCCGGCCGACGTCGCTGGTCGTGATTTACTCCTACGGCGATTTTCGCGCTACCAGTCGGGTAGTGCGCTCCAACGATGAGGCCACCAAACCGATCGAGATCGGGCGCGAAGACAGCATCCCTGCCAACAAAGTCGTGGCGTTCTTCTCCAACCCGTTCGGGAACCTCGATGCCGCGCGGACGGCACCGCTTCGCATCGAAAATGCTTTGATCAGCCCCGTGCCCGACTCGCGTAATGGTTGGATGGTCGCTTTCACTCTGTTTATTTTCATGGCGTTTTATGCTGTCGGTCCGGGCGTGTGCGTCTGGCTGGCACTTTCGGAACTGATGCCCACGCGCATCCGCTCCAACGGCATGAGCGTCGCCCTGCTGCTGAATCAAGCCGTGGCCACAACTATCGCTGCGATTTTTCTGCCCACCGTGGGCAAGCACGGATATTCCGCCATGTTCTTCGGGTTCGCTGCTTGCACCGTGATTTACTTTGTGACCGCGGCGTTTTTTCTGCCGGAGACGAAAGGAAAGACTCTGGAAGAAATTGAGGCGCACTTCGAGGGTGCCGGAGCCAAGACTTAAACGCGAGGAGCTCCGCGGGGCTTGGTTTTGCGACCTCGGAGAAAAATCCCCACTTCTCGCGCACAGGACTCGCGAGAAATGGGGCACCCGACGTCTGGATCGATCTGCAATTTGCCCGTTGCACGAAAGATGATTTACTCTCAGCGTACGTCCCAATGACTCCCACGAAATCAACGAAGAGCGCCTCAAGCCGGACCTTTCCTCACGCCATGCTGCAGGAAATTTACGAGCAGCCGACGGCCATTGCGAAGACGGTCGCCATGCACCTGAAGGACGACATCATTTTCCCCGGCGAACTGGACGCCATTGAAAGCGCGCTGCTGACTTTCGAAAAGCTGATCATCGCCGCCAGCGGATCGAGCCGGCATGCGGGTCTGGCCGGCGAAATCATGATCGAAGATCTTTCGGGCGTCGCGGTCGACGTGGAGTATGCCAGCGAATATTGCTATCGCTCGACCCACGCCGCAGTCGATCCGATCGTCATGGTGATAACGCAGTCGGGCGAAACTGCGGACACGATTGCGGCGCAGCGCGAGGCTCTGACGCGCGGAGTAAAGACGGTTGCGATCTCGAATGTTCCCGATACAACGATCGTGCGCGAAGCAGGTGCGGCCTTGATTTCGGGGGCAGGGCCGGAACTGTCGGTCCCGGCAACCAAGAGCTTTACTACCCAACTCACCATCCTCTATCTCATGGCGCTGTTTCTGGCGCGCAAGCGGGGGCGGATGACCTCGGAAGTAGCGCGATCGTATTTGCAGCGGCTGATGCGGCTTCCCGATGCGATCGAGCAGAAACTGGGCACGTGGGACACACTCGCCGAACAATTCGGCGGCATCCACTTCAAGGCAGAAAAATTTCTCTATCTCGGACGTGGCGTGCACTACGCGATCGCCCGCGAAGGTGCGCTCAAGCTCAAAGAAATTTCCTACGCGCATGCGGAAGGATATCCCGCCGGGGAACTGAAGCACGGCCCCAACGCGCTCGTGGATGAGACGCTGCCTGTCGTGGTTCTGGCTACCTGCGACCACAACGATCCGGATTCTCTGTTGCGCTACCGGCGGACGCTCGAGGTGATGAAAGAGGTGAGATCGCGCCGCGGGCCGCTGGTTACGGTTGCAACCGAGGGCGACCAGGAAGTCGCAAAGATCGCGGAACATGTGTTCTATGTGCCGGCGGCTCCGGAACTCCTCCTGCCCATTGTCGAAGTAATTCCTCTGCAACTGTTCGCGTATCACGTCGCCGTCAACAAGGGATATGACGTGGACCATCCGCGAAATCTGGTGAAGGCCGTGGTTACCGAGTAGTTCGCGAGGCGAGCGCCACTAGTTTTTCGGGCTGGTAGGACTGATCGGATCGTCGCTCCGGCACAGCGCCCAGCAGGTTAGAACGCCCACCGCCACAATCCCTGCTCCCTGAGTCCACGGCGAATTCATGATGGCGCCCGCCAGAGGCGTTCCGGGCTGCTTGATATCCGCCGCTCCACACTTTTCTTCGCGCGATTTTTGCTCGCCTTCGCGCACGGTAATGCGGTTCGAGTGGGCGGCCTGCTTTGCTTGTCGCAGACTGCCCCCCCGTTCATCGATGTTCACATCATTCTTCAGCGCTGACACGTTGACTTTCCCGTTCAGGTCGGCAACGTCGTAGTGAGTCCATTCGGCGTTGTTCGCGGGCGTGATGGTGAGGCACCCCACGCGCACCGTCATTCCGCGGGAGGTGTTCACCGACAGGCTGCCGTGGTCGAGAACCAGTTCGTTGCCTTCAAACTGCACCACGGTCTCGGCGTTAATGTCGGCGGCGGATCCGCTGATATCGATGCGGGCGACAACCGCCTTTTCGGTTTCGATGAGATCATCGGGGTACAGTGCGATGGAAGCCGGAGCGGGACTCTTGTTTACCAGCACGCCAATGCCATCGCTGTGCAAAATGGCGACTGCGGCGTCTTTGTCTTGCGCCTGAAAAGAGACGGGCAGAATTGCGACTATGAGCAGGCAAACGGAATGTCGCCATCTGGACAAAAATAGGCCCCAAATTTTTCCGCACGAACTTCTTGCATCAGCATAGCGTGCGGCTTGGAAGGCGACTATTGGCTCGCGTGGTGCTGGACGCGAGGTTGGCAGGAGATTTGCTGCATCGTCCCCGCTTCTCGCGCAGAGAAACTACGAGAAATGGGCACTCCGAAAAGTTCTAAGCCCGAGCGAAGTCGACGAAGCCGTGTTGCACGTCGGTGCGGATGAGCTTGGCGCGCAGCCGGTCGCCGACGTCGAGCCCTTGTTCGCCTTGAGCGAGGAGTCCATCGACGTGAGGTTGCAGAGCGCGAACGAAAGTTCCGCCGTCGGTCACACCCGTCACAATGGCGTCGAATACTTCGCCGATGTGGTTTTGCATGGCCACTGCGGCGAGCCGCTTCGACATGTCGCGTTCGACTTTCTTGGCGGCATTTTCTTTTAGCGTGCAGTTCGCGGCGATGGCGGTCAGTTCGGCGTCAGAGTACGGATTCTTCTGGCCCGCCAGCAAGGCCTTGATCAGCCGCTGGGTCACCATGTCGACGAAGCGGCGGTTGGGCGCGGTGGAGTGTGTGTAGTCCTGCACGGCCAGGCCGAAATGTCCGGGGGCAACCTCTCCGGGGCGCTCCAGGACGTACTCACCGGGACCGATGAGTTTAACCACCGCTAGCGAAACGTCGGCGAAGTGATCGGGATCGGCGGCCTTGCGGCGCAGGAGGAAATCGTTCAGCGCCTTGGAATCGGGCTGAGCGGGAAGTTTCTCGCCCTTGGTGGCTGCAAGTTGCACGATGCGGTCCCAGCGCTCCGGCGTGCGCACGATGCGACGCAAAGATGAAACGTTCTGCAGGAAACGCGCGCCCACGCCGTTGGCGGCGATCATAAAATCTTCGATGAGTTCGGTGGCGCGGTTTTTCTGCTGCGGCACGACATCGATCACCTGATAGTTGACGATCAGCGGCTGCAGTTCGTCGGTCTGCAGACTCAAGGCGCCGTGCTGAAAGCGCTGGCCCTTCAGCTTCTGGGCGACCTCATCCTGCAGTTTCAGCTGGGCCTGCAGGTCGGCGGAAGCCGCGATCTTGGGGGGTGCGGGAGCCTTCCCTTCCAACCACGCTCCGGTGGAGTTGTATTGTAATTGCGCTTTATTGCGGACTACGGCGCGATAGAGGGCTGGCGAACTTACGATCCCAGTCGAGTCGACTACAAATTCAACCACCATGCTCAGACAATCCTGATTTTCGAGCAGAGAGGTTTTACCGGTGGAAAGTTCCTCGGGCAGCATGGGGAAGTTGCGCACCCCGGCGTAGACGGTCGTAGTCTCGCGTGCAGCATGCTGGTCAATTGCAGTCTGTTTGGGGACGAACGCATCGACGTCCGCGATGCCGATCATGATCTTGACGTCGCCATTCGAAGCAGCTTGCGCGACTTCGATCTGATCGAGGTCACGCGAAGTGTCGTTGTCGATCGAAGACCAGAGCAAACTCCGCAGGTCGCGGATGTCGCCTCCCGCGGCGATTTGCGGCGGATGGGCCTTCAGGTCAGCGAGTTGTTGCGGAACCTGGGGAGAGAAATCCGGCTGGAAACCGCGTTGCTGCATGATTTGTTTTGCGATCGCTTGCAGGTCGAGATGAGAGGGATTGGCAGCTTGCATGAACTCCCCGTGCGGAAGTGAGATGCACTCAGGCTATCATGCGGCCTGCAGATGCAGGGGCCGGCCTCAATCCCGGCAATGCTAGCTGGAACGCAGGCGCTGCACGTCGGCGTTGGTATAAACGCGAGAGGCGTGCGGTTTGTGCGCCTTCCAGAATGCGGCGGTGTCGCCGAGGGGCACTCCGTATCCGCGCTCGCGCAGCGATTGCGCGTCAGCGATTCCAGTGACCCCGGTGTCGATGATGCTCGCGGGTAACGAGGACGGAAGTTCAGCCGAAGTAATTTCGACGACGTTGGTTACGGGCGGACCGTAATAAATGGGCAATAGATCCGGCTGGAGCGGGAGTTCGGAATTGGCCGCGACGGGCTGATTTTCGACGACGGTTCCGATGGCTGGAAGGCTTGGGATCTCAGGTAGCGGGGCTCCTAGTGAAACCGAGGGAGTGGTAATGGGCCGGGCGAACAACGGCGAAAAGCCGGAGGTGATCAGGTATTGGGGGCCGGCGGAAAAATTGGTGTCTGGGCCTGTGATTTGGTTCAGGTCCTGGGCGGCGGAGAGGCCGACCAAAAATATCAGCGAGCAGAACAGGCAGGCGAAACGCATCGAGGGCCTCCGGGGCAGAAGTCGTTTTCCGGCCTTGATTATGCACCGAAAGCAGCTGAATTGCCAGAGGCGCAGGCTCCAATTCCGGCTTCTGGAGCGGGTTTCAAGGACCTTCGCTGAGCAAAGAGAACCCGGGTTAGAAAGGACGCACGACCAGAACGTAAACCAGGATCACGATGCAGAGACTCAGAATGAGCAGCGACAGCTTCTCGACTTTCAAGTTGTCTCTGCTCTTGTCCGTGTTTGGTTCGGCGTTCATGGTGTGATTCAGTTTGCGATAAGACGGCCGCAGGGACAATAGCTCGACCGTGGATGGCACGGTGGTAACGTGTCCAAAGTTTGCCCGCACATCGGGCGTGGAAATGGGTAAGTCCCACGCGGCGAGCGCCCTGCGCGCAGCCGCCCGAAGGCACTGGCGAAGAGCATGGGAGACTAGCCTCGAGACTTAGGGTTTGGCCGGGGCAGGTGCAGCAGCAGCGGCCGAAGGCTGAGCCGGGGCTGAGGCTCGGCTGTATACAATCTTTTTGGTGCCGCCATCGCAAGTGCCGACGACCTTGGCGTCACCTTCTTTGTCGTCTTTGGCCATGATTTCGAGCGAGTACGACTTCACGTTCTTGGCATCCAGCTTCTTTGCGATTTCGGCCTTCAGGTCTTCACAGGGCTTGGCCGCCTGGGCGAAGGCGGACGCCGACACTACGAACAGCGCGGCCATGGTCACAAATGTTCTCATGGATTGACTCCTTGGTACGGGACGTCGGGTCCCACCGACACGATGTTTACACCGGCACCGTTCCGAGGACCAGATTACGAACGTGTTCGCGGGTGCTCGAATGGTCGTATCTGGGAAAATGAGCTCTTAGCCCGCCGCCGCCAGCGCAGCGTTTTCCCGTTCCCGCCGGTTGGTGCGGATGATGTAGAGCATATACAGCACGACGGCCAGGTTCACGATAAACAGAGCACAGCGCAAAACCGTCAACCCGCGCATGAGTTCCCGTACCTCCCAGGGCAGCAGCAGAGTGCCAGAAATCAAGGCTACCCACTCGGCCCAGGTGCGCCCCTTCCACAAGCCGTAAGACTCGGTGAAGCGCAGAGCCGCATAGGCGAATGCAAAGCGAGCCGCGGCCCACAGGCGTGCGTCGGTAATGGTGTCAGCGAAGTCAAGGAATATCTGGGCTGAACGGCGATCGGCGTTGACGTGCAGCCGGGTGAGCAGAATCTCTGCGATGAGCCAGACATCTTTGTGCAACAGGACCAGCGCGCACGCGCCCATCAGCACCACAAAAATTCCCTTGAAGAATTCGAACGCGGCTACAGCCCGGAGCACTCGCCGCTGGCGGCGGTGTGAATCAGGCTTGGTTCCGAACGGGCGCATGAAGGCTAGCGATCACCAAAGGCAGGGTATCACGGTTGCGCGCGCCGGGGCAGTACTTCCCTGCAAGTTTTCCCAGCGCGGTTGCGGATGCTTTTTCTCACCGCTAATCTGAGACTTCAACCACCCCGTCATCCCTTCTTGGCGCGGATGGCGGCTCGCAGTTCGGCGACGATTTCCTGAGACGCTTTGATCGCCGCGGCGTGCTGGTTCACGTTGAATGAGATCGCGCCCACGCGGGCGTGTCCTCCGCCGCCGTAGCGCTCGCAAATGCGGGCCAGGTTGACTTCGGGTTCCTGCGGCGCCCACGGGTTCGATCCCACAGAAACTTTCACGCGGAAACTGCTCTTGCTGAGACCTACGCTGTAGACCGATTCCGGGTGCAGGTAGTAGGGAATGAATTTGTTGTAGCCCTCGAGATCGTGATCGGTGACGTCGAAGAAGATGGTCGCGTCTTTGCACTCGGTGCGCTGTTCGAGAATTCCGATGGAGAGTTCGTGACGCTTGAGCAATGGCGGCAGCAGCGGCGCGACGAAGCGTTCTTCGAGAATCTCGGCTAACGATTTGGTGGCCAGCAGCGGAATCAGGTTCGGGACGAAGCCGTGGTCGGGCGCCGACTCAATGACCATGGTCAGTTTCATCGCTGGAGCTTCCATCGCGACGGCGGTTTTGGCGTCGGGATAGAGTGCGCCATCGATGATGTCGGTCCAGTGCACCAGATCGGCCAGGGGCGCGGGATCGAAGCCGAAACGCTGCTGCGCGATCATAGCGATGAAACTGGTGCAGGATTTGAAATCCGGATCGTAGAATTTGCGGTTGCTTTGATCCTGCTCGAAATGTTCGGCGTCGGCGGGCGAGAGGAAGGCGCTCTCGTGATGGTCGAACCACCAGGTAATCTTGGGCGAACTGGAGTACTTGAAGTCGACGATGGCGTTCTCTTCGCCATCGAATTGCTTTTCGTCGAACAGCGCCCCAGCGCGGTGAACTAGGCCGGTGAACTCGAACTCGGCGTCGCCGCGAATGCGCTCGCGGTAGAAGCGGGAGAACAACGCGGCGGAAGAAGCTCCGTCAAAACATTTGTCGTGATAGAAGACCCGTACTCGCAATGAAATCCCCGATCCCCAACGGATTCCCGCCCGCCCGAAAAGCACGCAGCCAGCGTGGAATTGGGACGCGGGTAAAAGCTAATAGGATTGACAGCTTACAGGAAGAATGTCAAGCGCCGTGGGTCATGGGCGCGGGATTATTGTGCAGGAAAGCTAATGCTAGAACCACGAAGGACACGAAGTATCACGAAGGAATCTGCTTTTGCAGGATGTTCCCTTCGTGCAACTTCGTGTCCCTCGTGGTTAAAGACTTTTCCGACGCCTACATCGCGTTGGCTTGTTTTTCCGCCAGATCGCCGATCACGGGCAGCTTCCACATCTGACCGCCGTTCGCCTTCATCAACAGGATGATCCAAACCACGACGAAACCGACCCAAACCACGAACCCGAGCAGCATCACGATGAGATGGCCAATGATGGGGACGATGCTCGCCGCCACCGTGAGGATCATCAGGATGATCCAGATACCGATCGCAGCCACATGCAGAAAGATGTTCTGCCACGCGTGAAAGCGCACGAACCGGCTCTTGTTGTAGGGCTCCATGACCAGGAAAATAATCGCGGGGATGATGGTGATGTAGGCCAACATTCCGGCCACGTTGTCTGCCATGCCTCCTGTGCTCGCGGTCGCCTGGGGTACAGCAGGGACGGTTGCCGCCCGGCCAGCGCAGGCAGCGCAAGCAGTGGTTCCATCTGCGATCTGTGCTCCGCACACACTGCAAAATGCCATAGAGGTATCCTCCTCGATTGTCGTTGAGCGCGAAGGATGCAAGGCTGCAGCCCGCGCAAGACCCCCGCCAAGCAACGCTGCGGCAAAGTATCAAAAAGCTCGGGGTAAAGCAATCAACAATTTCGGGGGTGGCGAAAAAAACCTAGAGCTCCCCGGCCTGCTGTGCGGCAAAATCGCCCAGCGTCGGCAGTCTAAACATTTCTCCCTGGAGGGCCTTAACCACCAGAACCACCCAGATCACCACGGCCGCGAGCAAGACCACGGTGGAGACCAGCCAGACCAGAAGCGGTCCGAGCACCGGGATGATGAAAAGAATCACACTGGCCAACTTGAGAGCGATCGCGAACAGAACCGAGGCTCCCCAGAGCAAAAGGCTCTGAACGGAATGGAAACGGACAAAGCGATTCTTGCTATAGGGCTCGAGCACCAGAAACAGGACGGCTGGGACGAACGTGAGGTAGGCGAGGGCGCCCGCGATGCTTTCAGGAAGAGCACCTACACTGCCGTGCGCGCGCGCTTCCGGCATGGGCTGAATCGGCACAGGTTGGCTCGGCACGGTCTGGCCCTGGACGGGCGGGTCGAGCTGAGTTTGGCTGAGCATGGGTTGGCTGACCATGGGTTGGGCGAGCACGGGTTGGCCGAGCATGGACCGGCCGCAACCAGGGCAGAATGCCGCCGTCGCCGGCATCTGCGCGGCGCAGTCCGGGCACAACGTCAGCGGGACACTACTTTCAGTCCTGGTCTCGTTCCCGGTTTCGTCCCTGGTCTCGTCCATTGTGGGGACCATATCAAAACGCGGGGTAGGCGGCAAATGGACCGCACTTGCGCATTGACGGCGCGGCCAACGGATAGTATGTTTCGTGCCAATTTCTGTGCGCGGCCGGAACAACGTTTCGAAGCTCTCAAAGGTTTGACGCCTGGAGGTTGCGATGGCCACATTTTGCGCCGGTTGCGGCAGCAGCGTCAGTGCTGAGGATAAGTTCTGCCGCGTCTGCGGGCGAACCGTGTCTGCCGAAGCTGCGGTAATGCCCGCCAGGAGCGCGCAGGGGGCGGGATCTACGCAGACGAGCGGGAAAGCCATTGCCAGTTTGATTTTTGGGTTGCTCTTTCTTTTCACGCCGTTCGCGATTGCGGCAGTTATCTTGGGACATCTTTCGCTGTCGGAGATTCGCAAGAGCGCGGGACGGCTTACGGGAAATGGCATGGCCGTTGCCGGCCTGGTTCTCGGCTACGCCGGTCTGGCGGTAATTCCCTTCTTAATTGTCGCGGCGATTGCTATACCGAACTTCCTGCGGGCGCGGATCGCGGCCAACGAGTCGTCTGCGGTCGGGGCGGTGCGGACGCTGATCGTTGCTGAGACGGTTTATGCGCAAGCTCACCCCGCGGCGGGATACACTTGCTCGCTGTCCGATCTGGATGAAATCGACAGCGCTCTGAAAACCGGGAGAAAATCCGGATACGTATTCGAGTTGAGGGATTGCGCAGCAGGAGCAGCGGGCACCGGCAACGTGGAGTATCGGATAGTCGCGCATCCGGCAGCACCTAATCAGAGCGGAGTGCGAGTTTTTTGTTCGGATGAATCCGCGGTGATTAAGGTTGATTCCACCGGCTCGGCTGCGGGCTGCATGGAGAGTGGCAGTCCTCTGTAGTTCTCACATTTCTTGAGGAGGCAACACATGTTTTGTTCTCAATGCGGGGCCAACAACACGGATACAGCGGCAGTATGCATGCAGTGCGGCCGGAGTTTGCAAGCGGGCCCTCCGGCCACTCCCTTGCAGCCTGCTGGGGTGCTTCAACCGGGTGTGGTTCAGCCCGCGCCAGTGGCGGTGCAGAATTATCTTGTATTCGCGATTCTGGCCACGGTTCTGTGCTGTCTTCCGGCGGGCATTCCGGCGATCGTTTATGCCGCGCAGGTGAACGGCAAG